>Ga0207675_100005404_pt1 | contig 12239 bp, 4 predicted proteins | sample KBSSwiS42_FD_184305 | JGI IMG/M metagenome (GOLD analysis project Ga0207675, IMG submission 184305) | Switchgrass rhizosphere microbial communities from Kellogg Biological Station, Michigan, USA - KBS Switchgrass S4-2 (SPAdes) (version 2) | ecosystem: Host-associated > Plants > Roots >...
CCATTTCCCTGACGTTGCGGCCCCTTAGCCGTGGTGAGCATGTCCCAATCCATCGTCATCCATGGCGCGCGCCAGAACAATCTTCGCAATCTCGATGTCGTCATACCGACGAACGAACTGATCGTGGTCACCGGCGTGTCGGGCTCCGGCAAGTCGTCGCTGGTGTTCGATACGTTGTATGCAGAAGGCCAGCGGCGTTACGTCGAGACCTTCTCGCCTTACGCGCGGCAATTCCTCGATCGCATGGACAAGCCGCAGGTCGATCGCATCGACGGCATTCCGCCTGCCATCGCCATCGACCAGACCAATCCCGTCCGCACCTCGCGCTCCACCGTGGGCACGATGACGGAGTTGAACGATCACCTGAAACTCCTGTTCGCCCGGGCAGCGCAGCTTTATTGCAAAGGCTGCGGTGCGTTGGTCCGTCGTGACACTGCCGACAGTATTCATGCGGACGTGCACGCTCGCCTCGCGAGTGCCGGCAACTCCGAAGTTCGATTGCTGGTGACTTTCCCGGTGCCGGTGCCGCACAATTTCACCGAAGCCGAAGTGTTGTCGCTGCTGGAGAAGCAGGGCTATACGCGAATCTATGGCAGGCAGAGTACGGCTGCTGCCGTGGCCGACAGCTCGGCCAGCCGCAAGAAGAAAGCGAAGGCGCCCCGCTCTCAGGTGGAATTGGCTCGCCAGGTGTTGGAAGTCGTGCAGGATCGTCTGCGGTTCGATGTAGAGGATCGCTCACGATTCGTCGAGGCCGTCGAAGCCGCATTACGCGTGGGGCAGGGCCGCGTAAACGTGCGTCTCGCTGGAGACGAGCGTGTAGCCGATTCGACGAGTCAGTCCGGTGGTTATTCCGCCAGGTCCCTCGGCACGACCGATACGGTCTGGCGGTTTTCGTCCGACCTGCATTGCGCCCATTGCGACATCCACTATCACGATCCGTCGCCGAGCCTGTTCTCGTTCAACTCGCCGCTGGGCGCCTGCGAGAAGTGCAAAGGCTTCGGCCGCACCATCGGTATCAATTTCGGACTCGTCGTTCCCGACGAATCGAAAACGCTCAAGGGCGGCGCGGTCCGTCCGTGGCAGACGGAATCCATGCGCGAATGCCAGGACGACCTGGTGAAGTACGCCCGCAAACGCGGCATTCCCCTCGATGTGCCGTGGCGCGACCTGACGGATGAGCAGCGCGACTGGGTGCTCGAAGGCGAAGGTTCGTGGGAAGACAAGGTGTGGTACGGCGTGCGCCGCTTTTTCGCCTGGCTCGAAACCAAGGCGTACAAGATGCATATCCGTGTGCTGCTGTCGAAATATCGTGCTTACACGCTTTGCGATGTGTGCGATGGCGCCAGGCTGAAGACGGACGCGTTGTTGTGGCGGATCGGCACTGCAGCGGATGGCAATACTGCTCTGGGCGATAGCGACCGCTTCATTCCCAAAGGCGTGCAATGGACGCCGACGCTGGCCAGGTCGCTTCCGGGTGTCAGCATTCACGAGCTGATGCTGTTGCCACTGGACCGATGCGCGGAATTTTTCAAGCAACTCGCGTTGCCGGCGCCGTTCGATCAAGCCGCGGACCTGGTATTGCGTGAGATCCGCGGACGCCTGCGTTATCTGCAGGATGTCGGACTCGGCTATCTCACGCTGGATCGCCAGTCTCGCACGCTGTCGGGCGGCGAGGTGCAGCGAATCAACTTGACGACGGCTCTCGGTACCTCGCTGGTCAACACGTTGTTCGTGCTCGATGAGCCGTCCATCGGCCTGCATCCGCGCGACATGGGAAGAATCATCGAGGTGATGCAACGCCTGCGCGACGCCGGCAATTCCCTGGTGGTCGTCGAGCACGATCCGCAGGTGATGCAGGCAGCGGACCGGATTCTCGATATCGGCCCCGGTCCCGGCGACCGCGGCGGCGAGATCGTCTTCTACGACACGCCGGACAAACTGTCGTCCGCCACGGGATCGTTGACATCTCACTACCTGACCGGTCGCAAGCAGGTATCCATGGTGAGATCGCCTCGCGGCCCTGCGGAACACGTCCTCAAGGTGTGCGGCGCGCGCGAACACAACTTGAAGAACGTCGACGTAGCGATTCCGCTCAATCGCCTGACCTGCATCTCCGGTGTGTCCGGCTCCGGCAAGTCGAGCCTGGTGCAGGACATTCTCTATCCGTCGCTGCAGAAGCATTTCGGCAAGCCGACCGAAACCGCCGGGGCGCACGATGCCATGACGGGAGCCGAACTGCTGGAGGGCGTGGTGCTGGTCGACCAGTCGCCGATCGGACGCACGACACGATCGAATCCTGCGAGCTATGTGGGCGCGTTCGACGCGATCCGCAAGCTGTTCGCCGCTGCGCCGTTGTCGAAGGAGCGCGGCTATACCGCTGGAACCTTCAGTTTCAATTCGGGCAATGGCCGCTGCCCGGCGTGCGGCGGCAATGGATTCGAACACGTGGAGATGCAGTTTCTCTCCGACGTCTATCTGCGGTGCCCCGACTGCAATGGCCGTCGCTACCGCAACGAAGTGCTCGAAGTCACGCTGCCGTCTTCCGGCAAGGGGCCGGCGTTGAGCATCGCCGATGTGCTCGACATGACTGTGTCCGCCGCGGCCGAGTATTTCGCGGACGAGCCGGCCGTGCTGGCTACATTGCAGCCACTCGTGGAAGTCGGTCTCGACTATCTCAAGCTCGGACAGCCGGTCCCGACGTTGTCCGGCGGCGAGGCGCAGCGTCTCAAACTCGCAGGATTTCTCGTCGGCGCGGGCGAGACGCCTGACCAGTCGCAAGGCACAGCGAAAGCCGGTGGAACGTTGTATCTATTCGACGAGCCTACGACAGGTTTGCATTTCGACGACATCGCCAAGCTGCTGCGTGCCTTCGACCGGTTGGTGAAGGCCGGCAATTCGCTGCTGGTGATCGAGCACAACCTCGACGTGCTGCGTGCTGCCGACTGGATCGTCGATCTCGGGCCGGAGGGCGGCGAGGCCGGCGGGGAGATCGTCTGTGCCGGAACGCCGGCAGAGGTCATGCGGTGTGCAGCGTCGCATACGGGCAAGGCATTGCAGGAGTATGAACGGGACGTCGGCCATGGGGCTTGGGGCGTGGGCAGGAAATCGGATTCCAACGCTTCGGCTTCGATTCCTGCCGTCGCCCCAGGCCCGTCGCCCCGCGCCCCAGATTCCATCCGCATCCACGGCGCCCGCGAACACAACCTGAAGAACATCGACGTGGAAATTCCGCGTAACCGCTTCACCGTGGTGACCGGCGTCTCCGGGTCGGGCAAGTCGACGCTCGCGTTCGACATCGTGTTCGGAGAAGGGCAGCGGCGCTATCTGGAATCGCTCAATGCCTATGCGCGTCAGTTCGTGCAGCCCTCGTCGCGTCCCGATGTCGATGCGATCTTCGGTATTCCGCCCACGGTGGCCATCGAACAGCGCACCAGTCGCGGTGGCCGCAAGAGCACCGTGGCAACGCTCACCGAGATCTATCACTTCCTGCGCTTACTGTACGTGAAGTTGGGAACTCAGTATTGCCCGGCGTGCAATGTGCCTATCGAGCCGCAGAGTTTCGATGCGATCGCGGCACGCTTGATGAAAGACTATCGAGGCAAATCGATCACGTTGCTGGCGCCGCTGGTGGTGGCTCGCAAAGGGTTCTATACCGATCTCGCGGCTTGGGCGGCGAAGAAGGGCTATGAGCATCTGCGGGTCGATGGCGAACTGCTGCCGACGCAGAAATGGCCGCGGCTGGATCGCTTCAAGGAACATACGCTCGAGTTGCCGATCGCGACGCTGGCGATAGCGCCTTCTGGCGAGACTGGGTTGCGCACTGCGCTTGCAACTGCGTTGGAGTTCGGCAAAGGCGTGCTGCATGTGATCGAAGCCCGGGCCGGAGCTCGCGGGACGAAGAACGGCAAGCCAATCGAGACCCAGATCTTCTCGACGCGCCGCGCCTGTCCTTCGTGCGGCAACGGCTTCGCCGAACTGGATCCACGCCTGTTCTCGTTCAATTCGCGGCACGGCTGGTGCGGCGACTGCTTCGGCACCGGCGTGAGCATGCAAGGCTTCGACGCCGAGCAAAGCGGCGAGGAGACCGTCTGGAACGAATGGTACGAAGACGAGGCGCACGTCTGCGAGTCGTGCAACGGGCAGCGCCTGAACCCGGTGGCGTTGAACGTGAGATTCCGCGACCAGTCGATTGCGGCGGTCACGTCGCAAGCGGTCGGCGCCATGCGCACGCTGTTTGCGAAGCTGAAGTTGAAGGGCCGCGAAATGGAAATCGCGCGCGACCTGCTGGCGGAGATCAATTCGCGGCTCGCCTTCCTGGAAGACGTCGGACTGGGTTATCTCGCGCTCGATCGATCCGCGCCGACGTTGTCAGGCGGAGAGGCGCAACGCATTCGTCTCGCTGCGCAGCTGGGCTCGAACCTGCAAGGCGTCTGCTACATTCTCGATGAGCCGACCATCGGGCTGCATCCACGTGACAACGAGGTGCTGCTCAATACGCTGGAGCAGCTCGCGAAGAAAGGAAATTCGCTGCTGGTGGTCGAGCACGATGAAGACACCATTCGCCGCGCCGACTATGTGCTGGACCTGGGGCCGGGTGCGGGCACCCGGGGCGGCCAGGTGGTCGCTGCCGGCACGGCGGCGCAATTGGAAGCAACGCCGGCGTCCGTGACGGGTCGCCTGCTAGCCAACCCACTGCTCCATCCGTTTGCGCCGCGCCGTCCCGTCGCCAGCCGCCAACCCTCATTGACGATTTGCGATACCAGCTTGCACAACCTTCGTAAGCAGTCGGTGAAAGTGCCGCTCGGCCGGCTCGTGGTGATCACCGGCGTCTCCGGCTCCGGCAAGTCGACCGTCGCTCGCGATGTACTGCACGACAATCTGCACGCCATCGTCAACGGCAACGGTCCGGGCTCGTTGAAGCGGGCGAGCCGCAAGCTGGGCAAGTATGAGTGGCGAGGCTGCAGCGAGATCCAGGGCTGGGAGCAGGTCGGTCGGGTGCTGGAAGTCGACCAGACGCCTATCGGCAAGACGCCGCGTTCCTGCCCGGCAACCTACGTGGGTTTCTGGGATGCCATCCGGCGTGTGTTCGCTGAAACCCCGGATGCCCGCATGCGCGGCTTCGACGCATCGCGCTTCTCCTTCAATACGTCGGGCGGCCGCTGCGAAGGCTGCGAGGGGCAGGGCATGCGACGCATCGAGATGAACTTCCTGCCCGATGTGCGCGTCGAGTGCGATGTCTGCCGCGGACGGCGCTTCAACGCCGAAACGCTCTCTATTCTTTATAAAGGCCAGAGTATCGGCGACGTGTTGATGATGAGCGTGGACGACGCCGTGGAGTTTTTCAGCGCCCATCCGCGTATTCATCACGCTCTGCGGCTGCTGCAGGATGTGGGGTTGGGTTACCTGACGCTGGGTCAACAAAGTCCAACGCTGTCAGGGGGTGAGGCGCAGAGGATCAAGCTCGTGACCGAACTGGCTCGCGTGCGTGAGAGTCGCGAGTTGCCGCCTGCGGTCAAGACGAAGTTCGCGAAGGACGCCAAGGTTTGTGAGCTGCCCACGGCTGCTCCCTGCACCTTGTTCCTGCTGGACGAGCCGACGGTTGGCCTGCACATGGCGGATGTGGAGAAGCTCATCCAGGTGCTGCACCGTCTGGTGGACGCCGGCCACTCGGTGGTGGTCATCGAGCACAATCTAGACGTGATGGCCGAGGCCGACTGGATCATCGATCTAGGGCCCGAAGGCGGCGATGGTGGCGGTCGAGTGGTGGCCCAGGGCACTCCAGAATCGGTGATCCGCGAGCGCAAGCACTCCCACACCGCGCGGGTTCTGGGTGACTTCCTGGCTACCAGGTCTGTAGAAGTGCCAACGGTGGTACGGGAAGTGAAAATTTCCTGATCGTAATTGGTGCAACGCAGGCTCTTGGCGACGCGATTTGAAATCCGTGACGGGATACAAGTCGCGAACCTACCTACTGCCCTGCGGCCTCCCGTTGAGCCGGTCAATCTATTGACTTTTGCCCACTTCGCTACGGACTGGTCCTTCCCTCCGGTCAAATCTTACAACTTAGTCGCGCGTGATGTGGTGACAACACAACGTGTATACACAGGGAGTACCCCCAACACGCAACTTTGAGACAAGACGGCGCAGCGACCGCATGTTTTGCTGAGTTTTGGCTCGAAAGCCGTTCGTGCTCATTTCGCAACGAGCCTTTCATTGGCAAAGGTGCGGTTGTATGCTCGGCACCACGCTTGGGCTGGAAGCGGTGCCTTGACTTCGGCCCCAAGAAGGGAGCACGACAATCGACCGCAATCGGTTGGCTTCATTCATCTCATTCCAATTTAAAACCTCTCGCAGGAGGAACTCTCTAATGTCGACGAGCAATTCTGTTCAGCGCGCAGTGCGCCTGGCGCTGATGACTAGCGCCGCTGCTAGCGCTGTCATTTCGTTGCCGGCCTGGTCAGCGGATGACACGATTTCGGAAGTGATAGTCACCGGCTCGCGTATCGCGCAGCCGAACCTCACTACCACCAGCCCCGTAACCGCAGTAACTGCCTCGGATATCGAGACGCAGGGCGTGACCCGTATCGAGGACATGCTCAGCCAGCTCCCACAAGCGTTCACTACCCAGAACGCGACCGTATCGAACGGTTCGACGGGTACCGCGACAATCGATCTGCGCGGCCTGGGCTCAGCACGTACTCTCGTCCTGGTCGATGGCCGCCGCATGCCCTATGGCGGCGTGACCAGTGCCTCGGCGGCTCCCAACCTCAACATGATTCCGACTCCCCTGGTGGAGCGGGTCGAAGTCCTGACCGGCGGCTCCTCGGCCGTGTATGGTTCCGACGCTGTGTCGGGCGTCGTCAACTTCATCATGAAGAAGAATTTCGAAGGCATCCAGATCGACGGCCAGTACGGCGTCTATCAGCACACTAACGACTTTGGTGGTCCGGGCTCTCCCAAGCTGCGTGATGTCATCGCAGCTCGTGCTGCCACCAATCCGAGCCAGTACAAGCTGCCGGGTAAATCGGGTACCGATGGCGACAGCCGCGAAGGCTCGCTCATCATGGGTGTCAACTCCGAAGACGGCCGGGGCAACCTCACAGCGTATGTCGTGTATGCGACGAACGACGCCGTGCTGCAGGCGAATCGCGACTTCTCGTCATGTACGCTCGCTGCAGCTCCGACGACCCAGTTCAAATGCGGTGGCTCCGGCACCAACGCGACCGGCCAGTTCCAGGCGGCTAACGGCACTTTCACCGTCGACGGTACGAGCTTCCGCGACTACACGACGAACGACCAGTATAACTTCGGTCCTCTCAACTACTTTGTCCGTCCAGACGACCGGTACAGCCTCGGTGCCATCGGTCACTATGAGCTGAGCGAACACGCGGACGTCTATACGCAGCTGATGTTCACCGACGACCGCACCGTTGCGCAGATCGCCCCTGGCGGCCTGTTCATCGGCGACACGTCGACTCTCAACTGCGACAATCCGCTGATGACCCTCACGCAGCGGGGACAGATCGGCTGTACGCCGGCCTTGATTGCCTCGGGCGGCACGGTGCCCGTGTACATCGGCCGTCGTAACGTCGAAGGCGGTGGACGCCAGCAGGACTTCCACAACAACACCTTCCGCGGCGTACTGGGTGTCAAGGGCGATATCGTCACAGGCTGGCAGTACGACGCGAGCCTGCAGTTCTCGCGTACGTCGGTCGAGCAGCTGACGCTGAACTATTTTGCCAAAGACCGCATCGCCCTCGCCCTCGATGCTGTGGCGGATCCCGACCACCCGGGTCAGACGATCTGTCGTTCGGTTCTCAACGGCACCGATCCGAATTGCGTGCCGTACAACATCTTCAGTGCCGGCGGCGTCACGCAGGCAGCCTTGAACTACGTGCAGGCTCCGGGCATCCAGCAGGGCGTCATCGACCAAAGTGTGTTCGTCGGCGCCATCACTGGCGACCTCGGCACCATTGGCGCGAAATTGCCTACGGCCACTGAGCCGTTCCAAGTCGCGCTCGGTGTCGAGCAGCGGCACGACAAGTTGGATAACACTACCGACGCCCTGCAGCAGAACGACCTCCTGTCCGGTGCGGGCGGCGCGACCATCGGCATCTCTGGCGCCACTCACGTGAACGACTACTTCGCCGAATTGGTCGCGCCGTTGGTCCAGGACAAGCCATTTGCCAGGCAGCTCGGCCTCGACCTGGCGTATCGCTACTCCGACTACGGGGCGATCACGACGGACACATACAAGCTCTCCGCCGACTGGGCGCCGGTCGAGGATGTTCGCTTCCGTGCCAGTTACCAGCGCGCAGTGCGTGCACCGAACATCGTTGAGCTGTTCACGGGGCATGGCTTGAACCTGTTCGATCTCGACGGCGGCGATCCGTGCGGTCTCGCGGCGCCGAATCCCGACGCAACTCGTACGGAATGTATCAACACGGGCGTGCCGGCATCTGTCTACGACGACGCTACGCCCACGGGCCGCGGTCGCCTGGATAACAGCGCGGGTCAGTACAACCGTCTGCAGGGCGGCGTCACCGATCTGAAGCCCGAGACTTCGGATACCTACTCTTATGGCATCGTCTTCACGCCGACCTTCGCGCCTGGCCTGAGCGTGACCATCGACTATTTCAACATCAAGATCGACGACACGATTTCGACGCACGGCGGGGTGAATACGCTGAACGCCTGCTACACGAACAACGATGCTGCCGCCTGCTCACGCATTCATCGAACAGCTTCCGGAAGCCTCTATCTCGGCGACGGCAACGTGGAAGACCTCAACGTCAACATCGGGTCGTTGGAGACGAAGGGTGTGGATCTGAGCGTTGCCTACACCGGCCTGGACATCGGTGCCGCGGGCAGCCTGAGCTTCAACCTGGGGGGTACGTACGTCGACTCGCTTCACGTCGAGCCGGGCCCGAACATCGATGGCTACGACTGCAAAGGCAAGTTCGGCGGTCGCTGCGCGGTTCCGAACGGTATTCCTACGCCTGAGTGGCGTCACACGGCACGCGTCAGCTGGACGACGCCGCTCAACGTCGACCTGTCGCTGGCGTGGCGTTACATCGGCAAGACCGAGCAGCTCGACGCGCCGGCCGGTCGCCTCGATTCGAAGTTCAGTGCCGAGAGCTACTTCGACATCTATGGCAGCTGGGCGATGCTGGACAACACCACGTTCCGCCTGGGGATCAATAACGTCCTGGACAACGATCCGCAGCTCAACAGCAACGTGGGTACTACCGGCAACGGCAATACCTATCCGCAGGTCTATGACTCGCTGGGTCGCTTCATCTTCACGGGCCTAAACGTGAAGTTCTGATCGATACCGATTGCTCCGGTAAAATCCACGGCGGCTTCCGCAAGGGGGCCGCCGTTTTCTTTTGTGCTCGCCGCCCGGCACGGTATCCTCGGTCTCCTGTTCCGTCTGTTCGCACACGATCGACCATGGCGTCCACCGGCTCCGGTAGTAATTCGCTGCCTCCCGACTTTCTCGCGCGGCTGCCGGGAGCGCCGAACGGCTATCCGCAGAAAATCGACCTGATCCGCGAATTGATCCTGTGCCTGGATCTCAATGCTGCGACCTATCGCGCGGCCAGCTTTCTGGACGATCGCATTCTCACTCCGTCGACGCGCGGCGGCTGGATTCCCATTGCCCGCCTCGTCGATGCGTCCCTGCAAGTGGCGCAGGCGGTGCCAGTGCATTTCATTTTTCACACCGGTCACGTCGGTTCGACGCTGGTCAGCCGCCTGCTCGATGAAACGGGCCGTATCCTGTCGCTGCGAGAACCGCTGCCGCTGCGAACGCTTGCCGAAGTGCTGGAGGACCTGCACCGGCCCTGGTCATTGACCAGCGAACAGCGCTTCGACGAGCTGCTCGACCTGTTCATGCGCTTGTGGAGCCGCAGCTACGATCCCAACGGCAGCGTCGTCGTCAAGGCAACGAGCAGCGCCGGGACTCTTGCTCCGGCGATCTTGCGCAGGCATCCCGCTTCGCGCGCCATCTATCTCAATGTGTCCGCCGAAACGTATCTCGCGACGTTGCTGGCTGGAGCCAATTCAGCTCAAGACCTGCGCGGGCATGGCCCCTCCCGCATGCGGCGCCTGCATGCGAACAGCGGTATCGATCAACCGCCGCTACACGCCATGTCGCCAGGAGAACTCACGGCCATGAGCTGGCTGGTCGAAAGCCTGTCGCAACGCAAGGCCGTGCGGGAATTTTCGGGCCAGGCGATCGCCGTCGATTTCGATCGGTTGCTCGCCGATCTGGGCGGCGCGCTGGCCGCTATCCTGGAGCACTTCGAACTGCCCGCACATTCCGCCCTGCTCGGTAGACTTGTCAACAGCACCGCGCTGCGTAGCTATTCGAAGGCCCCCGAGCTGCCCTTCACGCCCGCGCACCGGCACCAACTACTGACCGATGCACGCCACCGCCATGCGCACGAGATCCGCAAAGGCCTCGAATGGCTGGAAACGTTGGGGAAGGACTATCCGGAGATCGCGGCTTTGCTGTGAGCGCTGCGCCTGCAAGACGTTTCTCACGGAGATTTTTTATCTATTCCTCTTCTGCCCCGTGTTCTCCGTGTTCTCCGTGCGATATTTCTTGAAGCCCTTCGAGCTGGCACGACAGTGGTCATTGCCATTGCCGTGGTAACGGCTCATCGTCTTAAAGATATTTCGCACGGAGAACACGGAGAACACGGGGCAGAAAGAGAAAATCTCCGTGAGAAATTGAGAACGCAAAGAATCGAATTAGGTCTGCGACCACATGCGCAGTAGATTCTGGCGGACCACATCCAGCCGGGCGCGGCTTTCCCAGCGCATGGCGTTGCCTTCGAGGGCGGCGATCTCGTTGAGTTCGTAGATCTGTTGCCGTTGGTGGGTGTCGCCCACCAGGCTCTCGATGAAGGTGATGGAGACCAGCCGCTGGCCGGAGCGCACGGGGATGACTTCATGCAGCATGGTGGAGGGATAGACGATGGCTTCGCCGGGGGAGCCCTTGAAGGCGATGGTCTGGTTGCCCAGCACGATCGAGAGTTCGCCGCCCTCATAGGTCGAAGGATCGCTGATGAATACCGTGCAGGATAGATCCGAACGCAGGCGGACCGCGCCGATCTGCAGGACCGCGGCATCGGCGTGAGCGCCGTATTTGTTGCCCGAGTCGTACTTGCTCAGCAGCGGTGGAGCAATGCGCCTCGGCAGGGCGAAGTCTGCGAATTCGCGTGAGCGGGCGAAGGCGCCGTTCACGATCTGCACGGACTCGGCGTACAACGGATCGGCGGCGTCGGCCTGCTGATTGTCCTTGGTGATATTGGCGGGATTGCTCACCCTGCCGGCGACGAATTTCAGGTCGCGGCTGAGCGCAGTGAGCCGCGCCACTTCGGCAGGCGACAACAGATTGCGGATTTTCAGGAACAAAGTGTCAATCTCCTAGAAAACTCGTCGGGCTACATCGCGCCTGTGCTTGACGAGGCAGCCGGCAAAAGCCACGCCTTTTGCCGGCGGCAACGCAGCCACCATCCGAAAAAGCGCCTCGGCGACTTTTTCCAATTTACTAGATGGACCACTCGGGCTTCTTGCCATCGTGTGCGTCGATCGCTTCGAACAGCGATACGACCAGTGCTCTCTCTTCGGCCGAAAGTTCCGGTCGCCACACATCGAACAGCAGGATGACGCGAGGCTGGTCGGTTTCGTTCCAGGCCTCGTGCTCGATGGTATCGTCGAACAGCCACACTTTGCCTTCGCTCCATTGACGCACGTCGTTGCCGACGCGGAACGTACAGCGGCCCGGCACGATCAGCGGCAAATGACAGATCAACCGCGTGTTCACCATGCCATTGTGCGGCGGGATATGCGCTCCCGGCCGCAATAGAGAGAACAGGATCGAGGGCGATCGGTTGGCCACCACGGAGAGTGGCGCATTCTCCAGCGCACGCAGAGTGGCGGGAAAGCGTGCCGCATTGGCTTCGACCGGCTCACCGTTCTTCCATAGATAGAACGCGCTCCAGTCCGGATTGTCGAGCATGCCCGCCTGGCTCCCCTTGGCAGCGCGATTGGCATCGCCGGTGACATAAGGTGCGAACGCGCCTGGCTCGTTCACGACCTGGAGCAACTCCTCGCGTATTGCCGCAGTCGCCTGCTCGAGCGCAGGAATCCACGGGAACGCCGCGTGGTCGTCGTAGAACTGGAGCTGCGGCAGGCCCGGAAAATAGTAGTACTTCGGCTCCTGCAGG
>Ga0207675_100005408_pt1 | contig 12234 bp, 9 predicted proteins | sample KBSSwiS42_FD_184305 | JGI IMG/M metagenome (GOLD analysis project Ga0207675, IMG submission 184305) | Switchgrass rhizosphere microbial communities from Kellogg Biological Station, Michigan, USA - KBS Switchgrass S4-2 (SPAdes) (version 2) | ecosystem: Host-associated > Plants > Roots >...
AGCCTATTACAATCTCGGCAAGTGCCTGTTGACGATGGGCAATCGCGACGGCGCGTTAGAGCAATACAACATCCTGCAGAATATCGATCAAGATTGGGCGGAGAAGTTGGGGGCGATCATAAACCCGTAGCGAACTTTGGCCTTTGGTCTTAGGTCTTTGGTCTTTGGTCTTCGGGACTCACGAAAAACCTTCGTTCTTCAAAGACCCAAGGCCTAACCAAAACGTTATTTCATCGCTTCTCCAACAATCGCCGTCAATGCGTTATCTTGCAGCGACTTGTTCCCCGGCAGTTTTCCGTGAAGGTCACAGCCAAAAACTGCGTACGTCAGCGTCAAGCGTACGACAGTTTCCTGACCGTCTGCGTTTGAAATGCTTTCCCCAAGCAGAGACTTTCTCGTAACGCGACCATCTCCCGGTGCGTACATCGCGGCAGTTAATTGAGGAATGGTTACCTTTACACCTGCCGAGGTGCGAAATTCGCGGGGTCTGACTAGCGTCAACCAACGATCTTGTTTTGCGTCGCGAATGATGATTGGTGAGTTAAGAGTTTCTTCACAATCTCCGCCAATTGCCAACAAAGGCACAGGCTGCTTCATGTTGAGTCCGGCATCCAGAGCCTGATGGAATCGTCGGGCTCGCTTCAACATCGCGCTGAGATAATCTTCCAAAACTTGCAGCCTTGCAGCGTCAGTATCGCCAAGTCCTGCCTTGTGATTCGTAAAGCGTCGGCGGAAGTCAGGATTGAAAATTGGCGTCCAACCGTACTTCTTCCAGACTTCGGGATCGTATAGATCGATTTGAATAGTATTCAGACTTTCGTCGAGAAACCTGACGAATCCTGCATGCGGCAACAGTTGAAAGACAGCAGGTGATCGTATTGCGTCTTCAGCAGTCAATTTGTTAAGCAGTGGAACTCGTCGCCTTAACCCTTCGGTGATCGAATATCCTTCTACGAGTGTCGAAAATGCATCTGCCGATCCTTCGTTCGGCACACCGATCATAACGATCTTGTTGATGTGCCTGGCACCCTCCCACGTGGGATGAATCTCTCCCTCACCCTCGGGCAGATCCTGATTGCCATACATCGCCGCGTAACGCGCAATCAGACCACCCATCGAATGCGCGATCACATTGAACTGCAAATCAGGGCGATGCAGTGTGTCCTTCAAACGCTCAATGCGACGTACCAACTCGCGCGCGTTGCTAACATTGTCTTGTCGCCAGTCGTACGCGAAAACGTAGAAGGTATCTTTATCGCCGTCAGGACCAGGATTGTTCCATTCAGCTTCGTGATACCCGGCATAGGTTCGCAGGGCATCGAGCAGGTCTCGGTAGACATAAACTTCCGGAAGCAGGCGCGCGAGTTTTACTGTCTCGATGATCTTTCCGGGTACCAAATCGTCGCGATTCGAAATTAAGTCGGGAGTCATCGGCAACCCGTCTTCAGCAGTTCGAAATGCGGAAGGCCAAACCTTCTCCCCTGTTTTTGAATTAATCAGCTCAGAGCCGAGGATTCCGGGAATGACGATCACTGGACGCTTCCCATTTTTCGCTCGAGCTTCAGAAAAAATGCGTTCGAGATTTGGCGTTCGGTGTGCCGAGATACAACCGGTTAAGAGAAGGGCACAAAGAAGGAGACCGACGGCTGCCGTGCGGCCGGGGAGTGATTTCTTAGCAGGAGAAGGGAAAGTCAGAAACAAATCGGGGCTCGCTTTATCCTAACTTTAAGCTCTTTAGCAGTTTAGTCGGTCGGTTGCTGCCACCGCCGATTAATCAAACTGGCCACAAATCCAGCACCGAAACCGTTATCAATATTCACCACTGTTACATTTGAAGAACATGAATTCAGCATCCCCAACAGCGCGGCTACACCTCCAAATGATGCGCCATAGCCGATACTGGTTGGCACAGCAACAACTGGAACACTGACCAAACCGCCAACAACAGATGGCAATGCGCCCTCCATGCCGGCGGCAACGACTACGACCCTCGACCGTCTGAGCAACGCACGTTCCGCCAGTACACGGTGGATCCCAGCGACCCCTACATCCCATATTCTGTCGACGCGGTTTCCCATCGCTTCTGCCGTCAAAGCGGCCTCTTCCGCCACTGGAATATCACTGGTGCCGGCGGTTACCACGGCGATATTGGCTGTCCCCAGGTCGCTCGAATCTCTCATGATCCGAATAAGTCTGGCGCTGTCGTGCCACTCCGCTTCAGTCGCTATATTGCGTATATCGCCAAAAGTCTCGGCATCTGTATGTGTAACTAGTAGATTTGACTGCGACCGTTCCAGCAAGCGCTCAACTATTCCAACGATCTGCTGGCGTGGCTTACCTTTTCCAAAAACAACTTCCGGAAATCCCTGTCTCGCGGCGCGTGCGTGATCAACCTTGGCGTATCCAATGTCTTCGTACAGCGACTCCTGAATGCGTCTGGCCATCTCGCGCGAATCCGCATTACTCTCCCGAAGTGTTTCAATTAGCCGCTCAAGTTGCTTTACGTCCATCGTCGTTGCGCAAAAGCCAAGTCAAATTACATGCTGGCTGCATCATAGCATCTACTCTAAATGGCCCGTACTATGCCAACTTGCGGATGCATCCCTAGGCAAGTAAGATTCAAATCAAATTGAAGAGAGAAACTCAACTCAGTTATGCGTATGTATTGAGCTGAGGAGTAATCTCATGCTGCTGAAGGAAACCGCAGAAAGTCCTACCGTGTCGACAGTAATAAGCAACACCCGAACAACCCTGGAAATGATTAAGATCGAGCATACGCTTTTCGCGTTGCCGTTCGCGCTCCTGGGTGCCGTGCTGGGAGCGAATGGGCTTCCAACGTTGAAACAGTTCTTCTGGATTGTTGTGGCAATGGTTGGAGCTCGCTCGGCTGCAATGGCCTTCAATCGCATAGCTGATCGGCGTATCGATGCTCGTAATCCACGGACCTCGATGCGAGCGTTGCCAGCTGGTTTGTTGTCCGTTGGATTTGTCTGGATTTTTACCTTAGTTGCAGCGGCTCTCTTTCTGCTCGCCGCCGCCATGCTGAACAATCTCACTCTTATCCTGGCGCCAGTTGCTCTGGGAAGCGTGCTACTTTACTCGTTCACTAAACGCTGGACGCAGCTTTCTCATGTTGTCCTTGGTTGGTGTCTTTCCATTGCACCCACTGGCGCCTGGATAGCTGTCCGGGGTGAGATAGGCAGTCCGACTCCGCTATTGTTGTCGTTGGTTGTGCTGCTGTGGACCGCAGGATTCGATGTTCTCTATGCGTGCCAGGATTACGAATTCGATCGAGCAGAGGGCCTGCATTCAATTCCGGCTAAATTCGGAATTGCAAAAGCGCTCTGGATATCCAGGGCATTGCACGCCGGCGCTTTTCTGGCTCTTATCTGGCTGTACTTAGTTACGCATCTTGGGCCAGTCGCTTTGATAGGGGTTATCGCGACCGCGGCGCTGTTGCTGTACCAACACCGGCTCGTTCGACCTGACGATCTCGGTAGACTGAATGCAGCGTTCTTTACAACAAATGCGTTTGTCAGTGTCATATTGTTAGTGACCTTTGGGTTCGCGGTTTTTCTCCACTAATTAGAAAGTGACCGACGTGACAATGGACTTTTCGCACGATCAAAAACTTGCTGAAATTGCTAAAAGGGTAATTGCCGGTGAACGGCTATCCTTTGATGACGGTGTTAACCTCTACGCAACCACTGACCTCCCGGCACTCGGGAAACTGGCTGATTTCGCTCGTCGACGGCGTCACGGTCGAGTTACCTATTTCAACGTTAACCGCCATCTAAACCCAACAAACATCTGTTACGCCGACTGCAAGTTTTGCGGGTTCTTCCGCACTCCGCGACAAGCAGATGCTTACACCCATAACATCGACGACAGCTTACGTATCGCTGGACAGGCGGTCTCTGAAGGCGCAACGGAACTTCACATCACCGGCGGATTGAATACAAAACTGCCATTCAGCTACTTCACCGATTTGCTGTCGACTTTAAAGCGAACTTATCCGCAGCTGCATTTGAAGGCGTTCACGATGGTTGAGTTTGATCACTTCGCGCACTTCTACAAGATGAGCGATGAAGATGTGATTGCCAAACTAATCGATGCCGGATTGGATTCATGCCCTGGCGGAGGTGCTGAGATATTTCGAGAGCCGACTCGATCGATGATTTGTGCGCATAAATGTGACGCGAATCGTTGGCTCGAACTTCAGGGCAAAGTTCACTCAGCAGGGCTCAAAACAAACGCCACGATGCTATACGGTCACATTGAATCTGTTGAAGATCGCGTCGATCACTTGGTCAAACTTCGGGAGCAGCAGGAGAAGTCAGGAGGTTTCCAATGCTTCATCCCACTCGCCTTTTATCCTCCCGATACCCAGCTTGCTCACTTACCTGGTCCTTCCGGAGTGGATTCACTAAAGACGATGGCTGTTTCCCGTTTGCTCCTGGATAACTTCGATCACATCAAGGCCTACTGGGTAATGCTCGGAAAACGTTTAGCGCAGGTAGCGCTCCATTACGGTGCAAACGACATCGACGGCACCATTACGGACGGTGGTGAGTTGACCACCAGTTATTCAGTCGAAACCAACAATGAAGTCAAGATGAGCAAGGCAGAGTTAGTGGGCCTTATCGAGGAAGCGGGTTTCGAAGCTGTCGAACGAGATACTGTCTACAATCGCATTGAGCGTGACGATGTCAGCCTCGTCTGATCAATCATCACCTTTCACAGAGGATAAGAAATTCAACATGCCGACTGGAACTGAACGAAGAACTATTACACTTGCGCATTCCCCCGATTCCGACGACGCGTTCATGTTTTATGGCCTTGCCACAAACAAACTGGATACCGGTGACCTGCACTTTCAACATCTACTGAAAGACATTCAAACGCTCAACGAGGAAGCCACCCGCGGGACATACGATGTTACAGCTATCAGTTTTCATGCCTACGCCTACGTCGCAGACAAATACGCATTGCTTCCACACGGAGCGTCGATAGGCGACAACTACGGTCCCATCGTCGTGTCGCGAGACGCAGCCAAGCCCGACGACATCCCGAAGCTTAAGATCGCTGTACCGGGCACATTAACCAGCGCGTTCCTGGCGCTTCGAATTTTCAATCCAGACTTTGAGTACGTCGTGGTCCCCTTCGATAAGATTATCGATGCCGTCAAAAACGGTACCTGCGACGCGGGCCTACTCATTCACGAAGGTCAATTATTTTATGAATCGATGGGCTTACACAAAGTCCTCGATCTCGGCGAGTGGTGGCATGAGCGTCACGGCCTTCCGTTACCTATGGGTGGAAATGTGATTCGACGAGACCTTGGTCCTGAGTTGATCAAAGAAGTCTCGGAGTTGCTCCGTAAAAGCATTAATTACTCATTATCGAATCGCGAAGATGCCCTTCAATACGCCATGCAATTCGCCAGGGATATGGAGCCTGAACTTGCGGATAGGTTTGTGGGGATGTGGGTGAACGAGCTAACCCTGGATTATACAGAGCGTGGTCGTGAAGCAGTTCGTCGGCTGCTTGAAGAAGGCTTCGAAAAAGGAATCATTCCAAACCGAGTTCCCGTCGAATTTGTCGACGGTTAAACAGTTGATTTCGAGCTATCCAGGGGATGTAGAACTTTGAAATAGCTGGGGTGTGCGCGGTGACTTTATTAACCACTCCGCCCAGAAGGAGTAGCTAATCACCGCGCACATCATCGGCCTCAGAATACGTAAAACCAAGCTCCTCCCAAAGCTTGATTATCGCCCGTCCGTGTAAGCAACGCCGCCGCTCGGCGTCACGTCTGCGCTCCCGCGCCGTAAAGCTCCACGGAATTAGGACTAGTACCTGTTGCCGACATGAGGACCCTGGTGAATCTTGAGTTTTCAAATTCGAGTCGGCCACCATTCTTGAGTTCATTTGGTTTCCAAGAGTTTCCTGCAGGTGCCACTGGCCGCCTCTAACTTATTATAATAAAGGCACCTTACACTAGATGCAGGAAATTTTGCAACAGGAAAATAGGATTTAGTATGGTCGGGTAAGCCGTACTTTGGCACTTGGCAACAAGACGCTTTCAAATTCGCATCTGAGAACAAGCCCCGATACGGGGGAATGGAAGTCCAACCCGATTTTTAGGTACAGAATGAAGAATCTCAAGTTACAAAAGACCTTTTCGCTTTGCTCGATGCTGTTGATTGCTCTAATCAGCGCGTCGCGTGTTCTCGCTCAGACTGAAGCGAGCCCGGCTAGTCCCGTGGATTCGGACAAGATCATAGCCTCGTTTACCGCTAAAGAAGCAGAATTTAGGCGGGCGCTCAATTCATATTCGTTCAAGCGCGACGCACTTATTCAAAGTATTGGTATGGGTGGGCAAGTGATAGGTGAGTATCATCGAGTTTCACTTTTCACGTTTGACGATTCGGGGAATCGTTACGAAAAGATCAGCTTCTTTCCGATGTCCTCGATGTCTGAAATTACGCCAGAAGATATTGACGACCTTGGAGGAGTTGAACCGTTTGCTTTGGAGCCAGCGAAAGTTGGCAGGTACAACATTCGTTACGTCGGAAAGGAAAGAATAGACGATCTCAATCTGTTCATCTTTGACGTTTCACCAAAGGTGATGCCCGATCCCAAAAAGATAAAGGAACGACTTTTCTCGGGACGAATATGGGTTGATGATCAGGATCTTCAGATCGTTAAGACGAAAGGCAAGGGCGTACCTGAAACGAAGAACAATAAGTTTCCCACCGTCGAAACCTATCGTGAACACATCGATGGGAAATATTGGTTTCCAACTTACTCATACGCTGACGAAGAATTGATATTCGACAATGGCGGGTCTCTCCACGTCAGGATGAAAGTTCGTTATATGGATTTCACCCCAACACGAGCAACTTTGAAGGTGACGGAAATTGGGGAAAACGAAGTGCCTGGCGCCGAAGGGTCGGGCGTTACTAAACCGGTTGATGTAGGTGATCTGAACGCCAAAGCTGTCTCCTTGCCCAAACCAACGCTCAGTGAAGAAGCTAAACGAGTGAAGGCGACTGGAAAAGTCTCCGTTCGAGTCATGGTTGATGAAAATGGGAAGGTAGTGTCAGCGCAAGCTCTCAACAACGTCGCGGTGTTGCGTGAAGCGGCCGAAGCAGCGGCTCGTCAAGCGATGTTTAAGCCGCTGGTAGTGGGTGGAATAACCGTGAGGTTCAGCGGCATTCTGACCTACGATTTCACTAAGTAGCGACGTGGAGTTCCTTGGCAATTTGGGCACGGACATTGACACTCAGATCGCTAATGTCCTCCTCGCTCGTCAACTCATTAGTACTTACCGGTGACAAGATCACCATCTCGATCGTACCCGTACGCGCTTCACCAGTTCCTTTTCCCATCAAGACATCCGAATTCTTAATTGCGACCGGCACTACAGGAACTCCCGCTTGTTTCGCCATATAGAATGCGCCCTTCTTGAATGGCAATAACTCGCCGGGCTTAGCTCGCGTTCCTTCGACGAATACTCCGAATGACACTCCCGATTGAATTCGCTTCGCGGCAGCTTCCGTTGTCGAAATTGCACTCTCACGATTGCTGCGATCGATTGCCATCACGTTAACGAACCCCATACCAACACCCAGAACCGGAACTTTCAACAATTCCTTCTTTGCAAGCAATCCGATCCGACGTCCCGTGTAAATGAATAGAGTCGCTGTGTCTAGATAGGAACGATGATTGGAGACAAATACGTAAGTCTGCTTCGGATCCAGTCGTTCGAGGCCAGTGACCTTCACTGACACTCCACTGAGCTTTAGCCAAGCGCCAGCCCCAAACAGTGCCACTGGGTAAACCAGGTCGTGTTTGCGCAGTATCCAGGCAACAATCAGAATCGGTGGACCGAGGAGCCCGAGCAACGCACCCGCAACGAAGAGCGACCACCAATAGTGCACTCTGCGAATAAAGCGAGGGCGGCCTGTGCTAGACTCACCAGCCACGGTTTTCTCGATCGAAGCAGTCTCTTCCATCAAATCTTTCGCCAAAGGAATCTGTCGGGATGATCAACTATAGATTAGTAGTGATCGCTTTGTCCGTCCTGTTGTTGTTTGCGGTGATGCCGTTGTCTTCTCTTGCTCAGAGGACTACCGGTCGCGTTAATCCAACCTCGACGATTCCGTCACCAAAGTCTTTCCTTGGTTTTGCGCCAGGCGACGACCGTACGATTGCAGACTGGAATCAAATAACAAGCTACTTTGGCCAACTCGACAAAGCCTCGGATCGCGTAGTTGTCCAATCGCTGGGCCTATCCACTTTGAAGCGACCACTGATCGTCGCGATCATTAGCGCGCGAGAGAATATACTGGCTCTCGATAAATACAAAGGCATTCAACAGCAGCTCGCCGATCCTCGCAAGGTCGCTACTCCACTGCTTCGAGACCGACTTATCGCCACCGGAAAAACTGTAGTTGCGGTCTCTTGTTCAATACATTCAACTGAAATTGTTGCTTCCCAAATGTCGATGCAACTCGCCTACGACCTGGCTAGTGCACAAGATCCTGACACCCGGGAAATTCTCCAGAACACAATTCTGTTACTCATACCTTCACCAAATCCTGACGGAGTCGACATCGTCGCCAATTGGTATCGCAAAAGTCTTGGCACACCTTACGAGGGACGGGAACCTCCCGAGCTTTATCATAATTACGCAGGCCACGACGACAATCGCGATTGGTTCATGCTCAATTTGAAAGAGACACAGATCATTACGCGTCTCTTCTGGCAGGACTGGTTTCCCGAAATTGTCTACGACGTGCACCAGCAAGGTTCAAACGGATCGCGTTTCTTCATCCCGCCCTTCTATGATCCGCCGAATCCTAATATCAATCCGCTTCTTCTTCGCCAGGTTGGACTCATAGGCCACAAAGTCGCCGCCGATCTTCAGAGTTCTGGCTTTCAAGGCGTACTGACCGATGCCCTCTATGACACTTGGTGGCACGGCGGCTTTCGCACAGCGCCGTATTTTCACAACTCCATCGGCATACTTTCAGAAGCGGCGAGCGCTCGATTGATGACGCCATCGACTGTGACTGCAGATCAACTCACTCGCTCGAGTACACGAGGCATGCGAAACGCGACCGAGGCGACGACAAACTTCCCCGATCCCTGGCCCGCAGGAACATGGCGACCTCGAAATATCATGGACATGGAATTGATCGCAGCACGTGCAATCCTTTCGCTTGCTGCCAAGTATCGAACGACATACCTGCAAAATTTCTATGAACTCGGTCGACATAACATTGAACAGCCCACTAAACCGACCGAACCAATTGCCTACTTGATTCCCGCAGGACTTTCTCGAGATGAAGCTGTTGCCAAATTGGTCGCCAGCCTGATCGCCCAAGGCGTAGAAGTCTTCCGATTGGACAGTGAACTCCACGTTTCTTACGGCCCACAGATCCTACAGAGGACAAACACAGTCTCGGAGAAACTAGGCACGTACCGAACTATCGTCGCGAACACAACGGCCATGCAGGAAGTGCCGGCCGGAAGCTACTTGGTTTTTCTTTCCCAGCCCCAACGAACCAATGTGCTCGCATTGTTCGAACCACAAAACTATCCAAATCGTCTGACAGGCACTGGCGAGGCCGAACGGCCCTACGACGTAGCTGGATGGACGCTCCCGCTCCAATTAGGTGTCGAAGCTCCGGCCATAATGTCGATCCGCGAAACACCGACCGAGCGCAAGTTGACGTTACTCAAGAATGAGAACGAGGTCCGAACTGATCTTGCATTGCCACTTCGGAATTCTGAAGCGTCGCCGATCAGGAACCCGATTAAAGCTTCTGTGCGAATAGGAATCTACAAAGGTTCAATTGGAAATATGGACGAAGGCTGGACCCGCTACGTCTTCGATACCTTTAACGTGCCTTACTCGTCGATAAAGGACGGCGACATCAAACAAGGAAACCTCGCCTCAAAGTTCGATGTCATTCTTCTACCGTCTCAACGAAGTCGTGAGATCATCGAGGGCAATGCAGCTGGCAGTCTTCCAGCGGAGTACACAGGCGGGATTGGCGAAGGTGGTGTCTCAAACCTAAAAGACTTTGTGAACAGTGGTGGCACGCTAATCTGCTTTGACGGCTCCTGTGAACTTGCAATCAAACAATTTAACTTACCAATCAAGAACGTACTCGAAGGTTTGCGATCATCTGACTTTTATTGTCCCGGCTCCATAGTTTCATTAGAGCTGGATAACAAAAACCCGATTGCAACGACTCTTCCCACGAATATTCCCGCCTACTTCATTAACAGTTCGGCATTTGCAACTACCGATGCCAACGTGCGAGTGATTGCTCGTTACGCAAAAGACAACGTACTTCGATCGGGATGGTTGCTGGGTGAAGACACGCTTCGAGGACAAATAGCGCTGGCAGAATTATCGCAAGGCAAGGGACGAATCGTCCTTTTTGCCTTTAGACCACAGCATCGCGGACAAACCTGGGGAACCCTACCACTCATTTGGAATGCAATTGCCTCGAGCGTGAGATGAATTGGGCGAGGATTAGCTGTCACGGCTTGCTCTGTGCCTGTTCATGGGGTTATCTTTAACGGGCTCGCTCGGTTTTCTCTCTCCTGACTGCCTCAAAAACCGCAAGCATCTATTTCAATACAACTGCATCCAAGCGAGGTCGGCGCGTTCGTCTGACTCGCGCTGCAATGGAGCTAATTATGAAGAAATATGCTGCTTTGCTAGTGCTCCTCTCCCTAAGTTCAGCGTTAACAAATCTGACCTTTGGCCAACGCCCCAGGCGCGTGGAGGGACAGTCCACCGTTACCAAACCGGCTCCCACTACTACGGCTCCCACCACTACTGGGCGGCCACCAGTGTTAGGTGGGTCAAACAACCCGAACAATCGTCAGCAGACTCCACAGGCCGACCAAGCACCGACTGGTCCCGAAGAGGTGGCTGAGGGCGACGTTATTCGGGTGAACACAACCCTGGTGACCATTCCCGTTAGCGTAATGGATCGTGATGGTCGTTATGTTCCAAATCTACGTAAGCAGGATTTTCGTCTCTGGGAAGATGGAATAGAGCAAGAGGTGGCGTTCTTCTCGTCCGTCGACAAGCCATTTTCCGTTGTGTTGATGCTCGACACCAGCCCTTCAACACAATTCCGCCTCGAGGATATCCAGGACGCAGCTATCAGCTTCATTAACCAACTGAGGGCCGACGACAGAGTGATGGTGGTGTCGTTCAACAACAATATCAATATGCTTTCGGACTTCACTACCGACCGTTCTCGTTTGGATCGCGCCATTCGAAAGGCGCACACGGGTGATGGGACACGGCTCTACGACGCAGTCGATACGGTCATTAATCGGGAGCTAAACAGGATTCCCGGCCGCAAGGCTATTGTCCTTTTCACTGACGGCGTAGACACAACCAGTAGGCAAGCCTCATTCGAGAGCAACATTACCGACGCCCAGGAGTTGGACGCTCTAATTTACTCGGTCCAGTACGACACCTCCGCCGACGTAAATTCAGGTGGTGGCGGTAACTATCCGAGCTCGGACCCGGCCGACGTCTTTGCACAGATTCTCGACGACATTTTTGGTGGCGGGAGCGGTTCTAATAATAGACGAGGTAACGGTCGTAATCGCCGTGGAGGGGGTGGTGGCTATCCGCGGAACGGACGGGGAGGAATGCCAAATGACTACCAAACAGCGGAAGAGTATCTTCGCGAACTAGCGACCAACACTGGCGGTCGTCAGTACCATGCTGACTCCCTGCAAAACATGTCCGCTTCATTCGCAAACGTTGCTGAAGAGCTTAGGCGCCAATACAGCATTGGCTACTATCCCAAGAGGCCGGGACAGCCTGGGCAGCGCCGTCAGATTCGCGTCAAAGCAAATGAGCCTAACCTCGCAGTCCGCGCCCGTGACAGCTATATCTTTAATCCTTCAGGTACGGCCGTGGCTAATGATAACAATCAAAACCAACCAGTTTTACGAAAACTAACCGGGCGCGACCGACCTTCAACTAGATTCTAGGTTCAAGAACAACTCGAAGTATGGGCATAAAAAAGCGCGGCGGTTTTTGCCGTCCGCCGCGCCAACTATACCCACAGGAGGAAAGGGGTATTCAACACTCGGATAATACCACGGGCAACGTCACGTATCCCAGCCAGAAATAATAAATCATGCCGATTTTTTCGGGCCTTTCCGAAACAAAAGATTGAGGCA
>Ga0207675_100005410_pt1 | contig 12231 bp, 10 predicted proteins | sample KBSSwiS42_FD_184305 | JGI IMG/M metagenome (GOLD analysis project Ga0207675, IMG submission 184305) | Switchgrass rhizosphere microbial communities from Kellogg Biological Station, Michigan, USA - KBS Switchgrass S4-2 (SPAdes) (version 2) | ecosystem: Host-associated > Plants > Roots >...
TTTGCTGCAGTCTCATTAATAATTATTTTATTGAATGCCCCAAAGCATTTTCCAATACGGTATGGGATGATAAAAAGTGGAAAGCGAATATGTATAATGCGGATATGATTAAAAGAATCACAAAAGAAGCGGACATAAGATCAGAAAAATATATAGCTCAATACCCTTACCTGAAAACATTCTTCGACAGCACCGGTGAAATAAGGCCAAGAGTTAATGTAATCTCAAATTCGTTCATTTATAAAGTTGGTTTATTTACAACAGGTAAAACTTCTTTTGAAATCAACAACTCATTTACATCACAGGATGGAAGTGAATTTATAAATGAGTCGAAAAAAAACTTTGGATTAAAAATTGCCCCACCACAATTGAGAGGAGCTGCTGAATGGAGTCCATCGCCATTTGACAAAATCGGGCCGCGTAATTGATGATACGCAACTATCGGGAATTATTTTATGATCATTTTCACAGTTTTAAAAATAGCAATACATCGTACATATAATTGCTTTTTAAATCACCATCTGGTAAGATAATTGTATATAATATAGTATCTGTTTCACAAGCTACCTTTTAATATTTTTTTCACCCACCCCAAAAAAAACCGGCTGCTGTAAGCGGCGCTTATCCTCCTGAAATATTCACTGCTCCAAGACATGCTGCAATACATTTTCATCAATTGTACCTATTGAACTTTTAAAATCTGAGCAATGAAAAAAAAATTATTAAGCCTGTTTGTAACTACGGGCAGTTATCAGCAGTTTGTAGATCGTATTTATAAACTCGCTGCACGAAAAAAATCATCGTATGTGTGCGTTGCCAATGTGCACATGCTGATAGAGGCACACAAGGATGCCGCTTTTGCAAAAGCTGTTAACAATGCTGATATTGTAACCCCTGATGGAATGCCATTGGCAAAATCATTTAAGCTACTGTATGGAATAAAACAGCCCCGCGTTGCCGGAATGGACTTGTTGCCTGATCTTTTAACCGGAGCCGTGGAAAATAAACTTCCTGTTTATTTTTATGGAAGCACTGATAATGTACTTCTGAAAACTATTGAATTCACAAAAAATAATTACCCCGAATTGAATGTAGCCGGCATTTACAGCCCACCATTTCGTGCACTTACAACCGGTGAAGAAGAAGAAATCGTTCAAAAAATAAATAACACCGGGGCAAAAATTGTTTTTGTTGCCCTTGGCTGTCCGAAACAGGAAAACTGGATGGCGTCTATGAAAGGAAGAATCAACGCATGTATGATTGGGATTGGTGGCGCCTTACCGGTAGTGGTTGGCATGCAAAAAAGAGCCCCGGTGTGGATGCAAAGACTTTGCCTTGAATGGCTGTTTCGCCTGATGCAGGAACCGCAACGGCTTTTTAAAAGATATGCTGTTACGAACATGTCTTTCTTATACCTGCTGCTGAAATCATGGGTGGGCGCCAAATTAAAATTGAAAAGTTACGTTGCCCGCCAGGAGGCCGACCTGGTTTACGAAAATTCTTTTAAATATGCAGACGTATAATTGATAAATTTGGGCATATTTATATATATTTCGTCTATACATAATGAAGTCCTTAAAATATTTCATAGCCTCTTTTTATATTCTGATTACAGGCTATATTGTCTTCTTCCAGGGAACACGTGATCATATCAGGAACCATCCATTAAACCTCATTCCTTTGCGAAGCAGGATTCATGAATTACGCGATTCATCCTGGCATCAACCTGTACTTGCAATAAAAATTTATGCGAATATTATCGGGAACATTTTATTATTTATCCCTTTCCCTATTATTATTACATGGATATTCCCAAAACTCAGCGACAGGCTTGTCCTGCTTTTTGCCGCCGCTTCAAGTATCATGATCGAAGTTTTACAGTATTACTTTCAACGCGGCTGTTGTGATATAGATGATGTCATTCTGAATGTGGCAGGTTGTATAACAGGGCAGGTACTTATGAAATGGTTTTACAAAACAAACTTTACAGCATCCGGTCTGTCCCTTTAAAATTTTATAACAAGTACCTTACTAATCTCCCCTGGCGTAAGTTGCATCGAGAATAAAATCAATTAATGGCGCCGGATCTTCCAATCCATGAGGATGATGACCCATTCCGGCTTTGCAGATTACTTTAATAGAGCCACCTTCCCGCTTTATTATTTTTTCAAAAGGAATTGTATTCTCCTCCAGCGGCACATATTCATCCATTTCCCCGCATACATGTAAAATAGGAAACCCTAATGCTGCTATCTCAGCAGCCCTGTCCAGGGGATTTCCACGGAATTCAAGGGCATCCTGTTCATTCTTAAAATTGAAAGCATTCCTGAAAAGTCTTCTGTCCTTTTTACTTCCTATTCCACGACCCTTATTCCAGGGCCAGCTTTTAATATCCAATATAGGGTTATCAGCATACAGGCAAGATACCTTTTCACCATTTTGTAACGCCCAATTATAAGCGTAAAAACTCCCACGGCTCATTGCATGCAGAGCTACTTTTTCCGACAAGCCTAACACCTGCATATAGTCGTAAAAATCATCCCAGATAGATACGCTTTTCTCATTACCAAATAGCTCGACAACGTCGCAGTATGCAACATGAAAACCGTTTTCAAGCATTGCAACATCTACCTGCGGCTGATGATCCCAAAAGCGGGCACGCCATAGCCACGGGTTACCTGGCGCCGCCTTATTTGGCTTTACCAGTTTGCATGCTCTTGAATTAAATACAAAATCTACACAGCCATATCCGTGAAAATCGGAGATAGCTATCGATTCTTTTATTTTACTGAAAACATCTTCTGCTTTTGAATTACCGGGATGTATAACCGGGATTTTGTTTGACCGGGTTAGTGATCCATTATAATTTCTTCGCCGGGTAAAAGGAAGATACTGCAAAAAAGAATGGACGATTGAAAGCATATTGTTAAGGATGTAACCAATACATATCAATCATTATGCTATCCGTCATCCGGACGCTTCCCATGTAAAAAATTCTTTACTAGTCATTGGAAATGAATGTATCTGATATATCAACAGTGATTTTACGATTACTCTTGAAGAATTACAGATGTAGAAAAAAAACCCCGCCTTTGGTGGAGCGGGGGATCAAAAATTTTTTTTACATTTTGGGTGGCGTCAACCCGAATATTCACTTTTGCGAACATACTCCCTGGTGAGGATACAAGGTCTTTCGCCAGGAAGATTAACAGGTACGGTAGGAAAGTGGATGGTCGCTTGAAATAACCTCTTGTTAGATTACGATCGCTAAAGTAGGTAACAACCCTTATGAACACAATAGTATTTTTACCATTTCCGGCAATCTTTTAATAATTGTCAACACAAAAAAATCCCGTCTTCCGGCGGGATAATCTTTTGAAATATCGCAAAAGGATGTTGATCCAATCATCGTCACTTTTATCTTTCTTAAATCATTTCCCTATTAATTCTTTCAAATGCAGTGACTCAATAACTTTCTTCAGACACTTTGCTTTAAAGGTTATGAATGTCTTGTATTAAATGAAAACCCCGCCCCAAAAATGGAGCGGGGTTTTTATATTTTCGGACTTCTGACTCCAGACTTCCGGTCTTTTCTTAATATCCCATACCACCCATATCAGGAGCGCCATGAGAATGAGGAGCTTCTTCTTTCTTTGGTTTTTCAGCAACTACACATTCTGTAGTTAAAAGCATACCAGCAATTGAAGCCGCGTTTTCCAAAGCAATACGGGTAACTTTTGTAGGATCAATTACACCGGCTTTGAAAAGGTTTTCATACACTTCAGTTCTTGCATTAAAACCATAGTCGCCTTTTCCTTCTTTTACTTTCTGAACTACGATAGAACCTTCGATACCTGCATTCTCCACGATCTGGCGAAGTGGTTCTTCCAATGCTCTTCTTACAATAGCAGCACCGGTTGTTTCATCTTCATTAGCGCCTTTGAATTTATCTAAAGACTCAACGGCACGGATGAATGCAACTCCACCGCCCGGAACGATACCTTCTTCAACAGCAGCCCTTGTTGCATGCAATGCATCGTCAACACGGTCTTTCTTTTCTTTCATTTCTACTTCAGTAGCAGCACCGATATTTAATACAGCTACACCACCGCTTAATTTAGCAAGGCGTTCCTGTAATTTTTCTTTATCATAGTCAGAAGTTGTTACTTCTATCTGTGCTTTTATCTGGTTGATGCGGGCATTGATATCTTCTTTTTTTCCTTTGCCACCAACTACAGTTGTATTGTCTTTGTCGATAGTAACGGTAGAAGCTACACCAAGATAGCTAAGGTCAGCATTCTCTAATTTGTAACCTTGCTCTTCGCTGATCACGATACCTTTTGTAAGGATCGCGATATCCTGCAGCATTTCTTTTCTGCGGTCACCGAAACCAGGTGCTTTTACAGCAGCTACTTTCAACGTACCACGTAATTTATTTACAACTAATGTAGCCAATGCTTCACCTTCAAGATCTTCAGAAATGATCAATAACGGACGGCCGCCCTGTGCTACTTTTTCAAGTATGTGAAGAATGTCCTTCATGTTGCTGATCTTTTTATCATAGATCAGGATATAAGGATTTTCTAATTCAGCTTCCATCTTTTCGCTATTGGTAACAAAGTATGGAGAGATATAACCACGGTCGAATTGCATACCTTCTACCACTTCAATGCCTGTTTCAGTACCACGGGCTTCTTCTACAGTGATCACACCTTCTTTACCAACTTTCTTCATGGCTTCAGCGATCAGCTTGCCGATCTCGTTGTCATTGTTAGCAGAGATAGAAGCTACCTGCTGAATTTTGCTGCTATCATTTCCTACAGTCTGTGATTGTCCTTTCAGGTGTTCAACCACTTTGTTGACAGCTTTCTCAATACCACGTTTCAGATCCATTGGATTAGAACCTGCAGCTACCATTTTCAAACCTTCGCTGATGATTGACTGAGCAAGAACAGTGGCAGTAGTAGTACCATCACCTGCAATGTCTGCAGTTTTCGATGCTACTTCTTTCACCATCTGTGCGCCCATGTTTTCAATCGGGTCTTCCAGTTCTATCTCTTTTGCAACCGTTACACCATCTTTTGTGATGGAGGGAGCACCAAATTTTTTCTCTAACACAACATTGCGGCCTTTTGGTCCTAATGTTACTTTCACGGCGTTGGCTAATACATCAACGCCCTTTTTCATTCTATTTCTTGCTTCAATATCGAAGAAGAGTTGTTTTGCCATAAATATTAAGTTTGAAGTTATTTTAAAAATCAGGTTTATATGCAAATAAACAATGTGCGGATATGCAGATTAATACCATTTGCATATTCGCATATTTTCAAATATGCACATTAAACTATTGCCAGAATGTCGCTTTCTCTCATAATGAGAAAATCATCGCCTTCGATCTGTATTTCAGTACCGGAATATTTACCATACAATACAGTATCGCCGATTTTTACAGTTACAGGCTCGTCTTTTTTGCCCGGGCCTGCTGCGACAATCACACCACGCTGTGGTTTTTCTTTTGCAGTGTCAGGAATAATAATACCTCCAGCAGTCTTTTCTTCAGCTGGTGCCGGTTTCACGATTACCCTATCATGAAGCGGGGTAACATTTAGCTTACTCTTAGCCATAATTTTTATGATTTTTTGATTTTTTGAAAATGAATTAACTCATTTTAGAAGGACGGCAAAGGTACACGAATAATTATGCCATCCGGTCATAAACGGAAAAAATTTCAGTTAACTCCGCCCGTTACGTTTATTTATGCCACTAAAAAGGATTTTTTTTCAGGAATAATGCCAAATTTTCACTTGCGCCGGATGGGCCTAACTGCCTCATGCCGAATTAAAAGCGGGTAACACACGCTTAAACTATAAACCACGAATTATAATATGAAACGATTATCTTCGCCCCATCAAATAGCTCTTGGCAAATGATCAGCAGAAGAAATATCCGGGTGAAAGTGATGCAGACCCTATATACAACAACAACCCTGGAAACAGAATTAAAGCCCGGTGAACCGCAAAAGATCTTACTGAAACATTTTGAAGAAACAAGCGGCCTGTTTTTCTACCTTACCTATTTCCTGATTGAAACAGCACGTTACGCCGAAACAGATTCGTCTCTTCGTGCGGGTAAGCACCTCCCCTCTTACGAAGACTTACATGTAAATACAAAAATCGCCGGTAACGAAATTCTGAAAAAGATTGAACAGGATGTTGCGCTGAAAGCACAGTTTAAAAAATATAAGCCGGAACAAACTATAGATAAAGAACTGCTGCGTAAAATATACGGGCAATTGGCCACTAAACCGGAGTATATAAAATATACAGGTAAAAAAGATCGGGATAAAAAAGAAGAGAAAGAGATTCTTGAATTTATCCTGAATGATATGTTGCTGGCGAATGAAATTTTTCTCAGCCATATCGAGGAGAATTTCAGCAACTGGGACGACGATGGTGAAATGATAATACAATTATTAGTGGCGGCGCTGCAAAAACCCGGCGGCAGTAATTTCAATGAAATGATCAGCACAGAAAAACTGGACTTTTCAAAAAGTCTTTTGAAGACAGTGATGGAAAAGAAAGAACACCTGCAAAGCCTTATCATACCTAAATTAAAAAATTGGGACCCTGAACGTATTGCTATCCTGGATATGATACTGATGGAGATGGGAGTAGCAGAATTCCTGTATTTTGAAACCATCCCGCCAAAGGTTACTATTAATGAATATATTGACCTTGCCAAAGAATACAGTACCCAGCAGAGCGGACAATTTGTAAATGGAATTTTAGATAATATTCATAAAGAGCTGGTGCAGCAGGATAAAATGCATAAAGTGGATTTTAAGAAGAACTGAAGAACCGGGATTTTCGGGATTTTTAAGCATTAAAGGGAAATTTGTAAGAGAGGTTGTTTCCCTGTAGATAATTCTGATGCCACTTTATTTCATTAAAATCATTTTAATCCCGAAAATCTTAGTTCTGTCTTGCTACATTTGCAATCCGGTTAAAAATGATACCATGAAAAAGGCAGTATTTTTTTTATTGGTTGTGATAACTATTGTGGCCTGCAATAGTTCCGACACGAAAGCGCCGATATCGAAATCATCGGCTGATAACCTGGCGTTAAAAGACAGCGCTAATTTCACCACGATGCAATGGCTGGATAGTACGCATCGCGATCTCGGTAAAGTAAAAGACGGGGAACAGGTAGAAATTTCCTTCCGTTTTAAAAATACCGGCACAAAACCATTGGTGATTACAAATGTCCGTGCCAGTTGTGGCTGCACCATTCCGGAAACGCCAAAGGAACCTTTCGCTGCAGGTGCCGAAGGTTTTATAAAAGCTAAATTCAATAGTGCAGGACGAACAGGTTTAAACCACAAAACTGTATATGTAACGGCGAATACAAGTCCGAGCACCATGCAGCAACTTGAATTTACTGTAGAAGTAGAAAAGAAAGAAGCGAATTAAATAATCAAATTTTTATCAACAAATAAATATTAAGAATGAACCATTATTTTGTTTTACTCCAGGCAGCGCCTCAGTCGCCTGGTTTCGGTGGATTCCAGTTTATCTTTTTGGGCTTAATGATCGTGGTATTCTGGCTTTTCTTTATCCGCCCGCAGGCTAAAAAACAGAAACAGCAAAAGACGTTTATAGAAAACCTCAACAAAGGCGATAAAATAGTAACCATTGCCGGTATTCATGGAAAAATAAATAAGGTAAATGATGATGGCACTATCGAATTGGAAATAAGCCCGGGTAGCTATCTTAAAATAGAGAAAAGCGCTATCAGCCTGGAATGGACCAACCAACTGAATAAAGCGGCAACTGCAGAGAAGAAATAAGTCTGAACCTGGATTTGGGTGGATTAATAAGATTATCGGGAAGCTTCGCAGTTTCCTTTTTTTGTTTCTACTTTATATTCAGATCCGGTTTTCCGGTAGTGCCTCAGTTTGAAAAAAGAAAATGTATCCCACAAAAACACTAAGATCACAAAGTGTTTACAGTCAATTAAGGTTTCTTAGTGGCCTTTGTGTCTTTGCGGGAGATAGTATTAAAGCTAATACCTACCGGTTTTCCTTAAAATCAGTCATGTAAATCTTAGTTCTTAACTTTCCAGTCCTTTAAATCGCGTAAATCGTGGTTCTGAATATTGGTCTCACAGGCGGTATTGGCAGCGGAAAAAGTACTGTTGCTAAAATTTTTGAAACGCTTGGCATACCGGTGTATTATGCTGATGAAGCCGCACGCACTTTAATGAATACAGATACGGGGATAATCAGTGCGGTTAAAAAATATTTCGGTGAAGAAAGTTATGTGAATGGAGAATTGAACAGGCCCTACATTGCTTCGCAGGTATTTACTGATAATTATAAATTAGACCTCCTCAATTCAATTACTCATCCTGCTACAATTGCCGACGCAAAAAAATGGATGCAGAAACAAACTACCCCATACACTATAAAAGAGGCCGCCCTCATCTTTGAATCAGGTTCTGCTGAAGGATTAGATTATGTGATCGGTGTATATGCGCCGGTCGCATTACGCATAAAACGTGTAATGGATCGTGATAAAATAAGCCGTGAAGATGTATTAAAACGAATGGGCCGCCAGTTGAATGAAGAAATGAAAATGAAACTATGCGATTTTGTTGTCACCAACGATGAACAGCACCTTGTTATTCCGCAAGTTTTAGAGTTACATCAAAAGTTTTTAAGTTTTAAAGTTCTTTAGCTTCTTTAATAGAAAACTTTCTAACGAATGAGACGGCTTCTGTTTGAACAACTCAGAACTTCAAAACTCCAAAACTCAAACTCCTATTTCAATTTTGCCAACGCTTTCTTAACCCTCGCCCACGCTTCTTCAATCTTTGGTAAACTGTTCGCGAATGAAAAGCGTACGCAATCCGGATCGCCAAATGCCTCGCCCATTACTGAAGACACATGCGCTGTATTTAACAAATACATGCAAAAATCACCGGAAGAATTGATCGTTGTTTGTCCATCTGATTTTCCGAAGTAGTAACTGATATCAGGAAAAATATAAAAAGCGCCATCAGGTGCAGAACATTCAATACCCGGAATTTCCTTCACCAATTCCAATACTCTTTTCCTTCTTCTTGTAAACTCTTCTGTCATCTCTAAAGAAGGACGCAGATCTGTAGTTAATGCAGTTACGCCTGCTTTTTGTGCAATAGAACAAGTACCGCTTGTAAACTGGCCCTGTAATTTTTCACAGGCCTTCGCTATTTCTTTGTTGGCAGCGATATAACCCAACCTCCATCCTGTCATCGCAAACCCTTTACTCAATCCGTTTACAATAATTACGCGATCTTTTATATCATCAAACTGCGCAATACTTTCATGCTTACCAACAAAATTGATGTATTCATATATTTCATCAGAGATGATAGAGATATTCGGATGTTTGCGGAATACATTCGCTAATCCTTCCAATTCTTCTTTACTGTATACAGCACCGCTTGGATTACAGGGTGATGAAAACAGGAAAACATTGGTGCGGGATGTGATCGCGGCTTCCAGTTGCTCCGGTGAAATTTTAAAACCTTCTTTAGCGGATGTTTTTATTTCTACTACTTTACCGCCGGCAATCTTTACCAGCTCACTGTAAGTAACCCAGTAGGGAGTGGGAATAATCACTTCATCCCCTTTATCGACCAGGGCAAGAATTGTATTTGCAAGACTTTGCTTCGCACCGGTTGATACAACAATATTTTCCGGCTTATAATCAAGATTGTTATCTCTTTTGAGCTTGGCACATACGGCTTCTCTTAAATCGAGAAAGCCCGGCACAGGAGTATAATGGCTCCAGTTGTCGTCAATCGCCTTCTTGGCAGCGTCCTTAATATGTTGTGGAGTATCAAAATCAGGTTCACCGAGGCTAAGGTCAATCACGTCGACTCCTTTTGCTCTCAATTCACGGCCAAGCTTGGCCATTTTTAAGGTTTCAGGCTCGTTAAATCTCTGAAGAAGGGAAGATAGTTGTGTTGAAGGCGCGGTTAACTCCTTTTTCTTAATTTTTTGCGGTCGCAAAAATACATAGAAAATCGACCGGCCTGGTTATTCTTGATAAAAGGTGAAGAATTATTATTGTTAAGTTTTACTAAAAGACGGAATCTGAATTATTTAACCTCATTGTTATGGGGTGACGCCACGAAAATAAATAGTTCAGGCGAGCGACAACGACAAACGATGCCATAAAAGCAAAAGCTGGTTACTGAAAAATCCCTGAACTGGTGATGGATTAAACCTGTTTTTCCAAATACGATTTTATGCCCTTAAACGTTTAGTATCAGTTCAAAAGATGCTTATTGAAATTAAATGAAATTTAACTGAAAAGGCTATCTTTGCACCTCTTTAAAAATACCCGGCCTTCCGGCAGCAGCGAACTGCATGGATACCGGGCATTAAAATGTAAACCCCCAATAATATGCAACTGAAAGGTTTGATTCGCTTCTTTACGATCTTGCTTATCCTCTACTCTCTTTATGAACTTTCATATACATGGTTTGTACGCGGTCATGAAAAGAAGATGGAATCCCGTGCGAGAAGTTTTGTGAAAATAAATTATCCTGAAACTGCTGAACAGAAATATCCCGGCAATAAGGATTTACAGGCTCTTTACCAGGATACATTGAACAAAGTGTACAATGACCGCCTGAGAAGATTGCTTGACAGCACAAAAGATGTTACAATTACATATGGCGTTACTGGTAAAGTAAGTTACCAGAAAGCAAAAAGTGAAGAGCTGAATCTCGGTCTTGACCTGCAGGGCGGTATCAATGTAACCATGGAAGTTGAATTGGTTGGGTTATTACGCTCCATGGCTAACAATTCAAAAGATCCGGCTTTTATAAGCGCATTGAGCAGTGCCAACAAACGCAAAGCGAACAGCAACGCTGATTTTATTTCTTTGTTCTATGAAGAATATAAAAAAATTGCCGGCGAGGGAAAACTGGCTGGTTTATTTTCAGCAGCGAACCAGGATAAAATAAAAATAGGCGACAGCGACGGCAAGGTACTGACTGCCTTGAGAGCAGAAGCGAAAGATGCCTTCAACAGAACATTCCGTGTTTTACAAACACGTATTGACCAGTTTGGCGTTGCACAACCTAATATCAACCCTGATCCCGACCGCCAGATCATATCAGTTGAATTGCCGGGCATACAGGATAGGGAAAGAGTAAGAAAATATTTACAAGCATCCGCTAATCTTCAGTTTTGGGAAGTATATAACATCGGTGAATTGAGCCAATCCATCACAAAAGCAGATGAAGCGTTCAGTGTTGTAATGGGTGGTAATAAGAAAGTGGATACAGCTGCAACACAAAAAGTTGACACTGCTAAAACTGTTCTTCTTACCGGCGATACTTCAAAGCCAACACTGGCACAGTCGAAGGGACAGGCACAGTTGACGGATACAACAAAGACCAAATTAACCGACACGAAAGAGTCATTAGCAAAGTATATTCAATTCATTCCTCCTTCACAGGATCCCAAAGGTGGTGGACCTATCTATGGACCAGCTATTGGTATGGTGGCAGTGAGGGATACATCTGTTGTACGCGGTTATCTTGAAATTGAAGCGGTGCGTAATAATTTTCCTGCGGATGTAATATGGGCTTATGGCATGCCTTCAAGTAAAGCTGAAAAGAAATCAGAATTCCTTGCCTTATATGCGCTGAAAACATTAGGCCGTGATAAAGCAAAATTAGAAGGTGACGCTGTGACCGATGCAAGCCAGCAATATGATCCCACTACCGGTGAAGTGCAGGTGGAAATGAAAATGAATAACTCGGGTACAAGGATATGGGGCGAAATGACGAAGGCGAATGTGGGTAAACCGATCGCTATCGTATTGGATAATATTGTTTATTCTGCACCAAATGTTCGTAACGCAATTGAAAATGGTATATCCAGCATTTCCGGCGGTTTTACTACTGAAGAAGCGCAGGATCTGGCGAACATTCTGAAAGCTGGTAAACTCCCGGCTCCTGCCAAAATTGTGCAGGAACAACAGGTGGGACCGACATTGGGTAAGGATGCAGTGAATGGAGGTATGAAAGCGTTTGCTATTTCATTTATTGTGATCTTCCTTTTGATGCTCGTATATTATAATACAGCAGGATGGATTGCAAACATTGCTTTAATACTAAATCTTCTTTTTACAATCGGCGTATTGATTGGATTAGGCGCTTCATTAACAGCTC
>Ga0207675_100005411_pt1 | contig 12230 bp, 12 predicted proteins | sample KBSSwiS42_FD_184305 | JGI IMG/M metagenome (GOLD analysis project Ga0207675, IMG submission 184305) | Switchgrass rhizosphere microbial communities from Kellogg Biological Station, Michigan, USA - KBS Switchgrass S4-2 (SPAdes) (version 2) | ecosystem: Host-associated > Plants > Roots >...
CCGCCACGACCGTGCCGGGCGGCCACTTCGTCCCCGAGGAGTCACCGCGGGAGCTCCTCGAGCTGCTGCTGCCGTTCCTCGGCTAGTGTCCCGAGTCGGAAGTTCGGGGCCGGTATCGGTGGATCCAGGCGTCTGCTGGTAAGGCGCCGGTACGAGCCTCGTACCGGGCGTACTCGGCCGTACCGGCAACGCGGCCAGCGGGCGGCTGGGCCGCCGAGACCGGTGGCGAAATTGCGACTCGGGACACTAGCTCGCGGCGAACGGGGAGCGGTGCTCCCGCACGCGGGCCGTGACGCGGCGCTCGGCGAAGAACGAGGCCAGCGGGATCGTGCCCGCCACGAGGATCACCAGCGCGTCGACGGGGCGCCACCGGCAGCGCTCGGCCAGCAGCAGGGTGATCACGATGTAGGCCATGTAGAGGAAGCCGTGCGCCATGCCGACGATCGCGACGAGCAGCGGCTGGCCGAAGAAGTACTTCAGCGGCATGGCCACGAACACCAGGATCACCAGGCCGATGCCGGTGACCCAGGCGGCAACGCGGTAGGCGGGCAGGAGCTTCTCGATCGTCACTCAGCGGGTCCTGTTCTCGCGTTCGCGATCTTGCAGCGCTTGATCTTGCTGGGCCAGCATCGCCAGCATGCGGTTGTACGCGGCGAGCTCGGGATCGCTCTCGTCGGTGATCGGCTCCGCCGCGGCGGGCCGGGGGGTGAACGGCGACGGGCCCTCGGGCACCGGGGTGGGCGGCGGCGGGGCCTCCTCGGGCTGCTCCCCCGCGATGCGCCGCACCTCCAGGCGCAGCATGCGGTACCACATCACGCCGAAGAACACGGCGAAGAGCGGCCACTGCAACCCGTAGCCGACGTTGAGCAGGCTGCCCGTGGCCGACTCGGCCCGCCCCCACTGCCAGGCCGCCAGCAGGCCGCACGTGACCATCGCGCCGAGGGTGAGCAGATGCCACATGATCCAGCGCGGTGAGAGGAGCAGCCGGAGCACCGGTCCAGGTTACGCCGCGCGGTAACGTCCGATCATGTCCCGCTGGTTGGCGCCGTCGCGGCCCACCACCGTCCCGGTGATCACCGATCCGGCGGAGCGCAGGCTCGTCGGCACCGAGATCCTCGTCGTCCTGACGGTCACGCTCGGCCTCTCCGCGCTCCGCAGCGCGTTGTCCCTGCTCAACGCCCTCCTGCAGACGGTGCCGCTCAACGAGCAGCAGGTCGCGCTGAACGCCCCCCGGGCCGAGGCGAGCCTGGTGGACCTGGCCTTCCAGCTCACGAGCGCGCTGCAGCTGGCCGCGTGGGGGGCGCTGGCGGCGTACCTGCTGCTGCGCGCCGGGTTCGCGTTGCGCGCCGTCGGGCTGGACGGCACCCGCCCGGGCCGCGACGCGCTGGGCGCCATGGGCCTCGCCGCGCTCATCGGCATCCCGGGCCTGGGCCTCTACCTGGTGGCGCACGCGCTCGGCGTGAGCGTCACGATCGCGCCGACCACCCTCTCCGACACCTGGTGGCGCATGCCCGTGCTGATCCTCTCGGCCGCCGGGAACGCGTGGGCCGAGGAAGTCATCATGATCGGCTGGCTGCTCACCCGGCTGCGGCAGCTGGGCTGGTCGGAGAACCGGTCGCTGGTGGCCGCCGCCGTGCTGCGCGGGAGCTACCACCTCTACCAGGGGCTTGGCGGGTTCGTCGGCAACCTGGTGATGGGCCTCGTGTTCGGCCGGGTGTGGCAGCGCCAGGGCAGGCTGTGGTGCCTGGTCGGCGCGCACACGCTCATCGACGTGGTCGCGTTCGTCGGCTACGGCCTCCTGCGCGGCACGGTCAGCTGGCTGCCCTGATCGCGGCGACGTAGCCGTCGGGCCGGATCTCGACGACGGTGCCCGGCGTGGCGCCGTAGGCGGCGAAGGCGTGCCCCTCGACGTCGACGAACGCCACCGAGCCCACGACGACCCCACCGTTCGGCCCGAAGGCAAGCGTGGTGGCGCGCGGGCCGCGGAACAGGTCGAACAGCCTGATCGCCGTGCCCTCCGCGGTGACCAGCGGCGCGTCGGGGGCGCGGTCGCCCGCGGCGAGCACCCCCGCGGGCTCCGTCCGGTACGACAGCCCCAGCTGCCGGGCCTCGATGGGGCGCTCGTGGGCGTCGGCGTCGCCGTCCGCGTACTTCTTCATGATCCGCGTGGAGAGGCCCAGAACGGCCTCGGCGACGGCGCGGCGCTCGGTCTCGTAGGTGTCGAGCAGCTCTGACGAGCCGTCGGCGAGCTTCCAACCGAGGTTGTAGGCGTCCTGCACGCCGGTGTTGAGGCCCTGGCCGCCGGTGGGCGGGTGCACGTGGGCGGCGTCGCCCGCGAGGAACACCCGGCCGACCCGGAACCGCTCGGCGAGCCGCACGTTGGGCCGCCAGACCGTGCTCCAGGTGAGGTCGTGCAGCCGCACCCCGGCGGTGAAGCGGTCGACGAGCGCCTGCAGCCCGTCGAGGCTCGGCTCGCCGCCCCGCGGGGCGCCGAACTGGAACTGGTCGGTGCCCGGCAGCGGGCTGAGCACGATGCCCTTCCGCGGGTCGGGCTCGCTGCCGAACCAGTGGACGTGCTCGCGGTCGAGCCCGTCGGCGGCGACGTCGCCGAGCAGCATCCGGATGCTCTCGTCGGTGACGCCCGGGAACGGCACGCGCAGCGGCTTGCGCACGGTGCTGCGGCCGCCGTCGGCGCCCACGAGCCACGCCGCCCGCACGGTCTCGCCGGTGGTCAACGTGGCCGTGACGCCGTCGTCGTCCTGGGTGAACCCGACCAGGCCCACGCCGAACTCCACCTTGACGCCGAGCTCGGCCAGCCGCTCCCGGAGGATGCCCTCGGTGCGCGACTGGCCCAGCATCACCGGGTTCGGGTACGGCACGTCCGGCGTCGGGTCGACGATCGGGAAGAGGGCGCCCTCCCGCACGAGCTGGCCGTTGACGTAGGCCCGCAGCGGCTTGGGCAGCTCCCCCGCGCCGAGGACCGCGTCGATCACGCCGAGGTCGTCGAACACCTCGAGGGTGCGGGGCTGGAGGCCGTCGCCGCGGGAGCCCGCGAACGGCGTGTCGGCCCGGTCGACGATGCGGACGGCGATGCCGCGGCGGGCGAGGTCGATCGCCAGGGTCAGCCCGGTCGGGCCGGCACCTGCGATGAAGACTGGTTCAGTGAACATAAATTCAGTGAATCAGGTGTTAGCGTCTGCCGTCAAGGAGGTGGCGGGTGCCCACGACACGCAAGGAGCGCGCGGCCGAGACGGAAGCGGCGCTGAAGGCGGCGGCCAAGCGCGTCTTCGGGGCGCGCGGGTACCTGAACACGAAGATCACCGACATCACCGCGGAGGCGGGCCGCGCCGCGGGATCGTTCTACAACCACTTCCCGAGCAAGGAGGCACTGCTCGAGGCACTGCTGGCCGACATGCTGGCAGCGGGCGACGCGGCCACCCTCGATCCCGAGCACACCGAGGACTTCACCGACCGAGCGTCGATCCGCTGGCACGTGGCGACGTTCTGGCGGGTCTACCGCGCGCACCTTCCGGTGTTCGTCGCGCTGCGCGAGGCGGCGATGGTCGACCCGGTGTTCCGGGCGCGGCTGCGCGAGATCAGCGCGGCCGACGACCGCCACTTCGCGGGGCACCTCGCGGGCGTGCGGCACCTGCCCGGCCCGCCGCACCTGGTGATCTCGGCGTTCCGTTCGCTGCTCGACCAGTTCGCGTGGCAGTGGCTCGCCGCGGGCGGTGACGGCAGCGGCCCCGCCCCGTCCGACGACGAGGCCATCGAGCTGCTGACGACGATCCTGCACAGCGGCATCGCCGGGCGGGGGTAGGCGGCCTTCGTCAACCCGGCGATGCCGCCACGTCTCAGATGATCTGGTAGCGCATCCTGGCCATCATGTTCTCCGGGCCGGACTGGACGTCCGCGGCGGTGAACAGCTCGTCGATGCGCCCGGGGATGTCCTCGGGGTCCCAGCGCTTGCCGCCCGCCTTGATCTCGGCGACCGACGTCCACGGCTGGAAGATCTCGATGCTGTCGCCCTGCACGCCGAACACCTTGCCGCTGATGTGGGCGGCCGCGTCGGAGCAGAGGAACGCGACGAGCGGCGCGACGTTCTCCGGCGCGAAGAAGTCGAACTCGCCCGCGTCGATGCGGCGCTCGCGCTCGTCCTTGAGCTCTTGGGGCATGAGGTCGAGCGTCATCCGGGTGAGCGCGCTGGGGGCGATCGCGTTGCTCGTGATGCCGCTGCGGGCGCCCTCCATGGCGACGATCGTGGAGAACGCGGCGATGCCCGCCTTGGCGGCGCCGTAGTTGGTCTGGCCGAAGTTGCCGAGCAGGCCCGACGTGGACGCCGTGCTCACGACGTGGCCGGGGCGCTTGGCCTCGCGCCAGTACCGCACGGCCGCGCGGGTGGGGAGGAAGTGACCGCGGAGGTGGACGCGGATCACGGCGTCCCAGTCGTCCTCGGACATCTTGGCGATCGTGCGGTCGCGCAGGATGCCCGCGTTGTTGACCAGTGCGTCGAGGCCGCCGAACTCGCCGACGGCGGTGGAGACGAGCGCGTCGGCGACGTCGGGGTCGGCCACGTCACCGTTGACGGCGACGGCCCGGCCGCCCGCGGCGGTGATCTCCTTGACGACGGTCTCGCCCACGGCCTGGTCGTACTCGGCCACCACAACGGCAGCGCCCTGGTTGGCGCACTCCAACGCCTCGCCGCGGCCGATGCCTCGGCCCGCGCCGGTGACGATCACGACCTTGTCGTCGAGAAGTCCCATGAGGCCGAGGGTAAGTGACCGTTCAGTAACCCCGGAAGTGCGCCTGATCACATTGCGCTCAGCGCAAGGTGACCTGCTTGCCCGCCAGCGCGTCGCGGGCCCGGCGCTCGGCGTCGGTGAGCGGCGCCGGGTCGGCGAGGGCCTCGTCGAGCCGGGCGGCGAACTGCGCGACCGGCTCGGCCCACTCCTTGGCGTGCAGCTCGCGGTCGAGGTCCCACACCGGCACGAGCAGGCCGTGCGCCCGGAAGGAGCCCGCGTAGCGGCTGTCGGCCCCGAGCGTGAGCTCGCCGCGGGCGTGCAGCCGAGCCATGGCCGCGACCAGCGCGTCCTCCGGCTCCGGACGCACCCACCGCACGTGCGCCTTGCTGCCGGTGTCGACCCAGTACGCCCCGCGCTCGCCGACCGGCTCGGTGGGCATCACGACCTTGTTGGCGCGTTCGAGGGTGGCGGCGACCTCGGGGCTCGGGTCGCCGTCCTCGGGCACGAGCCACCACGCGAAGTCGCGGTGGACGGTGACGTCGAGCGCGGCGTCGGGGTCGAGCACGTCCTGGAGGCGGCCGAACTCGGCGCCCGGCGGCACCACTGCGAGCGACGTTCCGGGCTCGGACGTCTTCGCCCAGGCCAGCGCGCGGGCGAGGTCGACCGAGAGGTCGCCGGAGCGGGTCTGCACCTGCATCCCGAGCCAGATCTCGCCGTCGGGCCGCACGAGCGCGGCGCAGGCGCCGGGCAGCACGGACGCGACCGTCACCGGCACGTCGAGCGGCTCGACCAGGGGCAGCGGAGCCGTCGCCGACGGCAGGAGCTCGCGCAACGCCACCAGGTCGCACTCGGCGGCCAGGCCCGCGAACGGGCGGGTCACGATCACGTCGTCGCCCGCGCCGTGGCAGGCCTTCCAGCGCTTGCCGGAGCCGCACGGACAGGGGCGGCGGGGGTTCTCCCCGTCCTGCGTCTTGGGTGCCGTCTTCTTCGCCATGGTGGGCAGCACGTTACCCAGGGCTCAACGCACGGCGACGAGGACCTCGCGGTGGGTGCCGCGGCTCGGGGTGAGCAGGCGCGTGAGGCGCACGACGAGCACGGCGGTGACCCCGGCGGTGACCGCGGCGAGCAGGTCGAGCACGGCGTGCAGCACCACGCCGTCGGCCTGGGCCTGCACGCTCGTGCGCAGCGACCACAGCGCCACGACCACGACACCGGCGAGGTTGGCCACCCACAGCACCCACCACGCGCGCAGCTGCCCCGACGGCTGCGGCCGCTGCCCGGCCGGTCGGGCCAGCGCGGCGTGCTCGATCTCGGCGAGCACCGACCCGGGCACCGACAGGTTGACCACCGGCAGCAGCCAGCCCGCGACGATCGCGCGCGTCGAACGGGCGGGCACCACGCCAGCGAACTCGCCCGCCGCCCGCGAGGCGCGCACGCTCCAGACGACGAGCAGCGCGCCCGCGAGGACCGTGAGGATCGGCGCGACGGTGGCCGCCGACGTCACCAGCGCGTCGGACGCCGCGACCAGCCCCGCCGGGAGTGCGTCGGACCGGCTGGCCAGCAGCAGCACGTAGCGCCACAGCTCCGCGCCTGCCGCGACGGCCGCCACCGTGGCGGTGGCCCAGAGCGCGGGCACGAGGCTGGCGAGCGTGGCGCGGGTGGCGGTGAGCGCGTCGCGCGGCGGGGCCTCCGTCGGCCCGGGCGGCGTCCACGGGAGCGCCGGGAAGCCCCAGCGCGGGATGAACCGGTAGCGGGGCGGCCCGGCGTAGCGGGCCGGGCGCGACGGCTGCGGCAGGGCAGGCGATCCGGGCGGGGTCGCGACCCACGCGAGCGGGGCGAGGTAGCGCCCGCAGTACGGGCAGAACGCGTTGGCCCCGACCGGACGGCCGCAGCGCGGGCAGTGCTCCACCGCGCGCGCCCGCACGCCTAGAGGACGCCCGGGGTGGCGCCCGCGCGCTCGGCGACCAGCGGCCGTCCGGCGGCGGCCCAGCTCTGCATGCCGCCTGCCACGTTCACGGCCGGGACGCCCTGCTGCGACAGGAAGGCCACCACCCGGGCGGATCGACTGCCGGAGCGGCAGATCACGTACAGCGGATCGGCCGCGGGCACCTCGTCGAGCCTGCCGGTGAGCTGGCTCATCGGCACGTGCCGGGCCTCGGGGGCGTGGCCCGCGCTCCACTCGTCGTCCTCGCGGACGTCGAGCAGCACGGCGTCGAGGGGCAGCTCGTCGACGCCGACAGCAGGCACGTCGTTCATGGACGCATCCTCGCACGGCGCGGGGTCACACCACGGTGAGCCGACCCCGGGTGAGTCAGCTGGGCTCGGCCCCGGCGCCCGTGAGGGCCCGGACCTCCATCGCGGCGTGCAGGGCGTGCTCGGCGTACGGGTCGACCGGGCGGCGGCCGCCGATCCACGTGCCCACCGCACCGAGGAGGAACGACAGCGGGATGGCGACGATCCCCGGGTTGTCGAGCGGGAACCAGTGGAAGTCCACGCCCTTGATCATCGACGTCGGCTTGCCCGACACCGCGGGCGAGAACACGATCAACACGAGGCACGCGGCCAGGCCGCCGTAGATCGAGAACAGCGCGCCCGTGGTGTTGAAGCGCCGCCAGAACAGCGAGTAGAGGATCGTCGGCAGGTTCGCCGACGCCGCCACCGCGAACGCCAGCGCCACCAGGAACGCCACGTTCTGCCCGTTCGCGACGATCCCGCCCGCCACCGCGAGCATCCCGACGACCAACGCCGTCAGCCGGGCCACCCGCACCTCCGAACGCGGCGAGGCCTGGCCGCGCTTGATGATCGTGGCGTAGACGTCGTGCGCGAACGAGGCCGACGCGGTGATCGTCAGCCCGGCGACGACGGCCAGGATCGTGGCGAACGCGACCGCCGAGATGAGGCCGAGCATGAGCTCACCGCCGAGCGCGTAGGCCAGCAGCGGGGCCGCGTTGTTCTGGTTGGCCGGGGTGATCGTGCCGGGCGGCAGCAGCGCGCCCGCCCCGTACCCCAGCACCAGCGTGAACAGGTAGAACAGGCCGATCAGCCAGATCGCCCACACCACGGAGCGACGCGCCTCGGTGGCGGTCGGCACCGTGTAGAACCGCATGAGGATGTGCGGTAGCCCGGCCGTGCCGAGCACCAGGGCGAGGGCGAGCGACACGAAGTCGAGGGGGTTCAGGTACTGCAGGCCCGGCGCCAGCACCCGCTCGCCCTTGTCGCTGGCCGCGGCGGCCTGGCCGAGCAGCCCGGAGAGGTCGAAGCCGACGTAGCCGAGCACCCAGGTCGTCAACACCCCGGCGGCCAGGAGGAGCAGCACCGCCTTGATGATCTGGACGTAGGTGGTGCCCTTCATGCCGCCCACCAGCACGTACACGATCATCACCGCCCCGACGACCGCGATGACCACGCCCTGGCCCAGCTTGTCCTCGGCGGGCACCTGCAGCAGCAGCGCGACGAGGCCGCCCGCGCCCGCCATCTGGGCGAGCAGGTAGAACAGCGACACGACGAGCGTCGACACCGCTGAGGCCGCCCGCACCGGCCGCTGCCGCATCCGGAACGCGAGGACGTCGCCGATCGTGAACTTGCCGGTGTTGCGCAGCAGCTCGGCCACCAGCAGCAGCGCCACGAGCCAGGCGACCAGGAAGCCGATCGAGTAGAGGAAGCCGTCGTACCCGTTCAGCGCGATGGCGCCCGCGATGCCGAGGAACGAGGCGGCGGAGAGGTAGTCGCCCGCGATCGCGACGCCGTTCTGCCCGCCGGTGAAGGCCCGGCCCGCCGCGTAGTAGTCCGACGCCGTGCGGTTGCCGCGGGCCGTCCGGTAGACGACGACCAGCGTCACGACGACGAACGCCAGGAAGATCCCGACGTTGACGTGGACGTTGCCGACGGCGTTCACCGGAGCCCCATCCGGCGACGGATCTCGGCGGCGGCGGGGTCGACCGCGCGCCGCGCGAAGCGCACGTACAGCGTCGTGATGACGAACGTGCTCACGAACTGCAGCAGGCCCAGGGCCAGCCCGACGTTGAAGTTGCCCACGAGCTTGATCGCCATGAATGGCCTCGCGTACGACGCGAGCAGCACGTAGGCGAGGTACCAGACGAGGAACAGCGCGCTCATCGGGAACACGAACCGGCGAAGCCGCCTACGCAGCGCCTGGAACTCGGGGCTGGCTTGCGCCTGCTCGTACACCGATCCGGCGGTTCGGAACTGGGTCGCGCTCACGTGCTGTGCAACGACCGTCACGCTCCGGGGGAACGCTACTAGGGTGGCGGCCCGTTCGTGCCCCGAGTGAGGCCGAGCCGCTCGGGGGCGTGCAGCCGCAGGAGGAGCTGGTCGGTGGCCACCGGGCAGCCCTTCGAGGTCGCGACGCTCACGACGACCATCACGAGGAACGCCGCGGGCACGCTCACGATCGCGGGACGCTCCATGAGCACGCCGATCCAGCCGGGCTGGTCGTAGCCCGCGAGGCACGCCACGATCGCCGAGCCCGCGAGGACGCCACCGGTGGCGACCCCGGCCACCGCGCCGGGCGGCGTGAGGTGCCGCCACCAGATGCCGAGCACGAGCAGCGGGCAGAAGGTCGACGCGGCCAGCGCGAACACGAGCGCGACCGCCTCGGCGAACTCCATCCGCATGATGATCTGCGAGACGAGCAGCGGCACCAGCCCGCCGACGATCGTGGCCACCCAGCCCGAGACCCGGGAGCGGCCCGGGCCGATGACGTCGGTGCGGATCACGCCCGCGATGCTGACCACGAGGCCCGAGGACGTCGCCAGGAACGTGGCCCACGCCCCCGCGGCCACGAGCGCGCCGATCGTGATCCCCAGCGGCCCGCTGCCCAGCACGGCCTGCGGCAGGAGCAGCACCGCGGCGTCGGTCTCGCCGCTGATGAGCAGCTTGGGGACGTAGAGCCGGGAGATCACGCCGACCGCCGTGACGGCGACGTAGAAGATCCCGATCAACGCGAGCACGAACACCGCGGTGCGGCGGGCGTCGCGGCCGTCGGGATTGGTGTAGAAGCGCACGAGGACGTGCGGGAGGCCCATCGTGCCGAGGAACGTGGCGATCAGCAGCGAGTACGTGCCGAGGAGGCTGTAGGGGCCGCCGGACGAGTTGGGCAGCAGCCAGCTGGCGTCGTCGGCGGGGGCGCCCTCGACCACCGGCGTGGCGGTGCCCGGGGGGAAGCCGAGCACGGCGCCGGTGGCCACGCTGTGCAGGCCGGGCTGCCAGACGAGGTCCTTGTCCTTGACCTGCACGTCGTCGACCCGACCGGTGGCGCGGACCTGCACGGGCTCGGTGACCTGCAGCCGGACGTCCGTCTTGATCCAGACGGTGGTGTGCTCGGTGAGCGTGGGCGGGGCCGGGCGGTTGAACGTGCGGTGGTCGCCGAAGAAGTAGACGAGCGCGATGAGGGTGGGGATCACCAGCGCGGAGAACTTGAGCCAGTACTGGAACGCCTGCACGAACGTCACCGAGCGCATGCCGCCGATGAGCACGGTGACCACCACGACGACCGCCGCCGCCACCGAGCCCAGCGTGTACGGCAGCCCGGTGGCCGTGGTGAGCGTGAGCCCGGCGCCCTGGAGCTGGGGCAGGAGGTAGAGCCAGCCGATGACGATGACGATCGCCGTGCAGAGCCTGCGCAGGACGGGCGAGTGCAGCCGGGCCTCGGCGAAGTCGGGCACGGTGTAGGCGCCCGAGCGGCGCAGCGGGGCGATGACGAAGAACACCAGCGCGAGGTAGCCCGCGGCGAACCCGACGGGGTACCAGAGCGCGTCGACGCCGTCGCGCAGGATGAGGCCCGCGACCCCGAGGAACGACGCCGCCGACAGGTACTCCCCCGAGATCGCCGCCGCGTTGGCCGCGGGGTGCACGGTGCGGGAGGCCAGCAGGAAGTCCGACGTGCGCCGCCGGGCCCGCACGCCGTACGCACCGATCACGGCCGACGTGACCGCCGCCACGACCATGGCCACGATCACGACGATGCCGGTGGTCGTCATGGCTAGCTGTCCTGGATGTGGTCGGCGAAGTCCTGCTCGACGCGCTCCGCGGTGCGGGTGAACCACCAACCGAGGCCGCACAGGAACGGGTACACGAGGATCCCCAGCACGAGCCACGGAAGCCGTAGGCCGAGGATCGCGACCGTGCCGAGCTCGGGCACGACGTAGAACAGCAGGGGCAGGACGCCCAACGCGAGGCCGCCGAGCAAGGCGAACCGCAGTGCGACGCGCATCTGGTCGACGATAAGACCGCTGCGCAGCGCCTCGCCGACCGGGCTGTCGCCTTGCAGGTCGACGACGGTGCGCACCGGCCGGGCCGCGGCCTTCCGCTCGGCGAGCACCACCCGCACGCGCTTGCCGGGGACGGGCGGGGGGTCGGGCTGGCGGATGGGTTCGACGGCGGGCGCGGACTGCGGCCGGGGCGCGTCGGCCGGTGCGGGGGCGTGCGGGGCCGCGGGGTGCGATGCGGGACCGGCTACGGGAGCGGGCGGTGTGGCCGCGCGCCAGATGACGCCGACCTCGCCGTCGTCGTCGCTGCCCTCGTCGTCGTCGTCGTAGTCGTCCTCGGCTCGGGGATCGCCGACGGCCAGTGGGCGGGGGTAGCTCTCGGCGTAGCCGTCGTCGGGGTCGTCGTAGTCGTCGTAGGGGTCGTGCCGGTAGCCGCGGCCGTAGATACCCGCGTAGTCGTAGCGGCCGTACGCGGCCCTGCGGCGGGTGTCGTCCTCCTGGTCGTCGTCGTTGACGGCGCCGGCGTGCTCGGGCGTGGGCGCCGCGGCGGGGGTGCGGGCGGGCATGCCGGGCACGGTCGGGATGGCTTCGGTCGTCGGGACGGCGGGCGGCGCGGCGAGCAGCCGGGCCACCGCTTCGCCACTCGGCGGGAAGGGGCGCAGGGGGCGGGCGGCGGAGGGCGGGTCGCCCGGCCGCGGCGGCCGCCAGACGCCCGCCTCGCCGTTCGGCGATCCGTCGGCCGGTGCGGACGACTCGTCCGCGATCGGGCCGGTGCCCCGCGGGCGGGCGTCGGCAGGGCGGCCGTAGGCCGTCGCGAAACCGGTGCCTGCCGAGGGCTCTGCTCGAGGCGTGGGTGCCGATCCGGGCGGAGCGCCGCCTGCGCGGGGTCTGGTCGGGTCGGAGTGCGGCGCAGTCGTCGGGCTCGACGAGCCGTTCTGCCCGCGAGCCGCCGGGCCGGACGTCCCGTCGGGCGGCGAACCCGCCACCGCCCCCGGCCCGCTGCTCGACGCGTCGTCGCGCGGCCCACCCCACGAACCGGGCTGCGCCGAACCCGCCGCGCTGCTCGAGGTGCCGTTGTGCGGTGCGTCCTCCGCCGCACCCCACGCCGCGGCCTGCGCACCCGGCGTGGTGCTCGCAGCGTCGTCGCGCGGCGCACCTGCCGCACCCCCCGACTCGGCCCGCGCCGAACCCGACGCGGATCGCGAAGCGTCGTCGCGCGGCGGACCTGCCGCACTCCACGAATCGGCTTGCCGCGCTCCTG
>Ga0207675_100005420_pt1 | contig 12219 bp, 9 predicted proteins | sample KBSSwiS42_FD_184305 | JGI IMG/M metagenome (GOLD analysis project Ga0207675, IMG submission 184305) | Switchgrass rhizosphere microbial communities from Kellogg Biological Station, Michigan, USA - KBS Switchgrass S4-2 (SPAdes) (version 2) | ecosystem: Host-associated > Plants > Roots >...
GGCCGATGCTCAGCATGGGTCCGCCCAGCGAGCCGCCGGGCAGCTTCTGACCTCGGAGCACTGATTCGGGCCATTTCCATTTTTTTTGCCAGAACAGCTGCGCGCAGGCGGGGCCGAGCGAAAACGTGGCATCGTTCTCGGCGCTGTCGCGCCAGTGCAGCAGCTTGCGGGCGAGCTTGCCCACCTGGATGACCTTGAGCGAGCTCTCCGGGCTCGGTAACGCGAACCACGGGATGAAGGTGGCGTCGCTGGCCGCGGCGCGGCTCGTGAAGCAGGAGACGACTCCGAGACTGACCAAGCAGGCAACTCGAGCAGGCGCTGGAAATCGCATCCGATGCATCCGATGACGGCAGAGTACCGGAGATGGCAAGGGCAGCGCAGCGGTTTCTGCGTCAGATCAGCGTCATATCGGTGGGGCGTCGTCCCACATTGGTCCCGATCGAGTACCCGCGCCGCCCGCCATTCGAGAAAGATCTAGCGCAGTGAGAAGGACCGGGACCGACGAGGGCCCACGGCCGCCAGAGGGGCAGGCTACCCGAAAACAGGGACCCCTCACCTGCCGACTTGCTTCGCCGGGCATGTCCGCCAAGAATGAATGCGCTGTTCGTGCCACGTCTCTCTCGAAGGATGCTCGGCATCCTCGCGCTGCTGCCCGCCTCTGTCGCAGCCTCACTCATCTTGCTCGGCTCGGTGCTAGGGCTCGCGTACGCCCTCGGAGAGATCACGCCGCGGCTCGCGAAAGCGGCCACTCCGCTTGCCGGCGCGCGACCTGCGCCTGCCTCGCTTCGAACTGATCCGCGCGTCGAGGCGCAGCAGGCAGCCGCGCTGTTGCAACGCTGGTCACCGAGCTTCGCGCGCGAGGTCTCAACCGATCACCCCGAGCGCGACCGCCCGCTCGCCATCGATTTCGATGGCGACTGGGATGCTACCAACAACTGGTCTCACCTCACGCCTGCGCTCGAGCAGGCGCCCGCCGTGGTCTATGGCTCGGCCATACTGACGAGCACGCACGCCTATCTCACCTACACGCTGTTCTACCCGCGCGATTGGTTCTCTCCCGTCTGCTTCTCCTACGTCTGCCACGACAACGATCTCGAGGTCGTCCTGCTGGTAGTGCGGCGCGCGCCCGACCTCGATCGGGGCGAGCTCGTGTTCGTCGAGACCAAGGCACATTTCACGTACGTGGCGCTGCCCGGCTCGGAGCTGGCGACGGACGCCACGGGGCGGCCCTGGCTCGAGGTCGAGTCGGAGGGGCATGGCATGTATCCCGTTCGCGCCGGACAGCCACTGCGCAGCACCGCCCAGCGGCTCGTCTGGCAGCCCGAAGCCGGCGCCGGTTCGGGTGCCAGCACGCAACGCTATGAGCTCGCATCGTTGCACGACACGCTCTGGGCCCGGCGCGGCGCTGCACAGGGCACCCTCTGGAGCAGCGGAGAGACCGGCTTTCTGGCGTACGCGGGCGCCCGTCAGGGCCGGCGCGGCCGCTGGCTGGGGGCGTCGATGGCAAGCCGCGAGTACCAGGGTGGTGTGCGCCCACCCTGGGGCCTCAAGGCCGGCGGCGGCGCGCGCGGCGACTGGTTTCTCGATCCGGCATACGTCTCAGGGCTCGAGCATGCGCCCTGGTTTGCAGCGTCGGCCCCGAGCCTCGACTACGTCTTCAATCCTTTTCTGGACGACCTGGTGCACGAGTGCGTCGACCTCGCCTGCCCGGCTACTCCGCCGCCGCCCGCTCGGAGCGAGACCCGGGTCGCGCTAGCGGGCGGGCTGCTGCTCGCGACGGGCCTGGCTTCGCTGCGCGCTCGGCGACGAGCGCCCGCAAGATGACCGCGAGCCGTGCGGCGCACGCGCGCGCGCTGAATTGCTCGGCGTGCGACAGCCCGCGCTCCGCCAAGACGCGCAGCCGTTCGGGGTTCGCCAGCAGCTCCGACACGGCATGGCAGAGCCCGTCGACGTCACCGAGCTCGAACAGCACGGCGTTCTCGGTGACACGCACGAGCTCGACCACCGGAGCGATCGCGCTGGCGACCACGGCCTTGCCCATGGCCGTGGCTTCGAGCAGATAGTTCGGACAACCCTCGGAGCGCGACGGCAGCACGAGCAGGTCGCACGCCGCATAGAACGAGGGCATGTCGGAGACGAAGCCGAGGAAGGTCAGGTTGTCTGCTCCCGATTGGCGCGCCAGCTGCTCGAGCTCGGCGCGCCGACTGCCCTCCCCCGCGAGCAGAAAGTGCGCGTCGGGGTGAGAGCTTCGCAAGCGTGCGGCCAGCTCGATGAAGTCCCAGGGGCGCTTCGAATCCGCGAGCCGCATGGCGCAGCCGACGACGTAGCGCGCAGCGACCGGGCGAAAGCGGGACGCAGCGCCGGCTCCCGGGTGAAACACCGCGCGATCGACGCCGTTCGGTACCACCTCGACCGGTGCGGGCACGAGTGGGCTGAAGGTGTCTCGCACGGCCTCGCTGTTGCACAGCAGCAGATCGGGTCGCTGCCAGTGCGTCCAGCTCCAGAGCGCCGCCCGCTGCGCCACGTTCAGATACGTGCCCCCAGCGCGCCAGACGATCGGCACTCCTGCCGCGCGAGCTACCAGGCTGCCCGTGATCCAGGCGAAGGGTAGCGAGGCGAAGATGACATCGATCGAGTGCTCCCGAGCCAGGCTCGCCATCTGCGCGCGGGCTCGCATGCCACAGCTCAGGTATCGGACCGGCAGCGTCAGCCGCCCGAGGCCGCGTTGCTTCGACCATCCTCCCGGGAAGTGCGGCGACTCCACGACTCCCTGCACGCCACACTCGCGCAGCCAATCGGCGACGATATGGCCGGGGCCCACCATCGGGATCACCTCGACGTCGAACTGGGGCAGGAGCATCGCGGTGAGCGCGGCCTGTCGCTCCGCTCCACCAAAAAGCGGCGCCGGTTGCAGATATAAAGCTCGGATGGGCTTGCGGGTCAGTCGAGTTGCCATAGGTTTTACTTTCGAGCTGCAACCTTTCGAGCTGCAACATGAGTACGAGGTCGAGTCTGCGCCTGTTGCCCTTGGCGCTGGGATTGCTGCTGATCGCAGTGTTCGTCGCCCGCATCGGCGTGGCCACCATCCAAAGTGAGCTGCGCCGGCTCGGCCCGGAGTCGCTGCTGATCCTCGTCCCCTACGCCGCAGGCACGGCGCTCTCGGCATTTCCCTGGGCCTGGTGCCTGGAGCGGCGATTTCGACCGCGCGCGACGGCGACCATCGCCGGTCGCTTCGCAGCCTCGGGAGCGAACGCGCTCTTGCCCTTCTTCGGGCTGGCGGGCGAGCCTTGCCGGCTCTTGTGGCTGGCGCCCGGGGCTCGCGCCGAGGGACTCGCCGCGATCGTCGTCGACCGTTTGCTGTACAACTCTGCCGGTGGTTTGCTGCTGCTCCTGGGCGCCGCCGCGGCGCTCAGCAGCGCGCTGCCGCGCGCGCTCAGCGGGGCGGCGGCGGTCGTCGGCGCGATTCTCTTCGGGCTCAGCTTCGGCGTCCTGCACGCCATTTCCCGCTGGGGGATCGGTCGTCGCTCGCAACGCCTGCTGCAGCGATTCTTGGGTAGCTCCTATCGCGAGCCCGAGCTCGGAGCGAGCGTCGACGCCGCCATCCAGCGGCTCTCGGCAGCGAGCGCACGGCGCCGGCTCGGCGCCGGCCTGCTCCTGCACTTCGTTGCCCGCGTCGTCGTGGCCGTCGAGATCTACGTTGCGCTCTGGAGCCTGCACGCGCCGACGACGCTGCGCGACGCTCTGATCTTGTCGAGCGTGCCCATCGCCACCTCGGTCGTCGCCTCGTCCATTCCGAGCCAGATCGGTGTGCAAGAGGGCGCGCAGGCGTTCGTGTGCGGGGCGCTGGGACTCAGTCCCGCGCTCGGGCTGGTGCTGGTATTGCTTCAGCGCCTGCGCCAGCTGGCCTTCGCGCCGCTGACGCTGCTGCTGTTGGCCTCTGCGCGCCCGCGCGCCGAGGTGCAACCCGAATAGGCCCTGGCGCGCCCGGTGCCAGGGGCCGGGTTGCGCGCCCTCAAGTCCGGGAGCCAATGGTCGCCTCCGATGCCAGGCCGGGCGCCGCCGAGAACACGAAGTCCCGCTGCAGCGGATAGCTCCAGGTGGCGAACACCAGGACCCGCGTGAACCACCATGCGAGCAGGAAGGAGGCATTCAAGCTGAGCAAGAGCATGACGCCGCCGCCGTTCAGCGCCGCCGTGGCGAGCGAGACAAATGCGTACCGCCCCAGCTGCGGCAGCCAGGCCCCGGTGCTCTCGAACGCCCAGACGCGGGCCAGCACGAAGGATACCAGCGCGCCGACGAGGCAGCCCAGCGCGGTGGCAACGCCCGGGTGCATGCGCAGCGCGAAGGCGAGACCGCCGGCGACCGCGAAGTCGGCGAGCGTCGCCAGCGCGTTGCTGAGCACCACCCGGAGCGGTTGCTCCAGGTTGGGCGGCGCCTGCCCGCCGAGCGCGCGCAGCAGCCCATACAGCCGCTGCAGGGCAGTGGCATGTGAGGTGACGCCGAGCAGGACGACTGCGAAGATGGCGAGCCGGTGGGGTGGATGCGGCTCGCTCGGCGCCAGCAGGACCTCGACGATCGGGCTCAGGGCGGTGCCCAAGCCGAGCACGGCGACGCGCTCGGGGCGTTGCATGAACCCGACCCGCGCCAGAGAAACGCCGAGCGACTCGGCCCGCGCACGGACATAGGGAACGAGCAGCGACCCGGTGAGTGCGAGCAGACAGGCCAGCAGCACCCAGCTGTGCCGATAGTACCAGGCCAAGCCCGCGATCAGCGCGCTCTCCACGTAGCGATCGAGAACGGAGTCGAGCGCTGCCCCACCGGGCGTCGTGCGCCCGGTGCTGCGTGCCACTCGCCCGTCCAGAAAGTCGAGCACCCCCGCCACCACGAACAACCACCCACCCAGCGCGAAGCGCCCCGCTGCCGCGGCCAGGCCCGCACCCAGCGCGACGACGAGCGACAACGATGTGATGACGTTCGGTGGAAATGCCGCAGAGGCGAGCAGCCTCCACCACGGGCGCATCGTCCACGCGAAGAAATGCGCGATGCCGCGCGCACCCAGACCTCCTGCGCTGCGGCGCCCGATCTCCTCGTCGAGGAAGGGGTCACGCCAGAGGCGCCGCACGCCATACAGGATACCGGCGATACCAAAATACAGAATGAGCAACAGCGCAGGCCCCCCGGCGCTGACGACGCGCTCGACGCCGCTCAACCGCCCTGCGAGCCAGTGGCTGCCTTCCACGCTCACGCGCGATCTCCCAAGAAGCTAGCGCGCGGCGGACACACGGCGATCGGCTGACGGGCAGCCAGCCGCCGGACAGCCCGCATGCCCAGCGCCACCACGATGGCCAAGAGAGCGCCCGCGACGACATCGACGATGTAGTGGTGGCGCAGATAGACCGCCGAGAACGCCATGCTCAGCGCGAAGCCCAGGGCCGCCAGGCGGAGCCGGCCAGCGAGTGACCCCAGCACGCACACGACGAGCGTCGCATAGGCGACGTGCAGAGAGGGTACGGCCCCGAAGACGTCGGCACTCTTGGCGTAGAACGCCGAAGCGAACGGGACGCCGAGCAGCGCGTCGAAGCGAAGCAAACCTGCCGGGCTCGACACCACGTCCGACACCGCGGACTGCAGCCCGTACTGGTCCACATACCAGGGTGGCGCGGCTGGGTAGCAAACCCAGACCAGCCAGCCCAGGAGATTGACCACCAGGAACCCGACGGACAGCTCGAGTGCTTTGGAGCGCGCTCCTCGGAACAACAGATAGACGCTGACCCCCACGATCTCGACCAGAAACAGGAAGTACGTCGCCCCGCACCACACATCGAGCCAGACGTTGGCGTGGCGCGCGATGAGCTCGCTCAGTGGGCGTGGCCCCTGCGCGGTGGCGACCGAAAAGAGTCGCGCCTCGAGCGCCGCCAGGTCCGCCACGTGGACGCTGCCATGGCGGCGGAACACCCCGCGTAGCAGCTCGTAGAGCGCGCCGGTGATCAAGAAGGGAGACAGGTAGGCAGCGCCGCGGATCGGCGCGAGCAGGTGCGCTCTGACTGCGGCCCAGGTCCTCGTGACCTTGGGTCGGGTTGCAGGTTCGATGAGCGCCAGATCTGCGTGGCTGACCGCCATTTAGCACCTCCGGCCGCGATCGCCCGAAGGCACCACGGCAAAGTGTGTGCTCGACAGAGCATCGATGACACTCCGTTGAAACGTGCGCGTTGAAACGTGCGCGGTGAAACCGGCGCCGCGCACGACCTGCAATGAAAGCTGGGTACTTGCAGCGCGTTCGGCAAGCCCCGTCGCCTCGGGTCGCGTCGTGATTTTTTGCCGGGGCGGCGGTCGCAAAAGTGCCTCGCTGAACGCGTGCACTAGCGAAGGCGAGCCCCAAACCATAGGGCAGCGCACGACACTGGGGCGCGCATCCTCGAGCTGCCCCACGCAGCCAGAGCCGCTGCCGCACCTTGACTCGGCCGTCTGCTCTCGGTGGGACGCGCGGGCAGGTATTGGCTTGGCAGCGGGTCGTCCGCGCCCTACGCTGTCGGCCCCCTCCGTTCGTACCTGGAGCTCTCCTCACAGATGATCCGGCACTTAGCTGCCCGCTCTAACTCCTCGCTTCGCCGGTACCTGGCTCTGCCTGCATGCCTGGCCCTGCTGGCGCTCGCGTGCATTGGCGGAAACGAGCTGCGCGCCAAGCAGGCCCGGAGCTCCGCGAGCTCGGCCTCGGGCTCCGACAGCGCGGCGCCCCCGGCGCAGCCGCTCGCCAGCGATTGGCAGCCGGCGCGCGAGCCTGCGTGGGGCAGCGAGCGCTCGGACCGCGGCGGGCCGAACCTGTTTGCAAAGCTACTGGACAAGAGCCAGCTCGAGATCGACCAGAAGGTCAGCACTGCCGTGCAACGCTTCTTCGGCGTCGGTACGGGGGAACCCGCGGAGTTGATCCGAAAGGGCGGCTACCGGCTCTACTATGAGCTGCCACAGGATGAGAGCATGGCCTTCATCTGGGCCGCAGACTCCAACGACGTGCGCAGCGAGGGCATGTCCTACGGCATGATGATCGCGCTGCAGATGAACATGCCGCGCGAGTTTGATCGGCTGTGGAAGTTTGCTCGAACGTTCATGCAATATCCTGCCGATTCGCCGCTCGTCGCCTGGCGGCACTACTTTCGCTGGCAGGGCGCGGTCAGGCCGAGCGGCAAGCAGTGGCAGGTGAGCTTTGGCGCGGAGACCACGCCGGCGCCGGACGGCGAGGAGTACTTCGCTGCGGCGCTCTACCTGGCGGACCGTCGCTGGGGCAGCACGGGAGAGGTGAACTACCGCAACGAAGCGGCCCAGATCACCTGGGCGATGCTGCACAACCGGCCGCGAGACGGGCGCTTCCCCATCATTCACCAGCAGGCCGACGTGGTCGTGTTCGTGCCGTACCAGTCGTCGTACGAGCACTCGGACCCGAGCTACCATGTGCCCGCCTTCTACGAGCTGTTCGCAGAGTATGGTCCCGCCATGGACGCCGAGCGCTGGCGCGAGCTGGCCAAGCACAGCCGCGATTTCCTGGTGAGCTCGGCGCATCCGAGCAGCGGCTTGCATCCGGACTATGCACTGTTCACGGGCACGCCGACGCAGGGCTACCAGAGCTCGCGACACGACGAGTTCTACTATGACGCCTGGCGCGTTCCGCTGAACCTGGCGCTCGACCAGGCCTGGTTCGGCAGTGACCCGCGCATGAAGGCGCAGATCGAGAAGTATCACGCCTTTTTCTCGGGTCACCTGGGCGACCACAACGTAGCGAGCGCGCTCTTCGCGCTCGACGGCAGCAAGCCGTCCGGTGGCGGTTCGACGGCGCTGACCGCGACGCTCGCCGCCGGCGCACTCGGCTCGGACGCGCCAAACCGAAAGACGTACGTGGAAAACCTGTGGCACGTCGCGCAGCAATCGGGCGAGTGGCGCTACTATCAAGAATGCGTGTATGTGCTCGGCCTGCTCGCCACCTCCGGCCGCTACCAATACGATTGGGCGAGCGCGGCTGAGACAACAGGAGTGGCGCCGACGGGCGCAGCACCGGCAGGCGCGGCTCAGTAGTGGTTGAGCGGAGTTTCGCGGCGCTCCGCGTCCCGCGCCGCGAGCTTGGCACCGAGCCAGGACGCCGCCGGCAAGAGCACGTGGGCTCCCACCGCGTTCAGCGCCCAGCGCCAGCTCGTGGGCGGTTCTTCTCGCCAGGGCACCAGCGTCAGACTCGTGGCCGCCGGCGTCTCGAGCGCCGTCGAGACGACGAGCCACTCGTCCTCGATCAGGCGGCACAGCGAGGTCAGGGTCTCGAAGTCGCCGAGCTCGCTGCGCTCGAGCGCGTCGCGCCAGCTGCGCGCCGGCTGGAACAGCCGCAGCGTCGCCGCCAGCGCGCTCGACTCGCCGCCCGCCGCCTGCGCCCGAGGCCCGACTTCGTAGCGCCGTAGCGGGTCGCCGAGCTTTTCGTACAGCGCGACGGACTCGTCCTTGCGCCGCGCGGCCTCGAGCAAGAGCGCCGAGGTCGAGGCGTGGACGCTGCGGGTCCGCTGGCTCGGGCGCAGCTCCGCCCAGATCTGCCCCTGCTCGAGGGCCAGGATGCGATACACGGCGGCCTCGCCGCGCAAGCGTCCGCTCTCGGCATCGACGATCGCGCCCGAACAGCACCAGAGGCGGCTAGCGCGCCCAGCCTGCGTCACCAGGATGACGGCGCTCTTGTCGGTGAGCCCGATGATCTGGACCAAGTCAGCCACGGAAAGCTCGCCGAGCGAGGCGCTGATCTCGGCGCCGCCGAAGGTCTGGCTGGGCACGCCCTGCGCGAGCAGCCGTTGCTTCAGGCGCTCGTCGAGCGCGACCAGCGTGGAACGGCGAAAGGCCCGCAGCCAGTCGAGCAGCTCCCCCTCGGCGAGCCCATGGCGCCGGCACGCGGCCGCAACCCCCAGCTTGCCGTCCACGATGCGCCGGACCAGCTCCGACTTCGTCGCTTCATCCCAAGCTGCAGGCGGCCCTCCGGAGGCGTGGAGCTCGACTTTTCGCATCTCGCTGGATGACGGCCGCGCGCGTGCCCAACTGAAGCGCCGGGACGACGCCGCGGGGCGCTTCTCGTCCGACCTCGGACCCGGGGCTGCCGCGGGCTCCGCCTCGCGCCGCTCAGCGGCTGACGCGGCAGCTCGGATCGGAGTTGGCCGGGGCGCCCCAGGGCAGGGCGCAGGCGGGGCCGTGGAGGCCGAAGCCCGCACGCCCCGAGCTGCTCTCGGGATGTCAGGGGCGTCCGCACCGTGTAGGCTCGCGCCAGTGAACGCGCGCAAAAACAAGGCGCCGGAAGAGCTGCGCAGCCACCGCTGGTACGGGGCCAGCAATCTGCGCGCCTTCGGCCATCGCTCGCGCACCGCGCAGATGGGCTACGCGCCCGCGGACTACGCGGGCAAGCCGGTGATCGCGGTGATCAACACCTGGAGCGACATCAGCCCGTGCCATTCGCACTTCCGTACGCGCGCGGAGGAGATCAAGCGCGGCATCTGGCAGGCGGGCGGCTTTCCGGTGGAGCTGCCGGCGCTGTCCCTGTCCGAGAATTTTCAGAAGCCCACCACCATGCTGTATCGCAACCTGCTCGCCATGGAGGTCGAGGAGCTGCTCCGCTCCTATCCAGCCGACGGCGCGGTGCTGATGGGCGGCTGCGACAAGACGACGCCGGCGCTGCTGCTCGGGGCGATCAGCATGAACTTGCCTACCTTGTTCGTCCCGGCGGGTCCGATGCTGCGCGGCGACTGGCGGGGCCAGAAGCTCGGCAGCGGCAGCGACGTCTGGAAGTACTGGGCGGAGCTGCGCGCGGGCAAGCTGGAACCGGCGGCGTGGGCGGAGATCGAGAGCGGCATCGCGCGTTCGGCGGGCACCTGCATGACCATGGGCACGGCCGCCACCATGATGAGCGCGGCCGAGGTCATGGGCTTCACCTTGCCCGGCGCCTCGGCGATCCCGGCTCCCGACTCGCGCCACGCGCGCATGGCCACGCTCGCGGGGCGGCGTATCGTGGAGATGGTGTGGGAGGATCTGCAGCCGTCGGAGCTGTTGTGCGCCGAGGCGTTCGACAACGCCATCACCACGGTGCTCGCGCTCGGTGGTTCGACCAACGCGGTGATTCACCTGATCGCACTGGCCCGCCGCGCCGGCATTCCGCTCCAGCTCGAGCGGTTCGACCAGCTGTCGCGGACAACGCCGGTGATCGCCAATCTGCGCCCGACGGGCGCTTTCCTGATGGAGGATTTCTTCTACGCCGGCGGGCTACCGGCGCTGCTCGCGGCGCTCGGTGAGCGTCTGCATCTCGGCTGTCGCACCGTGAGCGGACGGACACTCGGAGAGGACATCGCCGGCGCGCAGGTGTACGACCCGAAGGTGATTCGCAGCGTCGCCGAGCCGATCGCAGCGTCCGGTGGCCTGGCCATCCTGCGCGGCAATCTGGCCCCCGACGGCGCGGTGATGAAGCCACTCGCGGCCGCACCCGAGCTGCTCGTGCACAGCGGGCCGGCGCTGGTGTTCGACGACTATGCCGAGCTCTTGGCCAAGATCGACGACCCCGCCCTGCCCGTCGATGCGCGCACGGTGCTGGTCTTGCGCAACGCAGGGCCCAAGGGCGGGCCGGGCATGCCCGAGTGGGGCCAGCTACCCATTCCCAAGAAGCTGCTCGCGCAGGGCGTGCGAGACATGCTGCGCATCTCGGACGCGCGCATGAGCGGGACGAGCTACGGCGCCTGCGTCCTGCACGTAGCGCCGGAGTCGTTCGTGGGCGGGCCGCTCGGCTTGATCCAGAGCGGCGACATCATCGAGCTCGACGTGCACGCCCGCCGCCTCGACGTGCGTCTGGACGACGCCGAGCTCGCGCGGCGCCGCAGCCTGCGAGCCCAACCTCGAGCCCGCTATCCGCGCGGCTATGGGCGCCTGTTCCTCGAGCACATCCAGCAAGCCAACGATGGCTGCGACTTCGACTTTCTGCTCGGCAGCGAGCGGATCGAAGAACCCGCCATCTTCTAGAGACGCGCGACTGGCTCACCCTCGCACATCGGAGTACTTGTCACCCATGCCCTTGCTCTATGATCCTCTGCCCAACCGCTTTCGCCGCCAGGTGCAGGAAAAGCAGCGACTGATCGGCTGCTGGGCGTCGCTGGCGAGCCCGATCTCCACCGAGGTGCTCGGCTACGCGGGTTTCGACTGGTTGCTGCTCGACGGCGAGCACGCGCCGAACGACCTGCAGACGCTGCTGGCCCAGCTCCTGGCGCTGAAAGACAGCCCCAGCGCCGCAGTAGTTCGGCCGCAATGGAATGACACGGTGCTGCTCAAGCGCCTGCTGGATCTGGGCGTGTACAACTTTCTGATGCCGTTCATCGAGTCCGCAGAAGCGGCGCGCGCCGCGGTGGCCGCCACGCGCTACCCGCCGCGCGGCGTGCGCGGGATCGCGGTGGCCCAGCGCAGCAATCGCTACGGCTATTGCCCGGACTACTTCGAGCGCATCGACGACAACATCTGCGTGCTGGTACAGATCGAGAGCCGCCTCGGGGTGGAGGCCGTGGACGCCATCGCTCAGGTCGACGGAGTCGACGGCCTGTTCATCGGGCCCTCGGATCTGTCGGCGTCGCTCGGGCATTTCGGCAACCCGCGGCATCCGGATGTGCAACGGGCCATGCAGCACGTGCTGGACGCCGCGCGTGCTCACGACAAGCCTGTCGGGATCCTGTCGGGGGTAGAGGAGGACACCCAGCGCTATCTCGAGATGGGCATGACCTGCGTGGCCGTCGGCATGGACGTGGTGCTGCTGCGCAACGCCAGCCGGCAACTCTGCGAGCGCTTCTCGAAGAGGTCCGCATGACGGAGGCCTGGATCCCGTCACAGCAGGCAGACTGCGAGAACCTGATCGGCGGCGAATTCGTGGCGGGCTCGGGGCCCGAGCGCGCCATCGTGAGCCCGTACACCGGCGCGACGCTCTCGCGTCTGCACCTGTCCACCGCGGGCGACGTGGAGGACGCCGTGCAGAAGGCGCACGCCGCCTGGCTCGGCTGGCGCCGCATGCCGCTGCGCGAGCGACTGGATCCGCTCGCCCGGCTGCGCCTCTCCCTGCTCGAAGAGCTGGAGCCGCTCTCGCGCACGGTGGCGGCCGAGAGCGGCAAGACACCCGCGGAGGCGCGCGCCGGAGTGCTGCGCGGCATCGAGGTGATCGAGTTCGCGCTCAGCCTGCAGAACTCG
>Ga0207675_100005424_pt1 | contig 12217 bp, 11 predicted proteins | sample KBSSwiS42_FD_184305 | JGI IMG/M metagenome (GOLD analysis project Ga0207675, IMG submission 184305) | Switchgrass rhizosphere microbial communities from Kellogg Biological Station, Michigan, USA - KBS Switchgrass S4-2 (SPAdes) (version 2) | ecosystem: Host-associated > Plants > Roots >...
GCCTCGGTGCACTCATAATGGGAACCGACGGGATCGCAGTTGAAAAAGTACTTGGCGACGCTGGCGCCGATGCGAACCTTGATGTAGCCGCAGCAGAATTCACTTCGTTGGTGCGTGGTGCTCAACGCGCCGGTAACGACACCGGACTTGGTGCTATGCGGGAATTGGTGGTCTCGCTCGAAGGCGCGATTTTGATCATGCGTTTGTTGAGTCGTGACTATTTCGTAGTCCTGGCGATCAATGCGCAGGGCAATCTAGGTCGAGGTAGATTCGAGCTTCGCAAAGCTGAATTGAAGCTCGCCAAAGAGTTCGCAGTCTAAACGCGAAACATTTATGAAGACTCATTCAAGGTGGCTGGGTCTAGGCGTCTTTGCCCTCAGCCTTATCGTGTGCCAACAGGCTAGGGCAGCGTCAATTACGGGTAAAGTGGTTGATGTTACTGACGGTGACGAGATCACGATTTTCAACCTGAATCGAAACGTTCGAATCAAGTTAATGGCGATTGATGCGCCTGAGAAAGATCAGGCATTTGGTGCTGCTGCAAGGCAGCACCTTTTTGATTTGGTCCACGACAAACTCGTGTCGGTCGAGTATTGGGGAGTTGGTCAGCACAATATCTTGATCGGACGCGTGTTGTCAGGCGGCAACGACATCTGTGCGCAGATGATTCGTGATGGAGCGGCGTGGTTTGATCCGGCCAGCAAAGATCTACTAACAGAGACGGATCGCGAGATCTACTTTCAATCGGAGCAGGCTGCCCGTTCTGAAAGACGTGGACTTTGGCAGGCTGACAATGTCGTGTCACCCTGGGAGTTTGTAAAAGCTGAGAAGCTAAAGAGAGAGACACCACCGACTCGACCAACGCTCAATGCAAACGAACCTGCAAAGCGAGAACGTGCCACACCCGAGCTTACGAGCATGGGGTTATTGAGAACTGGAAGTGCAATGCCCAAGCCAAGAACCGGGCAGTACGTTGAAAGTTCCGACACAAGTTGGTTAACCGACGGACCCTTTAGAAAGACTTGGGAGCGATTCAAGGCGCCGGGCGAGAATTTTACGGCTTTGTTACCGGTTGATGGTGAACAAGCGTCGAAGGCAATTCCGTTTGGCGAACGAACATTTGACGTGAGCTATTACCGGACTCGCGATGGCAGAACGTTATTTGAATTGGTTTGGTTCAAAGGGCCGTCGTTTGGTGAAAGTGACTCGGTAGCAATTCGGTCGGGTCTGAACTCCATCGTCCAGGGTGTTGGGGCGGACATCGAATCAACAACTGGCGCAAAGTGGGAATGCGAGCCCACACCAACCAGGAACCTTTCGGGTGGCGGCTATGCGGGTTCGGAGTTTGATTTGTCGGGATGTACGGTTCCGGGAATGGCCCGCGTCTATACCAAGATGGTTGGAAAGGAACGACAGTTCTATCTCGGTTTTAGTTTCTATCCTGTTGAAGATGCGAATGTGATGAAGTTTTTGAAGTCGTTTGTTGTTACCCCGGCTGGTGAATACAAGAGGAAGACCGAGCCGAAGTAGATTTTGAAAGGGTAAAGCCTGAGGCGAAGTTCCAGGGAGGCCCATTCACAAAGAGTCGAGCCCGCGAAGCGGGCGAAAGCCACGTCTCGAATGTAGCTTTCGCCCGCTTCGCGCGCTTCTATGGCAGCTTGATGTACGGCATGCCGCGCATGATGATTCGTTGTCGACGCGCAACGCGCTTTGGATTCACCTGCGGATTGAAGACGGTTCTGGGGTTGGGAATCATGGCCGACAAGAACGCGCCCTCGTTGAACGAGAGTGCTGAAGCCGGCTTGTGAAAGTAATGTTGTGCGGCCGCTTCTGCTCCGTAGATACCATCACCCCACTCAATCACGTTCAGGTAGATCTCGAGAATGCGACGCTTTGTGAGCAAGCGTTCGAGCATTACCGTCACCACCGCCTCCTGACCTTTTCGGATGAACGACCTTTGTGACGATAGGTAGAGGTTCTTAGCGAGCTGCTGCGAGATAGTAGAACCGCCTCGTTTGAATTCAGGAAGACTCGGTAACCAGTCGTCGTCCTCACCTTCCTTTTTTGCTTCTTTCGCGGCCTCTCTTTGCGCCTGTTCATACGCCTTCTGGATCGCCTGGTAGTCAAAGCCGTGGTGCGTCAGAAAGTTTGTATCTTCGCCGGCCAAAACAGCACGCTGGAGGTTTGGCGAGATCTTGTCGAGCGCCACCCATGTTTGTTCGCGTCTCGGCTCCTGACTTTTGTCCTGAGCTTCAGTGGTACGAGTGTCGATTAACGAAGTCGATGAAGGATTATGATCGCGAAGCCAGTAGACGCGAAGGAAGAGGACACCCTCGTACACAACAACGCCGAGCACGATCCCCAGTGCAATCCTGAATACCCACTTAAGAATGCGCCTCATGCGGTTTGTAATCTCTCCAGCTGTGTTCCGGGTGCTGCGACGTGAGATTCGAAGACATCCTTCACTGCGCGAATCGTATTGCAATGGATCTCGACCGTGTCGCTGATTTGTTTGCCGTACCCGCCTGACATCACTGTAGTCACTGGAACCTCGCGTTCATAACACGCACGCAAGACCGCTGTGTCACGTGAACGCAAGCCATCAATTGTCAAAGAGAGTTTGCCTAGTTTGTCTCCGCCAAACGGATCTGCTCCGGCGAGGTAAAAGACGATTTCAGGCTGGTGCTCGAAAACATGTTCAAGATTCGTTGAGAGAACCGCCAGGTACTCTGCGTCAGACGTATGGTCTGGCAGCTCAATATCAAGGCTCGAATGGGCTTTGAACAGAGGATAGTTGTTGGCGCCGTGCATCGAGAAAGTAAAGGTCTCGGTGTCTTCGGCGAAGATTGTTGCCGTGCCATTGCCCTGGTGTACGTCGCAATCGACGATTGCAGCTCGTTGAATTAGTCCTCTTGAACGCAACGTTCGAATCGCAATTGCCACGTCATTCAATACGCAAAAGCCTTCACCGCGATCTGGAAATGAGTGGTGAGTTCCACCGGCGAGATTCGAGCTGTAGCCATCGTTCAGTGATTGCAGAGCGGCAGCAATCGTCCCTCCGACTGCATAGAACGACCGAGTTACGAGAGATTCAGACCATGGCAATCCAAGACGTCGAATTTCCTTGTCGGTAAGAGTTCCATCGCAGAGCCTCGACACGTAGTCTTCCGTATGGACTCGTCGAACGTCCTCTATGGATGCAGGCGTTGGTTCAGAAAGTTCGGACGGATCAAGTGTTCCTTCAGCGAGAAGCTTGTCACGGACGAGTTCGAATTTCCGAATGGGGAAGATGTGACCATCACCGATTTCGGCGTAGTAACGTGGTGTGTAAAAGACTCGCATGCTGCTGGCTAAGCGGATATTAGCACGGCAAATGTCCGATATGCTTCAGCTTGTCGCTCCCCGAAGAATAGTTCAGCCGGAGATTTACGCAGAAGAAACGCAGATCAGAAAACAGAAACGTTTCGTTGACAGTCCCTCACTCGGCAAGCTACATTGATATCCCGTGAATCACACGGGCTCGAATCCCAAAAACAATCCGCATCGCACCACTGTCGTCATAATTCCCGCTCGTTTTGCGTCTACCCGTCTGCCTGCGAAAGCCCTAATAGATATCGCCGGAAAACCGATGGTTTGTTGGGTGGCCGAGCGTGCGTTGGCGGCACGAAACGTCGACCGCGTGATTGTTGCCACAGATAACGACGCGATACTCGATGCTGTGAACGCCTTCAATCTGGAAGTCGTCATGACGTCAGAAACGCATGCAAGCGGAACAGATCGCATCGCAGAAGTCGCCCTCTCGATTCCCGAAGCTGAGATTATTGTGAACCTTCAGGGCGACGAGCCGATGATCTCCCCGGAAACAATTGAGCGAGCCGTAAGTCAAATGAGCGATGAGATGTCGCGACCCGATGGCGCAGGTATTGTTACGACATGGGAGCCAATCGAGTCATTTGCCGATCTGATGAACTTCGATTTAGTAAAAGTTGTGGTAGGGCAAAACAATCAGGCACTGTACTTTTCACGCTCGCCGATACCATGTCCCCGCGACGCAATCAAGAAACACGGTTCACCCGACGCTGCCTTTTCAAATGACCTGAACCTTTTGAAACTTTTTCGCAAGCACACCGGTCTATACGTGTATCGACGTGACGTGCTTTTGGAATTCACTCGTTGGCCGCAAACTCAACTCGAGCGCATCGAGTGTCTTGAGCAGTTGCGAGCCCTTGAAAATGGAGTTGTGATAAGGGCTATTCAGGCTAGCACGCCATCAACCGGCGTCGATACCGCACAGGATCTTGAGCGCGTGCGGGAATTAGTGAGAGAAGGGAAGTTTGAAACGCCAGTGTTGAGGTAGCCTTATGAGTAACTGGATAGGGTTAGGGATAATTGTTTTCATAGTTGTCTGTGGTGTTTGCTTTTTGTCGTATTTGAGCAGACCCTACGACATCACAGTCGAAGAATATGAAAAACGTGCGCATGAAGCGCCGAGTTTGTTAAGCGCGGGGTTCGTTGGTTTACAGAAGATACTTGATCCGGCAACTGAGAAAGCTGTCATTGCACAGGAAGACTTGAAGCAAGGTCGTTACAACGGCGAGCAAGGATCGGGAGATCCGCCCGTTGCTGGTGACGATGAAGATATTGAACAAGCAAACGATCTGACTAATGGAGAAAGCGATGCCTAAATACATCTTCGTAACTGGTGGAGTGGTTTCAAGCTTGGGAAAAGGACTTGCCGCTTCGTCGATCGGTTGTTTGCTTGAGAGTCGCGGCTTGCAAGTCGCAATGATGAAGCTCGATCCCTATATCAATGTAGATCCTGGAACGATGTCTCCGTTTCAACACGGCGAAGTCTTTGTCACCGACGACGGCGCGGAAACGGATCTAGACCTTGGTCACTATGAGCGCTTCACACACGCGCACCTTGCGAAAGCTAATAACTGGACGACGGGTCGAATCTACTTGTCGGTGATCGAAAAGGAACGTCGTGGCGACTACCTGGGAAAGACGATTCAGGTTATTCCGCATATTACTAACGAGATCAAAGAGGCTGTTCGAAAAGTAGCGGAGAAAGACAAACCCGACGTGGTTCTTGTGGAGATCGGCGGAACAGTTGGCGACATCGAATCGCTGCCGTTCCTCGAAGCGATCAGGCAAATGGGGAATGAAGAGGGAACTGGCAACGCGCTGTTCATCCACGTCACGCTTGTTCCTTACATTGCCGCAGCGGGCGAGTTGAAAACAAAACCAACTCAACACTCCGTTCGCGACCTTCGCGAGATTGGTATTGCTCCTGACATTCTCCTTTGTCGATCCGAGAAGCCGCTGTCGCGTGAGTTGCGGGGAAAAATTGCGTTGTTCTGCAACGTGAAAGAGTCGGCGGTCATTAGTGCGCAGGACGTAGATACGATTTACGACGTGCCCCTGGCATTTCACGAGCAGGGTTTGGATAGTTTGATTGTGTCGGCACTGGGCTTGGAGCAACGAGCGCCGCAAGTGGATCTCTCCGAGTGGCGCAACCTGGTTTCAACTATTCGAGAACCTTCCGGTGGTGAAACTTCGATAGCGATTGTCGGTAAGTATGTGGAGTTGGAAGACTCGTACAAGTCTTTGCGAGAAGCGCTGACGCATGGCGGCGTAGCGAACAATCTGCGGGTCGATGTGAAGTGGATCGAATCCGAAGAGCTTTTGGACGACGATAACTTTGAAGCACGGCTTCGTGAGTTTGACGCGATCCTGGTACCGGGCGGCTTTGGAAAGCGCGGAATCGCCGGAATGATTCGCGCAATCTATCATGCACGTAAGACACGCACGCCATACTTTGGAATTTGTTTGGGAATGCAAACCGCTTGTATTGAATTTGCGCGCAATGTTTGTGATCTGAAGGATGCCGATTCGACCGAGTTTGATCTTGAGACACCGCATCCGGTGATCTTTAAGTTGCGTGATTTAGTCGGTGTGGAAGAACTGGGTGGCACTATGCGTTTGGGAGCGTGGCCTTGCCGGCTCGCGCCGGGCTCACTGGTGAGTGAGATCTATGGTGGCGCAGAAGAGATCAGCGAGCGTCATCGCCATCGTTATGAGTTCAATCCCGAATACCGGCAGGCGCTGGAAAAAGAAGGGCTGGTATTTAGCGGGGTATCGCCTGACGGGAAGTTTGTCGAGATGATTGAATTGCCGCGTGACGTGCATCCGTGGTTTGTAGCGGGTCAGTTTCACCCGGAGTACAAGTCAAAACCTTTAAGTGCACATCCACTATTTGCCTCGTTTGTTAAGGCCGCACACGAAAATCGACTTCAGTCCGAGACGTCGATGGAAAAGAATGGCGAGGTTGACTTGATCGTGCATGAACGGTTGAGCGCGACGAGCGGGGACTGACGATCACGACCCTGTGCTTTGGTTACTCTTAATACTAATCACCGCCGGCTGCTGGTATCTAGCCTTTGCAAAAGTCAGAAGCCGAATGCCACGTGACTGGCGACTCAAACCATTTCACCTAAATCGACAAGAAGAACAAGACTTTCACGTGAGCATGCGCAGAGTCGTTGCTTTGACCTGTGCTATCTTCCTGACGGTATGTCTTTGTCTTGCTTTGATCTTCGCGCTCGTCCTGGGTCCGAAATGATTAGCGATGGCCAAGTGCATCAAAGACCGTTTTAAGCCATAATCCCTTCAGACCCTTACTCCCAACGAACAAACAGTTACCTGATGCTCCGTTGCCCAACATGTGGAAAAGACTACCCCTCTGAAGTTCAGTTTTGTCCGGAGGATCAAACCGCATTACAAGCAGACGCAACTATCATTGGCGAAGGCGTCACCGATCCGCTAATTGGTCACACGCTTGACGGCAAATACCAAATCGAAGAGCGCCTCGGAATCGGTGGGATGGGAACCGTCTACCGCGCTCGGCACTTGCTGATCGATCGCGCCGTTGCTGTCAAAGTCCTAAATCAACGTCTCGTTGATGACGATGCTTCCCGAGTTCGTTTCCAGCGCGAGGCAAAAGCCGCGGGACGGTTGCACCATCTCAATGCCGTCGCAGTAACTGATTTTGGCCAATCGTCGGAAGGTTATGTCTACATCGTGATGGAGTTGCTCGAAGGGCGAACGCTTCGAGAGATCCTCGCGAAGGAAGCACCACTCGAAACCGCGCGCTCCGTCTCGTTGATGCTGCAAGTCGCTTCGGCTGTCGCAGCGGCTCACGAAGCCGGCGTAATTCATCGCGACTTAAAACCTGCCAACATCTTAGTCACTCAAAGTGCGGACGCTCCGTCGATCGTAAAGGTTCTCGATTTCGGTATCGCAAAGTTAGCTGCTGACACTCTTGAGGAAGAAGAGCCAAAAGCGCTTACGCAGTTTGGTGCGATGATTGGGACGCCTCGTTACATGTCTCCGGAGCAATGCAATGGACTGGAGCTGACACCAGCCGCTGATGTCTACAGCCTCGGTGTGATCCTTTATGAGATGTTGACTGGGATGGTGCCTTTCAGTGGTTCTACTCCGATCGCGATTGCAATCAAACATGGGACCGAATATCCGCGACCTCCGAAAGAAATCGTAGCCGCCATTCCGGATGAGTTAGAGAGCGTGGTTCTACACGCACTGGAAAAAGACCCGGGTGAACGCCCAGCCAACGCTGCCGAGTTTCGGAATGAGTTGTTGGTGTTAACTGAAAAGCTGGGCCTGGAGCATCACGCACTAATCTCATCTCCGGACATTGCTGCGTTGCGCGTGGCAGGGGTCGAATCACCTTCAGGGCGACTCGTGGTGGATTTATCAAAACTACGGGAAGGTCGCGTGCTAAGTAGCTCGGGCAACAACGAAATTACGGTAATTGGACAGCCAGTTCGGCAGAAGCAACCCGCAAGTGTTCCACCACCCGCGGCAGCCACCATTACGAGAATGGAGATCGCTGCTGCACGCAACACCACCACAAACATCCTCCTGGTTATTGCCATTGTACTGATCGTTCTAATGCTCGGAGTTGTTGGTCTTTTTGCTTTGCGCTCCAGGAATGTTGCGTCTGACGCGACGATGAACACGAATGCCGGCGCCTCACCAGTGGCGTCGCCCTCGATGTCGCCGTCACCTTTGCCTACTCCTTCGCCGTCACCTAGTCCATCAGCAAAACCGAAAGCATCGCCGACACCGGAGAAGAAGAAGGGCAATTCATTTGTTGACAAGGTGAAGCGTATACTCAAGAAACCGTTTTGAATTGCAGATTGACGAAATAATGGAAACTCCGATCAAGACCAAAGCTTTTTCAGTCGGTAACGCTACATTTGGAGATGGCCGCCTAACGGTCATTGCTGGCCCTTGCGTGGTTGAGACCGCGGAGCACACGTTGATGATGGCGCGGGAATGCTCCTCCCGAGCGAAAGAAGCGGGATTGGATTTTGTATTTAAAGCGTCGTTCGACAAGGCCAATCGTTCGTCGATAAAAAGCTTTCGCGGCCTGGGAATGGAAGCTGGTCTCGAAGTGCTTCAAGAAGTAAAGCGAGAACTTGGCGTGCCTGTGCTCACGGATGTGCACGATGTCTCCCAGGTTGATCGTGTCGCTGAAGTAGTCGACGTCTTACAGATACCCGCATTCTTGTGTCGACAAACTGATCTAATCGTGGCGGCTGTAAAATCCGGCAAGGTTGTCAATGTTAAGAAGGGCCAGTTCCTGGCACCTCAGGATGCGAAGAACATCGTCGACAAGGCGCGTGAGGCCGGCGGCGAAAGGTTACTTTTGACCGAACGTGGCGCAACTTTTGGCTATAACAATCTGGTCGTCGATATGCGATCGTTTCCAATCATGCGCGGCTTTGGCGTTCCGGTGGTTTTTGATGTTACACATTCACTTCAGTTACCCGGGGGCTTGGGCGATGCAACTGGCGGCCAATCCGAATTCATCGAATTCCTGGCGCGTGCCGGAGTTGCGTGCCGTGTTGATGCAGTGTTCATGGAAGTTCATGATTGTCCGGAGAAAGCGCTCTCCGATGGGCCGAATGCGTTGCCTCTAGATCGAATGCAGCCGCTCTTGAATGTACTGCGCGACATTCATAAGTTAGTAAGTCCAGCAAGTTGATTCTTCAGTCTTGTTTTCAAATCACTGTTCTGCTTTTGAGTTCACTATGAAGATCTTTCTTTCGTTAGCGTTACTTCTTTTATTTCTCCCTCTCCAGCTTTCAGCGCAGACTCCATCGACGTCAGCGCTCTGGCAGGTCAACTCGTTCGATATCTCAGTTAACGTCCAACAAGCTGAACGCGCGATCAACGTTACTGCGACGCTTTCGGCAACAAACATCGGTGGCGCAGCGGGACGAACCTTCACCGTAAAACTAAATTCAAAAGCTAAGGTCAGCTCGGTCTCGGTGAATGGCGCAGCCGCAACATTTCGTCCAGGCACAGAACCTCGAGGTGATTTGTTCAAGGCAGAAGTGTCCCTGCCGAACGCAGCCAATCCAGGCGCCAATGCCACGCTGGTCGTGAATTACACGCTACCGGTTGAGAGCAATAGCGGCCTGGCTGCGATCAGTCCGGTTGGTACTGCGTTCCTTCCGCTTTCATTCTGGTATCCCATGCCCAATACGCCGTTCACGTTGCGAGGTGCCGATACGGCGCCATTCCATCTGACGGTCAATATGCCCGGGATAATTTCTTCTGGTGTTGAAAAATCAGTAGCGGGTTCGAGTTCTTTCGAGCAAGCGTTGTCGGCCCAACCATTTTTTGTTCAAGGCAACTGGGAAAAGGTGGAAGGTAGCGGTGACGCGAAATCCATTTCGGTTCTTGTTGGCAAAGGGGCAACAGCTGAAGAGCGGAAACAAGCAGAAGCACTTATAACGTTTGCTGCCGCTGCTCGCAGTTATTTTAGCGGCTCGCTTGGTCCAGTGACTGACGTTCCGATCCGGCTTGTAGCTGTTAGGCGAGGTGCCGGATTTAACGATGGCGGCACAGTGCTTTTCGATGCTGATGCGCTGCGCTGGCAACGACTCGATGCAGCAACCGCACTGTCAGTGTCAGAGACAATCGCAAGGCTTTGGCTTGGAGGGCAAACTCCTATTCGCGGAGATGGAAGCGGTGCAATTCGGGACGGACTGGTGCGTTACCTGGCGACCCAGTTTCTCGAAAAGCATTTTGGTCGCGATGCCGTTCAATCAGAGTTATTGCGGGAGCGAATTGCTTACGCTACCGTGGCCCAGCGTGATAGCCCGCTTGCACGAGCGAACCAGTTCGACAGTACTTACTTTGGTTCGGTGCCAAACCGCGGCGCGATGTTCTGGCGCCTGGTTGATCGTCGACTAAGTCACGACGCCTTCATCGGAGTCCTGAAAAGTACCCTTGAAGCCGGGCGAAGTGATGGCAACGGACTAACGCTGGCGGGATTGCGAAGCGCGCTGGTTCAAAGAGGTGGTGAGCCGCTAAAAGCATTACTTGATCAGCAATTGGATCAAGTAATCGATACTGATCTTCTGGTAGGTTTGCCTCAGGCTCGTGGCACAGATTGGGTTTCAGCTTTGCGCAATCTCGGCTCAATCGACGTGACTGTTACGGTAGCTGCAACCAACCAGCGCGGCGAGACGTTATTGACTGAGACAACGGTGCCGGCGCGAAATTTTGGTGAGGCAGTGTTCAAAACGAACAGTCCTATTGTTCGTGTCGAAATAGATCCCGAGAAGCTTTATCCACAGACTGACTACGGGAACGACACTGTTCCACGCGTTCGGGATTTACCTGATGCCCTGAATGAGGGGGCCCTTCAGTTAGGCGCGCAAGACTTCGTCAAGGCTGAGGCAATCGCCCGCGAGATGCTGGTCGCCGCGCCGCGACTTCAGGAAGGCAGAATCTTGTTAGCCAGAGCCTTACTGGGTCAAAACAAACTCGATGAGGCGGAGAAAATCTTCCGTGCTTCGCTTGATGAGCCGCTACCGTTCTCCGCAACGATCGCATGGGCAAACATCGGCCTCGGCGAAATCAGCATGAAACGAAATCAACCTGCGGAGGCAGCGAAACGGTTCAACGATGCGGTATTTGCGAGCCGTGACTATCCTTCTTCGCTGGCTGCAAGGGCCGCAAGAATTCGAGCCGAAGCCGCGGCGAACAGTGCTCCTCCGATCGACGAGTCGGTGAAAGGGTTTGTGACGCAATTATCGGCAGCGATCGTGAGCGGCAAAAAAGTCGATCTCGAACCGAGGATTATGTCCGGCGAACTTGTGAGGTTCGTTAATGCAAGTGTGGGCACTGAATCATGGGACACACGCGTACTGCGTACTGAACAATTGAGTGGCGACATCATTGCTGCGGATGTCACCATCACCGCCAAAAAGCTCGGCAAAGAAGGTTCGGGGACCGCGGTTCTACTGTTAACCCGAACACCTGCTGGTTTGAAGCTGTCCGGGATTGATCTCTTCGAAGTCCGCTAATGAGTGTTCCCACATCCGTTCAAGCACGAGCCGCAGACATCAAGCTGTTGTTGATGGATTGCGATGGCGTCTTAACTGACGGTCGTATCTGGATTCTGGAGGACGACGAGGACCAAAAAGCTTTTCATACTCTGGATGGATTGGGACTCGAACTATTTCATCGCGCCGGTCTCATGACCGGAATAATTTCAGGGCGTGCTTCGTCAGCGGTGGAGCGTCGCGCTCGAGCACTTGGCGTTACATACATTTACCTGGGGTGTAGCGATAAAGTGGACGCGTTTCAAGACACGTTGATAGACGCACGCGTTTCGGCAGACCAAGTCGCTTTTGTGGGTGACGACCTGAACGACATACCGCTTCTGTTACGTAGTCGTTTGGCAGTGGCGGTTGCGAACGCCAGCGCTGAAACAATTGAGAGAGCTCACTACGTCACGAAGGCTACAGGTGGAACGGGCGCTGTGCGCGAGGTTGTTGAACTCATCCTCAAAGCTCAGAACCTCTGGTCAGGTGTGATTGAGCGATATTTGGAGACGCCGGACCCCCGTGGCCGCCCGACTCTTTGATTTCATGGCGCCACGAATTGCTCGAAACGCTGTACAGACTTCCGCCCCTTCAAGCTGTCCCCTTCAGACCGTCGTTGACAGCAACTCGTCGCTTCACTATCTTTCGCTTGGTTTAGATTCTCAGGTCGGAAGTCCTTCTGCCCCTTTTGAGCGGGTGTGGCGCAACGGTAGCGCATCAGCTTCCCAAGCTGAGGGTTGCGGGTTCGAATCCCGTCGCCCGCTCCAATCAATCCTCTAACCTCTTAT
>Ga0207675_100005427_pt1 | contig 12216 bp, 8 predicted proteins | sample KBSSwiS42_FD_184305 | JGI IMG/M metagenome (GOLD analysis project Ga0207675, IMG submission 184305) | Switchgrass rhizosphere microbial communities from Kellogg Biological Station, Michigan, USA - KBS Switchgrass S4-2 (SPAdes) (version 2) | ecosystem: Host-associated > Plants > Roots >...
CTCGCCGCTGACACCGCTGCGCGTTCGGTTCAGCCTGCTCACGTTGGTTGCCGCTAGATTTTCTTTGCTCTCTCGGTGCACATGTCGTGCACACGCCGCCCTCTAACTACTTGAAAGAACTAAACTCTCGCTCCAGTCCATCATGGGCGCAACGGAAAATAGATAGCCTTGATATTTCAAATAATTAACCCCTCCTTCCAACCAATTGGAAGAGCATGAAGGTGTCCCCTTTGTGGCTGACCATTCCAAGCGGTGTGCGCATATCCTTGGCCTGAGCGCGTGCACTGTTCAACTGGAATAAAATCGTGTCGGCAAGAGAGAGAGAGAAATGCCGACCACGAGTACCGTAACGAGAGGCATGCGGATCCATCTTTGGATACCTCAATAGACAGTGAACAGCTGGCTCAAATTGGACAAATCTTCAGGGTCTCGATCGGGGCCCACCACTGGTTGGCGTACATGCTCCTTGGTCGAAAATCTTCGTAGCCGGTCTTGCGGGAGATCACTTCACGACGGCCTTCTCCCACTATTGTGCAACATGATCGTCGATCGCGAACTGGATGCCGGATACCCGAAAAATCCCGTGCCCCTTCGGTGTTTCGCGTACGCTACGCGAGGGCTCAAGATGCTCTCTGTGAAGGGGCTTGGTGAATCTGCTGCCCAACCGCGATGCGAACGCCGGGTGTATCACCCAACAGGAAGCGGAGGAGTTCATTCCGCTACTTGGAACGATTGAGTCACACGCCAGCGAACTGCCAATGCTAAAACTACAGCACATTCTGCAGATACTCGAGCACGGCGCCGCGGTCGCCAGACGATTGAAAATCGCTCCGGAAGTCGAGCACACCGCTCCCGAGCGAGATGGAAGGCTTATCCGCGCGACCGCATACGATACGGCTGACCTGTCTCGCAACCGCGTCGCGCCCTGCGTGATCGACGCAGACGCGTTCGACCGCGTCGATCGCGTGCCCGCAATAATTCGAGGGTGCTCGCGATTTTAGTGTCTGCACCGGGATGCCGGCCCAGTCGAACGTCGCGACAATCGATGTTCCGCAATGTTGATTCATCCGCGCGACTTGATCCGCAAGCGCCGCTTCTTCGAGCGGTCTCACGACCTGAACGATAAGCGGCTCGCCGCCGACCGCCAGATGATCGAGAAGATAGTCGGAGATCATTTGGCTATCGTTCCAGGTCGCGAGCCCCAATTCGATCCGATAGTCGAGCTTGCCATTCTCGAGAGCAACGGCGGGACGCTGACTGTTTACGCCGCAGCTCACCTGCTTGATCTGGGCACTGACCGCCGCTCGAGCAGCTGCGGTCCTGCACAAGGGGCGGATAGCATCGAACACGTCGCGGCAGCGCCGCGCGATGACTGCCCGCTCGTCGGGATCAACTCCCACGCCACGCACCGAGGCAGGTGTAAGCGTCACCGTGATCGCCGAGTCGCATACCCTGTTGCTGCGTGCGACGGCCGTCGCCAGTAAATTTTCGTCAGAGGTCCGCCTGTCCCTCGCTGTGCCGTCATCGGCAGTGCCGCCGCTCGCCAGGACGATCGCCCCGAGAACCGCAGCCAGCAATCTCGACGTCATTTCGATACATCACCAATTGTTGACACCACATCGATCGGCGACGCAGTTGGCCGCATCGGTCGTGCCTCGATTGAAAGGTCCGGCGAGTTGCCGGCTACGAGATCCGCAGTGTCAGATTGCACTCGCCCGGACAATGTGTATTCGCTGCATTTCATGTACGTGCAGATCAAGGAGAGCCGACGTCGCCTCGGCCATTGGCTGACAACCAAACCATGTGAATCCTCGTCACTCATGCGTGCCCATTATCTGAGCCTTCCTGCCTTCGGCCTTGCCGCAGCAATTGGACCGATAATATTCCAGGACGAACTGCCTTAGAGACGACGACAAATTGCCGCGATGTCGGCCACCATGAACCGAAGCCACAACGTTCTGTACGCTCGTCTCGTGCCTGGCGGCAATGTCCTTCAATCCTCTCCAAAAGGGTTCTTCGAGGCTGATGCTTGTCCTGTGACTGGCGATCATGATCGACCGTTTAATGATCGGCGATTTCATCGACTTTTCTCCATTCCGGTCCGACTTTGCGCAGCAGTTCGACCTACGTTGCGGACCGCCCTTGGTTTCAAGCCGATCTATCGACGGCTGGTGGTTCCGCCACAGTCCGCGACAGCAAGGCACGAGCGTGGGCAGTGTTGCCTTTGCTTCCTCCGACGGATGACCGCTGTTTTTTTCTTCGTCGAAGGCGGACATTTCCTGCTGTGTGCCGATGAGCGACGTCCGCATCGGATCCCGACCACTATCTGCCCCGTACAAAAATCAGTTGCTGTCCGTCTCCACCAATGACTGCCCCGCATGGCTGCAGTCGCGCAACGGCGACGATGCGATACAGGATCGAAGCAGGCTTGATTGGATCAAAGGGATTGCCGATGCAGCACATTGCAATCTGCCCAGCGGTTCGCTTCGTGCGGATGAAAACGCGACACGATCGCCGCGCCGAGCCGCCTTTGAAGAGACGTCAAGACTCCGCGTCAGTTGAAACGGTCAATCGGCGTGGGCCGGCATGTGAAGGCAAGTTGAGAGGACGGCTATCGAAAACCAAGCCTGCACAAATTGTTCATCGTGCAGTCGAGACCGACAGGCCAACACGGCGATGTGGTATCAGGTTGTGCAAAGTAGTGTCACAATCAAAAGTAAGCGAACGCCTTATTTCCGGCAAACTACAACGCTATTTCGAAAGTAATCGTCGCAATTCGTGCGGTAAAAAAGCTCGTTATGCTTTGCACTACTATTCGACTAGCGACAACTACATGTATTGCCCGAAAATTACTCAAGATTTGGATGATACTTCCGCGCAGTCTTGGCTCAAAAGGTTTCGGGCAATGGTTTTGACGTTGAAGGGAATAGGAACGACAACTGGCGAGCCTTTCGCCGATGAGCGAATTCTTGAGCGAGGCAAAGTTCTGCGGATCGGACGCGCGATCGAGAACGACTGGGTTCTTGTCGATCCAACCTGCCAAGTATCCAAGCGACATTGCGCGCTCTCGCATGAAGGCGGTCAGTTCATCATCACTGATCTCAGCACCAACGGCGTGTTTGTCGACGATGAATCGACGCCGGTCGGCTGCGGCGCCTTGCGCCCGCTCATGAACGGACAGACGTTGCAGATCGGTGTCTATCGATTTGCGGTGAGCGTCGATACAGGCGAAGCGACCATCGATGTTGCCCCTCCCCGATCCGAGGCGAGCGTATCGTCGATACTCTACGGCAGCGCGCCGGACGTCAGCGCCGGCCTCGTGGGATCGCTCCGACGATCTCATGCAGATTGGCTCGCGAGCGTACCTGCAGGCGGATTTGACCGTGCCCATGCCACGCGACCCCTTGGCTGGGATGCGCCGCCCGAGTTCGGGACGTTGGCAGTCGACACGCGAGCGGCGCCCGAGTTCGAACAAAGCCAGCTCGCCGATTATTCTGAACATGCCGCTGCCGTTCAAGCCGTCGTGCGCCTGCCTGATAGCCGGCAGACATTGCCTTCTGACTGGAACGCCCCTGTGGCAACCTCCCGCCCGGAAGGCGAGTGGAATGTCTCCGTGCTGCGTCCAGTCGGCCAGGCAACGGATCATCTGGGCGCAAGACAGAGACTCGTTGCGGCCTTCCTCGACGGCGCCGGGCTTCCAGGCGATGCGCTCGATGCCATGAACCAGGAGATTGCCTTTCGCGAAGCCGGCCGAATGCTTCGGGTCGCCGTCGAAGGGACCGCAAAACTGCTCAACTGTGCAGCCTTGTTCGAGACTGAATTCGCGATCGCGCAGAAGACCGGTCGTGCGGCGGGCAGCAACGCGCTGAGGTCCCCGACCGATGCCGCCTCTACCCTGCAATCGCTGATCGGACCGCCACGCCCCGGCTCCGCAAGTGGCGCGGCGACGATGTTAGAGAGCTTCGCGCAGATCACGACACATGAGATGGCGCTCGTTGCCGCCATCGGAGACGTGCTGTCGCGGATGGCGGTCGAGCTGGATCCAGCAGCAATCCGGGCGAGATCCGAGTCTGAGCACAGGTCGTTGCTGGCGAGCCGCCGCAAGGCGCACTGCTGGGACGCCTTCGAGGCAGGCTATGAGGCATTGCGTTCCGATTTGCCAAGCAGTCAATCCATGGCGGAAGTCTCGACGCACCTGCTTGCCGGCGCTTACGCGCAACAGCTGCGCGAGATCTGATCGCCGAGAGGAGCGCTATGCAGTCGAGGCGATACCACATCGCGGCGGTCCTGGCATGTGCGATGTCAGGGCTCGCTGGTTGCACTTCCGTGCCGTCAACATCAGCAGCCACGGCACCAGCACCGAACTCGAGGATCACGCTGGTGACGCAACCGGATATTAATCCGGATGCCTCCGGACGTCCTTCACCCGTTCCGGTGCGCGTCTATTTGCTCAAGAGCGCCGAAAGGCTCGCGCGCGCCGATTACTTCCAGATCATCGATCACGAGCGGGATGTGCTCGGATCGGATCTCATTAAGCGGGAGGATGTCGTGATGCGCCCTGGCGAGAGTTACGTGGTCGTTCTCGAACGCCGGCGTGAGGAGGCGGCGATCGGCGTCGTCGTTGGATATCGCAACATCGAGCAGGCAAACTGGCGGGTGATATCACCGATCCCCAACAGCGGCGAGTTAACCGTCACGCTCGACGCAACGAGAGCAAACGTGGAAACCACATTTAGAGGCGGCTGATGCACAGCGAAAACCGGGTTGTGTGGGCAGAGGGGATGTTTCTCCGCGTGCAGCACTTCCAGCAATCGGATCGTTGGACCGAGCGCCTCGTCCGCGCCGCGACCCGCGATCTGCGCCCCTATCCGTGGGGCTTGGCAAGCGTCGCCATCAATCGCGACCTTCTGGGTGTCGGCAAGTTCGCGCTGACATCCGCGCGCGGCGTCTTCCCAGACGGCACACCGTTCGAAGCACCCGGCGATTCCGACCTGCCTCCGGCGCTTGAGCTCGTCGAGGGCACGCGCAATGCGATCCTGTATCTCACGCTTCCCGAGCGTCGCAGCGGCGCAACCGAGATCGGCCGGGATGGGCATGAAGATACTGCAACGCGCTGGCGGCGGACCGAATACGAAGCCCTGGATACGAACAGCGGCAGCTTCGCCAATGCGCCAATCGAAGTTGGCCGCCAACGACTGGGTTACGCACTTTCCAGTGGGCCGCTGGCGGGCTTCGATCGCCTGGCCGTCGCCCGGATCGTCGAAGTCCGCTCGGATCGCTCGGTCGTGCTTGACGATCACTTCATCGGACCCGCGCTCAACTGCGCGGCCGAGGCGCCGCTGCTTGCACTGATTACCGAGCTGCACGGTCTCATCACGCATCGCGCCGAGGCGTTGGCCGGCCGCATCGCCGATCCAACGGTGCGTGGCACGGCCGAGATCGCCGATTTCCTGTTGCTCCAGATGCTCAATCGTACCGAGCCGAGGCTGCGCCACGCTTTCGTTCAGGCTGCGCAGCTTCATCCAGAAAGCTTCTACGTTTTGTGTCTTGAGATCGCAGGCGAACTGGCGACGTTCACGTCCAGCGCAAAGCGGGCGACGGCGTTTCCCGACTATAAGCATGATGATCTCGAGGCGACCTTTGTCGCCGTTTTCGCCGACCTCCGGGCATCGCTCAGCTCCGTGCTCGAGCAGACCGCCGTGGCAATACCGCTGCAGGAGCGGCGGCACGGCGTCAAGGTCGGCCTCATCAATGATCGCTCGCTGCTTCTATCTGCCAGCTTCGTCCTGGCAGTGCGCGCCGAAATGCCGGCCGAGATGCTGCGCCGGTCGTTGCCTAACCAGATCAAGATCGGGCCAGTCGAGCAGATTGCCCAGCTGGTCAACGTCGCGCTGCCAGGCATCCGGATCCGCCCATTGCCGGTGGCGCCCCGACAATTGCCGTTTCGCAGCGGAACGGCCTACTTCGAGCTGGAGAACTCGGGTCCGCTGTGGAAGCAGCTCGATGCTTCCGGCGCTCTCGCCTTCCACCTCGCCGGCGAGTTTCCGGAGCTCGTCATGGAACTCTGGGCGATCAAATGACGGTCGGCCAGCCGGACAGCCATGCGTTCGACAACGAGCCGACGGTTATCAAGCCAACGCCCGGCCGTAGTCGCCGCGCGCCGGTGCTGCAGCCGACCAAACCAGTAACGCCGCCCGCTGCGCCCCCGCCCTCCCTGCCAACGCTCGAGGACTTTGCGCCTTCGGGCGCGCCGCCGCTCGTCGCCGCGGCGCTTCCGCTGCTCAATCTCGTGCGCCAGATTCGCAGCACACCGCAGGAACCCGACTTGGAGGCGCTGCGGCGAAGAGTGGTCGAAGCGGTCAAGCTATTCGAACGCAAGACGCTCGCCTCCGGCGTATCCGCCGAGAACGCCCGCGCTGCGCATTATGCGCTGTGCGCGACGATTGACGACGTGCTGCTGAACACGGCGTGGGGCTCTTACACCGTGTGGGCGCGGCAAGGCCTGGTCAGCACGTTCCATATGGATGTCAGTGGCGGCGAACGTTTCTTCGATCTCCTGGAGCACCTGCACCGCGATCCCGGCACCAACCGTGACGTCCTTCTTCTGATGTATTATTGCCTGGCGCTCGGCTTCGAGGGCCGGATGCGGATCAATCCGCAGGGGCCGCTTGAGCTGAGCCGCGCCCGCGAGGGCTTGTACCGGACCCTGCGTTCGTCGCTCGGAGAATTCGAACGCGAACTCTCGCCGCATTGGCGGGGAATTGACGCGCGGCACCAACCGCTGTCGGTGTCGATGGCGTTGTCAACCATCACGGCCCTTACGGTTCTGGCTCTCACACTGCTGTTCTTTGGCCTGAACGCGACTTTGAACGCGCAGTCCGATGCAACGCTGCAAAGCTTCGCTGACCTGCCGCCAAAAGTCCCGGCCAGCTTGAAGATGACGACGGCAGCGCCGGCTCCCGCCGTACCGCCAAAAACACCGCCGAAAGCACCACCGAAACTGCAGGCGTTTCTTGAGGAGGAAATTCGTCAGGGCTTGGTAGTGGTGTCGCCGGTCAGTCAAGGCGCGTTGGTGCGCATTCGCAACCGCGGCCTGTTCGCGCCGGGAAGCGCCGTGGTTCAGGACAAGTTTGTCGGCCTGCTGGACAAGGTCGGTACTGAAATCGGCAAGGAAGGAGCGCGCATTGTCGTCGTGGGTCACACCGACAACGTGCCGATCAACACCTTCGCGTTTCGCTCGAACTGGCAATTGTCGCAGGAACGTGCCCGTCAGGTCGCGCGCATGCTCGCTCGGCATGTTCCGGCCGAAATGATCAGCGCGGAAGGGCGCGGACAGACCGAACCAACCGACACCAACGATACCCCCGAGGGCCGCGAGGCCAACCGCCGCACGGAGATCATCGTTATCCAACCTCAGCCGTGACCGACGCCATGGACATTCTCAACTGGTTCTACACCGTCCGATCCTACGTCCAGACCTATGCGCACTCGATAACGGCCCGCTGGCTGTTCAGCCTCATCTGGGCGCTGGCGCTGGCTGCGGTCATCTGGTTCTACGGCGATACGATCGCTTTGGGCAATTGGCGGCCGCTTGGCAGCGTCGAGCGCCGACTCGCAGTCATCGGCGTCATTGTCGCTGTGTGGGTCGTCTATGTTCTTTGGCTCGCAGTGGCGCAGCGGCGGGCGAACGCTGCCATCATCGCCGAGCTCGGCGATGATGGCGACGATACGAAACAAGGCCGCGGCGACGGCCGCGCGGAATTGGCCGAGTTGCGCGGCCGGCTGAGCGACGCGCTGACGACGATGCGCAAGGTCGTAGGCGGTGGGCGCGGCTACATCTACAAGCTGCCATGGTATCTCATCATCGGGTCGCCAGGCTCGGGCAAGACGACGGCGCTCGCCAATTGCGGCTTGAAGTTCCCTCTCGGAGAGGAATTCGGCCCTGATCCGATTGCCGGCGTTGCAGGAACGCGCAATTGCGACTGGTGGTTCGCCGAAGACGCCATCCTCATCGACACGGCCGGCCGCTACACCACGCCGGACAGCGGTAGCGATGCCGACAGGACGGCTTGGCTCGGCTTTCTGGGTCTGCTGAAGCGCCATCGCCGGCTGCAACCGATCAACGGCGTGCTCCTGGTGATCGGTATTGATGAGCTGGCCGACGCGGCGACGACGGATCGGCTGAACCTTGCGCGGACCTTCCGGCGACGCTTGCGCGAGCTTGAAGAGGCGTTCGGTCTGCGAATTCCGATCTATGTCGTCGTCACCAAGGTCGATCGCATTGCCGGGTTCGTACCATTCTTCGACGGCTTCAGTCGAAGCGACCGCGAGCAGCCATGGGGTATGACGTTCTCGCTAACCTCGGCACAAACGCCATCCCTCGACGTCGCGCGTGCGTTTGCCGGCGAGTTTGACCTTCTGGTCCGACGTTTGGACGACCTGCTGCTCGAGCGCCTGCAGCATGAGATGGACATCGAACGCCGCAGCCTCGCGTTTGGCTTTCCTGCCCAGATATCGCTGCTCAAGGACCCGATCCAGGAGGTGCTGTCGGAAATCTCCTCTGCGTCGAAGTTCGACAAGCCTCCTCTCGTGCGCGGCGTCTATCTCGCATCGAGCACGCAGACCGGCGGGCAGATCGACCGCCTGATGCAGTCGATGGCCGCGTCATTCGGCCTACCGGCTCCGCGCCAGCCAATCTTCGCTGGCGTCACCAAAACCTACTTTCTCACCCGCCTGCTGAAGTCGGTCGTTTTTGGCGAGGCGGGACTGGTGTCATCCGATTTTCGCGCCCGGCGGCGGACGCGGCGGGTCGCGCAGGTTGCCGCCGCGGGAGCCGCCGTCGGCATTCTCGGCCTCGGTGTCGCATGGGGCGCAACCTATTTCCAAACGGTGCGACAGATCACGGATGTCTCGGACCGGTTAGCGGATTTCAGAAGACTGTCCTCGACCATTCCAGTCCAGGACGTCGCCGACAATGACATACGGCGCGTGGCCGAGGCGCTCGACACCTTGCGCAGCGCGGCTGCCGGCCTTGGCACGTCGGGCCTTTCCGGCGTCGATCTTGGACTCGGCCAATCGGACAAGTTGCTGTCCGGTCACAAATCCGCTTATCGCCGCGCACTCAACGCGCTACTGCTGCCGCGCATTCTCGTCCGGCTCCAGGAGCGTATCCGCGAACCGGGCATCGATCCGAATCTCGCATTCGAAAGCCTCAAATTGTACCTGATGCTCGGTGCGCAGGGACCTCTCGACCGCGAATTCGTTCAGACCTATCTGCGCGCGGACTGGGAAGCGCTCTATCCCGGCGAGTCACGTGCCTCGCTCCGCCGCAGCCTCGATCAGCATCTTTCCGCTCTGCTGTCCGATTCCTTCGAGCCGATCCCGCTCGACGAGAACATCATTGACGCCGCGCGCAAAGGCGTCAGCGGGTTGACCGCGACCGATCGTGCGTTCGCGTTCATGCAACAACGCACCTCCGCCTTAAAGCTGCCGATGTGGCGACCGATCGACAGGATGGGCGCCGGCGGCCGTCAGCTTTTCGTTCGAATGTCCGGCAAAGACTTTTCCGACGGCATTCCCGGCCTGTATACGCGCGAAGGATATTTCAGCGTCGTCCTCCCTTCGCTGCGTGAGATCGACCGCAAGATCGCCGATGAAGACTGGGTACGCGGCGATGCAACGCAGCGGATCGCCGCTCCCGGCGACATCGTCGGCGAGACGTTGCGGCTCTACCGATCCGAGTTCGACAAGAACTGGCGCGAGCTCCTTTCCGACATTCGGGTCGTACCGCTGACAAGCCTTGCGCAGGCGGCCGACGTCCTTAACGGACTGGCAGGCGCCGATTCGTCAATGAAACGTCTGCTGATCGCCGTTGCGACCGATACCAATCTGCAGGCGCCGTCCGAAAAGACAGAGAGCGAAGAAGCCACACGGATCCGCACCTTGATCTCTGCTGCGGGAAAGTCGCCCAATATTATCACCCCGCCCGATCCGTTCGGGCCATTGCGCGACTACGTGACCGCGGGCCGCGACGGGACGGGACGCGTGGATGATCTGACACGCACGATTGACGAGCTCTACCGGCAGGTGACCCGAGCGGTCAATGGGACTTCAGATACAAACGGGTTGTTGCGCGTCGACGGCGGGATCAACGATGTCAATCAGAAATTGCTGGCTGACGCGCGGCGATTTCCGACCCCGGTCGACGCCTGGATGGCCGCCCTCGCGACTGATGTCAGCACGATTGTCACCGGGAAATCGCGTACGCAGGTCGGCCAATTGTGGACGGCGACGAGCCGGCGGCTTTGCGAAATCGCCGTCAACAACCACTATCCATTTAATCGCAACTCGCCCTCCGACATCTCAATCGAGGATTTTTCCCGGCTGTTCGGGCCGAATGGCCAGCTCGACCGTTTCTTCCGCGACAACCTGCAGTCCGTGGTCGACACATCGAGCAGGCCGTGGCGCTGGCGATCAGGCTACGGAAAGGTGGGTGCGACAAGCGAGTCTCTCGAAGCGTTCGAGCGCGCGGCCACCATCCGCGAGGCGTTCTTTGCAACCGGCGGCGCGTCGCCAGTGCTCAACTTCGATGTCACGCCGGTCGCGCTTGATGCATTGTCGACGGTTGTCTTGCTTGGCAATGGCGACCAGGAGGTAATCTACAATCACGGGCCGGTCCGCCCTTATGTCATTACCTGGCCGAGCAACTCGGGCGCACGGCAGGCGCGCTTGAGCTTCCAGCCGAGCAACGTCGGCTCCACCATGACACGGACGGGGCCTTGGGCCTTGTTCCGGCTGATCGACGCCGGGGCCAGGAAAGCGACGCAGGATCGGATCCTCGTCACTTTCGCGACTGGCGATCACAGCGCGACGTTCGACATTCGCACGGGCTCCGCCCTCAATCCGCTCACACTCCCTGCCCTTCGCGAGTTCCGATGTCCGAAGGAACTGTGATCGACGCGGATGCTCCGCGCCTTGGCTTTTTCGGCAAGGTGCCAACGCGAGGCGATTTTGTGTGTCGCCGCATCGCGCCCACGTTCAGATCGACGCTCGACAAGTGGCTCAGCGCGAGCATCACTGCGAGCAAACGCCAGATGGGTGACGGCTGGCTTCCCGCCTATCTCAATGCGCCTTTGTGGCGGTTCGTGCTCGGCCCTGGAATTGCCGGACGAGATGCGGCGATCGGCGTGATGATGCCGAGCGTTGATCGCGTCGGCCGCTACTTTCCTCTGGTGCTGGCGGCCGAGATGCCGGACTGCCAGAGGCCGGGACGGCTGTTTCGCCTGGCCGGTCCCTGGTTCGAGGCGGCTGAAGGCTTAATTCTCAGTTCGCTCGACGACGATTTCAACATCGAGGCCTTCGACGAAAGAGCGCTGGCTCTTGCGCCTCCATCCTACGACCACAGCGGCACGAAGGTCGGCAGCGGGATGGCATGCATTGCATTGGACGAAGGCGCAGATCTTGCCAACGCCTACGCCGAGTTCGTCGACGAACTGACCGGCGCCGACGATACAAGCTTCTCAATGTGGTGGACGGTCGGCGCCGACAATGTAAAAGCATCGCTCCTCGTCGGCCGCGGTATGCCTGCTCCAACAGATTTCGCCGCGATGCTCGATGGACAGTGGCGCGACTGGGGCCTGCACGTGGTGCCCGACGAAGCAAAGCCGGAGGAACTCACGATCGTGGTTGTGGGACCAACGCTCCAGCTATCTGCAAGCGCGCTGACCCATCCGGGGACACGTCGCCAGGCAAACGAGGATGCGTTTCTGTCCCGACCGGACCTGGGCCTTTGGGCGGTCGCGGACGGTGTCGGCGGTCATCAGGCAGGCGCGGCGGCCAGCGAGACGGTGGTTAACTCGCTCAGCAAGCTCCTGCGACCGCTGAGCTTTGGCGGCGCAGTCGGCGAGATCAAGGAGCTCCTCGTGGAGGCCAATGCGGCGCTGTGCATGCACGCCGATAGACTCGGCGACGACGCAATCGTCGCGTCGACCGTGGTCGTTCTGTTTGTCTATGGAGACCGCTATGTGGTGCTGTGGTCGGGCGACAGCCGGGCCTATCTCATCCGCGATAGCGTCATGGTCGGACTGACACGCGATCACGCCGAGGGCGACGGCTCGTCGCAGATCACTCAGGCGATGGGCGCCGCCAGTACGCCGCAAACTGACATGGCATACGGCACGGTCATGCCTGGCGATCGCTTCCTCCTCTGCAGCGACG
>Ga0207675_100005430_pt1 | contig 12213 bp, 13 predicted proteins | sample KBSSwiS42_FD_184305 | JGI IMG/M metagenome (GOLD analysis project Ga0207675, IMG submission 184305) | Switchgrass rhizosphere microbial communities from Kellogg Biological Station, Michigan, USA - KBS Switchgrass S4-2 (SPAdes) (version 2) | ecosystem: Host-associated > Plants > Roots >...
TTCCCGATGTGATCAACGCCTACAAACCGGTTATTGGTTTTAATACCGGAAGAAATTGCGGTTGAACCCGGCGCTGAATCAGTTATATAGTTATCATACGAGCTGGTTTTTGATAAACCTATATTCATCATTTGAAACAGGTTCAGTGCGCCTTTATTCGCAGTATAACCCGCATATAATTGTGCAAGACTGGTACCATCACCAATTAATAAAATGATGTTCTTCGCCTTTTTTGCACTTCCATCGGATTTATAAGAGGGCTGATATACTGTGTAAAATTCTTTAGACATAAATGAATTGTGTGGTAGTTTATCCAGGAAAGTTGCCAGTTCGTGTATATGGTCTGTATTAATATAATCAACCTGCAAATGCATCAGTTGATACCATGTATTTATTATATCGGGTGCATCCCAGAAACGGACAGTTTTTTTCAGTGCATGAACTTTTGCGACAGCGCCTTTTATTTTATTTTCAGATTCTTCAGTGGTATTACTCTTACCATTCCATTCAGTATAATTTTTTAAATCAGCGCTCAGCATGGTAATCTTTGTCAAAGCTTCAGCGCTGTAATTTTCTTCTATATTTCCATCAAACCATATAAACGGAGGATAGGCTGAAAACTTAGATGCATCAGGTCTGTTACCACTGATTACCCATTTTATAGTATTCGTAGTAATGAGTTCAGGGTATTTTTTCAATAGACCGATTAGTGTGTCCAGTGTGGCAATTGCTTCTGTTTTTACGTCAATGAGCAATTGCAGTGACCTGTTTTTATCAGTATAGGGATAACCATTATTCGTTCTTACGGCTACCAGCAATGGTTTTAGATAATATTCTTCCAGCGTTCTTTTATATTTGATATCATCTGTACCATGGCCCACATATAGAATATCATCCTGCAATAAGATATCGGCCTCGATGGAACCGAAACCTTCAGTATAGGCGGCATAAAAAGGAATGGGGTTGTTATAGTCGTTGTGCGAATGGGCGTTGGCAACAGAATAGTTAAAAGGTTGGGCCGAAACCGGATGGAATCCTATAACTAAAACAATAAAAATTAGTTTTCTCATAGTTGAAAGTAGAAATTTATAGTTCTATTTGAACAGTAATTGACATTATATTCCGGTTAAATACCGAAATTACAGATCAAATGCGGAATTAACCGGTATGCTGAAACGATCAACCATTCAATTACTCCGTTTCCATTTCTCTCTTTTTCTCTTACCGGTTTATTTATTCGCCTTGAGTCAGCTGCATGACATTAATTATGTACGGGCTATTCTTATTTTTATCATTCTCCATGTATTGGTTTATCCATCCAGCAATGGGTACAACTCGTATATGGATAGGGACGAAAGCCCGATAGGCGGGTTAAAAAATCCGATGCAGCCAACAAAACAGTTATTTTATATATCAGTGACTATGGATATCCTGGCTGTCATAATAAGTTTTTTGGTTAGCACCTGGTTTGCCAATGGTATTCTTATATACATCCTTGCATCACGGGCTTATAGTTACCGGGGAATACGATTAAAAAAATATCCTATCACCGGTTACCTGGTTGTAATCATATGCCAGGGCGCACTGGTATTTTATCTTACCTATCACGGAGCAGGGGAGTTGCAGGTATTGCATGTTCCCGTACTACCCATGATAGCTGCAAGTTGTCTTATTGGTGGTTATTATCCGCTTACCCAGGTGTACCAGCATAAAGAAGATGCGTTGGATGGCGTGAAAACTATTAGTATTCTATTGGGTAAAAAAGGGACCTTTACATTCTGCGGAATTGTCTTTGCAATAGCAACCATTATACTGTTCTTTACGTTTGAAAATGAGAACAATCTTCGTTATTTCTGGTTATTCATAGTATGTATGGCGCCGATGGCATTATTTTTTAGCAGGTGGATGATACAAGTTTGGAAAGATGAAAACGCTGCGAATTTTAAAAATAGCCTCGCGACCAACCTGCTGGCTTCAGTTTGTACCAGCATTTGTTTTTTAATAATAATAATTATGAATCAGTTTTGAGTAAGATTATTTCCATAGGAACAGCAGTACCGCAGTACAGTCATAAACAGGAGAATATTTTGGCCTTTATGCAGAATGTTTTTGCGATGGGACCGGCAGATAAAAGAAAACTGGGTTTTTTATATCATCAAAGCGCTATTGATAAAAGATATTCTGTCATTCCGGATTATAGCTGTCCTATTAATGAATGGCAGTTTTATCCCCAAACAGAAAACCTGGATCCATTTCCTTCTCTTGAAAAAAGAATGAAGTGCTTTACAGAAAATGCAGCACCGTTGTCTGTTGATGCTATCCAAAAATGCATGGATGGTAAAATCAGCAAAAAAGAAATTACACACCTGATAACCGTGAGCTGCACGGGCATGAGTGCACCAGGGCTTGATTTACAGGTGATGGAATTACTGGAACTGGAAGGAAATATATACCGCACTTCTGTAAATTTTATGGGTTGCTATGCAGCCATTCATGCGTTGAAAATGGCAGACGCAATCTGCAAAAGCGATAGACTGGCAAAAGTGATGATCGTATGTACAGAGCTTTGCACGTTGCATTTTCAAAGAGAATCATCTATTAACAGCATTACATCAAGTCTTTTATTTGCAGACGGATCAGCAGCAGCTCTTGTTACACACGATTCATTCAAACAAAAAGGATTGCGGTTGGATAGTTTTTACTCGGAAGTAATTTCTAAAGGCAAGAACGACATGTCGTGGGAGTTATCATCTTCTGGTTTTTTAATGACATTGAGTGGCTATGTTCCTGAATTAATTGAAGAAGATTTTAATTCTTTGGTAGATAGAGCTACTTCTCATGCAGGAGTGGAAAGAGATAAAATCAATCATTGGTGCATTCACCCCGGGGGCAAGCGTATTCTGGACGCGATTCAGCACAGCCTTGGTTTTAATAAAAATGAATTTAGTAACTGCTATCAAACACTGAAAGAATACGGGAACATGTCTTCGCCTACCATATTATTTGTACTGCAAAGGATAATGGATCAATTGCGGGAAAAAGAAGAAGCAAATATATTTGGTGCTGCTTTTGGCCCCGGTCTTACAATGGAAACCTTTGTAGCTTCAGCAAATGCCTGATTTCTCTATTCGCTCATACGAAAAAGAATTATTAGACAGGACTGATATCCCGTTTACAGATATCAAGCGGAATATGCAGGAACTGGAAATTATTAATACCCGTCTCGGAGGACACCAGATAACTATAACGGGTTTAAAAAAAATTGCGGGCAATACAGGAAAGACAAACTTTACTGTTTGTGAAATTGGCTGTGGCGGTGGGGACAATCTGAAAGTAATTGACAAATGGTGCCGGAAAAATAACATCACTGTTAAGCTGATTGGTATTGACATCAATAAAGATTGTATAGAATATGCAAAAGAAAATTGCAGATCACTTGCAAACAAACATTTTATTGTTTCCGATTACCACCTGGTAAATTTCGATGATGACAAGCCTGATATTATCTTTTCTTCTTTATTTACACACCACCTGGACGATGAACAATTTGCAGACATGCTAAAATGGTCTTCAGTCAATTCGGCTACCGGGTTTTTTATAAACGACCTGCATCGCCATTTTTTAGCATATTATTCAATAAAAGTTTTAACGGGATTATTTTCTAAAAGCTACCTTGTAAAGAATGATGGGCCTCTTTCTGTGAGACGGGGATTTAAAAAAGCGGAATTAGAAAAACTGTTCATGAAAGCTGGTATTACTCATTTTAATATTGATTGGAAATGGGCCTTCCGCTGGTTGATTACTGTACAAAATGAATAATGACAGCATATATGATATTGCAATTGTCGGTGGGGGATTGGCTGGCCTTTCTTTATCCATACAGGCGGCTAAAAAAGGGTATCGTGTTGTATTATTTGAAAAAGAAAAATACCCGTTTCATAAAGTTTGCGGAGAGTATATAAGCCTTGAATCCTGGGATTTTATGGAAGAACTGGGATTGCCGTTAAGCGAAATGAACCTGCCTGTTATTCACAAACTGATAGTATCGGCGCCCAATGGAAAGACATTGGAACATATGCTGCCTTTGGGTGGCTTTGGAATCAGCCGGTACAAGCTTGATGCGATGCTGGCATCAATTGCAGGGCAAAATGGGGTTGTATTAAAAGAAAAAACAAAAGTTCAGAATATAGTTTTTGAAAATGATCAATACACTATTGACTGCAGTGGCCTTTCAGTAAAAGCACGCATAGCAGTGGGAGCTTTTGGCAAGAGAAGTAATATAGATACGCAGTGGCAGAGGAAATTTGTAATGCAAAAGCCGGATAAACTGAATAACTATATTGGTGTAAAGTATCATGTGGAGTATGATTTTCCCGATGACACCATTGCCCTTCACAATTTTAAAAATGGCTATTGCGGTATTTCACGCATTGAGGATGATAAATATTGTCTTTGTTATCTTACCATTGCAGAAAACCTTAGAACAAGCAATAACGATATAAAAAGGATGGAGTCAGATATTCTGAGTAAGAACCCATTTCTGAAAAGGATATTTACAAGTGCAAAATTTCTTACAGATTCACCTGTTATTATTTCGCAAATCAGTTTCTCAAAGAAAACACAGGTAGAAAATCATTTGCTGATGGCGGGCGATTCGGCAGGGATGATAACGCCATTGTGCGGAAATGGAATGAGTATGGCCATGCATGCAAGCAAAATCGCTTTTACTATAATGAACCGGTATTTGGAAAAAAAAATAACACATGAAGAAATGGAGAATGAATACCAGCATGAATGGAATTATCATTTTCAAAACAGGCTGAAAACAGGGCGCATTATTCAGCGTTTCTTCGGCAGCCCGGTTTTATCCAACGTGCTTATCTCTTCTTTAAAACCTTTTCCGGGTCTTGTAAATGCAATTATCAGCAAGACACACGGTCAGCCATTCTGAATTATATTTTCAATAAGTTTTGAAAATTCAAAAAATGAGCTGTAGCTTTGATCTATGAAATTAGCAGAGGCAAAACAACAGTTCATCGGTAGTTGGGGCGCATTTGGTACGCATTGGGGTATCAACCGTACGATGGCACAAATCCATGCATTGCTTTTGATCAGCCCGGATCCATTGACGCAGGATGATATCATGGAAGAGTTGAACATCAGCCGGGGAAATGTGAATATGAATACAAGAGAGCTGATCAACTGGGGGTTGATTGACCGGGTCATATTATCCGGTGAAAGAAAGGAATATTTCTCTGCTGAAAAGGATATATGGAAAGTAGTAAAGCAGATTGTAAAAGAAAGAAAAAAGAGGGAATTGGAGCCCATGCTCAAACTGTTGGATCAGCTTGAAAACGTAGACGGGGATAAGAAAGATAAGAATGTAAAGTCGTTTGTAGATGCGGTAAGCAGTATTAAGAAATTGGGCCACCAGGCAGATAAAACATTGGATACAATGATAAAAGCAGAAGAGAGTTGGTTTGTAGGAAATTTAGTAAAGCTTTTTAAATAGGTTCAATTCAAGGATAAATAACTATAGCCGGTTTTCCGGCTTTTATTTTACTTATTAATTTCAATTTTTTCTGAAAGTTTAAAATAAGATAAGGGTATACTTAAAAGAACTATTCTAAATAGAGGTTTATGAAAACCTTGCTTACTGCAGATTGGACTAACCTGCTTACCGCTACATTTGAAACGGATAAATCTTTTCTTGAGAAATATCTTCCTCCCGGAACAGAATTGGACGACTGGAATGGAAAATATTTCATCAGCCTTGTGGCGTTTATGTTTGAAAAACCTGCCTTGCTGGGAATACCATCTCCTTTTTATCGCTCGTTTGAGGAAATAAACCTGCGTTTTTATGTCCGGCGTAAAGAAAAAAATGAATGGAGAAAAGGAGTTGTGTTCATCAAAGAAATAGCTCCTTATTATATAGTAGGCCGGGCTGCAAAATGGCTGTATAAAGAGAATTTTGTTTCATTGGTGATGAATCATGAATTTACCAACGATAATAGAATCAGGAATACAAATTATTCCTGTAGAGTAAATAACAAATGGAACCGGCTCAGTATGGAATCGGCGTCTGTTAATATTGAACCTGAAGCGGAAACCGTTGAAAACTTTATCCGCGATCATTATTGGGGATATACAAAAACGACCCGGAATAAAACAATGGAGTTTCGGATTGAGCATCGCCCCTGGAATATATTTCCGGCAACAAAATTTGAAATGAACCTCGATACCGGAGCAATTTATGGTGATGAGCTTAAAGAATATCTCAGCGCTGAACCATTCAGTGCATTTCTGATGGATGGAAGCTATACAAAAATTTCATGGCCTGTATTGTTGTAAATTTGCTGATAATGGAAAAGAAAACATTGGTGATAGGAGCTTCAGATAACCCATCCCGTTACAGCTATCTTGCGGTACAAAGGCTCCGTAAAAACAATCATCCTGTAGTTGCCATCGGCAAAAGAAGAACGCATGTTGGAGACATTAATGTGGAAGAAGAAAAAAAGCCCTTCACAGGTATTGATACAGTCACATTGTATATTAACCCCACTCATCAGAAGGAATACTATAATTATATACTCTCTTTAAAGCCTAAACGTATCATCTTTAACCCTGGTGCCGAAAATGAAGAACTGGCTGATCTGGCAAAGAAGAATGATATACAACCGGTGGAAGCATGCACATTAGTGATGCTTGCAACAGGTCAGTATTAACTATTGAAATATAATAGTAAGTACTTAGGCCGCCAAAATTTCCTATACCTGCGAAGAAGATTTACGCATGCGCTTATAGGATTATCTCTTGTTTTGTGAATTATTTCTTCAATAAACTTGCATGTTCATAAAAAACTTGCAAATATTGCATATCCGTCCCCTCCCTGTAAAACTCCAGCAGATATCCTGCTGAGTATAGTTTTTCAATTTAATATCCAAATCCAATGAAATACCTTAAAACCGGCATTCTTTGCCTTCTTACATTTAGTATTTGCGCTTTCGTTTCTGCACAGAAAGTTATTACTCAGAATCAGCCCGCGACTTTAAAGCCGCAACTTTTTAAAGAAATTCCCAATCGGTTGCCTGTTGTTGCTTCAAAATTATCACCGTTGCTCACATTGAGAAAAGGGCAGCCTGCCAGTATCAGCTTATCTGATAAATTTATATTCAGGGGAACTGTTGTTTCTTCCGTAAGTAAATACAATGACGCTATTCAAAGCACGGTCATTAAATCAACAGATTATCCCGGGGCCACTCTTACCATTTCAAGGATTAAAAATTCCGATGGCAGTATTGCTTATCGTGGAAGGATTATTAGTTTCCAGCATGGAGATTGTTTTGAATTAAAAAATGAGAACGGTCAGTATATTTTAATAAAAAGAAATTTTGAAGACATGGTCAATGATTGATGAAGTCTATTCCGTATCCAATAAAATCCAAACCTAAAGAATACAAGTTTAAAATCCGCCACGTTATGAAAAACCTCTTCCGAATTATCTCCATTGTTTTGTTTTTGAGCTATGCAAGTACTACCCACGCCCAGGTTCCGGTATTGAGTAGTAATCCATCAGCTGCCGCAACATTATTTCTCGATTTTGATGGTCACACAGTTACCGGCACTGCCTGGAATGGTATAGACGCTTTGGTTTGCGCGCCATCCGGATTGACCAATGATCAGATCACTGAAATTTTTAACCGTGTGTCGGAAGATTACCGGCCTTTCGATTTAAATATAACAACGGACTCTACAAAATTCCTTGCAGCGCCGATTGCACAAAGAACAAGAGCTATTATAACTGTGACCAATGATTGGTACCCGGGCGTTGGAGGAATATCTTTCATAGGATCTTTTACCTGGGGAGATGATACTCCCTGTTTTATATTTTCCGCTGCTCTTTTATACAGAACAAAATACATTTCAGAAGCCGTTTCTCACGAAGCCGGGCATACACTCGGGCTTTACCACCAGGCCGTGTACGATCAGAATTGTAACCTGGTTTCTGGCTATAATACAGGTACCGGATCAGGTGAGATTGGCTGGGCCCCGATTATGGGTGTAGGGTATTATCAAAATATGACTCTATGGAATAATGGCCCTAACCCCTATGGCTGTACAGAAAGACAGAATGACCTGGATGTTATTACAACCTCTAACGGCTTTGGGTTTAGAAACGATGATTATGCAAATACTTTTACTACTGCTCCGATTACAAATTTTGTCAATAACCAATTTACTTTCAGTGGTATAATTGAAAAAAATACAGATCAGGATATGGTTAAATTCACAATACCTGTGGATGGCGAATTAAAATTAGACGCGATTCCGTATAACGTGGGTACTAATAATGCGGGTTCTGATCTTGATATGCAGGTAACACTTTACGACAATTCTCAAACAGCACTGAATATTTATAATCCCGGCAATACGCTGAGTCTGCTAATAGACACAACTTTAAGCGCAGGAACTTATTATGCAAAAATTGAAGGCAAGGGTAATCAATATGCTCCGAGTTATGCAAGCCTTGGTTCCTACTCTTTACAGGCAAGTTTTATAGACAATAGCACCCCCTTACCCTTACGTCAATTGGAGTTAAGTGGGAAGCAGGATGGAAGCAAGCATGATCTTAAATGGCTGATTGAAGCAGATGAAAAGGTAATTAGTCAATCTATTGAAATATCGACTAATGGTCATGACTATATAGTTTTAACAGCCGCTTCTCCGGATACCCGCTCTTTTTCATACATTCCAGGGGCAGCCGAAACCATATTATACCGGCTGCATGTAACATTTGATAATGGTAAACAGTATTACTCCAATATCATTTCACTTCACCAGGTATCATCAGTTATGAAGCCACAACTAAAAGGAAACCTTACGGCCGGCAACAACCTCTATGTAAATAGCCCCGGCAATTATGGATTTCGTGTAACAGATTTGAATGGTAAAACAATTTCAAAAGGCCGGCTTGTAAACGGCGTTAACACAATCAATACGGCTGCAACAGCGGCTGGCATGTATTTTATCAGCTTTACTAACGGCGAACAACAATGGACTGAAAAGTTTGTAAAACAATAGTTTATTTCTGCGTTAACAGAACAATAATCCGTACTCTGCTTGAAATTCAGAGGTTTTTCTATAATTTAGAAAAACCTCTTTTTTATGAAGTGGAGAAAATTTAATGGCGAACCCCTTGAACTCCCTATTTACAACGCAGTAGAAGCTGCCATAAAACGGGAAACAGGAAAAGGCTTCAGGCTGAAAGTTTGCATCGGAACAGATTCACAGGTAAAAGGTCAGGAAACAGAATTCGCAACGGTTATTGTTTTTCTTCGTGAAGGACATGGCGGCTTTATGTTTATTCACAACGAAAAAACAAAGCATCAGTTTACGATTAAAGAAAGGATGCTGACCGAAGTTGCAAAAAGCATCGAGATTGCCTATGAACTCTGTAACCTGTTTACCATTTATAATGTGGATATGGAAGTGCATGCGGATATCAATACCAATCCGCACTTCAAAAGCAATGATGCACTTAAGGAAGCTATGGGTTATATTCTGGGTATGGGCTTTGCTTTTAAAGCCAAACCTGAGGCGTTTGCCAGCAGCAGTTGCGCCAATAAGATCGTTAACTAAAAGTAGTAACGGTCTTTTTTGTTTTTATACCGTATAAAACATATTTGTACCGGTACATAAATCAGTCACTTCTATATAATCACCCACTGGATTTTTTTTCGGGGAATTGCAGACTTTTCTGCAGAGCAGGTATCGCACACTAATGCTAAAACATTGGTTCCGGTAATAAAATCAATTGGCAGGCGAAATTGCTTCTGAATGCTGAATGTTTTTAACAGCCTTAACGGGTTCTGATGAAACATAGGGAGATGCTTCTTTCATTTTTAACCCATAATAAATCTTATCGAGCTTTTTGCTTTCTCTCTGGGCAAATGAGAAAGTAATTAATACCAATACAAATAATATAACAACCAGGTTACGTTCGTTGAAAGCTTTCTTTAATATTTCCATTGTTGAACCTTATATCCGGAAAAAAGATCGTGCAAAGTAAACCGAATTTTCTGAATACCAATTCAAAAATAGCTTCATAGATTTGCACATTGCGATGACCCCTCCTGTTGTTCATAAAATTCGTAACCATTCAATATGGCTTTCTTCAGACCGGTGCATGTACTGGGAAACTGAAAGGGCATTAATTATTTCGGACCTTCATTTTGGTAAAACAGGTCATTTCAGAAAATCGGGAATACCCGTGCCGCAAAATATTTACAAAGAGGACCTGCAGCGGCTTGTATCCCAGGTCCAATATTTTCAGCCAAAGCAATTAATCATTGTAGGCGACCTTTTTCATAGTGAAATGAACAAAGAGCTGGATCTATTTAAACGATGGAGATCAAATTTTACTGACTTAAGTGTAAAGCTTATAAAGGGCAACCATGATATTTTACACGACGACTGGTATAATGAGGCTGACATAGAAGTAAATGATGAAAATCTGACAATTGACAATTTTACCTTTATTCACGATATTCAGGATAATTCCACAGAAACAGGCAATTACTGCTTTTCAGGGCATATTCATCCCGGTATAAGCATAAGAGGGGCAGGACGGCAATCACTCCGGTTTCCCTGCTTTTATTTTACGGAAAAATATTGCGTTATACCTGCTTTCAGCCGGTTCACCGGTACCTATGGTGTCAATCCTCAAAAGAATGAGAATGTATTCGCGATTGTGGAAAACAGTATTGTGCAGTTGCAATGAATACAGGGCGTATTCTGAAAATTGCTTACGATCCTGTATATGCGCACCCATTACCGGAGGGCCATCGTTTTCCGATGCTGAAGTATGAATTGATACCTGAACAATTGATTTATGAAGGAACAATAACCCGCGCAAATCTGTTTTCCCCGTTGCCATGCCCTGACGATATCATTCTTTTAACTCATAGCAGGGAATACCTGGACAAACTAAAGAATCAAACGCTTTCTCCACAGGAACAAAGAAAAATCGGTTTTCCCCAATCACCCGAACTTACTTACCGCGAACTGGTCATTACACAGGGAACAATTGATTGTTGCCGGCATGCGATAGATAACGGAATCGCTTTGAATATAGCCGGAGGTACCCATCATGCATACGCCGATCGGGGTGAAGGCTTTTGCCTGTTGAATGATTTTGCTGTAGCCGCCAATTATCTTTTAGCAAATAAGATCGCGAAGCAAATCCTTATTATTGACCTGGATGTACACCAGGGAAATGGCACAGCAAAAATATTTTCAAATAAGACCGAAGTATTTACATTCAGCATGCATGGTAAAAACAATTACCCTTTTCATAAAGAGAAAAGTGACCTTGATGTTGAATTACCCGATGGCGCCGATGATGATTTATATCTTGATCTGTTGACTAAAAATCTGCCGGATCTTATTCAAAATATAAAGCCTGATTTTGCTTTCTTTTTATCGGGTGTGGATATATTAAGCACTGATAAATTCGGAAAATTGAAAGTAACCGCAGAGGGCTGCCGGGAAAGAGATCAAATTGTTTTTACTTTTTTGAAACAAAATAGTATTCCTTGTACAGTTGCTATGGGTGGCGGCTATTCACCGGATATAAAAACAATTGTTGAAGCGCATTGCAATACCTTTCGTTTGGCCAAAGAAATTTACGAGATGAATTAATTAACGCTTTTTCCTTAACTGGTTATAATCGAGGAAATAGATAAACTTGAGCGTTATTTCATTGCCATGACGCATCGCAAGTGTTTCCTTTAAGTTGTTTTGGTAACTGGTGTACCTGTATCCGTCCACGTATTCATTATCTCCCAGCCAGTTTTTCCATCCTAAAATCAGCCGGCTGCCCAGGCGGAAATCCCATGTAAAGAATGCATCTACATTAAAGATATTTACATTATCATTTTTTCCGATGAGAAAATCACGGTCAATAAGTTTACCATTATTATCTACATCAAAGAATTGACTATAGACTACCTTATTCCAGTAATGCCTTCCCCGCAAAGTAAGATTAATGCGGGGAGTAAAATTGTAAATGCCGCATAATATAGAGGTAACAGTAATGTTATCCCGGAATCCGACAATAGGTTCATTATTTATTTCCCGTACAAAAGCATATCCCAATTGATTATTCTCCTCACTTCTGATCCCTTCCAGGCTAAGGGTAAGTTTATTACTGAA
>Ga0207675_100005433_pt1 | contig 12212 bp, 9 predicted proteins | sample KBSSwiS42_FD_184305 | JGI IMG/M metagenome (GOLD analysis project Ga0207675, IMG submission 184305) | Switchgrass rhizosphere microbial communities from Kellogg Biological Station, Michigan, USA - KBS Switchgrass S4-2 (SPAdes) (version 2) | ecosystem: Host-associated > Plants > Roots >...
TGTCGTGCAGCCGGCAGTTGCGGTCCACGACGCCTTCGCGTGGGCTGTCGGACATTCGAGTCGTGCCGATGTGGTGGCCGCCGTACGCACCCTCACGCACGATGGCCTGTTCAACTTCCTCGTCGGCAAAGCTCAGGCTGCCGACGCCGGTCCGCGCCAGTTCGGCGGCGGAACAGTTCTTGCGGGAGCAGGATGACCTTGCCCTGCAGTGCCAGCTCCGCCATCAGCACGAGATCGCTGCTGGGGTAATTTCCGAGCAGTCGGGTCTTGCGAAGTGCCGCCGTGCGAATCAGTCCGGCGTTGATCTGATTGTTGATCGACATATCGCGGGCCACTTGGGTGAAGCGCTCCGCGGGGCGGTCGCTCAGCACCGCGAAGTCCTGGTCGCACAGCAGCAGCGGCTGGCCACTGGCGTCGATCCAGCGCGTCCGGCCGAACGCCAACACCGCGTCGGGCCGAGTCTCGAGCACCTCGGCGCACTGCGCGAGCAGCCCGGGCGTCATTTCGTCGCTGCCCGCCAGCCACTTGAAATAGCGGCCGCGGGCGCCGAGCGCAGCCGAGTTCCAGTTGAACGCAACGCCGCGGTTGATGTCGAAGCGGCGATAGAACAGCCGCGGGTCGTCCCGCATGTAGCGGCACACGATTTCCGCAGTCTTGTCGGTCGACGCGTTGTCGGACACGATCAGCTCGAAGTTGCCGAGCGTCTGCATGAGCACCGACTCGATCGCCTTGGCAACGTCACGCGCGGCGTTGTGCACCGGCATGCCCACCGTCACAAGCGGTACGGTCGGATCCCCCGAGCGATTCACGAGCAGCGCATGCATGCACTCCTCCGCGGGTTGTTGTTCGACTGTCGGTCGTCGCGCTCGGCGCAGACAGCAGGGCATCGCAGGCGCGTCTGTACTCTATCGCACTTGAGCGAGCTCCGCCTTGGGGTTAGGCGGCTTCTCCCACGTCAACGCCGAGTGATCCGAGTTCTGCGCGGGCCCTGGAGCGCCATGCATTCGGCTCGCGGTGTCTCCCATCTCGCCGCTGCGCTCGGCGTCGCGACGAAACACTGGCCGGCCCGCGCGCGGCGCGCGCTCAGTAGCCCGCGAGCTGCGCCGCGCGATCCATCTGGAACGACGCGTCGCCGAACAGCTCCTGCAGCACGCGCGCACGCTTCATGAACAGGCCGATCTCGAGCTCGTCGGTCATGCCGATGCCGCCGTGCATCTGCACGCCCTCCTGCACGGCGCGGTTGGCGGTGAGCGCGGCGCGCGCCTTGGCCTGTGCCACGCGCAGCGGCGCCTCGGGCGCTGCGTCGTCGAGCGCCTTGACGGCCTGGCGCACGATCGCGCGCGTCAGCTCGAGGTCGCAGAACAGCTCGGCGCAGCGGTGCTGCAGCGCCTGGAATTCGCCGATCACGCGATCGAACTGCTTGCGCTGCTTCAGGTATTCGATGGTGCGCTCGAACACCTCGTCGGCCAGCCCCTGCAGCTCGGCGGCCGCCACCGCGCGGCCGACGTCGAGGACGCCGTCAAGCAGGCCGGCGCCGGTCTCCACCGAGCCGACCAGCGCCGCGCCGGCCACGCGCACGCCGTCGAAACGCACGCGCGCCGCGTTGTGCGCATCGACCATCACGGTGCGCTCGATCTTCAGCCCCGGCGTGTCGCGCGGCACCAGCAGCAGCGCGGTGCCACCATCGGCGCGCGCGGCGACGATCAGCGCATCGGCCACGTGGCCGTCGAGCACCAGCAGCTTCTGGCCGTCGATGCGCCAGCCGCCGCCCTCGCGCGCCGCCGTGGTGGCCAGCGCCGCCGGCCGATGGCGCGACTGCTCGTCCACGGCCAGGGCCATCACCACGTCGGCCGCCGCGATGCGCGGCAGCCACGCCTTCTGCTGCTCGGGCGCACCGGCCACCTTCAGCAGCCACGCGACGAGCACCGCGGTGGAGAAGAACGGTGTCGGCGCCAGCGTGTGGCCGATCTGCTCGGCGATCAGCGCCGCGTCGCTCACGCCGAGCCCGAGCCCACCCAGCGCCTCGGGCACCAATGTCGCGCTGTAGCCCTGCTCACCGAAGCCGTGCCACAGCGCCGCGCTGTAGCCCGCCGCATCGTGGGCATCGCGCAGCGCGCGCAGGTGCGCCACCGGCGCACGCTCGCTCAGAAAGCTCTGCGCGCTGTCGCGCAGCATGCGTCGTTGCTCGTCCAACACCCAAGTCATGTCGCTTTCACTCCAGCGGGTGAGCGTTCATCCGGGAAGACCCAGGATGCGCTTGCTCACCACGTTGAGTTGCACCTCGCTCGTGCCGCCCTCGATCGAATTGGCCTTGGTGCGCAACCAGGTGCGCGCAGCCGTGCCCTCCTGCGAACGCTCGCCTTCCCACTCCAGCGCATCGGCGCCGCCGACCGCCATCATCAGCTCCCAACGCCGCTTGTTGAGCTCGGCGCCGTAGTACTTGAGCGCCGACGACAGCGCGCCGTGCGCCTCGCCGGCGCGCGCCTGTTCGCCGGCCATGCGCATCCAGGCGCGAAACGCGGCCTCGTCGACTTCGAAGCGCGCGATCTCCGCGCGCAGCACGCCGTCGCTCAGACGGCCGGACTCGTCGCGGCCCAGCCGCTCGACCGCGTGGCGGCCCACAGGCTTTGGCGTCGAGCGCTCGCCGATCGCACCGATCATCTCGCGCTCATGCGTCAGCAGGTACTTGGCGATCGTCCAGCCGCCGTTGAGCTCGCCCACCAGCTGGTGACGCGGCACGCGCACGCGATCGAAGAACGTTTCGCAGAACGGCGACTTGCCCGAGATCAACTTGATCGGGCGGGTGGTGACACCCGGGGACGTCATGTCGATCAGCAGGAAGCTGATGCCGGTGTGCTTCTTCGCGGTGTCGGTGCGCACCAGGCAGAAGATCCAGTCGGCTTCGTCGGCGTACGACGTCCAGATCTTCTGGCCTGTCACGACGAAGAAGTCGCCATCGATCTCGGCCTTGGTGGCCAGCGACGCCAGGTCCGAACCCGCGTTGGGCTCGGAGTAGCCCTGGCACCAGCGGATCTCGCCGCGCGCGACGGCGGGCAGGATCTCGCGCTTCTGCGCCTCGCTGCCGTGCTTCAGCAGCGCGGGCCCGAGCATCCAGATGCCAAAGCTCTGCAGCGGCGGGCGGCACTTCAGCGCCGCCATCTCTTCGCGCAGGATCGCCGCCTGCGCATGCGTCAGGCCCCCGCCGCCGTACTCGCGCGGCCAGGTCGGCACGGTCCAGCCGCGCTCGCCCATGCGCTGCATCCACGCGCGTTGCGCCTCGCTCAGGAACTTGAAGCGCTTGCCGCCCCAGCAGACGTCGGCCTCGCTGCGAACCGGCTGGCGCATCTCGGGCGGGCAGTTGGCTTCGAGCCAGGCGCGCGTCTCGCGCCGGAACGCATCGCCGGCTTCGGTGCCGGCGCTCGACAAGGTGGCGCTCATCGTTGCTCCTCGCGACGGGTGGTGGGAAGGCGACCCTCGGTGCTTTCCCTTAAGCAGGGCCAGATTTCCAATTCAACCGATGGCGAATCGGTTTTTTCTGGTCTATAAGGTTTGGACGATACCATACCGCGAACTCGAAAACGAAACAGGAGACACCCGCGATGGCTGACGTGACGGCAGTATCGCCCGCGCGCGAGCGCGCGCCGCGCCGCACCTGAGCCATCGCCGCTGCGGCAGGCGGCCCGGCCGCCTGCGTGGCCGGATGCAGGAGAGGCCGATGAGCAAGCCCGGAATCCGGCGACGCGACGCCGCGCGCCTGCTGGCCGCCAGCGGACTGCTGCCGCTGATCGCGCGCGCGCAGAGCGCCCGCCCAGACACGCCGAAGTACGGCGGCAAGCTCGAGATCGGCACCATCTACGTCACGCTGTCGGCGCTGTCGTGGGACCCGGCCGATTGGAACTGGAAGGTCAACCACGACGGCGGCATGTACGAGCAGCTGTTCGCGGCCGATCTGTCCAAGGCCCGGCGCAACGGCGGCAAGTACGCGTTCTACGCCGACGCGTGGATTCCCACCGACGCGATCAAGGGCGAGCTCGCCAAGAGCTGGCGCTGGGTCGATCCGCTGAAGCTCGAGATCACGCTGCGCAAGGGCGTGATGTTCCCCGACAAGCCCGGCGTGATGAAGGCGCGCGAGCTGGTCGCCGACGACGTGGTGTTCGCGTTCAACCGGCTGTCGACGAGCCCGAAGAAGACGGTGGCGTACTTCGATCACGTGAAGAAGGTGTCGGCGAGCGCGCGCCACACGGTGCTGTTCGAGTTCGCCGAGTTCAACGCCGAGTGGGACTACCGCTTCGGCTACGGCTACTACTCGGGCATCGTGCCCAAGGAGGTGGCCGACGCGGGCGCCGCCAACTGGAAGAACGCCAACGGCACCGGCCCGTTCATGCTGCAGGACCACGTGCCGGGCAACTCCAACGTCTACCTCCGCAACCCGGGCTACTGGGACAAGGAGACGATCGGCGGCACCGAGTACAAGCTGCCGTTCCTCGATCAGATCGTCTACCGCACGATCAAGGACGAGGCCACGTTCCTGACTGCGCTGCGCACCGCGAAGCTCGACATGCTCGAGACGATTCGCTGGCAGCACGTGGCCGAGCTGAAGAAGAACGCGCCGGCGCTGCAGTGGGAGCGCTCGCTGGCGATGGGCGGCACCTACATGGCGATGCGCGTCGACACCAAGCCGTTCGACGACGTGCGCGTGCGCCGCGCGCTCAACATGGCGGTCAACAAGGACGAGATCGTCAAGGCGTACTACGGCGGCAATGCCGAGCTGTTCGCGTTTCCGCAGCACCCCGACTACGGTGCGTACTTCGAGCCGCTGTCGTCGATGCCCGACTCGGTGAAGGAGCTCTTCACCTACAACCCCCAGAAGGCCAAGAAGCTGCTCGCCGAGGCCGGCTATCCGAACGGCTTCACGTTCAAGATGCAGTTCACGCCGGCCACGGTGGACCACATCGACCTGGTGCCGCTGCTGGTGGCGTACTTCGAGCAGGTGGGCGTCAAGGTCGAGGTGCAGGCGATGGAGTACCCGTCGTTCCTGTCGGCGATGACTTCGCGCACCAACGCGGCGGGCTATGTGATGGTCAACGGCCACACCAACCCGACGACCACGCTGCGCAAGAACTTCGTGCCCGGCCAGGTGTGGAACCCGTCGCAGTGGGACGACCCGGCGTTCACCAAACGCATCAACCAGATGTACGAAGAGCGCGACGAGGGCAGGCGGCAGGCGATCGCGCGCGAGCTGATCCGCGAGATCGTCGACAAGGCACCGTACCTCTGGCTGCCGACGCAGTACCTTTATCGCGCGTGGTGGCCGTGGGTCAAGAACTATGGCGGCGAGGTGCGCGCCGGCGCGGTGCGGCCGTGGCCGATCTACGCGCGCATCTGGATCGACCAGGAGCTGAAGAGGAAGATGGGGTATCTATGACCCACCCCCGATGCGGCCTGGCGGCCGCCTCCCCCTCGAGGGGGCAGCACCGGCGGCCCGGCGAGGCCGGATCCGCGGTGTTCGCTTGGCCCTCGTGCAAACGCCCGACGCCGGCGTCTGGGTGACATGGGCGCCTACGTCGCACGCCGCCTGCTGGCGATGATCCCGACGCTGCTGCTGGCGTCGATCATCGTGTTCGTGACGATCCGGTTGATTCCGGGCGACGTGATCGACCTGATGCTGAGCCAGAACGACGTCGCGGCCGACAAGCTGAGTCGCGACCAGGTGGTGGCCGCGCTCGGCCTCGACCGGCCGATGCACACGCAGTACCTGCACTGGCTGGGCGCGATCACGCTGCACGGCGACCTCGGCCGCTCGCTGTGGCAGAACACGCCGGTCACCGAGCTGCTGGCCGCGCGCCTGCCGGTCACTTTCGAGCTGAGCCTGCTGGCGCTGATCGTCGCGCTCGCGATCGCGCTGCCGATCGGCACCTATTCGGCGTTGCGCCAGGACACGCGCGGCGACTACATCGCGCGCTCGTTCTCGATCCTGCTGCTGGCGGTGCCGAGCTTTTGGCTCGGCACCATGGTGATGGTGTTCCCGTCGATCTGGTGGGGCTGGTCGCCCGAGGTCAACTACGTGCGCTTCACCGACGACCCCTGGCAGAACCTCAAGCAGATGGCGCTGCCCGCGATCGTGCTCGGCGCCGGGCTGTCGGCCATCACGATGCGCCTGATGCGCACGATGATGCTCGAGGTGCTGCGCCAGGACTACATCCGCACCGCCTGGGCCAAGGGCCTGCCCGAGCGCCTGGTGGTGATGCGCCACGCGCTGCGCAACGCACTGGTGCCGGTGATCACGCTGATCGGCCTGCAGGTGCCGTTCCTGATCGGCGGCGGCGTGATCATCGAGACGATCTTCGTCATCCCCGGCATGGGGCTGCTGCTGCTCGATGCGGTGAACGCGCGCGACTACCCCATCATCACCGGCGTCTTCCTGGTCGTCGGCGTGGTGGTCACGCTGGTCAACCTGTTGGTCGACCTGAGCTATGGCGTGCTCGATCCGAAGGTGAGGTACCGCTGATGTCCGCCGTGCCCGCCGCCCTGCCGATGGTCCCGCCTGTGCGCGCCCAGCCCGCGGGCTTCTGGCGCCGGCTGTTCCGCGACAAGCCGCTGGGTGCCGCCGGCGGCGTGATGCTGCTGCTCTTCCTGATCGTCGGACTCACCGCGCAGTGGATCGCGCCGTACGGCTTCAACGAGATCGCGCCGATCGAGCGCCTGAAGCCGCCGTCGTGGGCACACTGGTTCGGCACCGACAACCTCGGGCGCGACGTGCTGTCGCGCTGCGTCCACGGCGCGCAGCTGTCGGTGATCATCGGCTGCTCGGCCGCGTTGCTGGCCACCGCGATCTCGGCGCTGATCGGCATCGTCAGCGGCTACGCCGGCGGGCGCTTCGATCTGATCGTGCAGCGCTTCGTCGATGCCTGGCAGAGCTTTCCCGACCTCATCATCCTGATCGTCGTGGTGTCGGTGATCGGCCCGGGCATGCTGCAGATCATCGGCACCTTGGCCCTGCTGCTGGGCATCGCCGGCTCGCGCATCGTGCGCAGTGCCGTGATCAGCGTGCGCGAGCACATGTACGTGCACGCGTCGCTGTCGATCGGCGCGTCGGTGCCGCGCATCCTGTGGCGCCACATCCTGCCCAACGTGATGGCGCCGATCATCGTGCTGTTCACCACCCGCGTGGGCACCGTGATCCTGGCCGAGTCGGGTCTCGCCTTCCTCGGCCTCGGCGTGCCGCCGCCCGCGCCCACCTGGGGCTCGATGCTGTCGGGCAGCGGACGCACCTACATGTTCCAGGGCCCGTGGCTCGCGTTGGCGCCGGGCCTGTGCCTGACCGCGGTGGTGTACGCCACCAACGTGTTCGGCGACGCGCTGCGCGATCTGCTCGATCCGCGCATGCGCGGCGCCAAGTGACGAAAACCAAGGAGACGCTGCATGACCCCGTTTCGATCCCTCGGCCGGCTCGCGCTGCTGTGCGGTGCCGCCAGTGCGTTCGCGCAGGCGCAGGCGCCGGCGGCCAAGCCGCAGTACGGCGGTGAGCTGAACATCGGCAACGTCTACGTCACCGTGTCGCCGATGTCGGCCGACATCGGCGACTGGGCGTGGAAGAACAACCAGGACACCGGGCTCGCCTACGAGCAGCTGTTCGCGGCCGACCTCAGCAAGTCCAAGCGCAACGGCGGGCGCTACGACTTCACCGCCGACGCCTGGATCGCGCCCGACGCGCTGCGCGGCGAATTGGCCGACCGGTGGGAGCTGAAACAGAACCCGCTGCGCGTCGAGATCCAGCTGCGCAAGGGCGTGATGTTCCCGGCCAAGCCGGGCGTGATGGAGTCGCGCGAGTTCACCGCCGACGACGTGGTGTTCAGCTACGACCGCGTCAACAAGAGCCCGAAGAAGATCCCCGGCTACTTCGATCACATCGATCGCGTCGAGGCCAACGGCAAGTACGGCGTCACGTTCTATCTCAAGAACTACAACGCCGAGTGGGACTATCGCTATGGCTGGGGCTACTACAGCGCCATCGTGCCCAAGGAGGTGGTGGCTGCGGGGCCGGGCAACTTCAAGAACGTCACCGGCACCGGGCCGTTCCAGGTGGCCGACTACGTGCAGGGCAACTCGCTCGTCTACACGAAGAACCCGGTGTACTGGGACAAGGAGAAGATCGGCGGCGCCGAGTACAAGCTGCCGTTCGTCGACAAGATCACCTACCGCTTCATCAAGGACGAGGCGACCTTCGTCACCGCGCTGCGCACGGCCAAGCTCGACGTGCTCGAGGCCGTGCGCTGGAGCCACGTCGACGAACTGAAGAAGAACGCGCCCAAGATCCAGTGGAACCGCTACCTCGCCAATGGCGGGCAGTTCATCTCGATGCGCATGGACACCAAGCCGCTGGACGACATCCGCGTGCGCCGCGCGCTGAATCTGGCGGTCAACAAGCAGGAGATCATCAAGTCGTACTACGGCGGCAACGCCGAGATGCTCGCCTACCCGATGCACCCCACCTACACCGGCTACTACGAGCCGCTGGAGCAGATGCCCGACAGCGTGAAGGAGCTCTACACCTACAACCCGGCCAAGGCCAAGCAGCTGCTCGCCGAGGCCGGCTTGCCCAATGGCTTCACGTTCAAGGTGCAGACCAACTCCAGCAGCGTCGAAGGCGACATGCTGCAGATGGTGGCGGCGTACCTCGACAAGGTCGGCGTCAAGATGGAGATCCAGGTGCTCGAGTACGGCGCCTACTTCTCGGCGATGATGACCAAGACCAACGCGCCGGGCTACTTCATGTTCCTCGGCAACACCAACCCGACCACCGCGCTGCGCAAGAGCTTTGTCAAGGGCAACGTCTGGAACCCGGCGCAGTTCAGCGACCCCGAGGTCGACCAGAAGATGGCCGAGATCTACACCGAGCCCGACGAGCGTGTGCGCCAGGTCAAGGTGCGCCTGCTGACGCGCCAGATCATGGAGAAGGCGCCGATCATCGTGCTGCCCACCGCGTATGTGTACACCGGCTGGTGGCCCTGGGTGAAGAACTACGGCGGCGAGCTGCGCGCCGGCTCCGACCGGCCGGGCCCGATCCACGCGCGCATGTGGATCGATCAGGACCTGAAAAAGAAAATGGGCTATTAATGGCTCCCCCCGAAGCGGCCTGCGGCCGCCTCCCCCCAGGGGGCGACACCAGCGGACCGGCGGAGCCGGATCCGCGGTGTCCGCTTGATGGCACGGCGCGCACGACACGGCGTGGTGGCCAAAGGCTGGCGTCACCGTGACCACCGAGCCGCTGCTTTCCGTTCGCGGGCTGACCACGCGCTTTCGCACCGACCGCGGGCCGCTCGTGGCGGTGCACGACGTCAGCTTCGACGTCGCGCCCGGCGAGACGCTGGCCATCGTCGGTGAATCGGGCTCGGGCAAGAGCGTCACGGCGCTGTCGATCCTGCGGCTGATTCCGAACCCGCCGGGCGAGATCGTCGCGGGCCAGATCGTGTTCGAGGGGCACGATCTGCTGAAGATGAGCGATGCCGAGATGCTCGCGATCCGCGGCAACCGCATCGCGATGATCTTCCAGGAGCCGATGAACTCGCTGAACCCGGCGCTGACGGTCGGCCTGCAGGTGGCCGAGCCGATGCGCCAGCATCGCGGCGTCTCGTGGGCGGCGGCGCTCGACGGCGCGAAGGCCCTCTTGAAGAAGGTGCACATCCCCGACGCCGAGAGCCGGCTGCACACCTACCCGCACCAGTACTCCGGCGGCATGCGCCAGCGCGCGATGATCGCGATGGCGCTGGCCTGCAGGCCGCGCCTGATCATCGCCGACGAGCCGACCACCGCGCTCGACGTCACGGTGCAGGCGCAGATCCTCGACCTGTTGAAGGAGCTCACGCGCGAGACCGGCGCGGCCCTGATCCTGATCACGCACGACCTCGGCGTGGTGGCGCGCTACGCCGACCGCGTGGTCGTGATGTACGCCGGCCGCGTGGTCGAGCAGGCGCCGGCGGCGCGGCTGTACCGGCACCCGCTGCATCCGTACACGCGCGGCCTGCTGGCCTCAGTGCCGCGCCTGGACGGCGCGGCCGGCGAGCGGCTGGTGCCGATCGACGGCGCGCCGCCCGACCTCGCCGCGCTGCCGCCGGGCTGCGCGTTCGCGCCGCGCTGCACGCGTGCGCTCGAGCGTTGCGCGCAGACGCGCCCGCTGCTGCGCGCCGCGGGGGATGCCAGTTGCCAACACCACCACGCCTGCCTGCGCGATGAGCTCACCGTCGATTGAGCCGGCCAGCGCCAGGCACGGCGACGAGCTGCTGCGCGTCGACGACCTGAAGGTGCACTTTCCGGTCACGCGCGGCGTGCTGTTCAGGCACACCGTCGGCGTCGTCAAGGCGGTGGACGGCGTGTCGTTCACGATCCGCCGCGGCGAGACGCTCGGGCTGGTCGGTGAAAGCGGCTGCGGCAAGTCGACCACCAGCCTGGCCGTTCTGCGCATGCAGCCGGTGACGGCCGGCCGCATCGTGTTCGAGGGCGTCGACATCACCGCGCAGGACCGCAGCAGCGGCACGTTCCGACGCCGCATGCAGATGGTGTATCAGGATCCCTACGGGTCGCTCGATCCGCGCATGCGCGTGCGCGACATCGTCGGCGAGCCGCTCGCGGTGCACGGCATCGGACACACGCGCGCCGAGTACCACGAGCGTGTGGCAGCGCTGTTGGCCACGGTGGGACTGTTGCCCGCCATGGCCGAGCGCTATCCGCACGAGTTCTCGGGCGGGCAGCGCCAGCGCATCGCGATCGCGCGCGCACTCGCGCTCGAGCCGAGCCTGGTGATCTGCGACGAGCCGGTGTCGGCGCTCGACGTGTCGATCCAGGCCCAGGTGATCAACGTGCTGATGGAGCTGCAGCAGCGCCTGCAGTTGTCGTATCTGTTCGTCGCGCACGACCTCGCGGTGGTGCGCCACATCAGCCACCGTGTTGCGGTGATGTACCTCGGGCGCATCGTCGAGATCGCCGAGCGCGACACGCTGTTCCGCGAGCCGCTGCACCCGTACACGCAGGCTCTGCTGTCGGCAGTGCCGGTGGCCGACCCGGCCGCCGAGGCGCTGCGCCCGCGCCAGGTGCTGCGCGGAGAGGTGCCGAGCGTGATGCGGCCGCCCAGCGGGTGCCGCTTCCATCCGCGCTGCCCGCAGGCGATGGACGTCTGCCGCAGCGAGGCGCCCGCGCTCAACGAGGTGAGCCGCGGGCGCGCGGTGGCCTGCCACCTGCACGGCAAGGTTGCGCTGCCGATCCACGCGCTGGCCACCAGCCCATGACACGGGCCACCGAGCGCTTCGAGGACAAGCGCGAGGCGATCCTCGACGGCGCCGCGCGGCTGTTCAATCAGCACGGCATCCGCGGCGGCCTGCTGTCGGACCTGGCGCAGGGCGTCGGCCTGGCAACCAACAGCCTGACCTACTACTACCGCAAGAAGGAGGACCTCGCGTGCGCCTGCCTGCAGCGCGCGATGGATGCGCTGCTGGCCGTGGTCGACAGCGCGGCGCGGCAGCGCACGCTGGCGCAGCGCATCCGCGCGCTGTTCGGCGGCTACCTCGGGCTGCTGGCCGACATCTCCGAGGGGCGGCACGCCGAGCTGATCGTGTTCTCCGACCTGCTGTCGCTGGCACCGCCGCAACGCGACCCGATGATGGCCGCCTACACGCAGATGTTCCGGCGCGTGCGCGGTCTGCTCGATGCGTCCGACGCGCCGGCGCTGCAGGGCCCCGAGCGCAACGCGCGCGCGCACCTGCTGCTGTCCACCGTGTCGTGGGCACGCGCCTGGATCGCGCGCCATGAGCCGATCGACTATGCGCGCGTGGCGACGCAGATTGCCGACATCGTGTTGGTGGGCATCGCCAGCCCCGGTCAGCGCATCGCCGACGCGACGCGCCACGCGCCGGCGCGCCTGCTGGTCGGCCACGAAGACGACCGCGCGGCCACGCGTGCAGCCTACCTGCGCGCGGCCACGCGGCTGGTCAACGAGACCGGATACCAGGGCGCGTCGGTCGACCGCATCGCGGCCGAGCTGCGGCTGACCAAGGGCTCGTTCTATCACCACCACGAGACCAAGGAGGAGCTGATCGGCGCCTGCTTCGAGCGCACGTTCGCGGTGGTGCGCGCCGCGCAGAGCGCCGCGCTCGCCACCACGGGCAGCGGGCTCGACCGCCTCGCGATGGCGTGCCGCTCGCTGCTCGACTTCCAGATGT
>Ga0207675_100005436_pt1 | contig 12209 bp, 15 predicted proteins | sample KBSSwiS42_FD_184305 | JGI IMG/M metagenome (GOLD analysis project Ga0207675, IMG submission 184305) | Switchgrass rhizosphere microbial communities from Kellogg Biological Station, Michigan, USA - KBS Switchgrass S4-2 (SPAdes) (version 2) | ecosystem: Host-associated > Plants > Roots >...
CGGCTCGCGTTACTAACTAGCGAGCCATCCCCACGAAAAGCCTTCGGCGGAATTCCGTCGAGGGCTTTTTTGTTTGGGCCCAGTGATGTCCACGCCGAGAAGGCGTTGGATAACTTAGCCAGGCGTAACACGCTGGGAAACAAAAACTCCCAGTTCGATTCAACCACGGCAGGGCTACGGGCCGAAAGCGAATCTATTTTCGACGCTTGAAGTAATACGCCGGATCGGTAGGCGGGCCGGCGACGGAAACCAATTCCCAACCGTTTGCGCCGAGCTTGTCCAGATGTTGTTCCAGGACAAATGCTTCACGACCAAACGGCACATTTGGTTCTTTGCGCATGCGCGAGTTGTTGGTCGGAGTCAGGTTTGTGGTGCTGGGGCCCGCCACCGCCAAATATTCCCACTGATCGGCCGCCGCATTCGTTCTCGTGTTTGTTTCTTCTTGTGCTTTCGATTTCACGACCGCGAGCACTGCCATGGCCAGGACCAACACCACCACCACTTTTGAGATGCGTATCAATGCTTCGTTCTTTTGATTCATTGAAGTTCTGCCTTTCAATTCTTATCCCTCTCACGTTGGGAGATAGAACAAAAGGGTGAGGGTTTAGCGCGCTAAGCTACGCACCCTCATCCCCGACCTTTCTCCGAAAGAGAGAAGGGAGAATACGCCCTCCCTGACGGTCGGGCTACTGCCCCGAGCTGACGCGAATGATTCCTTCATTTTTCGAAACCTCAGCATTCGTGATGCGTACAGCGATGGTGTGCACCTGTAATTGAATGCGGTCGGCCGATCATCGCCCTGGTGAGAGGCACATACCAATCTGAAAAGGATGACATCAATGAAACCCAACGTAACGTTAACCATCACGTCTCTGCTCACGATCCTCTTTCTGACGTTTCACTTGTCGGATGAGATCACTCGGGGGATGGAACCCGGAAGGCTCAATATGGTGATTCCGGTCCTTGTCCTGGGTGGGTGGATGTACGGGGCCCTGGCGCTCTCTGGGCGGCGATCGGGGTACATCATCATGCTCCTCGGTGCGATCATTGGGACGGGAGTTCCGATCCTGCACATGTCGGGAGCTGCGGGACTTGTCAGCAGCAGGATCGCCAACTCCCGCGGAGCCTTCTTCTGGGTGTGGCAGAACTTCACGCTCGGCGTGATCTCGGCATTCTCGCTCGTCCTGGCGGCGCGCGGGCTGTGGACCACGAGAAAGAGGACAGAGGTTGTAGGTTAGACGCGCGACTTGCGGGAACCTGTGCGTCGCCTGCGGCGTTTAAAAAAGAGCCGCCCCAAAGTTTTGAGCCTCGTTGCTACTTGCGATAGCGACGAGGCCCTGGATGAAAACATCGGTTCGGCTGCCTTGCGGCGGACGAAGATGCATCATCGACATCCCGCATCTTATCCACAAGGTGGCCGCACTTCAACCTAAGTCTCAGGGCCAGCCTGATTGATCCCTAGCAGCGGCTGAGCGCTGAACGGGCAAACCGTAAAGGGGGTCACCATGTCTCGCCGAATCTCGCTTAGCTGCATTCTGTTTTTGCTTTCGACTGCCGCCCTCGCGCAGAGCCAACCGTCGAACTCTGCCAACAAATATTTCGAACAGGGAACCAGGAAATCCGACCGAGGCGATCTCGATCAGGCAATTGCCGACTTCACCAGGGCGATTGAGATCAGCTCGCAGCCGATGCATCACAAACGGAGTAACGACACGATGCGGACGGCCGCGAACTCGTTCTCAACCATTGAGGATGAGACGAGCGACATCACCATAATTGATCCGCTCACTGCGCATGCGCTCAATGGTCGAGGTGTCGCCTGGCTCAAGAAAGGACATATTGAACAGGCACTAAATGACTTCGAGCGCGCGCTCCGGATTAAGCCAAGTCTGGTCGAGGCGTACGTCAATCGCGGCGGCGCGCGATACGCGCAAGGCGATAGTGACGGTGCGGTGAGTGATTGGACCAGAGCGATCGAGATGAATCCTAAATTGGCGGCCGCGTATCTGGACCGCGGCGCCGCATTGTTGCAGATCGGAAAAGTTGATGAGGCGGTAGCTGATCTGGACAAAGCCATTGCGCTGGATTCTAAAGAGGCCAAAGCTTACGGCCACAGAGGGTTTGCCCGGATGCTGCGTAATGATTTTGATCGCGCACTCGCTGACTTCAATGATGCGATCAAATTAAATCCACGACTGCCTTGGGTTTTGGAAGGACGCGGTTGCGTAAAGCTGGTGAGAAACGAACTTGAGCAAGCAATCGCGGACTTTGATCAGGCGATCGCTTTGGATCCGCAATTCGCGGTTGCGTACATGAAGCGCGGGTTGGCTTTGCTGAATCAAGGCAAGGCAACAGAGGCGCTCAGAGACTTTGAACAAGCGCAGACGATCGATCCAAATCTCAAGGACAGATTGAATCCGTTCATAGAGGCGGCGCGTAGCTCGCCGCCGAAGCGAATTACGATTACGGCAAATTAGAAAGTTTGCGCAGGCGAGTAACCAAAGCCACGCCGAAGGCGTTCGATAACTTAGCCCGGCGTAACACGCCGTGAAATAGGACAAACCAAATTCGAATCAACCCTGAAGGGGTGGATCCTTATTTCACCCTTTCAGGGTGAATGAACATGTGACCTTTCTTTCCTGGGGTGTCGCGCTTCGCGCTTTACCCCAGGCTAAGATATTTCACGCCTTCGGCGTGAGACGCGACCTCCCTCAGAATCAGGCTGTCGCACCGGCTCGTCCGGGTAGGGATGCCCGCGCTCCTCAATAGCGCTACAATCAATCAAAACTAAATCAAGGGAGACTACTCATGGCGAAACGTACAGCGAGAGCGGTTTGGGAAGGCAATCTGCGCGAAGGCAAGGGAACGGTCAAGCTCGGCAGCGGCGCGTTTGAAGGTAATTACTCTTTTTCCTCAAGATTTGAGGAAGGCGTTGGCACTAATCCGGAAGAGTTGATTGGCGCGGCGCATGCCGGGTGTTTTTCGATGGCACTGGCTGCCGGACTGACGAAGGCTGGTCACAATCCGAAGCGCATCAGCACGAATGCGAACGTCAGCCTCGAGAAAGTCGGGGAAGGCTTCAAGATCACCACGATCGAATTGAACACGGAAGGCGAAGTGCCGGGTATCGAGGAGCAGACGTTCCTTGATGCGGCTGAATCGGCGAAGAAGAATTGTCCCGTGTCGCAGGCGCTGGCTGGAGTCGATATCAAGCTCAATGCGACCTTTGTGAAGAGCGCGGCGGCCTAGCCCGGTAAATCGTGAATCGTAAATCGTGAATAGATAAGATCGGACGCGGGGCTGCGGCCGGCGTTCATAGGGACGGGTTGTTGATGCGCGACGCCCGCTTCTCGCCGTGCTTGAACCTGGCCCGCTGCTGCAGGCGGCCCTTACCTCATCAAGTCCTCAATCAAATAACCTCGGAAAAAATCGTGTCCGTAAGGGAAAACCTGGGGACTGGCACGGTGAATGCTATTGGCTCTGTGCAATCCAGAATATTGCAGGTTTTAGCGTTAATTTGGCGCAAAATCGAACGGAGGAGAGTATGAAAAGAGTTCTTATCATCGCGATTTTGAGTATCTTTCTTTTCACAGGTTTGGGGATTTCATTAGAGCAGATCGGTGTGACGACTTCGATTGTTCCGACAGCTTCGGCGCAGACGACTGTGCGGAGGCGTCGTCACAAAAGAAGCTTCTGGCAGAAGCATCGTGACAAGCTGACGGTGGCAGCGGGCACGGCCATCGGCGCAGGAATTGGAGCCGGTGTAGGTAGCAAGAAGGCCGCTGCGATTGGCGCAGGTGTTGGCGCGGGTTCGTCAGCACTCTACACGTACAAGCTGAGGAAGCGTCATCGTCGCCACAGACGGTACTGACTCAGTGAGCAGTAGGCAGTAAGCAGACGGCAGAACGGAGAAAGCAGAAGGCAGAAGAAACACTAAGTAGGGACGAGCCAACTGTTCGCCACTGCTGACCCTCTAAACAAAATGCCGCGAGTGAATTCACTCGCGGCATTTTTCATTCAACCGCAATGAGACCGTAACTTGGTTCACGCCCAACGGTGAAGCCAAAGATGCTCGCGCTGTGTCTAACTAAATAGAACAAGGAGGTTCATCATAATGAGCAAGCATCTACGTAGATTGGGTGGACTCATTCTGTCGTCGCTGTTACTCCCAGGATTCGTCGCGCTGTTGGCCAGCACGAATGCGGAAGCCCAGCGACGGCGCGTTATCGTCGTGCCAGTCTATCGCCGTTATTACAATCCCTGGTGGGGCTATCGACGTTGGGGATACGATCCATATTTCGATTACAGTCGGTACGGACATTACATCTTCGACAACTCCGACAAGGCTTACAGTCAGGGATATCGTGACGGGCGAAAGACAGGCGCGGGCGATCTGAAAAACCACCGGAGCTTCGATCCGCAACGTTCGCATTACTACCAGGAAGCGGGCTTCGGGAACTTTGGCGAAGTCTATCGCTCTGGTTTTGTAAGTGGGTACGCGAACGCATTCAGAGCTTAGGAGGGAGAATTCAGTTCAACCCGAGGAATGCCGCGAATCACGTCGCGGCATTCTCTTTTCGAACAGTCCCCTGGTCACATGATCAAAGACCCGCTCGACGCACGATATCGTGCCCGTTTCCGCGCGCCTAAATACGATTTCGTTCGATTTTCAGGGCGAGACACTGTGCTAAGAAACGGCATGACGATTGCCACATCAGCCGGCGGAGGTTCGCAAAATGAAATATCACTATCTCAGTGGCAAGGTCGGGAGAATCGTAGCGGCATTGTTGTTCATGATAAGCATCGGCGTCGTTTCCAGTACTTCCGTGCAGGCGCAGTGGTGGCCGCAAAATCGCGACCGCGACCGCGACTATCGCCGCGATCGCAATCAGAACGATGATGATCGCTACCGCCGCGATCGCAATCAGAACGATGATTGGCGCTATCGCCGCAATGGTGGCGGCAACTACTCGCAGATGGCGTATCAACAGGGCTATCAGGATGGCATTTACACTGGCCAGAACGATGGCCAGCGAGGACAGAGCTACAATCCGCAACGCTCTCACTTTTACCGGAACGGACACGGCGACGGGGGCGGCTATTACGGAAACAACGGACGCTACGGTGACCGTCAATTCCAGGCTGCTTATCGTCAAGGATTCCTGCAAGGATACAATCAGGGATACCAAAGTTACCGTGGTTCGCGTAACCGGCGCTCCGGCAACTACGGACGTTGGCCGTTCTAACCGACTAAGCTAATTCAAAAACACACAGAAGCGACGTTGCCGACTGGTGACGTCGCTTTTCTTTTTATCCAAACCTCACCGACAACATCGATACGGATCCACCGTCGAATCCTTCGACCGGAAAACTGACGATGTCGTCCGCTTTGCTCGCCCCAAGGACGTAAAGCAGCGGCAGGTAATGATCGGGCGTGGGTGCGGACAGCATCGCATCGCGACCAAGTGATTCGTAGTCCACGAGCTCCTGGTGGTGACGATCGGTCAACAGCTGGCGCGCTCGAGTTTCAAATCGAACAGCCCACTCGAAAGGCTCAACATTATGCCGACCCCAAGCATACGTATGCAGGTTGTGCACGAGATTCCCACTGCCGATGACGAGGACACCGTCATCTCGCAACGGCGCCAGACGCTTGCCAAGTTCGTAATGAAACGGCGGCGGCTGATTTTCATCGATGCTGAGTTGGACCAACTGGAACATCGGCTTCTGGAAAGGCGTGACAGAGCACCGACCACGTGCCGTGGTCGAGACCCCAACTTTTATCCGAAGCGACAGAAATTGGGGCAAGCAATTCGATAATACGTGTCGCTAGTTCAGGTTGGCCCGGCGCGGGATATTGAACCTCATAAAGCTCGCGCGGGAAACCACCGAAGTCGTGAATCGTCCGTGGCTGGAGCATCGAAGTGACTGCCGTCTCGGGTATGTACCAATGGGCCGACATGCAGAGAATCGCTTTTGGCTTCTCGATCGATTTTCCGATTGCCGCCCATGCTTCCGTGTAAGCATTTTGCTGAAGCGCGTTTAGCGGGTTGCCGTGTCCAAAAAAGATTGTCGGAAGACGTGCCATGATTCTCGGAATTGTAGCGTATTGGCGCGGATGGAAAAGTCACGAAACAGGTGAACAACTTCCTGCGCATCGGCGTACAATGCCAAGGAAACTATGTTCTGTCCTCAATGCGGCACTGAATCACCGCCCGACCTGAAATTCTGTCGCACGTGCGGCGCGAATCTGCGCGTCATCGGCAAGGCGGTCACGCTCAGCGAAGCCATCGCGCGCAGTGACAGTGTGCCGGCGAAAGTTAAAGACCTGGTCAAAAATCTGAAAATCGAAAAGGTGACCGATGAAGTCGCCCGCGCGATGGACAAAGTGGGTCACGAAATCGCGCACACCGCTGACGATCATCACGACTGGGTCAAAGCTAGAGAGAGGCATGAAATTCGTCGCGAGTTGCGTCGCCGCCGAAAAGAGAAGACTGCCGAGCAGCGTCGTGAGAGCCTGCTTACTCGCGGATTCATTACGATGTTTTCCGGGATCGGACTCGGCGTCTTTCTTTACATGTTGGGCCACTCAATAGTATTGAACCTATCGCCCGATCAAATTTCAAAGATTCCTTTCGATGTACCTTCGTTCTTGCACGTGGTTTGGCTAATCGGTTTGATTCCGGCATTGGCCGGCTTCGGAAGAGTCATCGCCGGCCTGACGATCCGGCGCGACCGTTCCAGTCAAATCATGACCGCCGATGAGCAGCCGTTGAGAATCGGCGAGCCTGCCGAGGCCACACGCGTTTCAGCTTCGGACTTTGCGGCACCGAAAGCCAACGAAGCCCCACTATTTGCCGCTCGCCAGCCGCCAGACTCCGTCACCGATCGAACGACAAACATCCTCGAACATCAGCCACAAACCCGACAGACGGACGAAATAAGATGACCCAGCACGTCGAACTACAGCGAGCCATCCCGCGCACCTCAGACGTCCTGAAAACCCACGTTGACATCGACAACCGAATACCGTATCAGTTGAGGTGGCGTTTCGTGTTACGTCGGCAAATGCAACGTCGCGCCGTGCGCCGCAATCAAAGCCTTCTGAAGCCCACCCGCTAACGCGGGTGGTTCTGCCAAAACATGGATTACACAACCAGAGAATTATTGAAGCGTTACGCGAAATTGGCGACGGGACAGCCGTTCGCGCCGGTGCTGCTGAACATCCTGGTGACGTCGGTGTGCGACATGCGCTGCACGCACTGCTTCTTCACGGACGAACTTGATGATCGGCCGCGCAAGAAGCTGCAGATGAAGACGAATGAAATCGATCGCATCGCGCAGACGCTCGGCGGAAATCTCGGCGTCCTGATTCTCGCCGGCGGCGAGCCGTTCACGCGGAAGGACCTGCCCGAGATCGTCAACTCTTTCTATCGGCATAACAATCTCGAATCCGTTTATCTGATGTCGAACGGACAGATTCAGAAGCGAATTTTTCCGGACGTCACACGGATCCTCGAAGAGTGCCCGAACCTGAACGTCACCGTCGCGATGGGCATCGACGGGTTGCAGGCGCAGCACGACAAGATTCGTCAGAAGCCGGGCTCATGGCAGATCGCGATCGAAACTGCGCGTGAACTGAAGGCGATGAAGAAGCGGTATCCGAAGCTCGACCTGCAAACGTGCACGTGCTTCATGCACTCGAACCAGGACACGATCTTTGAGTGGTATGATTTCCTCAAACACGATCTGAAGCCGGACAAAGTCAACTTCAATTACATCCGGCCGCCCTCAGCCGATCCGATTGAACTTGACATCGACCTCACACGGTACGCCAAGCTCGCGCAGATGATCGATGACGACTCGCGTCACGCCGCGATCAAGAATACGTACGGCGGCAAGGCCGGTTTTTTCAAAGCGGCAATCGACATTTACATGCACGGGTTAATCGCCAAGACCCAGGAGACCCAGCAAGCCCAACTGACGTGTTACGCGGGAACTGCGGGAGCCGTGATTTACGATGAGGGCACACTCTCCTCATGCGAGAACCTCGCGCCGATCGGAAATCTCCGCGACCATGACTGGAATTTCCAGGGCTTGTGGTTGTCGGACGCGATGAAGGCCCGCAGAAAACAGGCTGCTGATGGCTGCTTCTGCACGCATGAATCGAATTGTTATTACCCGTCGCTGCCTTTCAATCCCAAGCACTTGGTTAAAATCAAGAAGCTTGAACGCGAGATGAAGAAGGCAAGCAGGGAATTGGAGAAGCGCGGCGCTGCGGAACAGCCCGATGGCATTGCGGTGAATGTTTAGGGTCAGAAGCCCGACCGTAAGGGAGGGCGAGTCACCTGACATGCAACGAGAGACTAACCACGCTTGCCCTCCCTTACGGTCGGGCTTCTGACACACACCAAGTGAATCCTAACGCGCCAAAAATTCTGATTATTTCTTCTGATACAGGGGGTGGCCATCGCTCTGCAGCGGCCGCGATCGTGGCCGGGATTCAGTCTATTGTGCAGGGCGACTCGTACGGAATTCGCACCATTCGCGCGATTGAAGAGTCACATCATCTCGCTGCTAAGCTCGTGGCGATTTACAACTGGCTACTTCGCAACAAGCAGCACTGGATGAAATATTACTACTGGTTGATTAATCGGTTTCGCCCTGACACGCGCGAATTCTTTTATAAACGTACCGTTGGTTACGTCGCGAGTCAGTTCGACAAATGGTGTCCGCACGTGGTTGTGAGCGTCCACCCGCTGACGCAGCACATGTTCGCGCGCGTGTTGAAAGAGCTCGGATTGGCGAAGCGAATTCCGCTCGTGACCGTCGTGACCGATCCTTACTATGGATTTTGGAAAGGCTGGGCTTGCGACGATGTGAATCTGTACCTCGTCGCTACTGAAGAAGCGCGCCAACAGTTGATCGATTACGGCATCGCGCCGGAGCGCATCAAGATCTCCGGTATGCCGGTGCATCCGAAGTTTGATTTTCCGGACGAGCAAGCTGCGCAGACCGCGCGCATGGCGCTGGGACTCGACGCCGACAAGTTCACGGTGTTCGTCAACGCAGGCTGGGAAGGCGGCGGCAACATCCCGCAAATTTTTCGCGAGTTGGTGCACGGCGAACTTGATGTGCAGGCAATATTTCTCGCCGGCAAGAATGAAGAGTTGCGGAATGAGGCTGAGCAGTTGGCTTCCGTCGCCAAGTTTCCGGTGAAAGTCATTGGCTACTCGGATGAGGTTGAGAATCTGATGCGCGCGGCCAATGTGATGATTTCGAAACTGGGTGGGCTAAGCACCTTCGAAGCGCTCAGTTGTCGTGTGCCGATTATCGCCGATGCCATCACCGCCCCGATGCCACAGGAAGCCGGCACTGCCGAAATGGTAGTTAAACGAGGCGCGGCCGTCGCGCTGCAAAAGGCGAGTGATGTTGTCCCGGTGATTCGCCGCATGATCGACGATTCGAAGCACTACGCATCCCTACGCGCGGCGACGATTTCTTTCGCCATCCCCAACGCCACCAAACGGATCGTCGAAGAAATCGTTTCGCTGATTCCGGAGCAAAATGCTGATTCAATAGCCGAACGGGCAGCATGATCTTTTGCGAGTGGTCGAGACGTTCTTGACTGACACGCGCGCTTCGCGGTTTAATCCCTCGTTCTTAAAATCCGAACAAGTTAAAGTGGATGAGTAGCATAGACTGTAGTCTGTGAAGGGTTTGAGATACGGCTAAAGTCTGAGCTGCAACTGAGCATGAGTCTTTTACTCGAGGGCAAACGAGCTTTTATCACAGGGGGCACGCGGGGCATTGGCGCCGCGCTTTGTCAGGTTTTCGCGCGCGAAGGCGCGGACGTCGCATTCAGCTACAACTCGCGCGACGACTTGGCGGAACAGGTGCGCGGGATGATTGAATCGCTCGGTCGCAAAGCGAAGGCGTTCAAAGTGTCCGTTACGGATCGCTTCGGAATGAAGCATCTGACCCGTGAGCTGGTGCAGGAATGGGGCGGGATGGACATTCTTGTCAACAACGCGGCCATTAATCGTGGTGACAACTTCGCGACTACGACCGATCGGGCGTGGGATGAAGTTATCGGCACTAACGTGGGCAGCCTCTTTGCGGTTACGAAACCCATGTACAAACAGATGATTCGCCAACGCGCCGGGGCGATTCTCAACATCACTTCAATTGGCGCGATTCGCGCCCTGCCAACCGCAGTTCATTACGCTACCTCAAAGGCCGCGATGATTGGCTTCACGAAATGTCTCTCGCGCGAAGCGGCGACGTTTGGAATCAAAGTGAACGCGATCGCGGCGGGAATCTTCGATACCGACCTCGCTCAGGCGCTGCCCGAGCGCTGGATCCAAATGCACGAATTTTGGGTAGGCCGTTTGGGTAAGCCGCCGGAGTTAGCGGAGTTTGCCGCATTTATGTGCAGCGATCGCAACTCTTACATGAACGGGGAAGTTGTGATCATCGACGGCGGCGCGGTGACGTAAACCTAACTCCAATCCTCGCGATCGAGCCTGGGAAATTCATCATTCGTTCGAACGGAATTATTTCTAACCGGAGGGACGTGTATGAAACCTACCGCCTACGCCTGCCTGCTCTTGCTGCTAATCGTCTTTGCGGTCGCCGGCTGCTCATCGCAACCAACAACGCCGAATACCAATACAACAGCCACGGCCACCCCGGCAATAAAAGCCGGCGGCGTCGCGGAGTTCGAAATACTGAACGCGTGGAAACCTAAAACCGTCATCGTTCAAGTCTACGGCGGTGATAAATTCACGCTGAGCGCTAAACCGGGTACAGAGTTCGTCGCGGTGGAATTGATGATGAAGGCCGACGACGCGGCGCACCCGGTGCCAGAGGCGATGTGGAACGGGACGGTTTTGATCGATTCGAAAGGCAACCGTAACCAGCCCGTCTTCAGCTACGCTGCCCCCCTCGTCAAATACCAGCCTGGCGGCGACAAGGTCGAATATGTCGGCCGGGCCAGCGCTAAACCGGGCCAGGATGAAGAGCTGGGCAGGGCGCTGAAAGAGACTGGCGGCAAGCTGGTTGTGGTCTTTGGAGCTCCCGAAAAAGACGCTCAGTTGAAGCTTGAGATTGCGAAGAGCACTACGCTCGACGTTCCACTGGGAGGGAAGTAAAGCGACGAGCAGTCGGCTACCACTTCGCGATGTCGTCTATTGGAAATTGCGTTGTACGAACACGTAATCGTTTGTTTGGCCGATGGTGATGGGAGTCGCACTGGTTTTTGGTAAGCCGATGGGCGAAACTAGCTATTCTTCCGCTTTCGACTTTTCGAGTTCATTCAGCCGTTTCTCAACCCCGCGCAACGTTCTCACCACCTCACCCAAACGCCTGAACGCGGCAATCGACCGGAGCCAGTCTTTGTTATCGAAAGCCGGAATCCCGGAAATCATCTTACCTGCCGGAATGTCGTGGCTGGTCGCACTTTTGGCGGTGAGCACCACGTCATCACCGATTGTGTTGTGACCAGCGACGCCGGCTTGTCCCGCGAGAATGACGCGATTGCCGATGTGTGAACTGCCCGCTAAGCCGACCTGTGCGCAGATGAGAGTGTCTTCGCCCACGGTGCAGGAGTGGCCAATCTGAACCAGATTGTCGATCTTGGCGCCGCGTTTAATGCGCGTCTCGCTGGTTGAAGACTTGTCGATCGTTGTGCCCGCACCAATCTCGACGTCATCTTCGATCACGACACGTCCGACTTGCGGAATCTTCAGCCAATGCCTCTCTTCGTCTTTCGCGAAGCCGAACCCGTCACAGCCAATTACTGCATTGTTATGAATGATGACGCGCGCGCCGACAATCGTGTTTTCGCGAATAGCGACGCCTGAGTGGATTTCAGTGTCGTCGCCTATCTCGACGTGGTCATAGATCGTGACGTTGGCGTGAAGCCGCACACGGTTACCGAGCTTCACGTTTTTTCCGATCGCTACATGCGCATCGATGAAAATTTCCTTCGGCACGTGCGTACTGGAATCAATAACCGCAGTCGGGTCCCAGTACGGTTCGAATGCCGGTGGCGCATTGAAAGCAATCAAAGCGCGCGTGAACGCAAGATAAGGATCATTCGCGCGCAGTACTGCGAGGTCGGCGCGTGGTACTTCGACGTCTTCGCCCACGAAGATTGCTGACGCGCCGGTGGTGACAATCTTTGGTGTATATCGACGGTTCGAAAG
>Ga0207675_100005441_pt1 | contig 12203 bp, 10 predicted proteins | sample KBSSwiS42_FD_184305 | JGI IMG/M metagenome (GOLD analysis project Ga0207675, IMG submission 184305) | Switchgrass rhizosphere microbial communities from Kellogg Biological Station, Michigan, USA - KBS Switchgrass S4-2 (SPAdes) (version 2) | ecosystem: Host-associated > Plants > Roots >...
CGGGGCGTTTAGCTCAGCGGTAGAGCACTCCCCTCACACGGGAGGGGTCGCTGGTTCGAACCCAGCAATGCCCACCACACTGAACCAAGGGGTTACGCGCAAGTGTAACCCCTCTTTTTTTGGCGGCGCCGGATCGCGCCTTCATCGCCGCCAGTTTTCAAAGGGTTGTTGAATTTCCCAGCTTCATTCCGAGGAGCGAAGCGACGGAGAATCCGTTTTTCGCAACTCGCTGATTTCGTGAAGAAGCAGATTTCGCGCTGCACTCGAATTGAGGCTCGGCGGGAGGTGGGCGCGCGATGTTCCAACAGCCTGTTAAGGAGCGCGCGAGAATGCAGGAGGACGCGATGCCCCAAACGATTCGCACTTCGACTGGCTCGCCAATCGCCGCCTTCGTCTTCGATGCGTATGGCACGTTGTTCGACGTCTATGCGGTCGGCGCATTGGCGGAACGGCTGGCGCCCCTGCATGGTGCGGACCTGGCACGCCTGTGGCGGACCAAGCAGCTCGAATACACGTGGCTGCAATCGCTGATGGCCGGGACCGCGCACCGTCGCGACGATTTCGACCGCATCACCGCGCACGCGCTGGATTTCGCGGTGGCCGCGCTGGGGCTTCCACTCGGCGCCGGCGAAAAGCAGCTGCTGCGCGCCGCTTATCTCACGCTGAGTGCCTTCCCCGATGCGCGAGTCGCGCTGGCCGCGCTGGCGCCGCGCCCGCGCTGGATCCTGTCCAACGGGACGCTTGCCGGCCTGGCTCCGCTGGTGCGCCACAACGGCATGGAGACACTGATCGACGGCGTGCTGTCGGTCGACGCCGTCGACGTCTACAAGCCGGCACCGCAGGTTTACGCGCTCGCCGCGGACCGGTTGGACCTGCCGCCGGAACGCATCGGCTTCGTGTCGTCGAATTGCTGGGACGCGATCGGCGCCCGCGCGTTCGGATTCACGACATTCTGGATCAACCGCACCGGCGCGCCGGTCGATCGCCACGGTCCGCCGCCGCAGCACACGCTTTCGTCGCTCGCGGAGTTGCCCGGGCTCGTTTGAGCGAGGTGCTGCGAGGGTCGTCCCTTGCGGGCCGGGCGAAAGGTTGCCGCGACATCCAGCAAGGCTTTCGCCTTGCCCGCAAGCTCATCGCGGCGCCGGTGTTGCATGACGATCACGGCATGTACTGGCCGCCATTGACTTCGATCACCTGTCCGGTGACGTAACCCGACAGCGCGTCGGAGGCGAGATAGAGAAACGTTCCCGCGCATTCGTCGGGGGCGCCCAGCCGGTTCATCGGAATGGTCGCCTGCATGGCTTTCAGCTGCTCGGCATTCGAATAGCGATCGTGGAACGGCGTGACGATGACGCCGGGCGAAACGGCGTTCACGCGAATCCCGTCGCCGACGACTTCCTTGGCCCAGCCATGGGTCACCGTCGAAATGAAGCCCTTGGCACCCGCGTACAGGATCGCACCGCCGCCGCCGCCGTGGCGGGCCGCAATCGAGCTCACGTTGATGATGTTGCCGGACTTCTGCTTGCGCATGACCGGCACCACTTCCCGCATGAACAGCGCGACCTGCGTCACGTTGAGCGCCAGCACCCGGTTGATGTGCTCGAGCGTGTAATCCTCGATCTTGATGCGGCCCAGCATGCCGCCGGCGTTGTTGATGAGGATGTCGATCCGTCCGTACGCCGCCATTGCTTCGGCGACGATCCGCTTGACGTCGGCCTCCTGCATGACATCGCCGCCGGCCAGCACCACCTTCGCGCCCAGGGCCTTGACGTCGGTCGCCACCGCTTCGGCGGCATCGCGGCTCGCGTTGTAATGCACGACGATCCGGCTGCCCTCCTTCGCGAACGCGCGCGCCGCGGCTGCGCCGATGCCGGTGGACGCCCCGGTGATGAGGACTACCTTGTCTTTCAGATCCGAAATCATGTCGATCCCCTTGCTCCATGAACACCCGGCGCCACTGCCGGGCGCCGGCCCGATCGTGCCAAGCTTACTTGAATTAGTCGGACTTTAGTGTCAATGTGTCCGACAAATAACAAGACCGCAATCCGTGCCCTATGCGGCGTTGACAAGCAAAATCGGACCTGCTAAACGCACCGAATTGGTCCGTCGAAGCGATGCCCGATTGTGTCAAGGAATTCGAACGTATCAAAGGGGGAACACATGAAACGAAGTGGATGGTGGATGCCGGTGATTCTGATCGCGGCGATTGCGGCCGTGACGTTTCCTAACGCCAGCTTCGCGCAGCAGAAGAAGCTGGTCCTCTGGACCCATTGGGACCAGAACCCCGACTTCAACAAGTGGTACGCGGACAAAGGCAAGGAGTTCGCCAAGAAGACTGGCTACGAGGTCGAGGTGGTCACCATCCCCTATCAGGGATACGACGCCAAGTACCTGGCCGCGTTCATGGCCAAGAGCAGCGCGCCCGACATCTTCATGGGGATGACGCACCAGTGGTGCGGCCAGTACGATTTCTGCGACAAGATGCCCGCCGATCTGGCGAAGGTGTACGACGAGAACCTGCCGAAGTACATGGCCGATATCGGCAAGTGGAAAGGCGTGCGCTACGGAATCCCGATCGAGCACGGCAACTTCCAGCAGATGTACATCAACGTCGACATGTTCAAGAAGGCCGGCCTCAATCCGGACGATCCGCCCAAGACATTCGATAAGTGGCTGGCGGACATGAAGAAGCTGACGATCGCCGACCCGAAGGGCGGTGAGCCGACGCAGGTGGGCTTCGCCATCCGCAGCAAAGGGGCTCCGGTCGGGATCACGGACAAGTTCCTTCCCTTCGCCCATGCGTGGGGCGCCCGGATGCTGAGCCCGGATCTGGACAAAGCCACTGGTTATGCCAACAGCCCGCAGATGGTGGCGGCGCTCACGTTCTTCGGCGATCTCGTCAACAAGGACAAGGTCGCCAGTCTCGCGTTCGGCAATCCGGAAGACGCGTTTGGCCAGAAACGAGCTGCCGTCATCTTCCGCGAGTCCTGGTTCTTCGGCTGGCTCAAGAAGAACGCGCCCGACGTCAACTTCAAGGTGTACGCATTGCCCTGCGAGAAGGCATGTCCTGGTGCGGGCGCGCTGTTTCCCTGGACGGACCTGGTCTACAAGAACAGCCCGAACAAGCAGGTCGCGTGGGAGTTCATGAAGTTCATCAGCAATGCCAAGGACGATATGGAGCACCACCAGCTGCAGGGGATACTCCCCGTCTGGACGGCGAACCTCGACACGCCTTACGTAAAGTCCCGGCCCGACTATCAGTCCACGAAGGACATGCTCGCGCAGACGGTGCCGCCGACCTACTTCCATCCCAAATCGAACGAGCTCGCGACCGCGTTCGGTGACGCGGTCGTAGGCGTCCTGTTCGGCAAAGGACAGCCGAAACCTTTGCTGGACGAAGCTGCGGCCAAGATGGATCGCATCCTCAAGGACTAGCAGTTTTGCGAAGATCGCTGGTAGCCCGCCATAAGGTGGGTTGCCAGCGGATTCGCGTTTGCGTCCACAGCGTCAACGGCCCTGACCATGCGCCGATGGTTTCGCATCGCGTTCCCCAGAAACTACCTGGATCGCCGCAGTCGCGCGGGATTCCTGTTCGTGCTCCCCGCGCTGCTGTTTTTCGGCTCGGTGTTCATCCTGCCGCTCGCCCAGTCCGTCCTGTACTCGTTCTACAAGATTGCCCCCGGCGGGGCGCGCGAGTTCGTGGGCCTCCGCCTCTATGAAAAGGTGCTGACCGACTTGAGCTTCTGGACCGCCGTCGGCAACACGCTGCAACTCCTGCTCTTCTCCGTGCCCACGACGGTAATCCTCGCACTCGCCGTGGCACTCGGTCTCAACCGGATCAGCAGTCTTACGTGGCGCAACGTCTGGGCCTCGATGTACTTCCTGCCCTTCGCCACGTCGCTGGTCGCGGCCGCCCTCATCTGGCAATGGATCTATGAACCGGTCTACGGCTTCCTGAACTACGCGCTGTCGTTCCTCGGCATTCCGCCCCAGAAGTGGCTGCAGAGCCTGTTCCAGGTCCGCCCTGCCATCGCCGCCGTAAGCGTCTGGGTCCGCATCGGGTTCGACACGATGATCTTCCTGGCGGCGCTGCAATCGATCCCGGAGGAGTATTACGAGGCGGCCAACATCGACGGCGCCAACGCCGTCCAGCGGCTCCGGTACATCACGCTGCCGCTGCTCAACCCGCAGATCATCATGGTCTGCATCCTCGAGCTGATCTTCAATTTCAAGATCTTCGATCAGGTTTACGCGACGACTCAGGGCGGGCCGGCAGGCGAAAGCCAAACCATCATCATGCTGCTGTACGACACGGCCTTCAAATACTTCCGCTTCGGCGACGCTTCCGTCATGGCGGTCTTCGTTTTCGTCACGCTCATGGTGGTGACGCTGCTGCAATGGCGTTTCTTCCGAAAACCCGTCGAATACTGACGCTGCATACGAGATGACTGCCGTCGCCGCATCGAATGGCCTGCCCGCGCGCAGGTCGCTCACCATCAAGCAGGCCTACGTCCGCTGGCTGATCACGCTCGCTGTCGCGTGCGGTGCCATCATTGTCTTCTTTCCCTTCTTCTGGATGGCGGTCACGTCGCTCAAGACGGCGCCGGAGATCCAGCGCGTTCCGCTCCAGATCGCCCCTGACAACTGGGCGAACTTCAGCAACTACTTCGAGGTATTCAAGCGCGAGCCCTTCCTGCGCTACCTGCTGAACAGCGCGATCGTTGCGTCGATCGCCGCCGTGAGCAGCGTGGTCGTCTCGTCGCTGGCAGGGTTCGGCTTTGCAAAGTATCGCTTCCCCGGACGGGACGTGTTCTTCCTCGCCATCGTCGGCATCCTGATGGTCCCCTTCCAGTCGGTCGTGGTGCCGCTCTATGTCTGGATGAACGATCTCGGGCTGCTCGACACGTATGCAGGCATCGTGGCCCCGGACCTGGTCAGCGTCTTCGGTGTTTTCCTGATGCGGCAGGCAATCGAGATGATTCCCAACGACTACATCGACGCGGCGCGCATCGACGGCGCGAGCGAGCTCCGGATCTTCTTCCTGGTGATTCTGCCGTCGGTGAAGCCGGCCATTGCCACGTTGCTGATCATCAAGTTCCTGTGGAGCTGGAACGAATTCTTCTGGCCGATGGTGGTGATCAGCAGTCCCCAGATGAAGGTGGTCACCATGGGTCTCATGAGCTTCACCAACATGTACTTCATCGAATATAACCTCCTCACCGCGGCCGCGGTGATCAGCATCCTGCCCATCCTGCTCATCTTCATCACGCTGCAGCGCTGGGTGGTGCAGGCCGTCGTGATGAGCGGCCTCAAGGGCTAGATTTCCGCGCTGGCGGGCTGGATTTCCCGCGACTTCCCCGGCTAACCGACAGGAATTGCCATGATTGCGCCGAAGCTCAGAGCTCCCGCCGGAGCCTGCGACTGCCATATGCATGTGTATGAGGATCGCTTCGTGCCGGTGCCGACGTCCCCGTTCAAGCCGCCGCACGCGCCGCTATCCGACTACCGAGAGGTGCAAGTTGCGCTCGGTCTGTCGCGCGCAGTGATCGTGCAACCCAACGGCTATGGCTTCGACAACACCTGTACTCTCGAGGCACTCGCCGAGCTCGGCGACGCGGCGCGCGCGATCGTCACCGTGCCGCCCGACGTCAGCGACGCGGAGCTCGAGCGATTGACCCATGCGGGCACGCGCGGCGTGCGCTTCCACCTGCTGCCGGGCGGCATGTTGCACTGGGAATCGCTGGAGCCCATGGCTACGCGCATCGCCCGGTTCGGCTGGCATGTGCAGCTGCAGCTCGATGGACGCGAGCTTCCGCGCCATGAAACCGCCCTCGCCAAATTACCGGTGCCGCTCGTCATCGATCACAACGGCAAGTTCATGGAACCCGTCGCCACCGATCATCCGGGGTTCTTGTCACTGCTGCGGTTGCTCGACGGCGGCAATACGTGGGTCAAGCTATCCGCGCCCTATGAGACGTCGCGATCGGGACCGCCGCACTACGACGACGTCGGCCGATTGGCCAAGGCTTTGGTGCGGGCGAACCCGCAGCGGTGCGTCTGGGCGACCAACTGGCCCCATCCGGGCCGCAACCCGCCGCCCGAGACTGCGGCCATGCTGGACCTTCTGCTCGAATGGGCCGACGACGACGCGACGCGGCGGCGAATATTGGTCGACAATCCCGCGCAGCTGTACGGTTTCTAGGGCACCGTCGCGCGAAGGGCAGTCTTCTTCAGCACCGTCGTTGCCGGGCGGCACGCGGCGACGGCCTCTTTGATGGCGGCGATGGCCGCCGGCCGTGGAAAGCTGCGGCGATAGGCGAGCGCGACGCGGCGCGTCGGCACCGGTTTCGCGAATGGCACTGGCACCACCATGCGGCTGTGGTACTTCGGCGTCAGCGCGTCACGCGGGAGCACCGAAATACCAAGGCCGGAGGCGACCATGTTGCGCACGGTCTCGAGCGAATTGGTACGCGGCACGTGCGCGTCGGCGCGGTTCAACTCCGGACACGATTCGAGCACCTGGTCGCGAAAACAGTGGCCGACGTTGAGCAGGATCGTGTTCTCCTGCGCGAGCTCGGCCGGCTGCACCGATTTGCGCCTCGCCCATTTGTGCGACGCCGGCACCACGACCTGGAATGGCTCCTCGTAGAGGAACTCGGTGGTCACGCCGGGCGGGGCGAACGGCAGCGCCACGATCGCGGCATCGATCCGGCCGGATTTCAGTCCCGTTTCCAGGTTCTCCGTCAGGTTCTCCTCGATGTCGAGCGGCATTTGCGGCGCACGGTCGTGCAGCATGGGAATCAGGTCCGGCAGCAAATACGGGGCGACGGTGTAGATCACGCCCAGTTTCAGCGTGCCGGTCAGCTGATTGCGGCCTGCCTGCGCGATTTCGCGGATCCGCGAGGACTCCTCCAGCACGCGCTGCGCCTGCTCGACGATGCGCTCTCCGACGGGCGTCACCGTCACCTCGTTCTTGCCGCGCTCGAACACGAGCGTGCCCAGTTCCTCCTCGAGCTTCTGGATCGCGACCGACAGCGCCGGCTGGCTGACGAAGCATTTCTGCGCCGCGCGCCCGAAGTTGCGCTCCTGCGCCACCGCGACCAGGTACCGGAGCTCGTTGAGCGTCATTGCTTCTTCTACGACTTGCGATTGGCAAGGAAACGGGCGAACTCGGCGCCGGTTTCCGGATGCTTCAAGCCGAAGTCGACCGTCGCCTCGAGATAGCCCTGCTTGCGGCCGCAGTCGTAACGCCGGCCCTCGAAGCGATAGGCGACTACGCGCTCTTCGTGCATCAAATGCCCGATGCCGTCGGTGAGCTGGATTTCGCCGCCCGCACCGGGCGGCATCGTGCGCAGGTGGTGGAAAATGCGCGGCGTCAGCACGTAGCGCCCGACGACGGCAAGCGTGGACTTCGTGGTCCCGGGTTTCGGCTTTTCGACGACGCGGGTGATCGCGGCGACCCGCGGATGGGTGGAATCGGGCTCCGCCGATTCCACCATCCCCCAGCTGCCGACGTCGGCGGCGGGAACTTCCATGACGCCGATGACCGACACATTCTCGCGTCCCGCCACGTCCACCATCTGCTTCATCACCGGCACCTCGGCGTCGATGAGATCGTCGGCGAGGATCACGGCGAACGGCTCGTCGCCCACGACCGGCGCCGCGCACAGCACCGCGTGACCCAACCCCAGCGCTTCCGATTGGCGGATATAGATGCAGTTGATGCCCGGCGGGGTCGCCGCTTGCACCGCCTCGAGCAATTCCGACTTGTGGCGCAGCGCGAGCTCGGTCTCGAGCTCGTACGCCTTGTCGAAGTGGTCCTCGATGGCCCGCTTGTTGCGGCCGGTGATGAAGATCATGTCGGTGATGCCGGCCGCCGCGGCCTCCTCCACCGCGTACTGAATCAGCGGCTTGTCCACGACCGGCAGCATTTCCTTCGGGCTCGCCTTGGTCGCGGGCAGGAAGCGGCTGCCGAGCCCGGCAACCGGAAAGACGGCTTTGGTGACTTTTTTCATGAGTGACTCGTGGTTGTGCCGCCCCGCGCGAGCAGTGCCTGCAGTTCTGCTTCGTCGAGAATTGTGACGTCGAGCTCCTGGGCCTTCGCGAGCTTGCTCCCCGCGTCGGCGCCGGCCACCACGTAGTCGGTTTTCTTCGACACGCTGCCAGCGACCTTGCCGCCTGCATCCTCGATCAGCGCCTTCGCTTCGTCGCGCGACAGCGTCGGCATCGTGCCCGTCAGGACGAACGTCAATCCGTGGAATGGCCCGACCGCGCTCCGTTGCGGCGCGCCTTCGGTCCAGTGTACGCCCGCCGCGCGCAATTGCTCGATGCCTTCGCGGTTGTGCGGCTCGGCGAAAAAACGCGCGATCGACGCCGCGAGCACCGGACCGACATCGTTGACCTCGACCAGCGCGGCTTCGTCCGCGTCCAGCAATGCGTCGAGACCGCCGAAATGGAGCGCGAGATCACGGGCCGTGGCTTCGCCGACATGGCGAATGCCCAATGCGAAGATGAAGCGCGCGAGCGTCGTATGCTTGCTCTGCTCGATTGCGTTGATCACATTGGCGGCGCTCTTGTCGGCCATTCGCTCGAGCGCCGCCAGCTTGGCAAGGCCGAGCTTGTAGATGTCCGCCGGCGTATGGACGATGCCGGCATCGACCAGCTGGTCGACGAGCTTGTCGCCCAGGCCTTCGATGTCGAGCGCGCGGCGGCTTGCAAAGTGCAGCAGCGCTTGCTTGCGTTGCGCCGGGCACACGAGCCCTCCAGTACAGCGCGCGATCGCCTCGCCCGGGAGCCGCGCGATCGCCGACCCGCATTCCGGACAGACGGCAGGCATCACGAACTCCCTGGCGGCGCGCGGCCGCCGGTCGAGGACGACCCGCACGACTTCCGGAATCACATCGCCGGCACGCCGCACGACGACCGTATCGCCGATACGCACGTCCTTGCGCCTGATCTCGTCCTCGTTATGCAACGTCACGTTGGTGACGGTGGTGCCTCCGACAAAGACCGGCGCAAGGCGCGCGACCGGCGTGATCGCGCCGGTGCGACCGACCTGCACGTCGATGGCGATGAGCTCCGTGGTCATTTCTTCCGGCGGAAACTTGTGGGCGACCGCCCAACGCGGCTCGCGGGTGCGAAAGCCGAGCGCACGCTGCAGCGCCAGGTCGTTGACCTTGTACACGACGCCATCGATCTCGAAGGGCAGCTCGCTGCGCTTCCCCTGCACCCGGTCATAGAATGCCGCGAGCTCGTCCGCCCCGTGCGCGATCCGGCGATCCGCGTTGACGGGCAGGCCGAATTTCTGCAGCGCGTCCAGCAGCGCGGCCTGCGTGGGCGGCAGCGCCCACCCTTCGATTTCGCCCACGCCGTACGCGAAAAAGCGCAGCGGACGTTTCGCGGTGATCGCGGGATCGAGCTGGCGAACGGCGCCGGCGGCGGTGTTGCGCGGATTGACGTACAGCCGCTGTCCCGCGGCTTCCTGCCGCGCGTTGAGCCGTGCGAAATCGGCGCGCGTCATGTACACCTCGCCGCGCACTTCAAGCACGGCCGGCGCACGGCCGGCGAGTCGCCGCGGGATCGCACGAATGGTGAAGATGTTCTGGGTCACGTCTTCGCCGGTCTCGCCATCGCCGCGCGTCGCGGCCACCCTGAGCTCACCCTGCTCGTAGCGCAGGCTCACGGCGAGGCCGTCGAACTTGAGCTCCGCCATGTATGCGAGCGGCGGCGCGTCGGCGGGAAGCTTCAACTCGCGCCGGATCCGTGCGTCGAACTCGGCAGCACCCGCCGCCGTGGTTTCGGTTTCGGTGCGGATCGACAGCATCGGTACCCGGTGCCGGACCGCGGCAAAGGCGGCGACCGGAGCCCCGCCGACACGCTGCGTGGGCGAATCCGCGGTGACGAGCTGCGGATACTGGCTCTCCAGCGCCGAGAGCTCGCGGAACAGCGTGTCGTATTCGGCGTCGCTGACCGTCGGTGCGTCGTCCTCGTAGTAGCGGCGGTCATGCGCGGCGATCTCGGTCTTCAGCGCCGCGGCGCGCTTGGCCGCCGCGGCCGGCACCGACCCCGCGGACGCCCTGGCCATCACGCGCCGAAGAGCGCCAGCGCCCGCGGGCTTCCCGGCTCGATGCCGACCTCGCGCAGCGCCGCAGCCGCCGCGTCGACCTGCTTGCGAATCGCCGCCAGCGCCGGTTCGTCGAGCGGACGCCGGTTATCGTCGACCAGGTCCGCGCCGAGCGTCTGGGCGAGGCGCTTGGCCGCGAGCTTCATGTGATCGAACGCGCGCGGCGGATCGGCGACACGCGGAACGTCGAGGAGGTACACCACGCCGTTGGTCGCGGACACGCGCAAGGTGTCGACGGTGAACGGCTCGTTGCGCAGGTTCTGCAGCGTGTAGTGGATCGCGCCGGTTTCCTCCTGCACCCATTCGAAGCGGCCGCCGGGGGCCAGCTTGAAGCCGGCCGCTTCGGCCACGCCACGCAACTTCGTGCCAGGGATGCCGGCGGCGTCGCCCTTGAGCACCGTGAGGCCGATCTGCACATCGACATCGGCGCACAGGCGGTCGAGCGTTTCGGCGCGATCGGTCTCGGCGCCGACATCGGGGACCGAGATCGCCGCGGGCAGCAGCGGTGCGAGCTCGCCCACGACGCGCACGAACGTATCGAGCTGCGCGCGGCTGGCCGCGCCATTGCGGTCCGCGAGCAACAGGCAGGCGGCGATGTCGACGAAATCGCCGCGCGTATCCGATGCGAGGAGCTGCCACGGGGCCTCCCGCGCCGCCCGGCCGAACCATCGTAATCGCTTGCCTAGCCGCGCATGCAGCCCGGCAGCCAGCGCGCCGACGCCGACCGGCTTCGCCGGCTGCAGCGTCACGATGCACTCGATCTCCGGGTCGGGCCTGCGATGGCCGCCGGCGTCGCCATCCACCGAGCGCGCCATCGGAATCGTCGCCGCGTATTCGTCGGCAGGTGCCACCGACACCGGTCCTTGCGCGACGACGTCGATCGGAGGTTCCCAGTCGGCCGCAGCCTCCTCGTCCGCATCGGGCCGGAAGGCCGGGACCGCGTTCGCGGGCATTGTCGCGCCGCTCGCGTCGTTGCGCAGCGTCGGTTCGACGCGTTGCAGCGGCGCGCCGCCGCCCGGCTGCACGGCCACGCCGTCCGGCTTGCGAAAGGTGGCCGTGATCCGGCGCTGCACGCGACGTTCGAGCCACCAGTTGTAGATGAGGACGCCGACGACCAGGACGACGCCGGCAATGATGAGACCCAGTTGCAGCGGACTCACCGACTTCAACACTTGGGAAATCCCCGCGACCATGGATAGGGTGCGAGTATAGCGCGAAGGATTTCGATAACCCCGCTAATGGCTTACGCGGCGTTCTCGGCCAGCGACAGCGCCTCGGCGATGTCGACCGCGACCACACGCGATGCGCCCGGCTCCGGCATGGTGATTCCCACGAGCTGGTTCGCCATCTCCATCGTGATCTTGTTGTGCGAGATGAACAGGAACTGCGTTTCGACCGCCATCTCGCGCACCATCGCGCAAAAGCGGTCGGTGTTCGGATCGTCGAGCGGCGCATCGACCTCGTCCAGCAGGCAGAACGGCGCCGGATTCAACTGGAACAATGCAAACACCAGTGAAATCGCGGTGAGCGCCTTTTCACCGCCGGACAAAAGGTGAATCGAGGTATTGCGCTTGCCTGGAGGCTGCGCGATCACCTGCACGCCGGAATCGAGGATCTCGTCGCCGGTCAACACGAGCCGCGCCTGGCCGCCGCCGAAGAGCGCGGGAAAGAGCTTGGCGAAATTCACGTTGACCGCCTCGAACGTCTGCTGCAGCAATTGCCGCGATTCGCGGTCGATCTGGCGGATGGCCGTTTCGAGCGTGGTCATCGCCTCGGTGAGGTCGGCCGCCTGGCGGTCGAGATAGTCCTTGCGCTCACGCGACTGCGCGAGCTCGTCGAGCGCCGCGAGATTGACGGCGCCGAGCTCGGCGATGGCGACGGTGATCCGCTCGATCTCGCCTGGCAGCGTGCGCGCGCTGCCCCACGCCTTCAGCGCATCCGGCAGCGCGGCGAGCTCGGCATGCGCTTCGGCAAGCTGCTCGGTGAACTGCTGTTCGGCCAGCGCCGCCGCCTGTTCCTTCAACTGCATGTCGAGGATCTTTGCCCGCGCGGGCTCCTGTTTCTGGTCGGCGGTGAGGCG
>Ga0207675_100005442_pt1 | contig 12201 bp, 10 predicted proteins | sample KBSSwiS42_FD_184305 | JGI IMG/M metagenome (GOLD analysis project Ga0207675, IMG submission 184305) | Switchgrass rhizosphere microbial communities from Kellogg Biological Station, Michigan, USA - KBS Switchgrass S4-2 (SPAdes) (version 2) | ecosystem: Host-associated > Plants > Roots >...
CAGGCGCTTCTCAATGCGCGTGGGGCCCCACCTTTCTCATTGCGCCGGGGCCCCACCCCCAGCGCCGGCCGCGTCGCGGTGCCCGCTCCGCGGCGGCTGAAGGCTCTCACGCGCGGGCGGCTCGACTCGCTGCGCTCGTCCCTCGACTTCGCTCGGGACGACCTTGAGCGAGCGCAGCGAGTCGAAGGGTCGCTCGCCGCGGCCGCAGGCGCTAATGAATGTCTCGATTTTCTCATTTTCCGGCATTGTGATCCACAATCCGAGGGCGCGTTCCGGATCTGTCGCCGCTGGCGCTATCTTCTTTACTGGCTCGCGGGGCCCCACCCCCGCTCGCCGCGCTGCGGGCTCGAAGACTCGCCCCTCGACTTCGCTCGGGACGACCCTGAGCCACGTCGAAGGGTCGCTCCTCGCGCGTGGAGACTCTCAGTTGCAGCTCGAAGGCGTCTACTCCGTCCTCCCTACTCCCTTCCAGTCGAACGGCGATGTGGACGAAGCCAGCCTTCGCCGCGTCGTGGATCTCTTCATCGCCGCTGGTGTCAGCGGCGTCACCGCGCTCGGCGTGACCGGCGAGGTCGCGCGGCTCGACGACGTCGAGCGCCGCCGCGTGCTCGAGGTGGTCGTCGACGAGGTCAAGGGGCGCATCGGCGTGGTCGCGGGCACGACGGCCGAAGGGACGCGGACGTGCGTCGCCTACAGCCGGCAGGCGCTCGACCTCGGCGCGACCGCCGTGATGGTGAGCCCGCCGCGGATGGCAAAGCTCAACTCGGACGCGGTCGTCCGTCACTACAAGTCGCTCGCCGACGCCGTCGACATCGAAATCGTCGTGCAGGACTATCCGCCGATCTCCGGCTTCGCGATGGAGCCGTGGCTGCTCGCGCGGATCGCGAAGGAGATCCCGCGCGCGCGGACGATCAAGCTGGAAGATCCGCCGACGCCGTTCAAGACCTCGCGCATCTTGAGCGAGATCGCGGACAGGAATCCCGGCGGCGACGTCGCGGTGCGGATTTTTGGCGGGCTCGGCGGCGTGTTCCTCCTCGAGGAGCTCCTCGCGGGCGCCACCGGCGCGATGACGGGGTTTGCCTTTCCCGAGATCCTCGTCCAGATCGTCTCGCTGTTCCGCGCCGGCCAGGTTGACGAAGCCGCCGAGGTGTTCTACCGCGCGGTGCCGCTGATGCGCTTCGAGTTCCAGGAAGGGATCGGCATGGCGATCCGCAAGGAAGTGCTGCACCGTCGCGGCGCGCTCGCGAGCGCCGCGACCCGGCCGCCTGCCGCCGCGCTCGACAAGACGACGCGCGAGGCGCTCGACCGCGTGATGAAGTGGAGCGAAGCGTTGGTTGCCGGGAGCTGGAAGCTGGGAGCTGGAAGCTGTTAGCTGGCTTGCCAGCCGTAGCTCGTTCGGAGACAGGGTGGCCCGCCTTCGCCAAGGCTACGGCGGGCAGCCTTCGCGAGCCTTCATGAGCGAAGGCTGGGAGCTGACATGGATCTCGGTCTGAAGGACAAGGTCGCGCTGATTGCCGGCGCGAGCAAGGGGCTTGGCTACGCGGTCGCGCGCGCGCTGGCGGCCGAGGGGGCCATGGTCTCGATCTCGTCACGCGATGAGGCGGCGATTACCGGCGCCGCGGCGCGCATCGAGCGCGAGACCGGCGCCAGGGTGCTCGCAATGCCCGTGGACGTCCGGTCTCTCGACGCCATCGACCGCTGGGTGAAGACGACCGCGGAGCGCTTCGGCGGGATCGACGCGCTGATGACCAACTCCGGCGGGCCGCCGGCCGGCGCGGCGGTGTCGTTCGACGACAAGGCCTGGCAGGACGCCCTGGATCTGCTGCTCTTCAGCGCGCTCCGCATGGTCCGCGCGGCGGTCCCGTCGATGCAGGCGCGCGGCGGCGGCGCGATCCTCATGTCCACGTCGTCATCGGTCAAGGAGCCAATCCCGAACCTGGGGCTCTCGACCGTCGTGAGGGCGGCGGTGTCCGCGCTCGCCAAGACGCTGTCGCTCGAGCTCGCGGCGTCGAAAATCCGCGTCAACCAGATCATTCCCGGCCGCATCGACACCGACCGCGTACGGCACCTCGACGAGATCAACGCGAAAAAGTGGGGCGTCTCGGTCGACGAGTCGAAAGCCCGATCGATCGCCGCGATTCCCCTGGGCCGGTACGGCGAAGGGGACGAGTTCGGACGTGTCGGCGCGTTCCTGCTCTCCGACGCGGCCGTCTACATGACGGGCGCCACCGTCCAGGTCGACGGTGGAGCGATTCGGAGCGTCCTGTGACGGCGCAGGACCGGCGGCGCGAGATCCCATGTCCTTGATGCGCAAGGCGCTGCTCGCGGCGTCCACCAATCCGTGGCTGCGTGAGCGGGCCACGAAGACCGCGTTCGTGCGGCGCTCGGTCGCGCGGTTCATGCCGGGGGAACAGATCGAGGACGCGCTGCGTGCCGCGCGCGAGCTCGAGGTGCAGGGCATCACGACGATCCTGACGAAGCTCGGGGAGAATCTCGCGAACGTCCAGGAAGCCGAGGAGGTCACGCTGCACTATCTCGACGTGCTCGATCGCGTCGCCGCGTCCGGGCTCGACGCGCACGTCTCGGTCAAGCCGACGCAGCTCGGGCTCGATCTCGATCCCGCGTTGTGCGAGCGGAATCTCGACCGGCTGGTCGAACGCGCCGAAGCGCGCCAGAATTTCCTCTGGATCGACATGGAGAGCTCTCCGTACGTCGATCCGACAATCGCCCTCTACAAGCGGACGCGCGCGAAGACCGCACGCATCGGCATCGCGCTCCAGGCGTACCTGCATCGAACGGCGCAGGACGTCGAGTCGCTGGTTCCGCTCGGCTCCGCCATCCGCATCGTCAAGGGGGCGTATCTCGAGCCCCCGGCGGTCGCGTACCCCGACAAGAAGGATGTCGACGAGAATTTCTACAAGTTGTGCACGCGGCTCCTGGCAGACGACGCCCGAAAGGCGGGCGGGTTGCTGCACATTGCGACGCACGACACGGCTCTCGCCGATCGGCTGCTGGCGTATATCGCGGAGCACAACGTTCCGGCGTCCGCCTACGAGCTCGCGATGCTCTACGGTATCCAGCGCGGCCAGCAGGCCCGGTTCGCGCGCGAAGGCAGGCGCCTGCGCGTGCTGATCAGCTACGGCGAGTACTGGTTCCCGTGGTACATGCGCCGCCTGGCCGAGCGTCCGGCCAACGTGTGGTTCGTCGTGCGGACCATGTTCGGGTAGCGCACGCAGCCTGGCAGTGTCCTGACTTATACTTCGGCCATCCATGAGGCATTTTCTGGACTGGCTTCGGGTCGGGATCCTGACACTCCTCGTCAGCTACGTCCTGCTCTTCGCCGTCGTCATGGGGGCGATGCTGCAGCCGCCGGAACGATTCGGGCAGTTCATGAAACGCATGCCCGGTGCGCTCGTCTGGGGTCCGCTGCCGGCGACGCACATGTGGCTCTGGGCGCGCCGCGGCGATCTCGAGGAAGGCGATCCCGCGCCCGACTTCACGCTGGCGTCGCACGATCACAAGCAGCGTGTCACGCTGTCGTCGTACCGGGGGGACCGTCCCGTCGTGCTGGTCTTCGGGAGCTACACGTGACCGCCGTTCCGCCGGGAGGTTCCCGCGCTCAACACGTTGTACAAAGACTATCGCGATCGCGTGGCCTTCCATGTCGTGTACATCCAGGAGGCTCACCCGATCGACGCGTGGCAGACCGAGTCCAACGTGACGGACAACGTGCTCGTCGCCACGACGAAGACGGCGGACGAGCGCGACCAGGTTGCCGGCCTGTGTCTCACGAAGCTCGGCATCGAGCTGCCCGCCCTCGTCGACGGGCCCGACAATCGCGTCGAGCGCGACTACACCGGCTGGCCGGATCGGCTCTATGTGATCGATCGAGACGGCCGGGTTGCGCTCAAGAGCGCCGCCGGCCCGTTCGGATTCAAGCCGGCGGACGTGGAAGCGACGCTCAAACGGATTGTCCCGAAAAGCTAGTCGGACCGAAAAACCCTTCACCGCGCGAGGGAGGACAGACATGAAGAGGACGATGCGCACGCTGGGTTCAGGCGCGGCCGTTGCTGCCGTTGCCGCGCTGCTGGCGATCTCCTGGACCGAGACGAGCGCCGGCCAGGGGGCGGCCAACGCCGTCAGCGTCGACCCGGACGATGTCGGCGGAGTGGTGACGGGCCCGAAAGGGCCCGAAGCGGGAGTCTGGGTGATTGCGGAAACACGGGACCTCCCGACGAAATTCGTGCGGATCGTGGTCACGGACGATCGCGGCCGGTATCTGCTGCCCGATCTCCCGAAGGCGAACTACACGGTCTGGGTGCGCGGGTACGGTCTCGTCGATTCGCCGAAGGTCGAGACCGCGCCCGGCAAGGTCGTGAACCTGACCGCGGTGGTCGCCCCGGACGCGCGCGCCGCGGCGCAGTACTACCCGGCCGGCTACTGGTTTTCCCTGCTGCGCGTGCCGGACAAGTCTGAATTCCCGGGAACGGGCCCCACGGGAAATGGCATCTCCCCGACCCTCGAGAGTCAGGGCGCGTGGCTGAGGAACATCAAGTCCGGCACGTGCATGGCCTGCCATCAGCTTGGCAACAAAGCGACGCGCGAGCTGTCGCCCGGGCTCGGGCACTTCGACTCGACCGCAGCGGCGTGGGAGCGGCGCGTGCAGTCGGGACAGGCGGGGTCGCAGATGCTCAGCGGGATCAACCAACTCGGCGCGAAGCGTGCGTTTGCGCTCTTCGCCGACTGGACCGATCGCGTCGCGGCGGGCGAGCTCCCGCCGACGCCTCCGAGGCCGCAAGGCGTCGAGCGCAACGTCGTCATTACCGAATGGGACTGGGCCGATCCGAAGTCGTATTTGCACGATGTCGTCTCGACGGATCGGCGCAATCCGACGGTCAACCCGAACGGGCTGCTTTACGGCGCGCTCGAGCTCAGCAACGATTACCTGCCCGTTCTGGATCCCGTGCGGAACATGACCAGCCAGGTCGAGCTGACGGTGCGCGATCCGGCGACGCCGCCGGCGCAGGGCCCGATCATGCTGCAGCCGTCGCCGTACTGGGACCGTGATGTGCTCTGGACGAGCAAGAACAACGTCCACAACCCGATGTTCGACGAAAAGGGCCGCGTGTGGATTACATCTGTCGTGCGTCCTCAGGAGAATCCGGCCTACTGCAAGGAGGGATCGAGCCATCCGTCCGCGAAGCTGTTCCCGATCCAGCGCTCGGGCCGCCAGCTCGCCATGTACGATCCGAAGTCCGGGAAGCTGACGCACATCAGCACGTGCTTTGCCACGCATCACCTGATGTTTGCCGAGGACGCCAATCAAACACTGTGGACGAGCGGCGGCGGACAGGTCGTGGGATGGCTGAACCGGAAGATGTTCGAGGAGACCGGCGACGAAGAGAAGTCGCAGGGATGGACCGCGCTCATCATCGACACCAACGGCAACGGCAAGCGCGACGAGTACGTCGAGCCCAATCAGCCGGTGGATCCCACGAAAGACAAGCGCTACGGCGCCGCGTTCTACTCCGTGGCCCCGGCGCCGGACGGCGCCGTGTGGGGCTCGGTGCTCGGATATCCCGGCGCGCTCGTCCGGTTGAATCCGGGCGCACATCCGCCGGAAACCGCGCTGGCCGAAGTGTACGAACCACCCTTCAAAGACCCCGTCGCTCCGGGGTTCTCGCCGCGCGGCGCGGACGTCGATCGCAACGGCGTCGCGTGGGCCGCGCTCGCCAGCGGGCATATGGCCAGCTTCGACCGGCGGAAGTGCAAAGGACCGCTGAACGGACCGGCGGCGACGGGTCAGCACTGCCCCGAGGGATGGACGTTGTATCCCGAGCCGTTGCCGCAGTTCAAAGGTGTGTCGGAGCCGGGCAGCGCCGAAGGCAGCTACTACACCTGGGTCGATCAGTTCGATACGTTCGGCCTGGGCCGGAACATTCCGATCAACACCGGCAACGCCTCCGAAGGGCTGCTCGCGCTGAAGGACGGGAAATGGGTCGTGCTGCGGGTCCCGTATCCGCTCGGCTATTACACGAAGTGGATGGATGGCCGCATCGACGATCCAAAGACCGGCTGGAAGGGCAAGGGACTGTGGAGCACGGTCAGCACCCGGGCGCCGTTCCACATGGAAGGCGGCAAGGGCACGACGAGCAAAGTGATCAGGTTCCAGCTTCGTCCGGACCCGCTGGCGAAGTGAGGCAGGTGGCGCGATTTACGCCGGGCGCTCGAGCACCCGCGTGTCGCCGGCGATGGCCGGACGCCAGTCGTGCGTCACGCGGAGGACTTCCTCCAGCGTTGTCTCGCCGCGGACGACGAGCGCCAGGCATTCCTCGCGCAGCGTGACCATGCCGTTGACGCGCGCGGCCTCGTGGAAGCGCGCGTCGGCTCCTTTGCTCAGCACCAGCTCGCAGATGTTCGCTTCCATCTTCAGCAGCTCGAAGATGCCGAGCCGGCCGCGGAAGCCGGTGCCGCGGCAGTCGTGGCATCCGGTCCCGCGGAAGTACGACGCGGGCTCGCCGTCGCGGAACATCGCGCGCAGCGTCGGCGGCGTCTGCACCTCCACGCGGCACGTCGTGCAGATCCGGCGCACCAGGCGCTGCGCGAGGATGCCGATCACGCTCGACGCGAGCAGGTACGACTCGAGTCCCATGTCGAGCAGCCGCGCGATGGTCGCCACGGCGCTGTTGGTGTGGAGGGTCGAGAGCACGAGGTGGCCGGTGAGCGACGCCTCGATCGCGATCTCCAGCGTGTCGCAATCGCGAATCTCGCCGACCATGATCACGTCGGGATCCTGTCGCAGGATCGATCGCAGCCCCTTGGCGAAGGTGAACCCCGCCTTGTCGTTCGTCTGCCCCTGATTGACGCCGGGCAGCGCGAACTCGACCGGATCCTCGATCGTGACGATGTTCTTGCCGGTCTGGACGAGCTCGCCGAGCGCGGCGTACAACGTCGACGTCTTGCCGCTGCCGGTCGGACCGGTAATCAGCAGGATGCCTTCGGGGCGGTGAATCAGCTCGCGCATCGTGTCGAGCGTCCACCCGCTCATGCCCGCGCGATCGAGCTGCAGGCGGAGTCGCCCGCTGTCGAGGAGGCGCAGCACCGCTTTTTCTCCGTGCACGGTCGGGTAAGTCGAGCTGCGCAGGTCGAGGCGTTGATCGCCGACCGTCGCGCTGAACCGGCCGTCCTGGGGGAGGCGATGCTCGGCGATGTCCATCCCCGAGAGCACTTTCACCCGCGCCACGACCGCCGGCGCGAGCTCCTTCGGCAGCACGGCGATGTCGCGGAACGTGCCGTCGACGCGGAACCGCACGTGGAACTCGTCCGGACGCCGCTCGAAGTGAATGTCGCTGGCGCCGTCCGCCGCCGCGCGGGCGATGACGCGTTCGAGCACCAGCACGGCGGATTTCTCGGCCGCTTCGTCTCGCTGGAGCAGCTGCGCCGCGGGGGAATCGATGACGACCGAGCCGGCATCCTCCTGGTTGATGTCGGGCATCCACTCGTCGCGGTAGTAGCGGTTCAGCGCGGCGATGATCTCGTCCTCGAGCGCGAGCACGGTCTGGATCTCGCAGCCTGACGCGAAACGCAGATCGTCGAGCGCCGTCAGATCCTTCGGCACGGCGAGCGCGACGACGAGCGTCGTCCCCGTCCTCTGCAAGGGGAACGCGGTGTGGCGGCGGGCGACCTTTTCCGGAAGGGACGCGATCGCCTCGGGGCAGACCGTGTAAGCGTTGATGCGCGCCGTCGGCACGCCGAGCTGCTCGCTCAGCACCTCGAGGAGCACTTCCGGCGTCAGCACGCCGCGATCGACGAGCACGCGGCCGAGCCTGCGGCCGGTGCTCTTCTGCTCGGTGATCGCGATCTCGAGCTGGTCGGGCGTGATGAGCCCGCGATCGACGAGCAGTCCCCCGAGCGCCGTGTGTCCTCGCAGCGTGGGCGCCGGGGCGGGTTTGACGATGTCGAGCGCGATCGGGCGCGCGGGACCCGTCGACATACGTAACGGCTGCCGCGATCGAGCGGAAGTGTCGGGGGGAACTGATGGAGGCACAGGCGGCTGATCGCAAGCCCGGCGCCAGACCGACGACGGCGCTAAACCTCTACGCGCCTATAGCTTAGTCTTCTCGACCACCGGTCGGTCTCGCAGGGCCGTGTTCCGTCCTGGCACAGCCGAGGCGGGAGTCGTAAGCGGAGTGCAGGTCGGGACTGAAGGTGCCCCGAGTTGACTACGCGAATGCGAGTGAGACAGCCCGAGGACCACCAAAACCGAATGGGGTCTGACCCCATTTTTTTTGCGGGGCAGATTCGTGTAATCCGGCCAGACAGCGGTCCACCCGCAATCCACTTGGTCAACAAAAAGAGAGTCCGCGGATCCGTCCCGCGTATGAAAGTAAGGCAGTCGTGAGCCGCCTCCCGGCCCTCGGGGTCTGACCCCAGGGTGCCGGGGGGGCGGATCTGGTGTATCGGGGTCGGACAGACTGTGCCCGGCTCACGTGAAGTCCCGTTTGACCCTGCGACGTCGGGCCGTGGTAGCTTGTCCCATCCATGCGCTACGTCGCGTTTCTCCGGGCGATCAACGTCGGCGGCCGCAACACCGTCCGGATGGAGGCGCTGCGCCGTCAGTTCGAATCGCTGGGCGCCACCAATGTCGAGACGTTCATCGCCAGCGGCAACGTCATCTTCGACACGGCGCGCCGGAACGCGGCGGTGCTGGAGCGCGAGATAGAGGCACATCTGGCGAAGGCACTCGGCTTCCCGGTCGGGACCTTCTTGCGGACGATCCCCGAGGTTGCCGCGGTGGCTGCGCACGCGCCGTTCCCGCAGTCCGAATTCGCCGCGGGCGCGACGACGCTGTACGTCGCGTTTCTGAAGAAGGCGCCCGACGCCAAAGTCCGCGCGGCCGTGGCGGCGCTGCGGAACCCCGTGGACGATCTGACCCTGCACGAACGCGAGCTCTACTGGCTTCGGCGGAACCACGTGGGCGAGTCGATGCTGTCCCAAGGGCAGTTCGAAAAAGCGAAGGTGGGGGACGCGACGACGCGGAACGTGACGACTGTCAGGAAGCTCGCGGCGAAGTACTGCTAAAGCGCCTGCGGCATTGAGTAATGGTGAACGGCGTGACAGGAGGCGGCACATGTTCGAACAGCAATACCTCGACGATTCGGTCCGTCAGCTCCGCAAGCTGAAGGGACAGGCTGACAAGGCCCTGGCGCAAATCCAGCCCGAAGATTTCTTCGCCACGCTGGACCCGGAAGCGAACAGCATCGCCGTGATCATGAAGCACATGGCCGGGAACATGCGGTCGCGGTGGACGGATTTCCTCACGTCAGACGGCGAGAAACCCGATCGCCACCGCGACACCGAGTTCGAACTGGGCGAAGCCGACACGCGCGACCAGATCCTTTCGGTGTGGGAAGACGGCTGGGGCCGCGTGCTGCGCGCCGTGTCGTCGCTCTCGCCGGAGGATCTCGGGAAAACCGTCCGCGTGAGAGGGGAAGCGCACTCGGTCGTCGAAGCGATCAATCGCCAGGTGTCCCACTACGCGGCGCACGTGGGGCAGATCGTGCTGCTCGCGAAGCATTTTGCGGGACCGCAGTGGCAGTCCCTGAGCATTCCGCGGGGGAAGTCCCGGGAGTTCGACGTCGCGAAAGACGGCAGCGCTTACGATCTGCCTCGATAGCCCTTCGACTCGACTGCCTTGTCGCTCGCTCAGGCAGTAGCGAGCAGGGCTGAAGCCCCGCGCTACGTACGTAGCCTCACGGCACCGCTTGAGGCTGCCCGGCCGGCACGTGCCAGTGGGCGGGAATGTCCACGTACGATTGGTTCAGTTCCGCCACCGAGGGACATCCGAGCAGCTTGATCGTGCGCATGAGATCGGCCTTGAGGATCTCGATCGCGCGCGAGACCCCGGGACCGCCGGCAGCGCCGAGCCCGTATGCGTACGCGCGGCCGACGAGCACCGCCCGCGCGCCAAGGCAAAGTGCCTTGGCGACGTCGCTGCCGCGCCTGATCCCGCCGTCCAGCAGGACCTCGGCGCGCCCGTTCACCGCCTCCACGACTTCAGGCAGCGCGCGGACCGTCGGGTGCACGCCGTCGAGCTGACGTCCGCCGTGGTTCGACACCACGACGGCGTCGGCCCCCGCGTCGACCGCGCGGCGCGCATCCTCGCCGATGTGGACCCCCTTGACGATGATCTTCCCGTTCCACGCGTCGCGGATCCAGCGCAGATCGGGCCAGGTGACCGTCGACGCCTCCAGCGCTGTCCCGACGTCCGCATAGCCCATCGGCCCCTCGCCCGGAAGCATCACGTTCGGAAACTTCATCAGGCCGCCATCCGCGAGGAAGCTCGCGAGCCAGCTCGGTCTGGCCAGAAACTGCCCGACGTAGGGCAGCATCTTGACGGGATTCCACGACAGCAGCTCTTTCATCCCGTTGCGGAGGTCGCGCTCGCGCATCCCGGCGACGGCCGTGTCGATGGTCACGACCAGGGCGGAGTAGCCGGACTTTCTCGCGCGCTCGATGCCGGCCATGGCGACGTCGCGGCCGCCAACGAGATAGAGCTGATACCAGACCGGCCCGGACGACGCCTTCTGGACATCCTCCATGAGACAGCCCGAGAGCGTCGACAGGATATAGACCGTCCCCGCCGCCCCGGCGGCGCGCGCCGCGACCTCTTCCCCGCGCGCGTAGAACATGCGGGAGCTGCCGACCGGCGCGAGCAGTATCGGCATCGAAACCGGTGTGCCCACCACCGTGGTCCGCAGGTCGTACCCCGTGTTGGGCACCGCGCACCGCGGCCGGAACGTGAGCTCGTTGTATGCGCCGCAGTTGCCGGCAAGCGTCAACTCGCGGTCCGCGCCGCCGTCGATGTAGTCGAAGACCGCCCGCGGCAGCCGCCGCTTTGCGGCCTTCCTGAGATCCTCGATATTGACTATCCGCGGGGCGGCAACTGATTTCGGCATGGGACCATATTATGATGGCGGCCTCGCGGTAGCAGCGAAGCTGCGAGGCGGGCCTTCTGACATGACGTGGACACCCTGGATCCAGGTTTACGATCCGCTCGGGAGCCCGTGGCTCAGCACCGCCGCCGCGGCGCTGCCCATCGTCCTGCTGCTCGTTGCGCTCGGCCTCCTCGAGTGGCGCGCGCACATGGCCGCGCTCGCCGGCCTCGTCTCCGCGCTCGCCGTCTCGACGCTCGTCTACGGCATGCCGCTCCCGACCGCGGGGGCGACGGCGCTCCTCGGGGCCGCGTACGGCTTCCTGCCGATCGGCTGGATTATTCTCAACGCAGTCTTCTTATACAACCTCACGGTCGAAACCGGGCAATTCGAGATCGTCAAGTCGTCGGTCGGCCGGCTGTCGCGGGACCGCCGGATCCAGGCGCTGCTCGTCGCATTCTCGTTCGGCGCCTTTATCGAGGGGGCCTCCGGTTTCGGGACGCCGGTCGCGATCTGCTCGGCGCTTCTCATGGGTCTCGGGTTCACGCCGCTCTACGCCGCGACGCTTTCCCTGATCGCCAACACCGCTCCCGTGGCGTTCGGCGCCATCGGGACGCCAATCCTGACGCTCGCCGCCGTGACGGGGATTCCGGCCCACACCCTCGGGATGATGGCCGGACGCCAGCTTCCGTTCGTGTCGCTGATCGTTCCCGCCTGGCTCGTCGTCACGATGAGCGGCTGGAAAGGGCTTCGCGGCGTCTGGCCCGCCGTCCTCGTCTGCGGCGGCTCGTTCGCCGTCGTGCAGTTCCTGTGGAGCAATTTGATCGGTCCCGAGCTCGTCGACATCGCGGGCGGCCTCGTCTCGATCGGCGCGCTGGCCCTGTTCGTGCGCGTGTGGCAGCCGCGCGATGTGTGGGAGTTCCCTGAAGAGCGCGCCGCGCGAGGACTGGATAGCACTGCCCCCCTCGATCGCCCCGGCGTTCAGGCGCCGTCAGCGATCGCCGCGCCGGCGGACTCGACCGTCGGCGGTTCGCGCGCGGTGTGGCGCGCGTGGGTACCGTGGCTGTTTCTCAGCGTCGCCGTGATTCTCTGGGGGCTCGCGCCGGTGAAGGCGTTCCTGAACGGCGGCCCCCGCGGGCTCGCCGCGTACCGGGCCGGCGAGCGCCCCGTTGTCAGCCAGGTGCTCTCGCCGACGTTCAACGTGCCGTACCTGCATCGCGCGGTCTTTCGCGACTATCCGGTCGTGTCGGCGCCCGTCGATCCCGCG
>Ga0207675_100005448_pt1 | contig 12193 bp, 9 predicted proteins | sample KBSSwiS42_FD_184305 | JGI IMG/M metagenome (GOLD analysis project Ga0207675, IMG submission 184305) | Switchgrass rhizosphere microbial communities from Kellogg Biological Station, Michigan, USA - KBS Switchgrass S4-2 (SPAdes) (version 2) | ecosystem: Host-associated > Plants > Roots >...
GGCCCCGACGAAGGTAATCGGCTGATTCTCGGATTCGTCGGGCGCGCTCGATGAGCGTCGGTCACTCTGGAGCCGGCACAACCGAATCCCGGCAGAAGGCGACCGCGAAGATTCCACGAAGGGGACTGGGCCTGTTTGCGCCCGCCTCGAGAACCGCGATGCAGCGCCGCGGATTGCTGCCGCCTAACGCCCGGCATCAGCGGCCCGCACGAACCGTCCCGGATGACAGAGGTGCTGGGTGCGCGTCCGCCGCATGCCGTTGTCGGACGGCAGTCATTATTTCGATGACTGTAGCCCCAACGTCTTTTTGTCCAGTCGTAGAAACCTGACCGCATTATTGTAGAAGATATCCCGCTTCTGTTCTTCCGTCAGAAAGCTGGCCGACTCGATTCCCTCTATGGCCATGCCGATCCCCTCCGGCCAGACCATCTGATCCGACCCGAACATCAACTGCTTGCCCAGCCCGTTTCGCACCAGCGCCCGCAGGTACTCGTGGAATGCCTCGCGTGGGCGGAGCCAGTCGATGGCGCCCAAATCCGCGTAGACCTGCGGGTACATGTGCAGGATGGCTATGGTCTCTTGCAGATACGGAAAGCCGGCGTGCATCAAGTAGACGCGCAGCTTCGGGTGTCGAATGAGCACTTCCTCGAGCTGCGCCGGGTTCCCCAGCGACGTGCGGAATTTTGGGCAGCATCGATAGGGAGTGTTCGAAGGAGCTAGGCCGGTGTGAAGTCCCACGGGTATGTCCAGCTCCTCGGCCAACGCCCAATAGGGTTCCATCCGCGGGTCGTTGGGAGCCACGCCGCCGTATGGCAAGCCCAGTTCACCCAAAGCGCCGAGTCGTCCGGCCGCATGTTCCCGACGAAGGAACTCTAGATCGGGCGCGGACGGGTCATCAAAACCGTAGGAAGCTACGATGCGGTCCGGTGCAGCCGCTTTCCACCGGAGAATCGCTTGATAGTCGTTGCTCACAAACGCCTTGACGATGTTGTACTTCTTCATCTCGGCGAGACTGGCCTGCATGTGGGCCTCTTCAGTAGTGGCGGTCATCGCCTGCCCGGTGACCGGGTTGGGTGTCTTGTTGGTCCACCTCTCGTCCTTGGCGTATGCGTGCACGTGCACGTCAATGACGGGGCGACGGTGTTGCTGGGACTTTTGAGCCGGGGCCGCTGACGAGACTGTTGTCAGTAGGATCGAGCCGAGAATCCGTGCCTTCACGAGTCCCTCCGATGTGCTGCTACGCGAGCCGTTTACCGCACTGGAGTTTTAGCGGCGGCGATGGAACATCCCGGCGATACGATGTATGCGTGATCGTGAACTCGCCAGGCGCCTAATTCAACGGACGCAGCAATTTCGCGCTGGCAGCTACAACTGCTCGTTAGGTCGAAGACTACGACGCGTTGGACGCCGCTTGATGTAACGAAACCCGACTACGATGACCCGGCGCCCTGCGCGGAGGGCAATCGCGCGCCCAGCGCGAGAGCGACGGCACCCGCGCGGACCGCGTGACGGGCGGACGGGCCAAAGCCGAAGGCTGGCGGCAGTAATCGAGACACATGCATGTGGATGCCTAACGCATAAAGTTCAGCTGCAGAGCGCCGCATCGACGGGCGCCGTTGACTGGAATCTGGTACGTGGCTGACGGGGGATCAACCTGATGCCGGTCGCTCTGTCAGTTGCAACGAACGTTAGGCTGCCGGCTCGGCAGAGTCGTAACTGCGGTCGCGGTACTGCTGTAGGAACTCGCGGAGCCGGGTCAGACTCGCGGCCTGCTGAGAGGTCAGGGAGACGACGCTCGCGCCTTCGAGCGGCACGCCCTTCTTGAGTAGCTCGTCGAGGACGCCGAGGTCCTGGCCCGTGACGAACGTGGCGCCGAAGCCGTCCAGCCACTCCTGCTCGTCCAGGTCGGCCAGGCGACCGGCGAGACCCTCGAGGTCACGGACGACGAGCCAGAGTTCGGGCGCATCCGGCTGTCTGGTCGCAGCGGCGCGTACTTCGGTACTAACGGCGCGGAGTGCGGCTACGCCTGCGGCGACGATCTCCGAATACTCAATAGGAAGCCTCATTTGTGATTCCATGTGGCAGCCTAACGATTCGCGCTGAGCCGCGGCGCTCGCGATCCCACCAGCGCCGACGGGCTCCAGCGCGCTGTTAGGCGGCGCTCCGGGTCCTCCCGGTTCTTGCGATGGCCCCGATCATGAGAGCGCATACCATCAACACATTCATCCACCCGAACCAGTCTCCAAAGCGAGCGTAGAACGTCCTTCCCGTTCCAGGTGGGGCGGCCACCACGATGACCGGATCGGTTGCACTGGATCGTTCGTCCACAATGCGGCCGTACGAATCGCTGACGGTAACGAAGCCCCCCTGAGCCGAGCGTGCGATCGTGAATCCATTCTCGACGCCGCGGACAACCGCCATCCGGGAATGCAGCCTGGCGTCGTCCACGAAGTCCCACGCGGGGACTGCCAGAAAACGAACGTCACGCTGGCCGTAACCCCGTAACCAGTCCGGAAAATCGAGGTCCTTGCAGATCGCGACGCCCCACAGCCCACCGGGACCGGCGAAGAACGTCCGGGTATTGCCACTGGCGTAGTCTCTCTCAATGAACGGCACGGGGTGACGCTTCTCGTACTCCACAGTCGGTCCGCCGTCTGAGGGAAAGACCAAGGCCACGTTACGCCTGGGTTGGACTGCATTGCGGCTGAATCCGGCGATCACGCTGACGCCCGCAGCTCGCGCCGACTCACCCAAGACGTCCATCACCGGCCCGGCGCTCTCTGGAGTCACCCCAACCATCTTCTCAGGGAGAACGACAACCTCAGCGCCTTGGGCGGCAAGATGAGCGACGCGGGCGGCGTACGCCTCAGCCGTGACGACGGCAATCGATGTGTCCGTGGTGATCGCCGCGTCAGGCAGCCCGCGATCGGTCGCCGCTAGGCCAACCCGCACGCCGCCTGATCCGGAAGCGTCGCGTAAACGAACGCCGCCATAGCCGATCACCGCCAACGTGATTGCAAGCGCCGGCACGAAAAGGGACACTGACCGACGCTGCCACGCCAGCGCGGCGGCGGAAGGCACAAGGCTGAGGACGAACACGACGCCCCAGAGGCCTGTAAGCGACACCAGCTGCAGCAGCGGGAGAAAATCGGCCTGCGAGTAGGCGAGGCTCCAGAGCGTTCCGTTTGGGGAGATCAGGGCAAACAGGAATTCGTAGGCGGTCAACACCGCTGGAAAGACGAAGCTGGCTAGCCACGTCGGCATTCGCCCTCGCCGCGCAGCGACACGGAAGGCCAAAGTGGCCACCGCAAATGCAACCGCCGGAGGAAATCCGAACAGGACCCAGCCTGGGAGTCCGTACGGAGTGTTGAGGCTGCCCAGGAAGAAAGCCGTGAAGGCGATCAAGGCGGTCACCGGCCATGATCGCTCGGAAGACATGATCAAGACCGGGAGCGGGGCAACGTACGCGAGCGGCCAGAAGGTGCCCAGACCCGTCGATGCATAAAAGGCAGCGGCGGAGATAGCGGTGGCCAGGATCCCGAGCGACAGTCGCATTCGCCTTCGCATCAGGACACCTCGTCGTTCATTGTTCCCCGGCATTGATACCAGGAAAACGTGGCCGCAGAGAACCAGGGGACTGCCGGTTCTCTCTTGGTTGCGTCAAGCCGCCTAACGCATGAAGTTGAGCTGCGAGCGGATTCCACAGTTGCGAGCGACGCGAGCATCCTCAGACCGCTCGGCAGTTCCAACGAACGTTAGGTAGCGGCCGCGCCGATCTCAACGGCGCGCGAATCTCCAGAGCGCGAGAAAGAGGGCCGGCGGGACGATCAACACGGCGGACACGATCGCCGTCACAGCGAGCCACACCGGGAGCGACGCCCGCGACTCGATGCCAAAGGCGAAGCCCCAGTTGCCGCGCCACTGCGCCACGGCCACGAACGCGGCCGCGCCGAGGGCGACGGTGACGAGAAGGGCGGGCCACAGCAGGGCCCAGCGAACGGCCTGCACGGGGGAAAGCCGAGCGAGCCAGCTCATTACTCTCCTTGCAGAGAACGGTGTCGCTACCTAACGCCAACTAGCCTGTTCCGTAATAACCAGCTCTCAACGGCGTAGCCGTGAATACCGGCGCTCCCACGCCGCCGAATTCGGCGGGCGACGGCGTGGCCCCGCCACCGTGTCCAAAGTAGCGCGATGCCACGCGATTGCGCAGCAGCAGAGTCCCGTCGAGCAAGTTCGGCGGCGAGGGATGCCGCCTGTTCCAATGGCAGCCGAGCATCGTCATCGACACTCCCACCCGCGTACGCAACCTCTGATCGACTCCCCGCCCACCACGCAGCGTCGATACACGCCAGGTCGCACGCACGCACGTGGGCACGCGCACCGCGCGGCGGCGTAGACCAGAGGCAGGTGCCTATTCCCACACCGCAGCGGCCCGGGCGTGGAGTGAGACGCGGAGTCTCGATCACTGCTCCAGCTCGCAGGTCTCCATCGCCACTGCTCCACGCAGCGCACGTGTCAGAACAGCGTAAAGCCCGCCGCGGTGCCACACGTCCCACTTTGACGCCGACCCGCGGCGGGGATACGATAGCCGCCGGTCCCTCCCGGTCCCTCCCCTCCCGAGGCATCAATGTTCCGAGCCCGACGACTCACCGTCGCTCTTGCGCTCCTCGCACCGATCGCCCTTCACGCGCAGGCGCGACCGGCCGCCGCGCCGATCTCGCCCGAGGTGTACCGCCGTCTTCCCTGGCGCACCATCGGCCCGGAAGGCAACCGCTTCTCGGCCGCCGTGGGCGTGCCGGGCGATCCGCTCACGTACTACGTCGGCGCCGCGTCAGGCGGTATCTGGAAAACCGTCGACGGCGGCACGAACTGGACATCGCTCTTCGACGACCAGCCCGTGCAGTCGATCGGCTCGCTCGCCGTAGCAAAGTCCGACCCTAACGTCGTCTGGGCCGGAACGGGCGAAGGCAAAATCCGCTCGCACATTTCCGTCGGCCAGGGGGTGTACAAGTCGATGGACGCCGGCAAGACGTGGGCGCTCATGGGGCTCGAGAAGACCGGCCGCATCCCGCGCACCGTCATCCACCCGCAGGACCCCAACACCGTTGTCGTCTGCGCGCTCGGCCACGCGTACGGGCCGCAACCCGAACGCGGCGTCTTCCGCACCACGGACGGCGGCACGACGTGGACGAAGGTGCTGTTCGTCGACGAGAACACCGGCTGCTCCGACCTCGCCATGGATCCGAAGAACCCGCGCGTCCTGTTCGCCGGGATGTGGCAGCTCGAGATCAAGACGTGGGGACGCACGAGCGGCGGGCCAGGCGGCGGGCTCTTCGTCTCGCGCGACGGCGGCGCGACGTGGCGGCGCCTAACGGGAAACGGGCTGCCGACAAAGCCGGTCGGCAAGGTTGCCGTCGCCATCGCGCCGTCGAACCCGGATCGGATCTATACGCTCATCGAGACAGGCGATGGCATTCCGTGGAACGGCCAGGCGACGGACGTCGGACAGCTCTGGCGGTCCGACGACGGCGGCGAGAACTGGACGTTGATCAATCGCGACCGCAACGCGATGGGACGCGCGCACTACTACTCGCGCATGGCGGTCGCGCCCGACGACCCCGACGAGACCTACTATCTCACCGCGTCGTTCGCGAAGTCGATCGACGGGGGCGCAACGCTCGTCACGCAGCAGGGCGGACGCGCGCCGGGCGGCGACCACCACGACATCTGGATCGACCCGACGAACGGGCACCGCCAGATCGTCGCCCACGATCAGGGTCTGTCCATCACCCAGAACCGCGGACAGACCTGGTACCGCCAGCGCCTGCTCAATGCGCAGATCTATCACGTGACGGTCGACAACGAGATCCCGTACAACGTGTTAGGCAACAAGCAGGACGAGCCGAGCTATCGCGGGCCGTCGAACTCGCGCGTCGTCGGGGGACGCGGCGCGGGGATCTCGCGCGGCATGTGGCACTCGGTGGGCGGCGGCGAGAGCGGTTGGGCCACGCCTGACCCCACGAACTCGAATCTCATCTGGTCGACGGCGTCCGGCTCCGGCATGGTCGGGGGCATCGTCGTGCGCTTCGAGGAGGATCGCCGGCAGTTCCGCAACGTCGAGGTGTGGCCACAGCAGTCGAACGGACCCGCGGAGGGCGTGAAGTACCGCTTCGTCTGGGACGCGCCGCTGCACATCTCTCCGCACGACCACAACACGCTCTATGTTGGCAGCCAGCACGTGCACCGCACGCAGGATGGCGGCCAGTCGTGGCAGGTGATCTCCCCGGACCTCACGCTCAACGACAAGAGCCGGCAGCAGAGCTCGGGCGGTCTGACGGGGGACAACATCGGCGTCGAGTACGCGGGCGTCGTGTACGGGATCGCCGAGTCGCCGGTCGAGAAGGGGTTGATCTGGGCGGGCACGAACGACGGGCTCGTCCAGCTCACGCGCGACGCAGGCAAGACATGGACGAACGTGACGAAGAACATTCCGAGCCTGCCGGTCTGGGGCGCGGTGCGCAGCATCGCCCCGTCGCGTTATGCGGCCGGCACGGCGTACATCACGGTCGACTTCCACCAGGTCAACAATCGCGACCCCTTCATCTACAAGACGTCGGACTACGGCCGCACGTGGAAGGGCATCACGAACGGCATTCCGAAGAGCATGCTGAGCTACGCGAAGGTCATCTACGAGGACCCGAAGCGGCGGGGCATGCTCTACGTCGGCACCGAGAACGCGATCTACGTCTCGTTCGACGATGGCGAGCTGTGGCAGCCGCTGCAGAACGACCTGCCGCACGCGCCGGTGTCAGGCATCGTCGTGCAGGAACATTTCGACGATCTCGTGATCTCGACCTACGGTCGCGGATTCTGGATCATGGACGACATTGGCGCGCTGCGCGAGCTGACGCCTAACGTTCTGTCGAAGGAGGCACACCTCTTCACGGTGCGGCCGGCGTACCGCTTCCGCCCGATCACGGCCCCGTCCACCACGTACGACGATCCCACGACCGGCCAGAACCCGGAATACGGTGCGTCGATCAACTACTATCTGAAGGCTGCCGCCACGGCCGCGCCGAAGGTCACGATCCTCGACGACAAGGGCACGGTCGTCCGCACGTTGAACGGAGCACAGAGCGCGGGGATCAACCGCCTTCACTGGGATCTCCGCTACGAGCCGTCGGCCGAGGTGCGGCTGCGAACATCGCCGCTGTACGCGCCGCACATCGTGCCGGGTCCGAACGGACGAACGGCGCCGGGCACGAGCACGCTGGCCATCCTCGCGCCGCCGGGTACGTACACGGTGAAGCTCACTGTCGGCGGCACCGACTATACCCAGCCACTCGTCGTCAGAAAGGATCCGAACACCGGTGGCACCGAGGGCGACATCGCGGCGCAGACGGCGGCGCTGATGGCCGTCCGCAACGACCTCAATCAGGCGGCGGACGCCGTCCACCGCATCGAGTCCGCGCGCGTCCAGATCGACGCGATTGCGCGCACGGTGGACGATTCGACCGTTCGGCGCGCGGCGGGCACACTCACGCAACAGCTCATGGACCTCGAGACGAACCTCGTGGATCTCCGCCTGACGGGCGGCGGTCAGGACGGCGTCCGCTTCGCCGCGAAGCTGATCTCGAAGCTGGGTTACCTCGCGAACGGAATGTCAGCGAGCGACCACAAGCCGACGGACCAGCACGCGGAGGTCCGGCAGCTTCTGAACACGGAGCTGCGGACGCACCTGACGACGCTCGACGGTCTGATCGCGAAGGAGCTCGCGGCGTTCAACGAGCTCCTGCGACAGCGGAACGTGCCTAACGTGGTGGTGCGACCGAGGCCGATCAGCTGAATATGGCATCGACCAGCTGTCATTCCGAGCGAAGCGCCCGCGAAGCGAGCGCGCAGGCGAGGAATTGCCGTCGTCCCGACCGGGGGCCTGTCCCTCTACCGGGACGAGTGCGATTCCTCGCCTCCGCACCTGCGGTGCTCCGCTCGGAATGACAACGCCCCGGCGATTCGTCGACTTCGCTCGGAATGACAGAGGGGGCTAAAACCGCTGCCACCCGAACCCGCGGCCTAACGACAGCACCCACCCGCCTGGCTCGCGGTCGTTCTCGAACCGGTACGCGAGGTCGAGCCGCCCCACGATCGAGCCAGCCGAGCGGATCGAGCCGATCCGCAGCCCCACGCCCGCGTCGGTGCCCGAGCGGCGATCCTGCCCGCGGAACCACGCCCCGCCGTGATCCACGAATCCGGCCACGCCGATGCCCACGAGCCCGAGGATGCGCGGCAGGGCCAGCCACCGGTACTCGCCATTCGCGAGGTAATAGCGGTCGCCCGTGAACGAATGCGACGGAAACGCTCGCACGCCGTAGCCGAGACCGAGGTCGTACTCCACGCCGAATGGCGCGTCGTTGAGGCGGCCCCCCGACACGCGCGCGACGAACAGGTGGCGCTCGTTAGGCTGCGTCATCGCCAGCAGGGCGCCGTCGAGGCTCGACGAATCCACTTCCGCGCTGGATCGCAATCCGCCCACCGATCCCCCGAGTTGGGTGAACCCCCCGGGGATCTCGAGTCCGGCCGACACCGCCACGCGACCGCCGATGCCGTTGTGCTCGTATCCCCAGGCCTCCGGCGCGAGCGCGACGTCCGCACGGAGGGTTGGACCGAGGTCGACGTCCTCCACGCGACCCATCGCCTCGTAGTTGCGTACCTGGATGTACTTCGGCGTTCGCAGGGCGACGAACGGGCCCGCCGCCACCGTGACGGTGCGTGGGAGCGGCGCGGTCCCGCCCTCAGGGCCGAAGTCATCGCGTTGAACCTGACCTGTGAGGCCGACGCGCACGTATCCGCGAGGGCTCGCCCGAACCGCAACGGCAGCGTCGCCGCGCAGCAGCTCGAACTCGCGACGCGCGGAATCCTTCGGCACCCGCGTTCCTTCCTCGTAGTGCAGGACGCGCCCGTCGAACAATCCCCAGCTCAACGCGGCCCCGCGACGAGACGAGAGACTGAAGAACGGATAGTGCACGCCCGCGCCAGCCGAGTGCCCGTCGGACCGCTGCGAGTACGACGCGCCAACGCCCACACTGTTCGCGATGAGCCGCGGTGTGTCGAATCCCGCGATGAACGTGTTGCGGTCAGGGTCGCTCTCGTAGCCTAACGTCGCGATCGTGCGCGTGCCCAGCAGGTTGATCTCCTGGACGGACGCGCTGATGACACGCTCGCGCCCGCTCGTGCGTAGCCCAAATCCCAGATTGGTCGTCCAGCCGTCCGTCGTGCGCACGCGGACGGTGACACCCGAGTCGGTGGAAACGGTGTCGATCTCGACGTCACGGAAGATCGAAAGCGCCCGAAGGTTGCGCGCACTCTCGTTCGCGCGCGCGGTATCGAACGGCTCGCCTACCTCGAACAGCAGTTCCCGGCGCACGACGTACGGACGGGTCTGCACGTGCAGCGCATTGACGAGCCCGAACCCCCAGAACGCACGGGCTTCAACCGAGTCGAACACCTCACTGCGATTGATGACGATCCCGCGAATGATCGGTGCTTTGCTCGCGCTCGCCTCACGGCTTGGAGCCCCCTGTGACAGCGCGAGGCCCGCGCAGATCGGGAGGCTGGCGACCCCGAGGAACAGCGATCGTCGTAGATTCAAACGCACCTTCGGCGGCTCCGTGGGTTCAGGTGCCACAAGCTATGCGGCAGACCCACTTTAGGCACGGTTACGGTCCCGCCCGATTCCGGATTCCGCGGCTGAACCAAAACCCTGTCCGCCCGGATGATGTCCAATTCCCAGCCTCACGCCCTCCGTCGACATCGCCATTGTCGTTAGCCGAACAGATACGCGAAACCCTCGGATCCTCCTTCACCGTCGAGCGTGAGCTTGGCGGTGGCGGGATGTCGCGCGTCTTCGTCGCCTACGACCAGACGCTCGAGCGACGGGTCGTCGTGAAGGTCCTGGCGCCCGAGCTCATGGCGGACGTCAACGCCGAGCGTTTCAGGCGCGAGGTCCTCGTCGTCGCCGGACTGCAGCATCCGCACATCGTGCCCGTCCTGAGTGCTGGCGAGATGGACGGTCGCCCGTACCTCGTGATGCCGTTCGTCGAGGGCGAGTCCCTTCGCACGCGCATCGCGCGCGGCGGGCCCATGCGAGTGGTCGAGGCCGTCGGCGTGCTGCGCGACGTCGCCCGCGCTCTCGCGTATGCCCACGACCGCGGCATCGTCCATCGCGACATCAAGCCGGACAATGTGCTCATCCACGCCGGCTCCGCGGTCGTCGCGGATTTCGGCGTGGCCAAGGCACTCGACGTGGCGCGACGCACCCCCGGCGTGGCGGCGCAGGGCACCCTCACGGCCGCTGGCGCATCGCTCGGTACGCCCGGTTACATGGCCCCGGAGCAGATCGCTGCGGATCCCGACGCCGATTACCGCGTCGACATCTACGCGTTCGGCGTTACGGCGTACGAGGCCCTGACCGGAAAGACCCCGTTCCATGGCCGCCCCCCGCACGCACTGCTCGCCGCGCACCTGTCCGAGACGCCGCCGTCGCTCGCCGAGCTCCGTCCGGAACTGCCATCGGCGCTCGTGTCGCTCGTGATGCGCTGCCTCGAGAAGGATCCCGATCGACGTCCGCAGAACGCGCAGCAGATCCTCATCGCGCTCGAAGATCCGGCCGTCCTGAGCGGCGAGCTCGGTCCGTCCACGATCACCGGCGCGGCGATCGCCGCGCGCACTCGCGCATCCCGGCGGAAGCGATTCGCGCTGGTCGCAGTCGTTGCTGGCGCGATCGCGGCCGCGGCGGGGACCCTCGTGGTCCTGAATCGCGACGCGCCGCCCCCACGCCCGGCAGCCGCCGCAGCGGTAGCCACGCCAAGCATCGCCGTCCTGCCATTCGTCGAGCTCGGGAGCGATTCGAGCAACCTCGCGGCCGAAGCGATCGCGACCGAGCTCACGAGCGCGCTCGCTCGCGACCGGCGCGTGCGCGTCGCGTCCGGCAACAGCGCCGTCGCGCTGCAGAAGCGCCTCTCACTCGGCCAGAGCGTGAGCGACGCCGTCACGCTCTACGTCGAGGGCGTCGTGCAGCGCGAGGCGGGTCGCGTGCGCGTCGACGCCCGCATGGTGAACGCCGCCGACGGCTTCATGGTGTGGGCGCAGAGCTACGAGGGCGACGCGAATCAGCTGCTGGCCCTGCGCGCGGAGATCGGTACGGCCGTCACCGAAGCCGTGCGCACGCAACTGGGATTGTCGGAGCCGAGCACCCAGCCGGGTACGACGAAGCAGAACTGACCGCTGCCGCGGATGCGCTGCCGCGGATGACACGAGGGTGGCCGAGCGGTAGATTCGCCGTCTTCCGCGACTGTACCCCCTGTGCCAGCCCATGACGACGCCGCCGACCCACGCCGAGGCAGGACAGACCGGCACCGACGAATTCGTCGGCTGGATCATCTCCACCAGCGACCACACCGGCTTCCGCACCGACATTCGCGCGGGCGGCTACGACTTCATCGCTGACGAGCCCGTGAGCGTAGGAGGAAGTGGGGCCGGACCCTCGCCATACGAGTACCTGCTCGCCGCGATTGGCTCGTGCACAGCGATGACCGTTCGCATGTACGCGGGCCGCAAGCAGTGGCCGCTCGAGCGGATCACGGTCCGGGTTCGCCCCACGCCAGCCCACATCAAGGATTCCCTCGACTGCGAGACGTCGGAGGTCGGCCCGCGGCGCATCGACCGCCTCGTCGAGATCGTCGGCCAGCTGACGGACGAGCAGCGCGAGCGCCTGCTGTACATCGCCGACCGCTGTCCCGTGAAACAAAGTTTGCAGCGCGGCATTCAGATCCGAACCGTGGAGTCAACTCAGTGAGCTCGATGTCTGCTACCCGTATGATCCGCGTCCACGCGGCGGCCCGTCGCGCCGCCACGTTCATCCTCCTCGGCGCTTCGGCGGGCGGCGCTCAGGCGGCACCGCGCGCCGTCGAGCGTGAGCCTCGTCCGGCGGCGACCTCCATCCCCACGCCGGCGTCGGTCATCGGGTTCGAGCCCGGCACGGACCGAAAGCTTCCCACGTGGAAGCAGGTCACGGACTACTTCACTGCGCTCGACAAGGCCAGCCCACGCGTGTCCGTCCGAACGCTCGGCAAGACCACGTTAGGCCGCCCGTTCCTCGTCGCGTTCATCGGCGATTCGGCGACGCTGGCGAATC
>Ga0207675_100005452_pt1 | contig 12189 bp, 8 predicted proteins | sample KBSSwiS42_FD_184305 | JGI IMG/M metagenome (GOLD analysis project Ga0207675, IMG submission 184305) | Switchgrass rhizosphere microbial communities from Kellogg Biological Station, Michigan, USA - KBS Switchgrass S4-2 (SPAdes) (version 2) | ecosystem: Host-associated > Plants > Roots >...
CGCTCGCGAGCTCGAGCTCCACGGCTACGGAGCGCTCGCTCGGAGCGGCACCCAGCACGAGCAGGACTCGCGACCCTGCCACGTCGCTCACGGTCTCGAGGGAGTGGCCTTGCCAGCGCGCCGCCTCTATCTGCGCGGGCGCCGCGAAGCGCACGCCGAGTGCCCACAGGTCCGGAGGCGCGTCGAGCTCGAGCCGCAGCGAGCGGCCCTGACGCTGCATGCGGGGTCGGGGCAATGGCTCGGTTGGCGCGGGCGCGCTCGCCACGTACATCAGGCCACGAGCATAGGCCGGCCAAGGGTGCGGACGGCTGGGGCGCGAGGCAAATTCCGCGGCGCCACGCAAGGACTGGGGTAGGGCGCCGGCGCTGGAGTCCGCGAGCCAGTGAGCATCGCCCTGCGCGTTCACTTCCAGCACGAGAGAAAGCCGTTGCGGCACCTCGGCGGAGTAGGCAGGGATGACGAGTTGGCTCAGCGCCAGCAGCAAACCGCCCGCGAGCAGCCCCAGGCGCGTGCGACGGCCCGCGAGCAGTGGCCCGAGCAGCGGCGCGAGAGGGCTCAGCCCCCAGCTCGAGGCCAGTGCCAGCACGGCCGGCATCGACAGCTCAATCGTGCTCGGCAAGAGCGAGAGCACCGGCAAGACCAGCACGCCGGAGCACAGCGCGGCAGCCAGCATGCCCCCGTCGCTCACTCGCGGTGCCCCGCGCAGTTGCTGGCCGAGCCGGATCAGCGCGGCGACGAGCCCGGGCAGCACCAACAGATAGCTCGCTGCAGGCAGCGTCGCAGCCAGCGCAAAGCCGAGCACCAGCCAGCACAGCCAGGTGACGTCCCAGAGCGCCTGCCGCTGCTCGGCGCTGGGCAGCAGCCAGAGCCCGAGCGCCTGACCCGCGGCGACAAATGTCAAGACTCCGAGCAGGAACGGCTCAGGCGTCGCGATGACGGGGAACGGCAGAGCCCCCACCAGACCGAGCACCGTCGCGAGCAAGACGCTCGCCGCGAGCGGCACGCCCTGAGCGAGCAACAGCGCGAGCGCGGCTCGCCCGAGCTCCGCAGCGCCGTTCGCGCGCTGGCGCCGCTCGCGGAGCAGTGCCAGCGCAAAACAAGCGAGGCCGAGCGCCGCGAGCGGCAGCAGCCACGCTTCCGGCAGGGTCACGAGCCAGCCCGTCAGCACGTCAAAGTACACCAGCTCGCGAGCGCCGGAGCTCGCCAGGTCGAGCTCGCGCAGCGTCGCCAGCGCGGCGTCCCCTTGTTGTTGCACCGAGCGCCAGTCCAGACGATCGAGGGTGTCGTGGGACGTATGGTAGTTGGCCACGCCGCCCACGAAGGCGAGATTCAAGCCCTCCAGACCCTTGCGCAGGAAGACGCTGAAGTCGGTGTCGTTCGGCAGGGCCCGGTACACGGGGGCGAACAGCGAGCTCGCCACGGGCCGCGCGGTATGGGCAAAGCTGCGTACCAGCGCGCCGCTGTGCTCGCCTGTCTGGAACATCAAGCTCGGCCCGCGGTTGCCGCGCGCCTCCAGGTTCAGCGACACACGCAGCTGAGCCAGGAGTGGATGCTCGGCGGCAAACAGCCGCGCGCCCAGCAGGCCGAGCTCCTCGCCGTCAGTGAATAGCAGCCACGCGCCGTTGCGCGCGGGTGCAGCACGCAGTGCTCGCCCGAGCTCGATCAGCGTCGCCACGCCTTGCCCGTCGTCGCCGGCGCCGGGTCCGGCCGGCACCGAGTCGTAGTGTGCCGAGAGCAGGATGCTGCTTGGTTGCGTGCCCGGCAGCGCTCCCGGCAGCTCTGCCAGTACGTTGTGTAGCTCGGCACAGACTCCCTCGGGTCCGCACGCCACGCCCGTCTGCACCTCGGGTTTCAGCCCGAGCCGCTCGAGCTCCGCGATCAGACGATTGCGCAGCCGCTCCCCCGCCGGGCTGCCGGTGGGGTGAGGCTGCCCATCGCCGAGCAGGTGCTCCAGGGTCTGCGCAGCCCGCGCCGCGGAAAACTGCGCCGCCGGGGCAGCTGCAGGCCGCAGCACGGGCGGCGCGAGCCGCTCCCAGACCACCAGCTCCAGCAAGGCGAAGAGCAAGAGCGCGAGCAAGGGAGGGATCATTTGTGTGCCATCGGGTTAGCTGGCGACCGCGGCGCGCCGGTAGCGGCGTAAGGTCGGCGTGCGCAGCGCGAGCCAGAGCGCGGCGAGCACGCAACCGACGCCGCCGCTGACCACCGCACCGACGGGCCCGAAGCGCTGTGCCACCAGCCCCGCCTCCAGCTCCCCGAGCTGCGGGCCGCCCATGAAGAACATCATGTTCACGCTCGTCATGCGCCCGCGCAGCTCATCCGGAGTTTCGAGCTGGCGCAGCACGTTGCGCAAGACCGTGCTCACCGTGTCGGCGGCTCCCGACAACATCAGGCACACGAAGCTCAACCAGAGCACGCGCGACAGGCCGAACGCGGCCGTGACCAGGCCGTACACGATCACCGCGCTCACCAGCACGCGGCCGCGCTGGTCGATGCGTTCCACGAATGCGGCCATGGCCAGGCTGGTGAGCACGGCGCCTACGGCCGTGGCGGCGGAGAGCAGCCCGTAGCCGTGGGCGCCGACCTGCAGCACGTCTTGAGCGAAGATGGGCAGCAACGTGGTGGAGGAAGCAAAAAACGTCGCGAAAAAATCCAGCAGCATCGAGGAGCGAATCAGCGGGCGGCCGAAGACGAAGGCAAAGCCAGCCCAGATCGAGCGCAGCTCGAACTTGGCCCGGCTTCCGCCGGTCTGCGCCGGCGGCACCTGGATCGCCCATACCGAGGCCATCATCACCACGAAGCTGAGCGCGTCGCACACGTACACCAGCCCGACCCCGTGCGTCGCGATCAACACGCCGCCCAAGAGCGGGCCCGTCACCGCGGCGAACTGGAACAGGATGCTGTTCAAGCTGATCGCGTTGGGCAGAGCTTCGCGCGGCACCAGTGATGGATACAGCGCATTGCGCGCCGGGTTGTCGAACGTGCCGACGGCCGCCGTGAGCGCGGCGAGCGCGTACACGGAGGCGAGGCTCGCCTTTCCGCTCAGCGTGAGCAGGGCCAGGCCGGCGGAGAGCAGCCCCAGCACGCCGTTGGTCAGTAGCAGCACGCGGCGCCGATCGAACGCGTCCGCCGCCAGACCGGCAAACAGCGAACACACCACCACCGGCACGAAGCGGACCAGCCCGACGCCGCCCAGGGCCAGCGCCTTCTGATCGGCGGGCACCAGCAGCGATACCTGCCAGAGCAGCGCGGTCTGCCGCATCATCGAGCCGGCAAACGAGATCAGGTTCCCGAGCCACAGCAGGCGAAAGTTGCGGTAGTGCAGGGCCGCCACCGACGCGTGCTGGGGAAGCCAAGGCATTGCCGCGGAACTACTACGGGTTTCGCGTGACGCCAAGAGCTGCCGGCAGGGCCTGGCACTGGTCGCGTCCGGGCCGCGGCTGCGTCAGCCGAAACGCGTCACGAACGCACGGTGCAACGCGAGCTCTGGCTCATTTTTGTCGTCGGCACTGCCGGGCACGAGCGCGCTCGGGCGGTAGCCGGTGTGCAGGTTGCCGACGGTCACCACGCGGTCCTGGATCGAGAAATCGAGGCGCCAGGCCTTGTGCGCGAGCACCCAGCCATCCCCCTCTGGCTTGATGCGTCGGTAGGCGTGCGGCTGCGCCCCGAGCCGCAGCACCTCAGCGACGCGCTCGCGGATGTCGACGCCGTGCTGGGCGAGAAAATCGAGCTGCATGAGCGCGCGGGGCGCGAACGCCACCTGATACTCGGGCAGCGGATCGGGTGCAGATTCGTGGCTCAGCCAGCCGCTGTTGGCCTCTCCGAGGGCGTCGGAGTACGGCACGTAGGGCTTCAGATCCAAGATCGGCGTCCGGTCGAGCATGTCCAGGTTGCGCACCGACAGCTTCAGGCCTTCGATGCCGAGCAGCTCGACGGCGCTCAGCCCGATCGGGTTCGGCCGGTATGGCGAGCGGGTGGCGAATACCCCGCGCCGGCGGCTGCTGCGCGGCGGCAGCACTTTGGGCCGAAAACCGCGGTCCTGATTTTCGTGGAACCAGAATATGACCCAGATGAAGCGAAAGCTGGCCAGATCTTCGAGCGCGTGCTCGAACCCCGCGTGCTTGAACAACTCCAGCGTGCCGAGCGCTCCGCCCGCCGCGACGCCCTGGCGCGGCGCGCTCGAGCGCTCGCGGAATGGTGAATGCACGACGCCGATGGGGCGCACGCTGAAAGCTGCCCCGAGGCTCGAAGCGTCCGGCGCCGCGCGATCCGTCATCTCGCCGCGGGAGCTAACGTTGGCCGCCGGAGCCGTCAAGCGCAGCCCCGGGCGTCCTCCCGTGCAGTCATGGCAGCCGTCAGGCCGGCTTACGCGAGTGCTCGTGTTCTGCTAGTGTCCAGCGCTGGTCGAGTGAGACGGAGCAGGTGAGACAGCCGTGAAATATCTGCGAGCGGGGGCACTCCTGTGGCTGGGGCTGGCGTTGACCAGCATGGTTGTCAACTGTAAGGACCGGGACGTCTCCAGGCTGGCAGGGGAAATTCGCGAGGCGCCGGACGCGGGTGAGGGCGTCCTCGTCGATCGTTGCGTGCCGGGGCAGACTTTCGCGTGCATGGGCGGCTGTGGCGCTCCGAGCTCGGGCTACCAGGTGTGCGCGCCAGATGGTCGCTCTTACGGTGGCTGCATCTGCCCACCGCTGCGCGTGCTCGGTCCGATCCCGACACTGCCGGATCGCAATGACGGCGGGCGCATCGTCCTGCCGCACGGGCCGCAGCTCGGAGGGTTGCCGATGAGCCCCGGCGTGGCCGCGGGTGAGGGCGTGGTAGGCGCAGCGTGTCGCAGCGATGGCGACTGCATCAGCGGGCTCGACTGCCTGACGCCGGGCGGCGGAGCGCTCAATCTCAGCGGCCCGGCGGGCGGCTATTGCACCAGCACCTGCGGCAATGATGCGGCGTGCCAGAGCATCGATCCCGGCTCGGAGTGCGTGGGTTTCGCCGGCGCGAACATCTGTGTCCGCACCTGCGCGTCGCGCGCCACGCCGAGGGGCGTGTCCAAGTGTCTCGATCGCAGCGACGTGGTGTGCGTCTCCGTCGCCGCGCTGGGCGACGAGCCGCCGGGGGCAGGGCCGCAGCGCGGCGTGTGCTTGCCCAGCTGTCAGAGCGACGCGCAGTGCGGGCCCGGTCTGTTTTGCGATCTCGGCAACGGCTTGTGCACGAGCGAGCGGCCCGCGGGCGATCCCGTGGGCAGCGTCTGTGCTGGAGCCGAGTCGTGCGCGAGCGGGCTGTGTGTGACCCTCCCCGGCTTCGCGGGCTTCTGCTCCGGCTTTTGCCGCTTCGGTGGACCCGGCTGCGGCTTCGACGGCAGCGAGGCTTCGCCGGGCGCGGGCTGCGCCCTGGCGCAGGTACCGAACGAGGGCGTGGGTGACCGCGGGCTTTGTCTCGAGCTCTGTCAGAGCGCCAGCGATTGTCACGAGCCCGGCGCCGCGTGCATTGCCACCAGCGCGGGCAGCGGCGTTCGTGCCTGCGCGGTGCGCACGGGGGTGCCTCCGGTGGTGACCGTGCCGGATGCGGGAACGCCTCCGCCACCCGCAGGGCCGCCCATCGGCTCCGAGTGTTCGGCCTCGGCGGAGTGTGGCGCGGGGCGCGAGTGTCTGACGCCCGACCTGGATCCGTTCGGTCTCGGTGGCGGGCTCGCGGGCGGTTACTGCAGCGCTTCGTGTACGGGTGGCGTGGCGTGTCCGGAAGCGGGTACGACGTGCGTCGGGATCGGAGAGGACGGTGAGCGCCAGTGCCTGCGCGCGTGCAGCCCGGCGCCCGCCGGTGACGGCGACTGCGGCGACCGCGTGGGCCTGATCTGCATTCCGTTTGGCAACAACGCCGACGCCGGCTTCTGTCTGCCGGACTGCACGGCGGGGGCCGACTGCGGCGCTCTCAGCTGCGACGCGGAGCTCGGCCTGTGCGTGGAGGGGTCGCCAGTCGAGCCCACCACCGGCAACGCCTGCAGCGCCTCCAGCGATTGCGGCGCCGGCCTCACGTGCTTGAGCGCGGATACCGATTCCTTCGCAGGGGCCGGTGGCCCGCCCGGCGGCTACTGCAGCGCGACGTGTGGCGCCGGCAGTCCGTGTCCCGAAACGGGCGCCGTGTGCGTCGGGATCGGCGGGGGCGCTGGGATTTGTCTGCGTGGCTGCGATCCCAGCGCGCTGGCAGACTGTGGTGGGCGTGACACGCTGGTCTGCAACAGCTTTACTGGTGGCGATCCGACGGTCGGCTTCTGTGTCCCGCAGTGCAACTCCGACGACGACTGCGGCGAGCGCGTGTGCGGGCCCGACGGCTTGTGCGTCGACGAGCCGCCGCCAGAGTGCGTACAGGACGAGGATTGTTCGTCCACGCAGGTGTGTGTGGACGGCACGTGCGTGCCGTCGCCACCCGGATGCAGTGAGGATAGCGAGTGCACGCCCGGAGTCTGCGACCTGCCGTTGGGCGAGTGTGTGGACGCGACGACGCCGCCGGAGTGCAGCCTGGATTCGCAATGCGGCGTGCGGCGCTGCGACACGGCGAGTGGCAGCTGCGTCGATGCTGTCTGCACTCTGGACGCCAACTGTCGCGCCGGCGTGTGCAATCGGGTGACCGGGGTGTGCAGCGCGGCTCCGGCGATTTCCGTGGGTGGCTCTTGCACCCGCAACGCAGACTGCGCAGGCGGGCGCTGCTTGACGCTCGACGGCGTCACTGGCCTCTGTTCGGCCGTGTGCACCGTGGGCAGCGATCTCGGTTGTGAGGTCTATGGCAGCGACGCCGTGTGCGTGCCGCTCGACCCGAGCCAACCCACGCTCAACCGTTGCCTCGAGCTGTGCAACACTGGCGCGGATTGCGCGCAGTCCAGCTACGAGTGCGTGCCTCTCGGCGACGCTACGACGGTCGTCAACGGCCGCAGCGGCCTGTGTCTGCCGCCTGTGCCCGCAGCGCCGGCCCCGCCCGCGCCCTGAGCTCGCCCCGCTAACATGGCGGGCCCGCCGGCGCCGCGCCGTACGCCCTGGGACTGCGCTCGGGGATCAAAGACCGTAGTCGCGACGCATCTGGTCGTACTCGGCAAAGTCCGCGGCGCGCGCCCGGAAGGTGTTGCCCTGGCGGTCGAACATCGAGTTGCCCCACTCACCCGACTGGGACGGCTCCCAGAAGAACGTGCCCAGGCCGCGGCCGTCAGGCGCCTCGCGCATGACGTCGTTCAACAGCCGCCGCTGCGGATTGTACTCGGCGATCGCGAAAGAGAGCGCAGGAAACTGAGCCGTCAAGGTCTGCACCGTGCCGCGCCAGGCCGTGGACGGCCCCTGGAACGCCTCGTACGCCGAGAGCCCGAGCACGTCGAAGTCGACGCCACGCGACTGCGCGTTGCGCACCCAGGCGCTCACCCCGTTCGCGCTCTCGAAGTTCTCGATGTGCAGCATCACGAGCAGCGTGCTGTCGACCTGACGCACGCCCGCGATGCCCGCGCGCAACAGCGTGGCCAGGTTGTCCCAGTTGTTGGCGCTGCCGTTGGCGCCCTGATTGACGGCAGAGTTGTTGCCGAAGCAATTGCTGTTGGCCGTCGGCACGTGGATCAACATGCCGGGCGTGATCTCGTTGCCGACCTGCACCATGTCGGGGCGGACGCCCGCGGCCAGCATTTTCTGCAGCACGTCGACCGTGTACGCCTGCACCTGCGCCGCGAGCGCGTCCACACTGGCCGAGCCGCGCCAGGCTTCCGGGATCACCTGCTTGCCCGGGTCCGCCCAGGTGTCGCTGTAGTGGAAGTCGAGCAGCAAGCCCATGCCGGCCGCCTTCACCTCGCGCGCGAACTCGATGGTGTGGTCGCGATCATCGTACGCTTCGGCCTTGCCCTGGCAGCCATTGCTCGACGCATAGCCGTAGGCCGCCCTCGGATCGACGAATGTACGCAGCCGGATATAGTTGAAGCCGTGGTTCTTCAGCAGCAGGGTCAGGCTCTTCTGCGTGCCGTCGGTGTCGACGAACACGGCGCCTCGGTCCACTGCTTCCTGCACGCTGGAGATGTCCGCACCGAGGATGAAGGGACCGTTGAACGCCGGCGGCGGTGTCACCGGCGGCATCATCGCCGGGGGCGCCGCGACGGGCGGCGTCTCGCTGCCGTTGGCCGGAGGCGTGCTCGGGCCGACGTTGCCCTGCAACATCGGATTGCCCTCGCTGTTCGGGCTCGTGGCGGTGGCGCCCGGCTCCGAAGCGCCATTCCCGCTCGGCGCGACAACGTTCGGCGCCATCGTGGTCGCAGGCGACCCGTCCGAAGTGCCCGGCGGAGTGCCGCTGGCTACGTGTTCCACCGAGGAACATTGCCAGAGACAAAATGAGCCACAGAGTGGCGCGATGCTTCTCGATACACGGCTTCTCGATACACGGCTTCTCGCTACACGGTGTCTCATGAGGCCTTGCTACTGGGTCCCAGGGTACCGCGAGTCTGACGCCTTGTTAATGCGCGTCCCGCGCGTAGAGATAATCATTCCGACTGCCCACCCTTTTCGCCCGAGCCAGCGCCGTGAGACCAGGCTCGCTCGCGTCCGAGCTCGGACATCGCGCGGTGTTCGCGGGGCAAGCCGCTGGGGTGTGATGGGCGCGAGCCCGGGCCTCGCTCCTGTGCCTGCTGCGGCGTTTTGACCGGGCGGTTGGGGTACTGCGAGTGGGGTGAGTGGGCACCGACCCAGCAGCGTGCTAGAGCGGGGTTTCGGTATTGCCACCCGAATGGCGTACCGGGAGAAAACGCTCGTGGCCCAATGTAAATCCTGCGGCGAAGAAGCCGAAGAGCTGTTCAGCGTGACCGTCGATGGCAAGAAGCGCCGGCTGTGCGAGAGCTGCGCCGACGAGGTCAAGGCCGAGGAGGCGGTGGCGGCGGAGAGCGAAGCCGTCGTTCAGAAAATGATGGACTTCAAGGGCCGCCGCTGAAGGAGCGAGCGATGAGCGCGGTTACACCTCATGGCGACGGGGGCCAGCCCCCGGAGCGCGTGTCGTCGGCGCCTGGGAACCGGCAGGCGGTGGAGCGCGCACGGCGGCTGCTCGCCCGCGATTTCGGGCCTTCGCGACTGCTCGTGGACGAGCAAGACACCGCTCCCTACCGCCGCGACGCTTCGGAGGCAGAGGGCGAGCCGCCGGCGGCGGTGGTGCTGGCAGAGTCCGCGCGCGACATCCAGCTGGCGCTGCGTGCCGCTTCGGAGGCACGTGTGCCGCTCGTGCCGCGCGGCGGCGGCACCGGTAAGACGGGCGGTGCGGTGCCCGTGCAGGGCGGCATCGTGCTCGATCTGCGCGGCTTCGGTCGCATCCGCGAGATCGATCGCCGCGAGAGCCTGGCCGTGGTCGAGCCGGGCGTCGTGCTCGGCGCGTTTCGCGCCGCGGTGGCAGCGGAAGGCCTGTTCTATGCGCCCGATCCCAGCTCGCGCGTGGCCTGCACCCTGGGCGGCAACGTGGCCACCAACGCGGGCGGCCCGCGCGCGCTCAAGTACGGCGTCACGGGTCGGCACGTGCTCGGTCTCGAGGCGTTTCTGATCAGCGGCCAGCGCATCTTCGCGGGGCGCCGCACGGCCAAGGGCGTCACCGGCTACGATCTGGCGTCGCTGCTCGTGGGCAGTGAGGGCACGCTGGCGGTGTTCGGCGAGATCACGCTGCGCCTCTTGCCACCGCCGCCCTCCACGCTCACGTTGCTCGTGCCGTTCGAGCGCATGGCAAACGCGGCGGACGCCGTGATGGACATCGTCGCGCAAGGGCTCGGCCCCACCTGCCTCGAGCTGCTCGATCTCAGAATCGCCGGCGGCGGCATCCTGGCGGAGCTGGTCGGGCCGGAACTGAGCGCCGAGGTGACAGGGACGCGAGCGCTGCTGTTGATCGAGGTGGATGGCACCGAGCAAGAGTGTGAAGCCCGCGCTGGCCGTCTGCGTGCGGCGTGCCGAGCCCGCGGAGCGCACGATGATCGAGTGGCCTGGCAAGCGGAGCAGCGCGAGCGGCTCTGGGAGGTGCGCGGCAACATGAGCGCCACCTTGCGGCGTTCGGCGAAACACAAGCTGAGCGAGGACATCGCGGTGCCGCGCCGCTGCCTGGGCCAGCTCCTGGATCAGCTGGCGGAGCTGAGCCGCCGCCGCGACGTGCGCAGCGTCGCGTACGGCCACGCGGGCGACGGCAATCTGCACGTCAACTTTCTCTGGGACGAGCCGTCGGAGGAGCCGCGCGTGCAGGCGGCGATCCGCGAGCTGTTCGAGATCACCATCGCGCTCGGCGGCACGCTGTCCGGGGAGCACGGCATCGGCGTGCTCAAGGCCCCGTATCTGCCGCTCGAGCAGTCGCCGGAGCTGATCGCGCTGCAGCGCAGCCTGAAGCATAGCTTCGATCCGCTGGGTTTGCTCAATCCGGACAAGATTTTCCCCCGAGGCAGCGGCTGAGCCGCGTACACTGGGTAGGCAGCGTGTTTCGAACCCGGTCTCCGCAACGCCCTGTTCTGCTCAGCTCCGACGCCCCGCCGGTGTTCCCCGATCCGCGCCGCGGGGATGACGAAGGGCTGCTGGCCATCGGCGGTGACCTCTCCTCGGAGCGCCTGCGCGCGGCCTACGCCGCGGGCATCTTCCCCTGGTACAACGACGGCTTTCCGGTGCTCTGGTGGTCGCCGAACCCGCGCGCCGTGCTGCCGGCGGAAGACCTGCACGTCTCGCGCAGCCTGGCGCGCCGTCTGCGCAAGCGCGACTACGCGGTCACCTGGAACCTGGCCTTCGCCGAGGTCATCGCCGCCTGCGGGCAGGGCCGCAGGGGCGGTACCTGGATCGTGCCCGAGATGCGCCTCGCCTACCAGCGGTTGCACCACGCCGGGCACGCACACAGTGTGGAGGTGTGGCAAGCCAATCGGCTCGTGGGAGGGCTGTACGGCGTGCAGTCTGGCGCGCTGTTTGCGGCAGAGAGCATGTTTCACCGCCAGACGGACGCCTCCAAGATCGCCGTCGTGGCCGCATCGCGCAGCCTGCGGCGAGCCGGCATCGAGCTGTTCGACGTGCAGTTCGCGACGCCGCACCTGCGCTCGCTCGGGGTCAAGGAGATTTCGCGGGACGACTACCTGGCTCGTGTCACTCGGGCGAGTAGCCGTGTGCTCGATCTCTCGCGGCTGGTGCTCAGCGTGGACTGAGCTGGTTCCAGAGCGCGAGCCCGAGCGCCGCGACCAGCGCCGCGAGCGCGAGCCAGGACCAGAAGCGGGGCAGGTGGGGGGGCTCGCCGAGCTGCTGCTCGAGCCGCTCCGTCACGCGCGCCAGATCCGCCGCGGCGAAGGCGCGCTTGGGCACGATCAAGAACAGCTTGGCGGAGACCCAGATCAGAAAACTGTCCGGAACCTGCTGGTAGCCATACAGCCGGCTCCATTCGTGCAGCTCTCGGGACGCCTCGCTCGCCACGATCAGGCCCTGCGCGCCCAGCGTATATTTGACCAGACGCGCGGCGGGCGGCGTGCGCGCAAACCAGCGGCGCGCGATCTGATCGGGCACGTGGTACGCGGCAAAGCATGCCAGACCGAGCCCGCACACCAACGCCCCCAGGCGCCCGCGGCCTCGGGAGATCAGCACTAGTCCCGCGCCGACGGCGGCAGCGCCGAGGGCCATGGCCAGCATCAGCAGTCGACGGGTGCGCGGCTCCTGCCGCACGGCGAGCGCGAAATCCTCGAGGCCGAGACGACAGTGTCCAAAGACCGCGTCATCGAGTGCCCAGCGTGCCTGCTTATTCATCCGTGCTTACAGAACAGGGCCTCACGGAACAGGGGCTCAGAATAGGGTGGGATAAGTCTCACCTGCGAGGCTCGGGGGCGGCCCGCTTTATGGTGCGATCGCTGCGGCCATTGGTATAGGCTAAAAGTGCACGCTCTGCGGCTGACAGGAGACAGTAGCTTGAATTACCAGACGGGGTTGTTTGCGCTCGCGGCGGTGCTGCTCTCGGGTGGGGTGGGTTGTACGCTCGAGGACGTGGACTCGGACGCGATCCGCACCAAGGGCATGTACGCAGAGATGCTCGCCATCGCACCGGGAGACGGACAGACGCTCGTGAGGGTGAACCTGACGGTGGGCGGCAGCAGCGGCACGCACGTGCAGCTGGTAGGGGACGACACGCTGGTCGCGGAAGCCGGCGACGACGTGGAGGAGTTGGGCCGCCGCGGCCACGGTCGCTACGAGGTCAGCG
>Ga0207675_100005457_pt1 | contig 12184 bp, 11 predicted proteins | sample KBSSwiS42_FD_184305 | JGI IMG/M metagenome (GOLD analysis project Ga0207675, IMG submission 184305) | Switchgrass rhizosphere microbial communities from Kellogg Biological Station, Michigan, USA - KBS Switchgrass S4-2 (SPAdes) (version 2) | ecosystem: Host-associated > Plants > Roots >...
CGTGGCGAGTTGCTCCACGATGCCGGATACCGCCGACATTCCTTCCGCGCGCGACGCGCAAGCCGCTGTGATGATCGGCAAAAGCTCCAAGGCGGACGTCGAAGCCGCGCTCGGCAAGGCGCTCGTCGTCAGTTTCGACAGCGGTTACGAAGTATGGATTTATCGGGAGAGGAGTGCGGCAGCGGGATCAGGTTTGTTCGGTCGGCCGGCGAAAGAGCGGCCCGAGCTCGTGCTGTTGTTCGAGCCGGCCGGCACCCTGAAGAAGACGCGGGTGAGGGGGCCGGCTTCGTAACATTCGTGCAGCAGTATTTTCACCTTCCCGAACCTGGCTCCGCGTCGCGCTATATTCACGTTCCCGAGCCTTTAATGCCATGCGTGTCTGCGCACCGCGTTCTTGGGCATAATGGCGCATCGCTTTTCGGCCAGAAAAATGAACAATCGCCGCAAACTCCTGGCTGCACTCGGTGCAGGTGCTCTCACAACGCCATTCGGCGCCTTGGCGCAACCGCAAGACAAGGTCCGGCGTATCGGATATTTGAGCGCTCCCACGCGCGCCTCCGTTGAACGTGCCCATGACGAATTCATACGCGCGTTACGCGATAGCGGCTGGGTCGTCGGCAAGAATCTCGCCATCGAATATCGCTGGGCCGACGGCAAAGTCGAGCGTTTGCCCGGTCTTGCGGCCGAACTCGTGCGGCAGAAAGTCGAGTTGATCGTGGCGCCGGCGGGCTCGGCCGCGCTGGCCGCCAAGAATGCGACGACCACGATCCCGATCGTCATGATATTTCCAAACGATCCGGTTGCGACGGGGTTGGTCGCTAGCCTGCGCCGGCCCGGCGGCAATGTCACGGGCACGACCTTCGCGCCCGGCTCAGAGATCTTTGGCAAGCAGTTGCAAATTCTCAAGGAAACGATTCCGCACGCTACGCGCGTCGCGCTGATGAGCAAGCCGGCGTAATTCGGCTCGACATTGCAGCTGAAAGAAGTCGAGGCTGCCGCCCGGGCGCTCAACATTCAGCTGCTACGCTTCGAGGCGCGTGGCCCGGAGGATCTTGCGAAAGCGTTTGCAGCGATTGCGAAAGAGCGGGTCGACGCTCTGCTGCTTTCCCGCGACTCCAACATTATCGTGATTCGGGAGAAGATCTCCGACTATGCGCTGAAGGGGCGACTGCCGACGATGTTCAGCTTCAGCGAGAATGTCGAGGCGGGCGGGCTCATGAGTTACTCGGTGAACATGGTCGATTTCATCGGCCGCGCGGCAGGCTATGTCGACAAGATATTGCGCGGCGCGAAGCCGGAAGATCTGCCGGTGGAGTTGCCGACCCAGTTTGAACTCGTGATCAACATGAAGACCGCACGTGCACTGGGACTCAAGATTCCAAACTCGATCCTGTTGCGGGCGGACAAGGTGATCGAGTGATTTGGCCGGGGCCGCAAGGCGCTTGGGCGTCCTTATCCCCGGTTACACGCCGGGTGACTTTGCGCTAGACTCGCCGCTGTTGATTGCTGAGACGCCTTACACGCAGGCGTATATCGTTCGCCGTGCGTGCGTAACAATATCTGGATTCACTCTGCCAATGCGTCTGCCCTCGGCCATCTTCTGCGCTCTTTCGAAAGCAGCGCCCTTAATGTATCGGGATCGGGGGGCTTGGCGATGTGATCGTCGAACCCCGCCGCGTGGGCTTTCGCTATGTCTTCGAACTGCGCATACCCGCTCACGGCGATAAGCAGAACATCGATTCGTTGCGCGCGTAATGCACGTGCAACTTCGTACCCGCTCATACCGGGAAGCCCAAGGTCGCAAAGCACGATATCGGGCCGATTTGCGCGCACCTTGTCGATTGCTGTGGCGCCATCGTAAGCCACGTCCGCTGAATGACCGAACAGCTCCACCAGCTGCGCGAGCGAGTCCGCTGCATCACGGTTGTCGTCCACGACGATGATGTGGCGGGTAGTGGTTATGTGTTGGACCGGACCGCCGGGCGCGTCGTGAACGACATTCTCGATCACCCGCGGCAAACGAACAATGAATGTCGAGCCTTTACCTGCTTCGCCGCTCTTGACCTCTACCGTCCCATGATGCATCTCGATGATGCCCTTTACCAGTGCCAGTCCGAGGCCCAAACCACCGTCTGTCCGTGCCAACGATTGTTTGCCCTGAACGAACGGCTGAAAAAGTTCAGGCAGAAGCTCGGGATCTATGCCGGCCCCGGTATCGCTGACCCGGATCTCAACGCATTCGTCGACGACCTGCAAACAGAGCGCTACCCGCCCCGCGGCTGGTGTGAACTTGGCGGCATTTCTAAGCAGGTTACCAATCATTTGAGCTATTCGAGTTGGATCGACCATTACCCAGACCGGGAACTCCGGCACGTTCGTCGCGAGGCCAATGTCCAGCGTCTCGAACACAGTACTTTCGTCTTCAGCCGTACGTCTCACAAGGTCTGCCAGGTTGACGCGCTCAAGCCGTAGTTGTATCTTGCCTCGCGAAATCCTCGTCACGTCTAAGAGGTCATCCACCAGCCGCGTGACATGCTGAATCTGGCGCTCGATTACCTGCCGCGCGCGAAGAGCATGCTCGCTGGCCGCATCGGCCCGGCCTAGTATGTAAATCGAATTGAGTATGGGCGCCAGCGGGTTACGAAGCTCGTGGGAAAGCATCGCGAGAAAATCATTCTTCCGGCGATCGACTTTCTCCAGCGCCGCGGTGCGCTCTGCAACCCGACTTTCCAGTACCTCGTTGGACCTCGTGAGCGCTTGCTGCGCCCCGAGCAGGTCTCTGTTGATGGACTCGACATTTTCCTTCGCATCCGTCAGGTGCACGATGAGTTCACGGTTCTCGAAGCGTAGCTGCAGCGATGCGGTGAGCGTGTCGTGTATTCGCTTGCCCATAACCAGCACGGCAAGCAGGAAAAGCGCACCCATCCCGCTCATTGCGTAATGTATGTAATCGCCAGCGAATAAATATCGCAAGATCGTCGGCACCAGCGCACACAGCGTGAACAGCGCGAAAGCCTGAAATACCGACATCAACTGCACCATTGCCCCGATCACCGTACCGCCCAGGACAAAAGCAATGAAAAGCTGATGCTCCAATGAGTCCTGCGGGTACAAAACGAAAGCAGTTGAGCCCCATACCAGCCCTGCTGCGAGGGCGCCGGCCAAAAAATATGCCCGCCACCGCGATATATCCGCTGCGGAATGCGAAGCGCGCCGAAACTGGCTGCCGAGGATTATGCGAGCCAGCGAGACCAGCATGAGGCACACGAACCAACTTATGGCGCGCGCGGGGTCAACCACAAAGGATTGAATAGCGGCCAGCAGGATACCGTTCAGTAGCGTTACGGTTTGCGATACCGGCAAACTGGCATAAAGCAACCTGACCTGCTCAAGCAACAGCAATTCCGCAGAGCCGGCGGGAGCGCTCTGCGCGTTCATGGGGACCGCCGGCGAAATGCGCATTAAAGAAGTCCATCAGAACACAGCATCGAATTATCCGGGGCGCTAGCCTTGTGCTCCGATAAATGAATTGAGGCTCGAGAGTATGTTAGTCCACCGGGGACGGGATTGCAGCTACCTAAATGGCTTCAATTGGCGCCAAAGCGGTTGTGGCCCCGCGTACTGCGGCCACGCACTGCCAGATGGGGAGGCAGTGCAAAGCGATAAGCATCATAAGATCAAGCGTCCTACAAAAAACCTATCTTTTCGATAGATTTTTAGACGGTGTAGCCCAAACTGAGAGGCAGCACTTTATGACGACGATGGCCGTTTTTTTGCCCGTCTTTTGTTATCAAAATTCGCGGGAACGGGGACATTGCTTATCAGATCGGGGTCGCGCATAACGTGCGCCGCGCCTAACAATATTTCTAGCAGTCGCGACTCGATCTGAGGGCCAGTGACAAGTTTCGGGAAATGTGGACGGAGGATATCTGGAAGCGCTACTGGCTGGAGTCGATGACACCGTCGGCCCGTCGCATCAACCCGTCAACCCGTGATACGCTAACCTGCTGGTACTCGGCGCCGGGACATTCATGACGACCTCCACCCAAGTTGCGGATTGCGCATTGCAGGCTGTCAGGTCTCTGGCCGTCGCAGGACTGTTGTTGAGCGCAGACATCGTCAGCGCTCAGGATGCGGCGATCGCAGCATTTAAGACAGTGGATTCGATGGAGGCTCGCGTCCAGGGCTGCGCGACCTGTCACGGCCAAAGGGGGCAGGGCACTAGTGACGAATACTTTCCCCGTCTCGCCGGCAAGCCGGCCGCCTATCTCTATAACCAACTGCTGGCGTTTCGCGAAGGAAAGCGCGTGTATCCGCCGATGAATTATCTGGTCGCTTATTTGCCCGATGCCTATCTCAAAGACATCGCAGAGCACTTTGCAAAGGAGCGCCCCGCCTTCCAAGCGAAGCAGCAAACCACCGCGGATGCTTCGGTGATTACGCGCGGCGCGACGCTTGCCACCTCAGGCGACCCCAACAAGCAGGTGCCACCATGCATCACTTGCCATGGTCCCGGCCTGACTGGCATGGAGCCAGGCATCCCTGGACTCGTGGGGCTGCGCGCTTCCTACATAGTGGCGCAGCTCACGCGGTGGCGAACGGGCAACCGGCAAGCTGCACGGCCTGATTGCATGAAGCGCATTGCCGATCGCCTGTCAGACGCCGATGTGCATGCCGTCGCCAGCTGGCTCGCCACGCAAGACCCACCGGCAGACGCATCTCCGGCGAAGGCCAACCTTTCAAGAATGCCTCTGTCGTGCGGCAGCCAAATGTAGGCCCGTCGAATGAGAAAAGGGACGAGAAACTTTTTTGTCATCGCGATCGTCACTGTGTTGGCCATCGCCGGCGTGATTGCGTTCTTGATGCCCGGCTATCTGCCGGTGGTGCCCGGGGTTGTGGCCGCGGACCCCACGACCCAGACAATCAACAAGGGCGAGTACCTGGCCCGTGCGGGCGATTGCGTGGCCTGTCACTCGGCGCCGGGCGGCAAGCAGTTCGCAGGCGGACGGCCCATGCCCACGCCTTTTGGAAATCTCTACGCTCCCAACATCACGCCGGATGACGAGACAGGCATAGGCCAGTGGACGGCGGACGACTTCTACCGAATGATGCACAAGGGCGTTTCCAGGGACGGAACCCTGTTGTATCCGGCAATGCCTTTTGCCGCCTACACCAAGGTGACGCGCGAGGACTCCGACGCCATCTATGCTTACCTGATGTCGGTTCCGCCGGTGAATCAGAAAAATCGCCCGCACGAATTGCGCTTTCCTTTCAATCAACGCGACCTGCTGATCGGCTGGCGAACCCTTTACTTCAAGGAAGGCGAGTACGTGGCGGATACGACCAAGTCGACTCAATGGAACCGCGGCGCCTACCTGGTAGAAGGCCTGGGGCACTGCGCGATGTGCCACACCGCAATCAACAGGTTGGGCGGCTCGAAGACCTCGCAGGAGTTTGAAGGCGGCATGATCCCGAACCAGAACTGGTATGCGCCCTCGCTCACCTCGAACCGCGAGGCGGGCTTGGGCAACTGGAGCATCAAGGACATCACGGACCTGCTGCAGGCCGGTGTTTCGCATCGGGCCACGGTCTATGGGCCGATGGCGGAGGTCGTCTACAACAGCCTTCAGTACTTGAACGATGCGGATGTCGAAGCAATGGCGGTCTATTTGAAAGATTTGCCGAAGCGCGATTCGGAGGCGCCGCCGACCAGCAGCGCGCGACTTGTCAGCCCGAACGTGATGGAACTCGGCCGCAAGATCTACGCGAAACAATGCTTCATGTGCCACGGCGACGAAGGCAAGGGCTATCCTCCAAGCTATCCGCCGATCGCCGGCAACCAGTCGATCACGATGTCGTCGCCGGTAAACTCGATTCGCATGGTTTTGAACGGAGGCTACGCGCCGGGCACCAAGAAGAACCCGAAGCCGCACGGCATGCCACCCTTCTCGCACATCCTCGACGACGAGGAAGTGGCAGCGGTGGTGACGTACATCCGCGTGGCCTGGGAGAATAGCGGGACGCCCGTGACCCCGGCGCAAGTCAGCACCTTGCGCACGATCATTCCGGAATAGTAAAGGCGTGCACGATGGCCATTCATGACAGTGATTCGACGGCAGCGAGTGCTCCCGATCTCGCGCGTGAAGACGAACGCGTCGAGGAGATTTTGCGGCGTGGCCCGGCCGGTGCGTTCGCCGTCGTCGGGGTCTCCACCCTTATCGTGATCGCGATCTTCTTCATCTTCTACTTCTTCGCCTTCCTGCCGCGGGGAGCCGTTCAGTGACGCCGACGGATGCCGAAGCCGCGCATGACTCGGTGGCCGTCGCTGACGCAGCCGAGCGCCGCTGGGCAATCATCGTCATGCTCATCATCGCGATGCTGGTGGCGACGATGGTGTTCACAGGGCTGCACTGGGCATCGATGCCGCCCTCGCGCGTCGAGACTATCGACCCGCGCAAGCTGCACATCTCGGGCGAGTTCGTCGAAAACAACCTGGGCACGACGCTGGGTGCGGACGGCAAAATCATCGTCCGTCTTATTGCGCAGCAGTATTCCTTCGAGCCGCAATGTCTTGTGGTGCCGGCGGGCATGCCAGTCACCTTCCGTGCGACCAGCACCGATGTCATCCACGGCTTCGTCGTCGACAAGACCAACGCGAACGTGATGCTGATCCCCGGCTTCATCGCCACCTTCACCACCCGATTCAACAAGGCCGGAGAGCGCCTGATGCCCTGCCATGAGTACTGCGGAACGGGGCACGGGGCGATGTGGGGGCGCGTTCAGGTGATGCCGGCTGAAGAGTTTCTCGCCAAGGCGAAGCGTGGGGAGAGGATGAGCTGTGTTCCTCGCTAAACGACTCGTGCTCGCGCATTTCTGGGTGGCCTTCGTAGCCTTCGTGGCCGCCCTGGTGCTCGGCGAATGGCAGATGTTCGTGCGCAGCCCGCTTAGCGCGTGGGTAGGCGACCCGGAGCACTACTACCGCTCGGTCACCGGCCACGGCACGGTGATGGGCTACGTCTTTCCGACACTGGTGGCGATGGGCTTCGGTTATGCGATCACCGAGCTTGCCTTGAAGCGCCCTCTGCTCGGCTTGCGCTGGGCATGGATCGGCTTCTGGCTCGTCATCATCGGGACGGTAATGGCCGCAGTGCCGATCGCGGTCGGCCGGGCCTCGGTGCTGTACACCTTCTACCCGCCGATGATTGGCAGCGTCTTCTACTATCTGGGCGTCGTGCTGGTGGTGGTCGGCTCGTGGGTATGGGTGGCGCTGATGGCTATCAACCTCCGGGCCTGGAAGAGGGACAATGCCGGCAAGGCCGTGCCGCTGGCAATGTTCGGCAACGTGGCCGGCGCGTATCTATGGGCCTGGACCTCGGTGGGCGCGGCCATCGAGATCATCTTCCTGATCCTGCCGGTCGCGCTCGGCTTCAAAAACACTATCGATGCTGGGCTGGCGCGCGTGTTCTTCTCGTGGACCTTGCACGCCATCGTCTACTTCTGGCTCATGCCGAGCTACATCGCGTTCTACACGATCGTGCCGCGCGCCATCGGCGGGCGGCTCTACAGCGACACGATGGGGCGGGTGGCCTTCATCCTCTTCCTGGTTTTCTCGATGCCCATCGGCATCCACCACCTGTTCGCGGACCCGCAAGTGGGCGCAGGGTTCAAGTTTCTCCACGCTGCGTTTACCGCGATGGTGGCGGTACCCACCTTCCTGACCGTCTTCACCATCGTCGCCTCAGTCGAGATCGCGGCGCGGCTGCGTGGCGGCAAGGGCATCTTCGGTTGGGTCAAGGCGCTGCCGTGGGGTAATCCGATGATGCTGGCCGTCACCTTCTCTTTTATCATGCTGGGCTTCGGAGGGGCGGGCGGCATCATCAACATGAGCTTCCAGCTCAACGAGACGATCCACAACACGCAGTGGGTGACGGGCCATTTCCATCTCATCTTTGCGGGCGCCATCGTCATCATGTATTTCATGCTGGCCTACGACCTGTGGCCGCAGCTCACCGGCTGCAAGCCGCTGCCAGCGGGGCTCGTCAAGGCACAACTGTGGCTGTGGTTCGTCGGCATGATGGTCATGACGTTGCCGTGGCACTGGGTCGGGTTGCTTGGCATGCCGCGACGCATGGCGTACTTCGATTTCACCAACCCTGCGCTGGACGGTCAGGGGTGGACGCTGATTGCCGGCTCCATCGGCGGGCTGATGCTGGTGCTGTCCGGCCTGCTCTTCGTCTTCATCCTCGCGCGGGCGCGAAGGACCGACGCGCAACCGGCGCCCTTCACCTTCAGCATCCCGGTCCACATGCCGGCAACGACGCCGGTCGCCCTGAACGGCTTTAGCCTCTGGCTCGCATTGATGATTGCGCTTACGCTCGTGAACTACGGCTTTCCGATCGCGCAGCTCGCCGTACTGAAAGAGACTTCGGTGCCTGCCATTCCCATCGGGGGACGATGATGCAGGAACCCGCTCTGTACGCGTGGGGCAACCGCTGGTTTCGCTGGAGCGTCTTCGGCTTGGGCGGGCTGACGGTGGCCGCCCTGCTCGTCGGCTTTGTCTGGCTGCCGTCGGTGCAAGGCGACTTCACGGCGAAGGGCATGTGGGACAGCATCTGCCGGGCGGCGGGCGTGCCCAGCGAATGGAGTTCCACCGGTAATTGGCCGAAGTCGAGCAAAGGCACGACCAATGTCGTGCTGACGAGCGAGATGACACGCTCGGGCGCCGGCGACGCTGTCGGCCGCGGCGCGACCATCGCGGTCCAGCAGTGCAGCATGTGCCACGGCGCGCAAGGCATGAGCGATGGTAATTCGCCGAACCTGGCAGGGCAGTATCCCGAGGTCGTCATCAAGCAGCTTTATGACTACCAGCGCGGAGATCGTTCGAGCGCGTTCATGCAGACGATTGCCCAGACGCTGACGGATCGCGAGATCCAGGACGTCGCGGCCTATTACGACTCGCTGCCCAAAGCGCGCGCAGCGCCGGTGCAAGCGGATGAACCCGGTGCGCCCGCGCTCGTCCGGGTGGGCGACCCGCTGCGAAACATCGTTCCCTGCGTGGCCTGCCATGGCGGCATCGATCACAAGATCGGCGCGCCGTGGCTGGAAGGAATGCCCAAGGAATATCTGCTAAGCCAGATGAAGGCCTTCGCGTCGGGTGAGAGGCGCAATGACAGCTACGGGCAGATGCGCAACATGGTGCGTCTGCTCACCCCGCAGGAGCTCGAGAGCGTCGCGGAATTCTATGCGCGGCGGGAGCCGGCGATCGCCTCTCGTTGATGGTGGACGCAAGCGTCCTGCGCCGCCTGGCAAAAGCACAAAATGTAGACAGGTAAAACCACGCGCTGCAACTCGCCATCCGTGCGTGTCCTATTTCTTCTCCGAGGGCCGCGTCGCTTCCTTGCGCACCGTTGGCCGGGGCGTGCATGCAAATTTCACATTCGAGATAGCAGTCATCGGTATCGTCCGATTTTTGCCTGTCGCTTGTTAGTAAAGTTCGAGGGAAAGCGGACGTTGCCCGTCAGATCGAGTCGCGTATACCGTGCGCCACGCCTGACTCGATGGTGCCTCCGCGTTCAGTGCTATATTCGAGCGGCCATTTCTCAAGGAGGAACAAAAATGAAAGCCGCTCTCGTACTTGCTGTATTGGCGCTCTTGTTGAGCGCATGTGACAAGAAAGAAGCTCCGCCCCCCGTCGCGCCTCCGGTGCCGAAAGTCCAGTCATCCGCGCCGGTCCCGTCGACCACGATGAGCAACGACGACAAGGCCAAAGCCGCGGAAGCGGCGCGGGCAGCGGCGAAAGCGGCGGGCGGCGGCAAAGAGTAATTCGCAAACCAGATCGTGGGTAGAAGAAGCGCCCGTCCTTCCCTCGTAACAGGAGCGCCTGAACGCCCCCTCCCTTGCGAAGCGGGGGGAGGAGTAGGGTGGGAGCAAGCGATGTAAATCTCCGGGTGGCGCGCTTAACCTGCCGACTGAGCTACACTGCTTCCGTCGCCAGTCAGGGGAGGAGCACCATGACCTATCGCGCGCCATCGCTGTGTCGCTGCGCACTCGTCGCACTGCTCTCGGGCATCGCCGCACCTGCCGCGGCGCAAAATTATCCCGCGAAGTCTATCCGCTTCATCGTTGCTTATGCACCAGGCGGCGGCACCGACGTCACCGCGCGTCCGATCGCCGCCAAGCTCTCCGAGCGCTACGGCCAGTCGGTGTTCGTTGACAACCGCGCCGGCGGCAACGGGATGATAGGCGCGGACCTCGTCGCGAAGAGCGCGCCTGACGGCTACACCGTGCTGGTGAGCGCGTCGAGCGAGATGTCGATGAACGTCGCGCTCTTCAGCAAGATGCCGTACGATCCAGTAAAGAATTTTGCGCCCGTCACGCTCGTCTCGGTGAGCCCGCCGCTCCTGCTCGTGCATCCGTCGGTGCCGGTAAAGAGCGTCAAGGAGCTGATCGCGCTGGCTAAAGCGCAGCCTGGCAAGCTCGCCTATGCGTCGGTCGGCATCGGCTCGCCGCAGCACTTCGCGGGCGAACTCCTGAACCTCGAAGCGAAGATCAAGATGAACCACGTCCCGTACAAGGGTGCCGCCCCGGCGTTGATCGATCTCGTGGGCGGGCACGTGCCGGTGGGCATGATCGCGGTCGTGGTGGCGATCCCACACATCAAGACGGGCCGGTTGCGTCCGCTGGCGGTGACCGCGCTCAAGCGCTCGCCGTCGCTGCCCGAGGTTCCGGCGATCTCGGAAACGCTACCCGGCTTCGACATCGGTCAGTGGTTCGCGGTGTGGGTACCCGCCGGCACGCCGCCGGAGATCGTGAAGAAGCTCAACGCCGACATCGTCGCGATCGTGCAAGCGCCGGACTTTCGCGCATCCATGCTCGAAGTCGCGACGGAAGTGGTTGGCGGCACGCCGGAGGAATTGCGGAAATTGCAGATCGCCGAGATCGAAAAATACAAGCGCATCGCGCAGGCGGCGAATATCAAGACGGATTGATATAACGCGCAGCCTCTGCATCGCCCGCCACTCAAGCGCAGGCGACGGTATAGACGTCCCGCACGCCCTGGGGCAGCGGGTACTCGTGCCACGAGGCCCCCGCATCCTCGGTGCCGAATACCTGGCCGCAGCGCGACACGCAATAGACCTTTGCCGGATCGCGCGGGTGCGCGGCCACGGCCATCATCGTGCCGTGCGCCTTCACGCCGTGATCGAAACGCCGCCACGTCTGCCCGATGTCGTCGCTGCGATAAAGCGAGCCGTCATTACCACGCGCCGACACCGACAGGCACGCGTACATGACGTGCGGGTCGATTGGCGAGACGATCACATCGCGGCAGTAGGTCAACGGCGAGAAGCGTCCGATCTCCATATCTTTCCACGAGGCGCCGCGGTCGTCGCTGCGAAATAACCCCATGCGTACCGCGAGAAACGCCGTGCCCGTGGCCGCAGCGCTCACGGCAAAGGCATGCGAATCGAGCATCCCCTCCGAATCGATGTCGCTGCCCAGGCGGCTCTTCAGACGCGGATTCTCAGCGAGCTTGATAAGGGGCGCGGACAGATCTGTCCACGTGTCGCCGCCGTCGGCGCTGCGGATGACGCCGCTCACTTCGAGCGCCGCATAGACGTCGTCAGGTGCGCCCGGATCGACGGCGATGCGCGTTACCCGTGCCGGGAACCCCATCTCGCAGTGGCCGGGCGACTTCGCGCCCGTGAGTTTTTTCCAGTTGTCGCCGCCATCTTCGCTGCGATAAATGCCGATCGGCGCCACGCCCGCATACATGACCTGCGGGCGCGTCGGGTGGAACGCGATCGACCACACCACCGCGCCGCGGTCGGGGAACCCCAGACGCTCCCAGTGCTCGCCGCCATCAGTGGTGCGATAAGGGCCATCCTGCGTCCCCGCGTACATCACACCGGACTCGCGAGGATGCACGACGAGCGCCCGCGCCTCGACATTCTCCGGCAGGCCGCTGGCGAGCGCCTGCCACTCCCCGTCACCGGGCGAGCGCCGGAACAGTCCGCCGGGGTGGCGCGTGCCAGACGATACCCAATGACCTGCTCCTGCGTAGATGTGCGTCGAACCGTTGTTGGCCATATTCTCCTCCTGCAATCATCCCCAGCCTGGCACTCCACCTACTATAGGACGATAATCCGATCCTCGCCACGGAGCCAGTCGATGTGCCAGCTTTTGG
>Ga0207675_100005458_pt1 | contig 12183 bp, 11 predicted proteins | sample KBSSwiS42_FD_184305 | JGI IMG/M metagenome (GOLD analysis project Ga0207675, IMG submission 184305) | Switchgrass rhizosphere microbial communities from Kellogg Biological Station, Michigan, USA - KBS Switchgrass S4-2 (SPAdes) (version 2) | ecosystem: Host-associated > Plants > Roots >...
CACGCGCCCGCCGACGACCACCGGGCCGCCCACCACCGGGTCGCCGACGACCACCACCGAGCCGTGCCAGCCGACCACCACCACCACGGGCGGGTCGGGCACCACCACGACCTCGACCACCACCACGACCACCACGCCGGGCGGCTCGACCACCACCACGACCCTGCCGCCATGCGGCTAGGCGGTCAGGACCAGGTGGCCAGCTCCGCCTCGAGGAGCGGCCGGGCCCAGGCCAGGAACAGGTCCAGCATGTAGGGCGTCTCCGGCCAGGCGCGGAAGGCGGGCCGGGTGAGCGTCCCCCAGACCGACCCGCCGACCCCGGCCCCGTAGACGTCGTTGAAGCGGTCGATGCGCCGTACCCAGCCCGGCCACCAGGCCGGGTCCCATGCGACGCGGCCGCCGCCCCGGCTGTAGGTGAGGCGGTTGACGGACGCGAACGCCCGCCAGCGCCAGCGGATCCCCGGCGGCCGGCCCGGGCGGCCCACGTAGTAGGCCCGCAGGGCGGCCGAGAGGGGCTGGCCGGCGGCCAGTGCCCACTGGGCCCGCGCGGCGAACACGTCGATGTCGCCCAGCAGGTCGGCGTCGGGCGCCGACATCATGAAGTAGGCGTCCCGGTCGGCCGCCGGGAGCCGCCGGGAGACCCGCGGGTCGGGCGCGCCCTCGGCGTGCCTGGTGGTCCAGACCGAGGCCATCCCGAGGTCGGCCACCCAGCTGGTGGCGTCGATGTTGGGCACCCCGTAGGCCGAGAAGGGCACGGTCGTGCGCGGATGCAGCAGGGCCTCCAGGCCCAGGAAGAGGTGGCCGATGTCGACCTGCTCGCCAGAGTGGAGCAGGACGTACGGCGACGGGTTGTCGCCGACGCCGTTCTCGTCCGCCCGGGCCGTCAGGTGGCGGAGGGCGGCCCGTCCCAGCCGCGGGTTGCCGTGCAGGGTCCTGCTCCCGTGGGCGCGCGAGTCAGGCAGGAGCTGGGAGACCAGGAAGCCCGAGTAGTAGGTGTTGCGGACGCGCGAGAGCAGGTCGGCGGGGGAGTCCTCGGGGAAGGCGCGCTCGGCCTCCTCCAGGTAGGCGACGAAGCGGTCGATCGGGACGACGGCCTCCGGCCCGGTGAGGGCGGCCGGCCGCGCCAAGCGCCGCGACCAGAGGCTGGAGGCGGTGTGGCGCCGGCCCAGGTCGGCGGCGCGCCGGGTCGCGGCCCACAGGGCCCGGGCCCGCCACAGGGCGGAGTGGTCGGCCGGGGCGTGGTGGACCAGGCGAAGGGGGGAGGGGGCGACCGGAAGGTCGGCCAGTGCCAGCTCGGCCTGCTGCTCCATTGCAGTTTCTCCGGCTCGGGGTCCCACCAGCAGGTCCGGTCGACGGACCCGTCTCGGACAAGCATGCCGATCAACGCTGAATCAGGCAATCCCGTACCAAAAAATATAGGGAAACCGTGACGAACCGCGTCAGACCAGCCGGCGGTCGCTCGCCCAGCGGGTCAGCTCGTGGCGGCTGGAGAGCTGAAGCTTGCGCAGCACCGACGACACGTGGGTCTCGACCGTCTTCACCGACAGGTGCAGGCGGCGCGCGACCTCCTTGTAGGTGAAGCCCCGGGCGATGTGCCGCAGGACCTCACGTTCGCGGACGGTGAGCTGGTCCAGCTCGGGGTCGACCACGCCGGTCAGGTCGCCGTGGAAGGCGTCGAGCACGAACCCGGCCAGGCGCGGGGAGAACACGGCGTCGCCGCTCTGGACCCGGCGGATGGCGGCGGCCAGGTCGGGCGGGGAGATCGTCTTGGTCACGTACCCCCGGGCCCCGGCCCGGATCACCCCGATGACGTCCTCGGCCGCGTCCGACACCGAAAGGGCCAGGAAGCGGATCTCCTGGTCGGTCTGGCGGACCGCCTCCAGCACGGCCCGGCCGCCACCGCCGGGCAGGTGCACGTCCAGCAGGACAACGTCCGGCCGGGTGCGCCGGATGCCGTCGACGGCGGCGTCCACCTCGCCGGCCTCGCCGACGATCTCGAACTCGGAGCCCAGCTCGGCCCGGAGCCCCGAAAGGAAGAAGTGGTGGTCGTCGACCAGGAACACCTTGATCATCAAACCTCGCTCCTCGGGAGGCGCAGCTGGACCTCGGTGCCCTCGCCGGGGCTGGAGACGATCGAGACGCTGCCGCCGCGGCGCCGGATCCGGCCGCGGATGGAGTCGGCGATGCCGCGCCGGTCGGTCGGGACCTGGTCGGGGTCGAAGCCCTTGCCCTCGTCGCGCACGAACCCGGTGAGCTCGTCCGGCTCCACCTCGACATACACCGAGACCAGGGGCGCCCCCGAGTGCCTGGCGGCGTTGAACGCCGCCTCCTGGCAGGCGTCGACCAGGGCCCGGCCGGCGTCGTCGAGCGGGGCGTCGCCGACCACGACGATGTCGACGGGCACGTTGTGGCGCTGCTCGACCCGGGTGGCGATCGCCTCGACGGCCGGCCGCAGCCGGCCCTCGGGCGGCACCGGCGCCCGGTACAGCCAGGCCCGCAGCTCCCGCTCCTGCCGGCGGGCCAGGCCGACGACCTCCGGCGAGGCGTCGGCCCGCTGAATCAGGGCCAGGGTGTGGAGCACCGAGTCGTGCAGGTGGGCGGCCATCTCGGCCCGGGCCTCGGAGCGGATCCGGCCGCGGCGCTCCTCCGACAGCTGGTGCAGGAGCCGGGTCGCCCAGGGGCCGAAGATGAGGACGAGCCCGATCAGGGTGATGGCCACCCCGAGCAGGGCGTCGCCGGCCGCGGCCAGGTCGGGGGCGGTGTTGGCGAACCCGAGGCCGAGGCCGGCGGCCACCAGCAGCCCGCCGACCACGATCCGGATCAGGCCGACCCGGCCGGTGAACATGGCCTCGATCGGGTTGCCGGGGATGCGGGCCCAGCGGGCCCGGTCGCGGTCGTCGCTGCGGGCCCAGATGACCGCCGAGCCGGCCGCGGCCAGGGCGATCGGCCAGACGAACCGGTCGCCGAACCACAGGCCGATCTCACGGAGCAGCAGCATCGTCCCGAGCACGACCAGCCCGAGGGCGAAGGCCTGCCTGGCCGCCGGCCGCCGGACCGGCCGGGACCTGGCCCCCTCGTCGTCCGGCTCGACCGAGATCGCCCAGGCCAGCAGGTAGAGCACGACCCCGGAGCCGCCGGCGATGGCCAGCACGGCGAAGGCGACCCGGACCAGGACCGGGTCGACGCCGAGCCGCTCGCCGAGCCCGCCGGCCACGCCAAGCAGCACGCGGTTGTCGCGGCTGCGGACGATGGCCGGCGAGCTGGCCGGCCGGTGGGGGACCTGAGTCGCCGTGTGAGCTCGCCTCCAAGCTCGGTGGGTGCCGTGGGGCCATGGTGGCACGGGCCGGACCACCCGGCCATGGGGGTCGACCCTGAGCGACGGCGCCCCGGGTCGGGGATCGGCGAGGGTGATCCCCGATGGCGGCCACCCCGGCGGGGGAGCAGGCTGCACCCGAAGCGACCACCTCACGAGGAGCAGCCACCATGTCCGAGCGTCCCCCCGAAGCCCCACCTGGGGACCAGGCGCCCCCTCCGCCCCCTCTGCCGATCGAGCCGCGGCCGGCGGCGGCCGCTCCCGGGCCCGCCCCCGGGACGGTCCGTCGGCTGACCCGGCGGGCCAACAACAAGGTGCTCGCCGGCGTGGCCGGCGGCATCGCCGACTACCTGGGCATCGAGGCCTGGATCGTCCGTATCGGCTTCGTCATCCTGGTCCCCTTCGGGGGCTTCGGGGCGCTCGCCTACCTGATCGCCTGGCTGCTGGTGCCGGTCGAGGGGAGCCAGCAGTCGCTGGCCGGCGACGTCCTGCACCGACCGCCGAGCGGCTGGCGCGGCTACCTCGGCGTTGCCCTCATCCTGCTGGCCGTGGCCCTCCTGGCCAGCGCCTTCTCCGAGCCCGGGGTGATCTGGGCGATCGTGCTGATCGCCTTCGGGATCTTCCTGTTCCGCCAGGACGACCCCCCAGAGCCTCCCGACCGCCGGCCACCGCCCGCCGGCGGCGGCCCCGACCCGGCGACCACGGCCGCGACCACCCCGCTCCCGGCACCGCCGTCGGCCGCCACCACCGCGCCGCTCGGCACGCCGCCCGACCCGGACCGGGACACCATGACCCTGCCGCCGGACGTGCCCGTCTGGGAGCCCCCGCCACCACCGCCCGACCGCGCGGCCGCCTGGGGCACCCCGCCCCCCCGGCGGCCGCGCCGGCGGCCCTTTCTCGGCCCGCTCACCTTCGCGGTCGCCCTGATCGCGACCGGTCTGGCCCTGGCGCTGAACAACATGGACGTGCTCCACCTGTCGGTCGGGCAGGTGCTGGCGGTGTTCCTGACCGTGATCGGGGGCGGCCTGCTGGTCGGCACCTGGTGGGGGCGGGCCTGGGGGCTGATCCCGGTCGGCCTGCTGGCCGTGCCGGTGGTCGCCGTGGCCGCCCTGGCCGGCCCCGTGCCGGTCGAGGGCGGGGTCGCCGAGCGCCTGATCCAGCCGACCACCCAGGCCGAGGTCCGCTCGCCCTACCGCCTGGCCGGGGGCGAGCTGATCCTCGACCTGAGCAAGGTCGACTTCGGGCCCGGCGCGCCGCCCGTCCAGGCCAGCGTGGCCGGCGGGCGGGTTCTGGTGGTGCTGCCCGACGAGACCGCGGCCGAGGTCCGTGGCCGGGTCGGGGTCGGCGCCCTCGACCTGCTCGGCCACGTCGACACCGGCGTCCAGGTCGACTCCTCGGTCACCGAGCCGGCCGTCAAGGCCCCGTCCGAGGGCACCGCGCCCACCGTCAAGCTCGACCTGATGACCGGCTACGGCGTGATCGAGGTCCGCCGGGCCAGCGACCCCCGGCCGTTCCATGGCACCGGCCCGTTCGACGACTCCCGCACCCGCCTCAGCATCCCCGCCCCCACCACCACGGAGGCACCATGACCCCCGGCGACGCCATGACAACCACAGACACCATGACCCGCCGCCACTACCTCGACCCGATCTCGCTGACCTTCGGGTTCGCCTTCACCGGCCTCGGCCTGCTGTTCCTCATCGGCCGTGCCGACCAGGCCCTCCGGCTCCAGTGGGTCTGGCCCCTCCTGCTGCTCGTCCTCGGCGCCGGCATCCTCTTGGACCTGTCCCGCGGCCGTGGCCGCCCCACCCCGGAGCCCGGTCCCGAGGCCCCGCCCGCCGACCTGGCCATCGACCCGGTGGAGGACCCGGTGGACGATCCGGACCGGTAAGCTCCCCGGATGGCGCGGGTCGACTACGACCGGATGGCGCCCGACTACGTCGAGGGCCGGGTCCTGCCGCCGGAGGGGATGGAACCCTGGCGGCAGGCGATCCGGCCCTGGCTGCCCGCTGAGGGGGCGCGCCGGTCGCCGGTGCTCGACCTTGGCGCCGGGACCGGGCAGTTCGCGGCCGCCATCGCCGGCTGGTTCGGGGTCGAGGTGGTCGCCGTCGAGCCGTCGGGCGGGATGCGCGCCCAGGCCGCCCGCGGCCACCCGCACGCCGGCGTTGCCTGGGTGGCCGGGGTGGGGGAGCGGCTCCCGCTCGACGACGGCACCTGCGCCTGGGCCTGGATCTCCACGGTCGTCCACCATCTCGACGACCTGGACGCCGTGGCCGCCGAGCTGCGGCGGGTGCTGCGCCCGGGCGGGCTGGTCCTGGTCCGGCAGGCCTTTCCCGGACGGATGGGCGCGATCACCCTGTACGAGCGGTTCTTCCCCGCCGTGTGGGCGGCCCTGGCCGCCGCCGGCGGGCTGCCGACCGTCGAGCGGGTGTCGGACGCGTTCGCCGGTGCTGGGTTCCGGGCCGAGGGGCTGCGGGCGGTCGACCAGGTGAGCGCGACCAGCCTGGCCGCCTACCGCGACAAGGTCCGCCGGCGGGCCGACACCGGCCTGCGGCTGCTGCCCGACGACCAGTTCGCGGCCGGCCTGGCCGCCCTCGACCGGGCGGTCGATGCCGAGACCGTCCCGGCGCCGGTGGTCGACCGCATCGACCTGCTGGTCCTGCGGCGGCGGGGCTAGCGGGCCGGCTGGGCCGAGCGTTCCTGGTCGAGGGTGACGTCGGCCAGGGCCCGGATGAACGAGGGCGAGGTGTTCATCAGCTCGATCCGGTGAAAGGACAGGCCGGCCTCGGTGGCCTCCTCGCGGGCGGCGATGTCGATGTCGTAGAGGATCTCCAGGTGGTCGGCGAGGAACTGGACGGGCACGACCAGCACCGCCTTGTGGCCGGCGTCCCGCAGGCCGGGGAGCAGGTCCTTGAGGTCGGGCTTGAGCCACTCCTCGGGGCTGTGCCCGGCCGACTGGTAGGCGAACTGCCAGCGGCTCGGGTCGAGGCCGGTCCGCTCGACCACCGCGTCGACCGTCTCGGCGATCTGGCCCAGGTAGCCGGGATCGCGGTCGACCACCGCCCTGGGCAGGCTGTGGGCGGTGAACAGCACCGGCACCTCGGGGTCGAGCCGGCCGGTGGCCTCGGTGACCCGCTCGGCCAGGGCGTCGAGGAAGGCCGGGGTGCGGTGCCAGGGGCCGGCCAGGACGACGTCGGCGTCGGGGCCGAGCCGCCAGGCGGCCGCGTCGAGGGCCCGCCGGTAGCCGCCCATGATGACCGGCGACCACTGGGGCGAGAGCACGATCCCGACCAGCCGCCGGGCCCCGGCGACGGCCAGCCTGGCCACCGCCTCGTCGATCGTCGGCTTGGAGTGGAGCATGCCGACCTCGACCCGGTAGTGGCCGGCCCCATGGTCGGCGTCGAGCAGCCGCTGCAGCTCGGCCCCCTGCTCGAGGGTGATGCGGACCAGGGGCGACCAGCCGATCAGCCGGTAGCGGCGCTGGAACTCGGCCACCAGCTCCGGGTCGGCGTCCCGCCCCCCGCGCACGCTGCGCAGGTAGGCCGGGACCTCCTCGGCGGTGGCGGCCGAGCCGTAGGTCATCAGCAGGACCCCAACCGGAGCGTCAGGGGTTGGCAATGGAAGTCCTCTCGGTGGCCAGGTGGACGTGCTCGACGAGGCGGGTCAGGTGGTCGGAGGGCGAGTCGGGGAGGACGCCGTGGCCGAGGTTGAAGATGTGGCCGTCGCGGCCCCCGGCCTCCGCCAGGACCCGGTCGGCCTCGCGGGCCACCACCTCGAACGGGGCCAGCAGCACGGCCGGGTCCAGGTTGCCCTGGATCCCCTTGCCGGGGCCGATCCGGCGCCAGGCCTCGTCAAGCGGCACCCGCCAGTCGACGCTGACCAGGTCGCTGCCGGCGTCGGCCATCGACTCGAGCAGCCCGACCGTGCCGGTGCCGAAGTGGATGGCCGGTACCCCGGTGGCCCGCACGGCCTCGAAGATGCGCCGGCTGTAGGGCAGCACCGCGGCCTCGTACTCGCGCCGGCCCAGGTCGCCCATCCAGGAGTCGAACAGCTGCACCACCTGGACACCGGCGGTGACCTGGGCCCGCAGGTAGCGGATGGTGACCTCGGTCAGGGTCTCCATCAGCCGGTGCCAGAGGACCTCGTCGCCGTAGAGCAGGGCCTTGGCGCGGGCGTGCTCCTTGGTGGGGCGGCCCTCGATCAGGTAGGAGGCGACCGTGTAGGGCGCTCCCGCGAACCCGATCAGGGCGGCCCGGCCGGCCAGGTCGCGGCGGAGCATGCGGATTGTCTCGAACAGCTCCGGGGTCGCCTCCTCGGCCTCGACCACCCGCAGGGCCTTGACGGCCTCGGCGTCCCGCACCGGCTGGTGCACGATCGGCCCGACCCCGGGGTCGATCGAGAAGGGCACGCCCATGCCGTACAGAGGCAGCATGATGTCGGCGTACAGCACGGCCCCGTCGACCCCGAAGGTGTCCACCGGCATGGTCGTCACCTGCGCGCACAGCTCGGGGGTCCTGGTGATCTCCAGGATCCCGTGGCGCTCGCGCAGCCGCCGGTAGTCGGCGAGGCAGCGACCGGCCTGCCGCATGAACCAGACGGGGGTGCGGTCGACCGGCTCGCCCCGGCAGGCGGCCAGCATCCGGGCTTCTCCCATGGCGCCTCAGCGTAGGCGAACCCCGCCCGTAACGCTCGTCACGCGAGCGGTTTCGCAATCGGTGGCGGTGGTACATGATGGGGTGTCGATAGCCCAGTGGCACTTTGGTCACGGCCGGACCGTGACGAAGGGGGCGGATGGCTTGGAGACTCCACCCGACTAGGTAGCAGGCGGACCACGCTCCCGGTGGCCCGTCATCCCGAACGCCCGCCGGCCGACGGCTACAGAACTGCTCTCATCGCGGCGGCCGCGCTTCCTCCACCGGCCCGACCGCGAACGCCGGCATCCACCGCCGGCCGACGGACGATCAACGGCCCCCGCGCCTGGCGCGGGGGCCGCTTCCGTTCCAAGCGGCGCATTTTTCCGAGCGGGCTGGCTGTGCTATCGTCCGCTCCCAGCGTTCCGGTTTCCCCCATTCCGGACGCCCCCGCAGTTTTCTCGATCCGTGTCCCCCGACGGAGGCGAGACGTGCCAAAGTCCCGCGTTATCGCGGTCGGGCTTCTGCTGGCCGCGCTGGTCATCGGCGTGGCCGTTCCTGGCGGCGCCGACGATCTCGCGACCGCCAAGAGCCGCCAGAAGAAGATGCAGGCGGCTCTGGACGACGCCACCCGGGAGCTCGACCAGATCGAGACCGAGCGGAGCTTCGCCGAGCAGCGGCTCCAGGCCGCCAACAGCCGCCTCGGCTACGTGCGCGACGACCTGGCCGCGGCCCGGCGGGCCCTCAGCGGCCACGTCTCCTCGCTGTACAAGGCGGGCGGCACCCGGCCGCTGTCGGGGATCCTGGCCAGCAGTGCCGACGTGGTGGTGAGCCGGGTCGAGTTCGAGACCATCCTCCAGGAGGGCCAGGTCGAGGCCGTGGCCGACGCCAAGGTCGCCTACGACAGCTACGAGGCGGCCATCAAGGACGTCAAGGCGGCCATGGCCCAGATGAGCAGGCTGGAGGCGCGGTCCAAGGCGACCGTGGCCAAGCTGACCCGCACCTTCGAGAAGGCCAAGCAGGTCGCCGACAAGCTGGCCGGCTTCAACACCACCCACCTGGTGAACGGGCGCTGGACGTCCTGCCCGGTGTCCAAGCCGTACTCGTTCGTCGACTCCTGGGGCGCCGCCCGCTCGGGCGGCCGGGCCCACAAGGGGACCGACATCATGAACCCCTGGGGGAACAAGGTCCACGCCATCGTGGACGGGGTCGTGAGCCGGCAGTCGACCAGCTCGCTCGGGGGGATCAGCCTGTACCTGATGGGCGCCGACGGCAACGAGTACTACTACGCCCACCTGTCCAGGTACGCCTCGTCGGTGGGCCAGCGGGTCAAGGCCGGCGAGCTGATCGCCTACAACGGCCAGACCGGCAACGCCCGGTTCACCGCCCCGCACGTGCACTTCGAGGTGCACCCGGGTGCCGGCACCCCGGTCAACCCCTACCCGTACGTCAAGGCGGCCTGCGGCTAGCCGCTGGACGGGGCGACCCGCGCGACCGGCGCCTCAGTTCGGCGTCCGACCAGCCGATAGACAGACCGTGATGGGACGGACGGCCCGCATCTTTCTCGCCGTCGAGTTGCTGCTCGGCGTCACCTATTTCCTGCTGCCCGACTCGCTGCTCCGGGCGGTGGTCTACTGCTCCCTCGGTCTCGGCATGGTGGTCGCGGTGGTCGTCGGGACCCGCCTGTACTGGCCGTCGCGGCCCCTGGCCTGGTACCTGATCGCCGCCGGCCAGCTCTCCTTCACTGTCGGCGACGCCATCAACTACACCTACCAGTGGGTGCTCGAGGTCGAGCCGCCCTACCCGTCGGTGGCCGACGCCTTCTACCTGGCCTGCTACGCCCTGCTGGCCGGTGGGCTGCTGCTGCTGGTTCGCGAGCGTGCCCCCGGCCGTGACGTGGCCAGCCTGATCGACGCCACCATCATCGCCACCGGTGTCGGGCTGCTGTCCTGGGTCTTCCTGATCGGCCCCAACGTCCGCGTGCCCGACCTGGTCCTGTCGCAGCGACTGGTCTCGATCGCCTACCCACTCTGCGACGTGCTGCTGGTGGCGGTGGCGGTGCGGCTGTGGCGGACCGGGGGGAGCGGCACTGTCGCTTCCCGCCTGCTCACCGTTGGGCTGGTGGCCCTGCTGGCCGCCGACACCGTGTACGGGCTGTCCCTGCTGGGCGGTGGCTGGGACGCCGGCGGCCCCGTCGACGCCACCTGGATCGTCTTCTACCTGGGCGTCGGCCTGGCCGCCCTGCACCCGTCGATGGTCTCGCTCAGCGAGCCGTCACCGCCCAACAGCCGCCTGACCCGGACCCGGCTGGCCCTGCTGGCCGGGGCCTCACTCATGGCCCCGGCGGTGCTGGTCATCCAGACGCTGCGGGACGAGCCGATCGACGTCGGGGTGATCGCCGGCGGCTCGGTCGTCCTGTTCCTGCTCACCCTGGCCCGCATGGGCGGTCTGGCCAGCGAGGTGGCCGTGCAGACGGAGCGCAAGGGGGCCATGCAGACGGTGCTGCGGGCCACCGAGCAGGAGCGGGTCCGGCTGGCCGCCGACCTCCACGACGGGCCGGTCCAGGAGTTGACCGCGCTCCGCTACGGCCTCACCCGGGCCCGCAACCGCATCCAGCGCGGTCAGCCCGACCAGGCCGAGGGGCTGCTGTCCGAGCTCGAGGACGAGCTGGCCGCGGGCATCACCGGCCTGCGCCGGCTCATGGCCGAGCTCCGGCCGGCAGTGCTCGACGAGCAGGGTCTCGAGATCGCCCTCCACAACCAGGTCCGCGCCTTCGAGGCGACCAGCGGCGTGGCCTGCGCCATCTCGACCGGCCTGCAGAGCCGGCTCGCCCCTGACCTGGAGACGGTCCTGTACCGCGTCACCCAGGAGACGCTGAACAACGTCGGCAAGCACTCCGGTGCGTCCAGGGTCACGGTGTCGCTGGCCGCCGAGCACGGCTCGGTGCGCCTACGGATCAACGACGACGGGGTCGGCTTCGACCCGGTGGTGGCCAGCCGCCTTCTCAGCGAGGGCCACTTCGGTCTGGCCGGTATGCGCGAGCGGGTCGAGATGGTCGGCGGCCACCTCAGCATCGACTCAGCCCCCGGCCAGGGCACCACCGTCGACGTCGAGATGGCCAACCACCCGGTCGAGCAGCTCACCAGCTAACCCGCAGGTCAGGCCGCGCCGCTGCCGGACCGCCAGGCGGCGACCACCACGTCCCGGATGCGGTCGGCGCCGCAGTGCTTGGGGAGGAAGGCGAAGGCGCCGGCGGCTCGGACCGCTTCGGCCGACTCCTCGGTCTCGTAGGCCGAGAGGACGACGACGCGGACGGCCGGGTACTGCTGCACGATCTGCTCGGTGGCCTGGAAGCCGTTGGAGGACGGCATCCGGAGGTCCATCAGCACCACGTCGGGGCGGAGTGAGCCGGCCATGGCGACGCCCTGGACCCCGTCGGGGGCCTCTCCGACGACCTCGATGCCGGCGTCCTCGAGCACGCCCCGGATGGCGTTGCGGATGGCGGCGGCGTCGTCGACGAGGAGTACCCGGGGGCGATCCCCGGCCTCGGACGGCCGGGCCTGTCCCTGGCTGTCCTGTTCCTGGGTCATCGGCGCTTGGTACCCATCTGCACGCTCAGTCAAGCCTTCGTCCCGGGGAACGTCCGGATCGTGACCTTGGCAAAACTCTCCTTGTCTAGCGTCGGACTCCCGGGCGGACGGGTTGAGCCTGGGTTGGGCAAACCTTTGCCAACCTGACAGCGTATGACTGAATTGACTCATTCAAGATGGTCGGGTGCTGCGCCGGGAAGCTGGCTCGGGCGCTGGTTGTCAGCATGCGCCGACCTGGAGGATCTGTTCGCCCACCATCACCTGCTGGGCGGCCGACTCGCTGCTGCTGCCGACCCTGACCCACATCCACGCCTCGGTCATCCCGGTGCTGGCCTCGGACGGGACCATCTTCGTCGACTCCCGGGCCCACAAGACGATCTGGGACGGTTGCGTGGCCGCCCGGGCCCACGGCGCCACCGTGGTCCGCTACGCCCACGACGACCCCGAGGCCCTGGAGCGGCTGCTGCGCCGGCACCCTAAGGCCCCTCGCCTGGTCTGCATGGACGGGATCAACTCGATGACCGGCAACCCGCCCGACCTGCCCGCGTTTGCCGCCGTAGCCCGCCGCCATGGCGCCCTCCTGTACGTCGACGACGCGCACGGGTTCGGCGTGATCGGCGAGCGCTGCCCGGACGAGACGTCCCCGTAC
>Ga0207675_100005459_pt1 | contig 12183 bp, 9 predicted proteins | sample KBSSwiS42_FD_184305 | JGI IMG/M metagenome (GOLD analysis project Ga0207675, IMG submission 184305) | Switchgrass rhizosphere microbial communities from Kellogg Biological Station, Michigan, USA - KBS Switchgrass S4-2 (SPAdes) (version 2) | ecosystem: Host-associated > Plants > Roots >...
TCCGCCGCCGAGCGCGGGGTGCTCGCGTCAGGCAATCCGGTCGAGTAGCGACTATCTCCGTGTGCCGCTCAAGCTCGTAACCGGTCCGGCGAACGCCGCAAAGGCGGGGGAGGTGCTCGGCGGGCTCCGCAACCGGCTTGCGGAGGACCCGGTGCTCGTAGTGCCGACCTTCGCCGACGTCGAGCACGCCCAGCGCGAGCTCGCGGAGCGCGGAGCGATCTTCGGCGCGCGCGTTATGCGCTTCGAGTGGCTGTTCGGCGAGATCGCCAAACGGGTCGGGTTCGACGGCCGGAGGGCGTCGGACTTCCAGCGCGAGCTGGTCGCCGAGGACGCCGTCCGCCGCGCCCGCCTGGAGGTGCTGGCGGAATCGGCCGCGCAGCCGGGCTTCGTGCGCGCCGCCGCCCATTTCTTCGCCGAGCTGGGACAGGTTCGCAACGAGGTGAGCGCCGCCCGCTTCACGCGCGCGCTCCGCGACTGGGCGCCCGACGGCCCCCGCCGCCGGTACGCGGACGAGATTGCGGCGATCTACCGCGCCTACCGCGACGGACTCGAACAGGCCGGCCTCCTTGACGAGGAGCTGTACGCGCGCGGCGCGCTGGACGCGCTGCGCGGCAGCCCGCCGCAGCAAACGGCCTGGGGGCGGAGCCCGGTCTTCGTCTACGGCTTCGACGACTTCAACGGCCTCCAGCTGGACGCTCTCGAGACGCTGTCGCGGCACTGCGACGTCGACGTCACGGTCTCCCTCCCCTACGAGCGCAGCCGGCTGGCCTTCAAGGCGGTCAGCGGCGTTCACCAGGAGCTGCTCGCGATGGGAGCCGACGAGCTCGAGCTCGAGCCGCTGGACGACCACTACGCGGACCCGTCCCGGACCGCCCTCCACCACCTCGAGCGCAACCTGTTCGAGGACGAGCCGAGCGAGCCGGTGGAACCGGGCAACGCCGTGTCCTTCCATTCGAGCGGGGGTGAGCGGGCCGAGGTCGAGCTCGTCGCCGCGCGCGTGCTCCAGCTGCTTCGCGACGGTGTCGTGCCCGGCGACGTCGCCGTGGTGTTCCGCGACCCGACCGCCTACTCGTCGCTTCTCGAGCAGGTCTTCGGCGCCTACGGGATCCCGTACTCGATCGATCGCACGCTGCCGTTCGGGCACACGGGCCTCGGGCGCGGCCTGCTGGCGCTGATCCGCGCGTCGGGCACCCGAGGCACCGCCGAGGACCTGCTCGCCTACCTCCGCACGCCGGGCCTGCTCAAGGTGCCGGGCTTCGCGGACAGCCTCGAGGCCGAGGTCCGCCGCGACGGCGCCCATGCCGCGCGCGACGCGCGCGAGCGCTGGGAGCGCGACCACTGGTCTCTGGGCGAGCTCGACCGGCTCGCGAGGGCACGCGACACCGACGCCTTCGTCGGCGAGCTCGAGTCGCGGCTCGCCACGCTCTTCGCCGTTCCCTACCGGCGCACGGCCACGGTCCTGAGCGGCCCGCAGCTCGAGGGGGCTCGCGCGTTCACCGAGGCCGAGCGCGCCCTGGGCGAGCTGCGCGCCGTGCTCGGCGCCCGGCCGGTCGACGTTGCCCAGATCGTGCGCGTCATGGAGCAGCTCCGGGTGCGCGTGGGAGAGAGCGCGCAGCCCGACAAGGTGCAGGTGGCGAGGCCCGAGGAGATCCGCGCCCGCCGCTTCGAGGCCGTCCTCGTCTGTGGCCTCCAGGAGGGAGAGTTCCCGCGCGTCGCCAGACCCGAGCCGTTCCTGTCGGACGACGACCGCCGCGCCATCGCCACCGCGAGCGGGCTCGTGCTGCCCGTGCGGGAGGACCGCCTCGACCGCGAGCGCTACCTGTTCTACATCTGCGCGTCGCGCGCCGAGCGACTGCTGGTGCTGAGCTCGCGGTCGAGCGACGAGGAGGGCAACCCGCAGACGGAGTCCTACTTCGTCGACGACGTGCGCGGGCTGCTGACGGGCGACGCCGAGGTCCGCACCCGCTCGCTCTCCGAGGTCACCTGGTCCCCCGACGACGCCCCCACGTCGGCGGAGTGGGACCGCGCCCACGCCGCCAGCGGGCCGCGCCGGCCCGTGCCCCGGGCCGAGCCGCTCAGCTCGGAGCCGCTGCTTGCGGAGCTGTCCGCCCGCGACGCCGTGGCCGCCCGCGCGCTCGAGAACTTCGCGGACTGCCCCGTCAAGTGGCTCGTCGAGGACCTGCTGAAGCCGGAGGAGCTGGTGCCCGACCCCGAGGCGATGGTGCGCGGCTCGTACGCGCACGAGGTTCTCCGCGGAACCTACGAGCGGCTTGCGGCCGAGACCGGGAGCCGGCGCGTGACCCACGAGAACCTGGCCGAGGCGGAGCGCATCCTGCTCGACGAGCTGCGCGACAAGAGCTCGATGTTCCAGCTCTCCCCGAAGCAGACGCGCGTGCGCGCCGCCGCTCGCCGGCTGGAGTTCGACCTGCTGCGCTTCCTCCGCTCGGAGGCCGACTCCGACTCGTGCTTCGAGCCGGCCGCGCTCGAGCGCGACTTCGGCCTCGGCGAGGCCGAGCCGGTCGAGCTCGACGGCGGCCTGCGGGTGCGCGGCCGGATCGACCGCGTCGACGAGTGCGACGGCATGGCGCTGGTGATCGACTACAAGACCGGCCGCCGCGTGGACCGCTACAAGGTGGCGAGCTGGGAGCCCGAGAACCGCTTCCAGGCCGCGCTCTACATGCTCGTGGTCGAGAAGCTGCTGGGCCTGCGCGCGGCGGGCGGCGTCTACGTCGCGCTTGGGAGCGACGACCCGCGCCCGCGCGGCATGGTGGCCAGGGACGTGGACGAGCTCGGCGAGCGCTGGTTCGACACCGACCGGCTGGCGCCCGACGAGTTCCGCGAGAAGCTCGACTGGGCGCTCGGCCGGATCCGCGAGACGGATGCCCTGATGCGCGCCGGTGACCTGCGCGCCTGCCCCGACCGCTGCGACTGGAACGGCGGCTGCAAGTACCCGTCGGTCTGCAGGAGCGAGCGGTGAGGGAGCTCACGCCCGAACAGCGGAAGGCGGTCGAACGGCGCGACGGGTCGCTGCTCGTGCGAGCCGGCGCCGGCACGGGGAAGACGACAGTGCTGGTCGAGCGGTTCGTCCAGGCCGTGGTCGAGGACGAGGTCGCGGTGGACCAGGTGCTGGCGATCACCTTCACCGAGAAGGCGGCGGCGGAGATGAAGAGCCGCGTACGCCGGCGCTTCCTCGAGCTCGGCCGCCGCGAGGACGCGCGCGCCGCCGAGAGCGCCTGGGTCTCGACGATCCACGGCCTGTGTGCCCGCATCCTGCGCGCGCACGCCCTCAGCGCGGGCATCGACCCGGCCTTCCGCGTGCTCGACGAGCTCGAGGCCGAGCGGATCGCAGCGGAAGCCTTCGACGGCGCGCTCGAGGAGTTCATGGGGGTCGCGGGAGAGCCCGACCCGGACTGCATCGAGATGGTCGCCGCCTACACCCCCGACCGCCTCCGCGACATGGTTCGCACCGCGTACTCGCACCTGCGCAGCCGCGGCCAGCGCCGGCCGCGGCTGGAGGAGACGTTTCCTCCGGTGCCGGCGGGCGAGGCGGACCGGCTGGAGGCGGCGGCGGGCGCCGCGCTCGCCGAGCTCGCGCTGGCGAACGGCGGCAGGACCGTGGAGAAGGCGATCGAGAGCGTCGACGGGCGCACGGAGATCAAGGGCAGGGCCAAGGCGCTCGAGACGGCCGCCTGCGACGAGTACCGCGAGGCGCTCGCGGCCCTTCGCACGCTCGAGGTCGCCGAGCGCGAGCACCGCGACCACACGATGCTGCGCGCCCTGCTTGAGCTGTACGGCGACCGCTTCGAGCGCGGCAAGCGCGAGCGCTCGGCGCTCGACTTCGAGGACCTCGAGCTCGTGGCGCGCGACCTGCTCGCAGGCGACGAGGGCCTGCGCGAGGCCTACTCGTCGCGCTTCGCGCACGTGCTGGTGGACGAGTTCCAGGACACGAACCGGCTCCAGAACGAGCTGCTCGCGCTCCTCTCGAACGACAACCTGTTCCGGGTCGGCGACGAGAACCAGTCGATCTACCGCTTCCGGAACGCCGACGTGACGGTGTTCCGCGAGCACTGGCAGGAGGCGCAGGCGGCCGGGCGCGCCGAGAGCATCACGGTCAACTTCCGCGCCCGCGGCGAGATCCTCGACGCGATCGACCTCGCGTTCGAGCGCACCTGGGGCGACGGGTTCGAACCGCTCCGGGAGGCGCCGGGGTCGAGGGAGCCCGCGGCGCCGGTGGAGCCGTGCGTCGAGCTCCTGGTCGTCGACCGCGGGCGCGACGTCTGGAAGGAGCTCGCCGAGGGGGGCGACTACTTCGGCGAGGCGCTCGCCGGCGCGCCCTCCTGGCGCGCCGCGGAGGCGCGGCTGCTCGCCAGGCGAGTGGACGAGCTGACCCGCCCCCGATCCCCCGCTGGCGCGGGGCAGGGGGCAAGCGGGGGCTGGAGCTATGGCGACGTGGTGCTCCTGTTCAGGGCCACCACGGCGATGGGGCTGTTCGAGCGCGCACTCGAGGAGCGCGGCATCCCCGTGCACGTGGTCGGCGGCCGCGGCTACTGGGGCCAGCAGCAGGTGGCGGACCTGCGTCACTGGCTCGCGGCGCTCGCCAATCCGCTGGACGGGCTCGCGCTCTACTCGGCCCTGGCGTCGCCGCTGGCCGGCCTGTCGCTCGACGCGGTCGCCCTGATCGGGCTGCAGGCGCGCCGCCTCAGGTGGGACCCCTTCCGCCTCATCCGCGAGCCGACAGAGGAGCTGCTCGATTCGCTGCCCGCGGCGGACCGGACGAAGATGGCCGGCTTCGTCGACCGCTTCCAGGCGGAACGCCGCATCGCGGGCCAGGTCTCGCTCGAGACCCTGATCGACCGCGCGGTCACGCTGACGGGCTACGACCGCCACCTGCTCGCGCTGCCGGGCGGAATGCGCCGCATGGCGAACGTCCGCAAGCTGATGCGGATGGCACGCCAGTTCGAGGCCGACCAGGGCCGGGATCTGCGCGGCTTCATCGACGCGGTCGCGGAGCGCGACGTGATCCAGGCGCGCGAGGGCGAGGCGCCGCTCGAGGCGGAGGCGCTGGACGCCGTGCGCATGATGACCATCCATCGCGCCAAGGGTCTCGAGTTCCCCGTCGTGTGCCTGGCGGACCTCGGCAAGGACGGCCGCGAGGACGACGGGCAGCTGCGCATCTCGGACGACGGCAGCGTGGGCCTGCGGCTCGCGAACCTGGGCGGCGGCGCGGTCGACAGCACGAGGCTCGCCGACATCAAGGCGCAGGCCAAGCGCGCCGCTGAGGAGGAGGAGCGCCGCATCTTCTACGTGGCCGCGACGCGCGCGCAGGAGCACCTCGTGCTCAGCGGCGCGACGGACCTGGGCAAGCGGCCCGAGCCCGGCGAGCTGTCCGAGCCCATGCGCTGGATCTGGCGTGGCTTCTGCGCGGGCCTGCCCGGCGAGGGGGCGTCCGGCGTCGAGCGCGACAGCTACGACGGCCGCGACGTGAGCGTCCGCTGGACGCGCTGCGAGCCGGACACCGTGGACGAGGTCCTCCCGGCCGCCGACCGCGCGCCGGTCACCGACGACGTCGAGGAGCAGCCGGCCTTCGAGCAGCCCGAGCTCGAGCTCGGCCTGCCGCCCGCGCCGCGCGCGCTCGCGGTCAGCCGGCTGAGCTACTCGGGGCTCGAGGACTACCGCCGCTGTGGCTACCGCTTCTTCCTGGAGCGCAGCCTCCGGCTCCCCAGAGTGGACGCGCCTCCGGGCGGTGAGCCCGCGGCGCCCGGCCTCGAGCCGCGGCTGCGCGGCACCGTGGTGCACGGACTGCTCGAACGGCTCGACTTCGCCAGTCCGGCCGTGCCGGCCGACGCCGACGTGGCCGCCGCCATCGCGCTGCAGGGCGCGGAGGCGCAGCCCGACGACGTGGCCGACGTGCGCGGCATGGTCGAGCGAGTGGCGGGCTCGGAGCTCCGCGAGCGGATCGCGGGCTCGGGCTCCGTGCGTACGGAGCTGCCCTTCGCCTTCACGCTGACGCCGCCGGGCGCCGGCGGCCGGAGCCTCCTGATCAACGGCGTGGTGGACGTCCTCGCGGAGGAGGGCGCGCGCACGCTCGTCGTCGACTGGAAGAGCGACCCGCTCGGGGACCACGATCCCGAGGCGCTCGTGAGCGCCGGCTATTCGACGCAGCGGCTCATCTACGCGCTCGCGGCCCTGAAGGCCGGAGCGGAGGTGGTCGAGGTGGCCCACTGCTTCCTCGAACGACCCGACGAGCCGGCGGTCGCCGTGTACGAGGCGGCGGACGAGGAGCGGCTCGAGCGCGAGCTGCTGGGCGTGGCGCAGGGCGTCGTGGAGGGCCGCTTCGAGCCCTCGACCGAGCCGCATTTCTCGCTCTGTGCGGACTGTCCGGGACGCGCGGCCCTGTGCGTCCACGAGCCGGAGCTCACGCTCAGGTTTTCCGTCCAGACCCCGTCCTAATCTGGCGGCCATGCCACTGTGCTTCATCGAGCCACAGGAAGCGATCAGGGTCGTCGCCGAGAGCGTCGGGCGCGAGGCGCGCCGGCAGCTCCTGGGCGAGGTCGTGCGCGCCTGGGTCGACGAGATCCCCGAGGACGAGCTCGCCGTCCACTACGCGAAGGCGGTCGAGGAGCTCGACGACGACGATCTCTCGATCCTCGCCGCGTGGCATGCGTCGCTCGAGGTGGGCCACCCGATCGCCAACAAGGAGTTCCTGCTCGGCGCGTTCGCGCAGCTCGGCGACCATCGTCGTGAGGCGCTCCGCATCGCAGCGGGGTTCAAGGGCGAGGACGCGTTCGACGCCGGCGTGAGCGAGGAGCAGGCACTGAGCACCGTGCTCCCCTGGCTCTCCCAGGAGCGCCTGATGGAGCTCGCGGCGGAGGCCGTCGAGCTCTACTGCTGGGACCGCCTCGGCAGCGACAACTAGCCGCGCCCGCTCCTGGGCCCCGATACTGGGCCTGCGATGGCCCAGGAAAACGTGGAGCGGTTGCGGGCTGCCCTCGAGGCCCTCCAGGGCGACAGCAGCGCGCGCGAATGGGAGGGGACGCTCGCCGGGGCATGGGTGGAGCTCTGGGATCCCGAGATCGAGTGGGACGCCTCGACTCACCCGCTGCCGGACCTCGCCGGCGTCTACCGCGGGGTGGAGCAGACGCTCGGCTGGTGGCGCGAGTGGCTCGCCGCCTGGGAGACCGTCCAGGTCGATTACGAGCTGGTCGATGCGGGCGACCGCGTGGTGGGTCTGTTCAGCCAGCGGATGCGCGGTCACTACACGGGCATCGACGTCGTGTCGGGCAGGTACGGCATGCTCTTCAGCTTTCGGGACGGGCTGATCGTCCACGCGAAGTTCCACACGCGGGCGTCGGAGGCCCTCGCAGCGGTCGGGTTGCGCTTCGTTCAAGGCCCCGACGGGGTCCGGATCGCCTGCGAGGTGAGCGGTGAGGGGCCGCCGCTCGTGCTCGTCCACGGCGCCGGCTCGGCACGCTGGAGCTTCGATGCCGTGCGGGCTCATCTCGAGAGCCGCTTCACGGTCATCGCGATCGACCGCCGCGGCCGTGGCGACTCGAGCGACGGCGACGTGTACGCCCTCGAGCGCGAGTTCGAGGACGTGGCGGCGGTTGTGCGGGACGCGGGTGAGGGCGCCCTGCTCATGGGACATTCGTACGGAGGCCTGGTCGCCGCGGGCGCGGCTCGGCTGTTCGACCCTCCCCGGCTCGCTCTCTACGAGCCGGTGATGGACGGCGCCCTGTCGACGGCGGAGACGATCGACCGCTGGGAGCTGCTGATCGCCGAGGGCGACCGCGACTCCGTGCTGAGGGAGTTCTTCCGCGACATCGCGGGCTACGACGACGAGGCGATCGAGGAGCTCACCCGCTCGCCGATCTGGGAGGCGCGCCGGCGGGTGGTCCCGACCCTGCCGCGCGAGCTGCGCGCGGCGCTCGAGCACCGGTTCGACGCGGCCGATATGGCGCGGCTCACGATGCCGGTGCTGCTGCTCGTGGGCACGGAGAGCCCCGCATGGGCCGTGTGCTCGGTGGCAGCCCACGGCGAGGCGATTCCCGGCTCGGAGACGCGGAGCCTCGCCGGCCAGGGCCACAGCGCCAACATGACCGCCCCGGACCTGCTCGCGGCCGAGCTCGAGCGCTTCTTCACCGGGACCTGAGCGAAAAGCGCCACCGGTTCCGATACCACTCGCGAACCCTGGCGCGGCACGTGCGTTGTACACGGCATGAGGGCGACCACGATCCGATTTCCGAACGACCTATGGGAGCAGCTCGAGCGCGAGGCCAAGAGGCAGGGCATCAGCGCGGCGCAATATGTGCGGGATGCCGCCCTCTACCGCGTCGCGTTCTCGGCAGGTGCGGCGAGCGAGGCCGGTTCGCAGGACGACCGAACCTGGCGCCCCCCGCTCACGCGGCCCCAGCACAGGTAGCGGATCCGGTGGCGTGGCTTCGCCGCCCCGAAGTAAGCTCAGCCTCGTGACCGCCTCGCTGCCCACCGAGGTCCAGCAGGTTTTCGACAGGTTCCAGACCACCGCGTACACCACGCTCGACTCGCAGGGGCAGCCGGTCTGCTGGCCGGCGACGCCCTCCTACGAGCCGGGTGCCCCGTGCATCGACGTGAGGACGGCGCCGGGCGACCAGGAGGCGCGGGCCGTCCGCGCGAACCCGAAGGTGGCGCTGCTGTTCTCGGAGCCCGCGGGGAGCGGGCTGGAGGACGCGCCGCAGGTGCTGATCCAGGGCACGGCGGACGTGGCCGACGGCGACCTCGTGCACGTGCGGCCGGAGCGCGTGTTCGTCTGGCCGGGTGGCGACGCGACCCGGGAGCCGCAGCTCTTCGACGCGCACATGGAGGAGGTCCGCTCGGGCCACGACGAGGAGCCGGACGCGCCGCTCGCCGCGGCCGAGGGCGGCTCGCCGGCCTGGGACCCGTGCATCGACGAGCTCGGGCGCAGCTTCGACGCCGTGCTCTCGCTGGTCGCACCCGACGGCTTCCCGTTCAGCGTGTGCGTCCCGTTCGAGGCGGACGGCGCGACTCAGCGCCTGCGGATCTCCACCGGCGTGATCGGCGTCCCGGTGCACGCGGGCCTCGCGTGCGTGACCGCGCAAGACCAGTTCCAGGTGCACGGCGACCTCGTGGATGAGGCGAGCGGCTGGGTGGTCGTGCCCCACCGGGTCGTGGGCCGCCCGTAGAAAAAGTAGAGACGCGGACTTCGCGCTTGAGGAGCGCGCCACCGGTGACCGAGGTCTCCGGGGCTGCGCGGCGAGCCTCACATCCTCGTGGCTTCGCTCTTTGCGCTTGGGTCCGCGTCTCTGCGGAGGAGTAGAACACGAGTGCTCCCACGTCGTCAAGGACGGATCTGAGACGACCCCGCTAATTACGCAAAAATTTCTATTCGGACAGCGCTGACTCGATCTGGGGGATCGCCTGGTCCGCCGTCTCGAACCGCACGGCGGCCATCCCCAGGGCGCGAGCCGCGTCGCAGTTCACGTCGAGGTCGTCGACGAAGACGCAGCGCCCGGGCTCGACTCCGCCGAGCCGATCCAGCGTCAGCGTGAAGATCGCGGGATCGGGTTTGCGCAGGCCGACAAACGCCGAGTCCACGACGAGCTCGAAGAGCTCGTCGATCTCGGGGAGCTTCGAGCGCCAGAGCGGCTCCCACTCGCGCACGTTGTTGGTGAGGAGGGCCGCACGCACGCCGCGCCCGCGGAGGCCGCGGATGAAGTCGATCATCGGCGCGTTCGGCTCCAGGCGCTCGAAGTAGAGGGCGCGCAGCCGGCCGAGGTCGAAGCCGTCCTCGAGGTGGCGCTCGATCCGATCGCGGAACTCAGCCTCCGTGATCTCGCCGCGTTCCAGCACGAACAGCGGATGATCGCCGTGCTCCTCGGCGGCGCGAGCCATGGCCATGCCGAGCGCCTCCAGCGAGACGCCCGACTCCTCCTGATAGGCGAGGAAGCCCTCCTGGAGCGGCGTGGTCAGCACGCCGCCGAAATCGCAGATCAGTACGTCCCTCACGCTGCCGCCGGTGGCTCCATGCGCAGCATCAGCTCGTACGCGCCGATGCCCTCGCGGCCGTCGAGGCGCCAGCGGAAGACCGCGACGTGGACCTGGAGCCCGTCGAGGTCGAGCGAGGATCCGGCGATCACAAGGCCTGAGCCGCGACGCGGATAGTCCTCGTCGGGCAGCCACAGCTCGAGGCCGGCGCTGCGCTGGCGTCCGCCTCCGTCGTAGACCGTCGAGATGCGGGCGGTCTCGACCTCCAGCACCGCGTCGTCCTCCACCAGCCGAGCGGTCACCTCCTCGTCGCCGTGGCCGACCGCTCCTCGCGGGCGCCGCGCCAGCGCAAGCAGGGCGTGCTGCTCGTCGACAAGGGCCGAGACACTCCGCAGCGCGTCGAGCTCCTCCCACTGCGGCGGCACCTCGGTCTCCGAGACCGTGCCGAGGCCGTCCACCGTGCGCCCGCTCGCCTCGCCGCGCACCCGCGTCACGTGGACGCGCACGCCGTCGAGCTCCGCGACCGGAGAGACCGGCTCGAACTCGAGCGACAGCCGGTCCGGCAGCTCGGCCCGCCAGCCGGAGCCGGTGTCCTCGATGGCGGGACCCTCCGGCAGCGCGTTCGGCTTCCTGCCCTCGAAGAGGATCGTCACGCCCGACCGCGCCGTTCCGTGGATGTCGTGGGCGGCGTCGAAGAAGGACAGCGCGAGCGCCGGCTCGCTCACCGCTGGAGCCCGGGCGGCTCGTCGCCGTACTCGCGGGCCGTTCCCTCGACGTCGTAGTCGCGCGGCCGGCTGCGATCGGGCCTGCTGCGACCGGGCGGGCTCCCGACGCTGACCGCCACCCGGCGCCCGAGCCGGCGCACGACCCGGCTGCGGATGAGCGCTCTGGTCGGCGGCAGGAGGAGCAGCAGGCCGATGATGTCGGTGATGAATCCCGGGGTGATCAGGAACGCCCCGCCGAAGATCACGAGCACGCCGTCCATCACCTCGCGATGAGGCATCTTGCCCTCGGCGAGCGCCGCGTTGAAGCGGCGCCACACGGAGCGTCCCTGGGAGCGCAGCAGCAGCGCGCCCAGGAGGGAATCGGCCGCCAGGAGCGCGATTGTCCAGACGGCTCCGATGGCGTCCCCGACCTTCAGGATGACGTACAGCTCCGCCAACGGGAGCACGATGAAGAGCGCAATCAGAGCCAGCAGAGGCACGGCCTGACCCTACTATCCTCGTGTCATGCCAACCGTGACCGTGGACGACGTTCAAGAGGCCCTTACGAACGTCATCGATCCGGAGCTTGGGCTCGATTTCGTCGAGCTCGGCCTGATCTATGGCGTCGAGGTGGAGGGCAGCGACGTCTTCATCAGCTTCACCCTCACCTCACCCGGATGTCCGATCGGCCCCCAGGTGGCGGACCAGATGGAGGAGTTCGTCGGCGAGCTCGACGGCGTCAACGCCGTGCACCCGACGATGACCTTCTCGCCCGCCTGGACGCCGGACATGATGAGCGAGGAAGCCAAGTTCGCGCTGGGCTACTGACGCCTTCCCTCCGCCTCCTCCACGACTCCTTCGAGGACGATCCCGCCCTCGACGCCGCCGTCTCCCGGGCCCTGATGTTCCGCGTGGCGGCCGGAGAGCTGCCGGAGACGCTCAGGATCGCGCGGCCGGGCACGACGGTGGCGTTCGCGAAACGCGATGCCGTCTCAGCGGGCTATGACGCCGCGGTGAGGGTGGCACGCGAGCAGGGGTTCGAGGCGACGCTCCGGCTCGCGGGCGGGCGCGCGGCGGTCTTTCACGACGGCACCATGGAGATCGGCCACGCGGTGCCCGGCGCCGAGCCGCGCGCGGGGATCCACGAGCGCTTCCGGCAGACCGCCGGCCGGCTTGCGCGAGCGCTGGCGACCCTCGGCGTCGATGCCCGCGTCGGCGAGGTCGCCGGCGAGTACTGCCCGGGCCGCTACAGCGTGAACGCCCGCGGCGCCGCGAAGCTGGCGGGCATCGGTCAGCGGATCGTGGGAGGCGGCTCGCACACGGGCGTGGTGCTCGTGGTCGAGGGCGAGGAGCGCATCAACGAGGTGCTCGAGCCCGTCTACGCCGCGCTCGGTCTCGACTGGAACCCGGCGGTGTCAGGGTCGGTCCGGACGGAGGAGCCGAGCGCCGGCTGGGAGCGGGTGAGCGACGCGATCGTGACGGAGTACGCACGGGATTA
>Ga0207675_100005460_pt1 | contig 12182 bp, 10 predicted proteins | sample KBSSwiS42_FD_184305 | JGI IMG/M metagenome (GOLD analysis project Ga0207675, IMG submission 184305) | Switchgrass rhizosphere microbial communities from Kellogg Biological Station, Michigan, USA - KBS Switchgrass S4-2 (SPAdes) (version 2) | ecosystem: Host-associated > Plants > Roots >...
AACGTTCCAGGATCGGCAGTGCGTGATCGAGAACACCACGATACCCGTCGTCAAATGTCACGATGACCGAACGACGAGGAAGGTCGCGGCCGGTCCGACGTGCCTCACGAAATTCGCACAGCGAGATCGCGTTGCAGGCGTTTGCAATCAGACGGCAATGCCGTTCGAAGGTCGCCTTGGTGACATGCAGATCGCTGAAGGGAACGTCGTCGTCCGACAGCTGAACGCCGTGATAACAAAGCACGGCGACGCCCGGAAACGCCGAGGCCGACAAACGCCGATGGTAGTAACCCACCGTGAAGAGCGATTGCTTGATGGCCCGTCGTACCCACGGGGTCAGACTCCGGCGAAGTGGCGACTCAAGGGGTTGAGTTCGATTCTCACCACGCTCTAACCCCGCGTGGCGTGGCGTAATCATCACCGCGTCTGGCATTCGATCGTGACGAGAACGGGGTACCGCGGATCGATTGCGTCGAGTTCCCCCGCGGTCAGCTCCTCCACCGCGACTCCATACATCGCGGCCGCCGCCGCGAGGCAGTTGCCATGAGACTCCACGCGCGTCTCGCAATCGGGCCAGACACGGTCCGTGATCACCCGCCAGCCGTCGGCGCTCGCATGCCAGTAGTCAGCGACGTCGGGCGTGAGCGGCACAAAGCCGGGCACCGTGGCGAGGATGACGCCGCCTGGTTGGACGATGCGACGTGCGTGGCGAAGCGCCATCTCGAGATCCCGGAGGAAACAGAGCGTGTTGGGCAGCAGAAAGCAGTCGTAACTGCCGGAGGGCACCATGTCGGCGGCCGCCAGGTCACACAAGTACGTGGGATGAAACGCCGGGTTGATGTCCAGTGTATGCATCACCGTTACGTCGCTGCCATAACGGCGCACGTGGTCGGTTGTCTGGATCTCGAGCACGCGGCCGCAGATAAGCGCGCGGCGTGCCGACAGGAACTTGTCTACGTAGTACCGATCGATCGGCGTTCCCCGGTCGAACCCGTACATCTGCGACAAAGGCGTTACACGTCGCAGGTTTCCCCATGAAGGACGCTCGAGCCCGCGCGTAACGGTTCTCGCCCACGTGGTCCACTTTGGACCGAGCAGCGCTTTGATGGCCGTGCCCCCAATCATGCGGCGTACATCGCGAGGTAATCGGCGGCCACGTCGTCCATCGTGCGCACTGGTGTCAGCTTGCTCCGCCATCCATCGACGCGCGCAGGATTGGCAGCGAGCTCTTTGAGGATCGCCGCCAGCGCCCGGACATCACCTGCCGGGTAGAGACGTCCGTTGACGTCGTCGCGAACAAGCTCGGACAACGCCGGGATCGCCGAACCGACGACAGGTACGCCAGCGGCATTGGCTTCGAGTGCGATCGTCGGTCCGCCTTCGACAACTCGAGACGGACAGCAGATGACATCCACCCGTTCGAGCAGAGTTCGAACGCCTGCAGCGTCGAGCTCGCCGCCGAACGTGACCCACGCGTCCGCACCGACAATTGACTTCAGGCGCGTCACGACGGTGTGTTCGGTCACGTACTGCACCGGCCCGTGAAACTCGAATCTGATGGACGCGGACGGAGGCACGAGCGCTATGGCACGCGCGAAGTCGTCCACGCCCTTGATTGGATCGAATCGACCAACATAGGCGACGGTCAGCGGTGAACCGGTGCGACGCATCGGCGCTGGCCCTGGAGTGAACCGCGCACCGAGGCGGTTCAGCGTGATCTTCGCCGGCGGCGCTCCATTGGCAATCAGCACATCGCGGGCCCATTCGCTGAGGACGACGAACCGATCGACCACATCGAGCATCTCGTGCTGCGCGGACTGGTTGTGGGTAATCAGGTTCGTCATGCCGAGGACCGTTCCCAGTCTCCCCGGCAATCGACCTGCGATCGCGCCAATCGATGGCGGCATCAGTGCGGCTCCGACGGCTATCGGTACAGCGACGCCGCGGTGCTGCAGCTGGCAGGCGGCGCATTTTCTCGGCCGCACCAGGCCGTCGCACAGCTTCGAACCCCAGCGCATCATCGTTCCGCGCTGGCAGGTGAACCCCAAACTGGCGGCATGCGTGGTCGCGACCACCGTCGCTCCGATCTGTTTCGCGGCGCGGAGCTCGGCGAGGCCGAGGCCCGTCACGTAGGTGTGGACGTGGACGACGTCCGGCGCCGCGCGGCGAAGCCACTCGTGAAACAGTTCGGCGCCGCGAACGACGACTCGCCCTTGAGCCTCGTCGCGGGTGACCCGCGGCGGAATCGGGTATCGATATACCTTGACGCCGTCCAGGGCGTACGTCCGCTCCCGCTGCCCCAGTGCTTCAGGCGCCGCGATCAGCACCTCATGGCCGGCCGCGCGCAGTCGCTTCGCCAGCTCGGATACGTAGATCTCGGTACCACCGTTCGACGTTGGGAGGTACCAACCCGCGGCTTGAACAATGCGCAATCGAGTGCCGGCTTCTTACGCGGGCTTGCCCTTGGCCCGTCGAATCACGGATCGAACCGCGCGTACGGCCGTGTTTGGAAGCCACGGCGAATCAAGTCTGCTTCCATATGGAAGCGCGCCTTGACGCGTGCGCGGCCGCTTCAGGCGTTTGTACTGTGCGAAGAGCGCCTGATACGCGTCGGTACGCTCGCGAACATCGTGATGCGCGTGGACGTAGGCCGTCGCTGCCGCGCTCATCGATTCAAGCTGCTGCCGATTCGCGTGGAGCGCCGCGATGGCGTCGGCAAAGGCTGCGCAATCCCCCACCGGCGGCATGAGCCCGGTGACGCCGTCTGTGAGAATCTCAACGACGCCGCTTTCGACACGGCTGACGACCGGCACAAGCCCGACGCTCATCGCCTCGAGAAGGGCGACGGGCACGCCTTCCCATCGTGTCGGCAGCACGAACACATCGTGTTCCGACGCGATGTCCATCACTTCCTCTTGCCTCTTTGTGCCAAGGAAGCGCACTCGCGAAGATGTCCACGCTTGCCGCACCGTCTCCTCGTCCGGTCCGCTGCCGACGATCGTCCACTGCACCTCGACGCCACGCTCGGCCAGAATGCGATCGATTGACGGCAGATCGAGGACGCCTTTCTGACGGTGTTCCAATCGGCCGGCGAACAGCATCCGCAATTTTCCATGTACGGGTGTCCGACGTCGCGGAGAATGCGGCATTCCGTACGGCAGGAAGTAAATGTCGTTCGACCGATGTGGCAATCGTTCTTTCAGCCGCCGTTCCATCGTCCGGCCGTACACGACGAACGCGTCGACGACATCCTCGTGGCGCGCGGCGAGGTCGTAGTAGTAGTCCGTGTCGGCGTGCAGAACCTGGACGACCGCCCTGCCGCAATCACAGGCCGATGCCATCGCGAGTTCCAGCAAATCGTTGGCGACAAGGATGCCTTCGCCCACAGGAATCGCGGCGTGCAGCCGTCGCACGACCGCGTAAAGGTTTTCGACGGGCGTCTTGAATTCGAACGTCGCCTGATAGTCCGCGTTGAACCTTCCGTCGAATCGATCATCGGTCCAGAGCGGGTTGTGCGTCAGAATCACGCCATAGGCGAAGCCGTCGGGCCTGCGGTGCCTGTACACACCTTCGACAATATTGAGCGCGCCTCCGAGCTTGTCCGGAAGCACGGAGACGACGCTCGGCGATGTCAGGGTCGCCATGCTCGCACCGTGGCGACCCAATTCAGCGATGGATCCTTGAAGGGCGACTGCACCTGCGAGGAGCGCCACGGAAGCGGTGTCAGCGCGCGCACATCGAAGACATACCCGGCGGCAGTCAGAAGATCGAACATCGCGCCGGTCTTCCGTCCTCCAGCGTTCGATTCGTGGACTTCCACCAACATCGCCCGTACGTGACAGAGGCGATCGATGCAGTCCTCGAGTACGCAGAGTTCGGCGCCCTCAACATCGAGCTTCAGCAAATCCACTGGTTCATCGAGCCAGTCGCGCAGTCGCACTGAAGCAACCGGCAGCACCGGCCCCTGCACGGGCTCGGCGAGTGAGGCGATGGCACCTGAGTCCGTCCCTTCACAGATGAACTCCAACGTCCCCGCAGCCGTCCATACTGCGGCCTGTTGGATGTCCACCTGCTCGGTCCCATCATTGGCGGCGAGATTGCTGCGGCAAATGGACGCAAGCCGAGGATCGGCTTCGAAGGCTGTCAGCTTCGCGTGAGGATGGCGACGCTTGAAGTAGATCGAGGCCAGCCCGATGTTCGCGCCGCAATCGAGGATGCGCGGCGACGGCACGTCGCTGTCAAAGTACAACGACTGATGGATGAAGATGTCATCCCACTGCGGCCACGTCGACATCGCGTCGACGTACTCGAACCGATACGGCGGCACCGCAATCTGCCCGCCGCGTCTGCGCGGCTCGTGCACGGCTCGCCATTCGAGTTGCTGCAGCACGGCGCGCTCCGGCGTCGGCCAGATGTCGTGCCGCACATCACGCGCAAGACGACGGAAATGCGCCAGCAATGGTCTACGCTCGCACCACCGGACGCGGTCGGCGTGCGTTGACTTCGTCGGGTCGTTGCAACGTGACTTCCTCGGCGCCGTCCAGCCAGGCGTCCACCGCCTCGACACCCTGCGCGAAGCTGTGATCCTGATTCGATACCTCGTACTTCCAGGCGCCGAATCGTCCGCGGCTATACACGTCCCGCGCCCGAAGCATCGTCTGAATTCCTTCAAGACCGCGGTCCCGGTTAAGCGACGGGACCGGGTACCCATATTCGAGGCGCCGGTGCCACGTGTGGTGCACTTGCTCTTCCGATGACACCAGAGACGTTGCAACGAGGCCGCTGACGACATCGGAAACCACCCGATGACTGTCAACCGGGCAATGTGGCGACTCTGACACTTCGGCCATCAGCGACCACTGTGTCGAGGCGTCCGCGACGTTGTTGGGCGAATAGTGCGAAAAGTGCGTGACTCGATAAAACGGGCAGTTGGGTTCCGGGAAATACATCCAACATTTCTTCGCCAGGGCAGGCTGGGGCGCACCATGCAACCCGACGCCAACGACGTGCGTGGACGAGTGCTCGAGGTCGCGAACAGCGGCGCGAAGGTCGCGCGCGAGGTCGCTCATCGCCACGAATCGATCGAGCGGCATTGTTGAAATCAGTTGCTCGTACGTGAACTCACGGCCATCAGCCAGCGCGACCCGGCGTTCCCGGGTGTCGACGTGTCGCACAGCCGCACCGAACATCACACGGCCCGCGCGTCCAGGTCGGGCCGTCAGTCGTCGGGCCAGCGCCTGCCACACGGCGCCCGTGCCGCCGCGACGAGGGAACCTGAAGCGATTGTTCGGCCCCCACGACACATCGTCGCGCCGAAGGCGGACGTTTTCGCGAACCCGCGCGACATCGGCAACAGCCACGCGGTCGCCAATCCATCGCCAGTCCATGTGATCCGGATTCCGAGCCCATACCTTCTGGTTGTAGGGACGCATGAACAATTCCGCGATGCCTGTGCCAAAGGTCTGCACGATCCACTCACCGAAATTCTCAGGGTTGGTGCGTGCCGATGCTGTTGCCGCAGCCTCTTCGAGTCCGCTTAGGCAAACATCCCGATCGGCGTGGGGCAATCGATGCAGATTCAGCTGGAACGGATATGGGACAAAGCGGCCGCGAAGCCAGACCCACGATTCGCGGTCGTGGTGCAGCCATCCGTCCACGCCGAGCAGGTCGTCCATCAACTGATCGAACATCTCGTAATGGCTGAACTGCACGTGCCCGCCCAGATCCCATGTGAATCCGTGCTCATCGACGATCGATTGCGCAAGGCCGCCAGCAACGTCGCCGGCTTCCACAACGAGCCAGTCGGTGACGCCACGCTGCTCGAGTCGCCGCGCCGCGCCAAGGCCCGTCGGGCCTGCGCCGATGATCAGGTGACGTACTTTCAACAGTGGATGCGTCGGTTGATAGTTGGTGGATCGAGGTCTACGTCAACACAGCGGCCGACGTGTCGACTCGCGGCGCGACTGACCAGGCACACTCGACGTGCACGAATCCCTTCCGTGTAGCGCGCTCCGCGTACAGCGGCGAGCGGCCGGCTTCAACTGAGAACGAAAGGGCCGGCTCCTGCAAATCGAGAATCGCGCCTGCGTTCCAGAGGCACAACGCGAGATGAAAGTCGCCAGCAAGCAGCGTGTTCGGCGGGATCGTCACGCACGCGTCAAACTCACCAGGACCTGACGGGCATGGGGTCCCTGCATCGGCGATGCTGGTCGTGAACACCGTCGTTCCGTCGCACCCGAGCACGCCGATGCCGATCCGCGTTCCCGGCGAACGGTGCGGTAACGCAAATCCGATGCGGCACACGATTGGATCGGAGCACGATGGATTCTCGAGCGGCTGCCCGTCGACGTCTTCAAGATCTGCGGAAAGAATCTGCGCCTCGCCCGTTCGGACTGGAGCGGCGAAGCCGCCCCGCGCTTCGCCGCCAAGATAGGCAGCAACCGTCGAGCGAACGTCGCCGATTCGAACAAGCGTTCCACGATCAAGGAGCATGGCGGATGTGCAGAGCCGCTGCACAGCAGCCATGTTGTGTGAGACAAACAACACCGTCCGACCGCCCCGTGCGACGTCGTCGAGCCTACCCAGACATTTCCGCTGAAAGTGCACGTCACCGACCGCCAGGACCTCGTCCACGATCAGGATTTCCGGTTCCATCTGGGCGGCGACAGCGAACCCGAGGCGCACGTACATGCCGCTCGAGTAATGCTTGACGGGGGTGTCGATGAATTCTCCAACCTCCGCGAAATCGACGATCTCGTCGAACTTTCGCGCGATCTCGGCCTTTCGCATGCCGAGGATCGCGCCGTTCAGAAAAATGTTTTCGCGGCCTGTCAGATCGGGATGAAATCCCGTGCCGATTTCAAGCAGCGACCCGACACGGCCGTGGATCTCCGCTTCGCCTGCGGTGGGCGCCGTGATGCGCGACAGGATCTTCAACAACGTCGATTTGCCGGCGCCGTTGCCTCCAATGATGCCGACGATCTCACCGCGCCGGATTTCGTGCGTGACGTCGCGCAACGCCCAGATGGTGGTCGATGCGCCGAGCCCGCCCGGTGCCATGCGCCGGAACGGACGTGATGCCGCCGCCGCGATGCGGTCACGCAGCGTGTCGTATTGCTCGCGCGCGCCGATCGTGTAGCGTTTGCCGAGGCCGCGGATGCTAATCGCGACGTCAGACACGACTAGGCAAGATCCACGATCGATCCTTCAACCGACCGGAAATACGCAATGCCCGCGGCCAGCGCGGCGGCAACCGTCGCCAACGCCATCACCGCCATCGCGCCTGGCGGCGGCGTTCCCAGCAGCGAGCTTCTGAAGCCTTCGACGACCGTTGCCATTGGATTGAGTGCGTACACGAGCCGCCACCGTTCCGGCACCATCGAGGCCGGATACGCGACCGGCGAGACAAACAGCCAGATCTGGATGACAAACGGCAGGATGTAGCGCGCGTCCCGATAGCGCACAGTCAGCGCGGACGTCCAGAGCGTCACCGCAAACGCCGTCAGCACGCCCAGAAGCGCATAGAGCGGCAGCGCGGCGATCGCCAGTGTCGGCACGACGTGATACCAGGCCAGGAGCACTATCAACATGCCGAACGACACCGCCAGGTCGACAAGCGGCATCAGGACGGCGGCGAGTGGAACCAGCACGCGGGGGAAGTACACCTTGGCGACGAGGTGTTGACTGCCGACGAGCGAGGCGGCGCCGTTTGACGCCGCGGTCGCGAAATAGGTCCACGGCACCAGAGCCGCAAGCGAGAACAGGGGATATGGCACGCCGTCCGAGGGCACCTTCGCAAGCCGACCGAAGAAGATGGTGAAGACCACCATCGTGAGAAACGGCTGCAGCACGCTCCACCCGATGCCAAGGACGGTTTGCTTGTATCGGACCTTGACGTCGCGCCAGACGAGGAAATACAGCAGCTCACGCGCCTGCCATACCTCCAGGAGCGTGAAGGACATCGAGCGTGCGCCCGGACGGATATACGTGACGGGCAGCGCTGACGCGCGCGCGCTCACGCCGCCTCCTGCAGGAACTGTCCTAGCACCGCCAACGACCACGCGCGCGACCAGTGCGCCCGGCCGCGCTCCCAGTCGCTCCACACCGCGGCCGCGGCGCGCGCGTTGACCCATCCGAGGGCCACGGTCGATTCGACGCCGCGCAGCGCCGTTTCTCGCAGACCGCCGCGCATCCACGAGTCGAACGGCAGTGTAAAGCCACGCTTGGGACCTGCCCCGATTCCATCCGGTATGCGGGGAATGCTTCGGTGGAGCAAGTGCTTGCCGTGCAAGAGGTCGGGATGGTGGCCGAGCGAAGGCCAGATACTCTCGGCCAGACGGTGGTCGACGAAGGGAACGCGCACTTCCAATCCATGCGCCATCGAAACGGCGTCGACGTCGCGGAGTAACTGCCCCTGCAAATAGGCGCCGGTCTCCATTCTGGAAACGGTCGCAAGCGGCGTCTCGGCGGGAACCTCTCGAAAAACCCGCGCTTCCACCGCGGACAAAGTTTCGCGCGCTTCGCGGCGAGTGGATCCGTCGAACGCGGGGCCGAGGAGCCTGGGCCACTCTTCAGGCATGAACGTGCCGCGTACTGCCCGGTACGCGGAGGCCGCATCAGCCGCGCCGGCGAAGTGCTGCAGCTTGCGCGCACGCCAGTCCGAAACGGCGGACGCCGCCATGACCGTCACGGGCAGCACGGGTGACAGCCATCTGGCCGTTCTCATCGCGGCTGGAATCCGCTGGAAGCTCGGATAGCCGCCAAACATCTCGTCGCCGCCGACCCCCGACAACACCGCCTTGATGCGCGTCGCAGCGACCGCCTGGGACACGAAGTACGAATTGACGGCGTCCGCGCTCGGCGCATCCAGCCGTCGGATGATCGAGGGCAGCGCCCGCTCCATCGCGGCTGCTCCGATCATCAACTCGTGGTGTGTTGTTTCGAAGAACGTTGCAACACGGCGAGCGGGTTCGATTTCCGAGAGCGACGGCACATCACCCGCCACGGTATAGGTGTGAAGCTCACCCGAGGTGGCGTTGCGCGCATGGGCGACGATCGCTGTCGAATCGACGCCTCCGGAGAGAAATACTCCAACGGACACGTCCGCGACCATATGTGCCGCAATGCTGTCGCGGATCGCCTCCGATGCACGGACGCACAGCTCACGCTCGTCCTGCGCCGTGTCACCTTCGTAAACCTGCGTGAAGTCCGCAAACGTGCCACTCTGCCGGCTGCCATCCGCGCGCCACGTCTTCCACGTGCCGGGCGCGAACTGTTCAACTGCGCGCAGCCACGTCAGCGGGGACGGGATGTAGCTCCAGGCAAGGAACGCCAGCACGCCGGCCGCCGACACGTCACGTTCGACGAGCCCGGCTCGGCGCAGCGCTGTGATTTCGGAGGCGAACGCGACGCCGCCCCGGCTTTCGGCAACGTAGAGCGGCTTGATCCCGAATCGATCGCGCGCCACCGTCAGCGTCCTCGCCGTGCTGTCCCAGACGGCCAATGCGAACATCCCCCGCACGCGGCTCAGCGCCTGGATTCCGTCGCGCACGACGAGGGCGAGGAGCACCTCCGTATCCGATGCGGTGGCGAAGCGGACACCAGCCCTCGCAAGGTCTACGCGAAGATCGCGATAGTTGTAGATTTCGCCGTTGAAAACGATGGTGTACCGCCCGTCGGGCGTCGTCATGGGCTGCCGGCCGGCGGGTGTCGGGTCGATGATCGCGAGTCGCCGATGCACCAGCAGCGCGCCGCGATCGATGAAGCTTCCCTCCCCGTCCGGGCCGCGGTGCGCGAGGGCCGCGCACAGGTCAGCGGCGGTACGGGTAGCGTCGAATCCCGCAGGATCGGACCAACTGAAAACGCCCCCGATTCCGCACATCTGCTTAGAGAAGGCGCTGAGGTACGACGAGCGTATCCCCAGGCTGGATTGCATCCGCCAGGTCGATCCCCTGCTGCGTCTTCTTGCCTTTGACGGCTCGAATCACTTTGATCCGGCGGCTCGATCCCTTCTCCGTCAATCCTCCGGCCAACGAGATGGCCTGCAGCACCGTCAGGCCTCGCTCGTACGTGTACGCCCCCGGGCTCCGAACCTGACCCGTAATGAAGAACTTCTCGGCTTTCGGAACAAAGATCGTGTCGCCTTCAACGAGTGTCACGTTCTGCGAGAGACGTCCGAGCTGGAGGTCGGCAAGGTTCACGCGGGTCACGCTGCTCTGATCGACCTGGTCGGGCGTCAGCGCCTGAGCGCTCCCCGCATATCGCGGCCGCAGAATCATCACTTCACTGCTCGCCGCCGGTGTCGTCGAGCCCGCTGCCGCCAACGCTTCGATGAGCGACATCTGCGCTGTCATCGCATATTTGCCGGGCGTGCGCACCTCGCCAACGACGAAAATGCTGCGGCTCCGATACTGGTCAACGTCTACCGCAACCTGCGCCCGCTTGATGTAGCCGTCTTCCAGCCTGGTCTTGAGCAACTGCTCGACTTCGCGGATGCGCATGCCACCCACGGCGAGCCGCCCGAGCATCGGATACTGAAAGCTGCCATCGGTATCCACTCGGTAACTGCCCGACATGGTCGGTTCGTCGAAGACGGTAACCTTCAGGACATCCTGCGCGCCCACGACATAGTCGGACGACCGGTTGGCAATGGCCTGCGCTGGCGGGGGTTGTTTGCCCGCGGTCGGATCGGGCGAGGCGCCCGACCACTGCGCGGCGGCGATGCACGCGAACAACATCGCAACGACGGTGCATACGGACGTGAGTAGTTTCTTCATATCAGAATCCATAGGTGATCGTTGTGTAAATGCGCCGGCGCTGATATTCGAAGTCGCTCCCGCGTGGCGAACGCCGCTCGCTGTTGTCATAGAGCAGCGCGAGAACGGCTTCGCGCGACAGCCGAATCGACAAGCCGCCCGCGAGCGTTTCGGCGGTGTCGAGATACGCAGGCTCGCTCTCGGTCTGCGGATAGTCGAGACTCTCGATAGTGCCCCGCACGTCGAGATCGACGGGACCGAACAGTCGCTGGAGAATCTGCAGGCCTCCGGAAGTGGAGAGGTAATAGGGCTGATCCACGTACAGCGAGTAGTTCGCGTCACGTGAAAAATGCGCGATGAATCGCGTGACGCCGAGCAGCGTGTAGCCGAGGTCGATTGACGAGGTGATGCCGGAAAACGCGGCGGTGGTCGAGCGCGTCGTCTGCCGGTAATACGGTTGCATCGAGTGATAACCCACGCTGGCCGCTCCGCGAATCACGGCGTCGGGGGCAAATTCGAAACGCGCGTCGACACGCCCGTTGTCGGTCGCAGCCGCGGGCCGGAACGGAAAGCTGTCGTGGGCTGCGGTTGCATCAATGGACAGCGACGTCAGCGGCGTCAGCGCCACGCGCGCGGTCACCGTGGCCATCGTCGATTCGCGATTCAGTTGCCGCGCAATTTCCGTGTCGTGGAACGTGTACGCCTCGTCATAGGTGGATTTTTGCCGTCCGGCGGTCGCGATGATGGAAAGCTTGCTCGTCAGGCGCGCCTGAAGGCCACCTGCATACGCGAGGTCGGTGCGCGGTGTGCGGATGTCGATCTCGTTGCCCGAACGTTCTTTGACCCGCGCCCAGGAAGCGCTCACATTGGGACTGAAGCGCATCGCTGGAGCCTCGACATGCGTCGCGACGCGGCGATTCAGGCCGCGCTGACTCGTGTACTGCTCGAAGTAGTTGTACGCGAGACTGCCGACCGTCGTGGCCCGTAACAGCCCGAGCTTCAGCACAGAATCCACTTGCGCCCGGGCGGTCGCAGTGACGTCCTCCTTCGCGTCGGTCGGCGTATTGAACACGTTCGAATCGATGCCGGCGTCGCGAAGCTCGAATGTCGGTGTCCAAGCGAGTGGGCCGGTGATGAAGCGACCGTCCCTCGGCGGTTCCTGTGCGCGCGCGGCGGAAGCCACCGCGAGCACAGCAAGCAGTGCAGCGGTTGCCGCGCGACGTGAGGAAGCGGTCATCTTATTGAGCGGAGATTGGAGATTCGACGCGCTGGAGTACGCCGTTATCCGCGTAGACCAGCCGTCGGTCCGGCTGGCCCGAGGCCAGTGTGGTGTCGATGAGCAGCTCACGCAGCGTGCCGTGATCGAACCGTTGCCATTGATCGATTCTGCCGTCGCCGTTGGTGTCCTGTTCGGCGCTGACCACAATG
>Ga0207675_100005462_pt1 | contig 12181 bp, 8 predicted proteins | sample KBSSwiS42_FD_184305 | JGI IMG/M metagenome (GOLD analysis project Ga0207675, IMG submission 184305) | Switchgrass rhizosphere microbial communities from Kellogg Biological Station, Michigan, USA - KBS Switchgrass S4-2 (SPAdes) (version 2) | ecosystem: Host-associated > Plants > Roots >...
GCTCATGGACGTCACTCCACTTCTCGCGTTCTTTCGCGAGCAGGACTTGGCGCTCGACGGCGAGATCATCCGGCAAGACGAGTGGGCGACGCATCCCAAGAACGATTTCCCGCATCGAGACCGCCAGCATCTGCCGTGGAACTATCACCGCGTGCTGACGATGCGCGACAACCCGCTCGAAGGCCCCGGAGACTGGCTCGACGCGCGCCATGCGGCGCTCGACGTCCCTGCGCATGACTGGTTTCGCAGCCTGGGGTTGAGCGAGCGCGCGATCGCGCTCGCTTATGGGCTCAACGTTAGCTTCGGCCGCGACGCGCGCGACGTCTCGGCGTTGCTCCTGCTGTTCCGCGGCGCCTTCTCGAAGCAACAGCGCGCGCTCTCCTCGTCCGAGAGTTTGGGCTTCACAGCGCGTCACGGAGTCCAGCAAATACCCGACGCGATGGCCGCGGCGCTCGCGAACGGCGTCGAGCTCGACCACGCGGTGACGTCGATAGCGCTCGAGGACGACCGCGCCGTCGTCGTGTGCGCGAACGGCCGTAGACTGAGCGCGCGGCACGTCGTCGCGGCAGTGCCACCTTCCGTGCTGCGACGCATCGCGATCGAGCCCAAGCTTCCGCCGCTACAGGCCGACGCGGTCGCCACGTTGCCGTCGCAGCCGTTGACGCAGGTGTACCTCGCGCCGCGCGGCCGCTTCTGGGAGCAAGACGGCTACGCCGCGAGCCTGTTCACCGACACGCGCGCCGGCATGCTCGCCGCCGCGCGCAATCGCGACGACCCGACCGAGGTCACGAGCTTGACGGCGTGGATCACGGGCGATAACGCGGCGGCACTGGATCGCTTGACACCCGCCGAAGCGGGTCGCGCCGTCATCGCGGCGATCGAGACGCTGCGTCCCGCGGCGAAAGGTCAGCTCGAGGTCGTCGGCCTGCACTCGTGGGGCGCCGACGCTCATGCCGGCGGCGCCTGGGCGTATTTCCGACCCGGCGAGGTCACGCGCTTCGCGCCGGTTCTGGGGACGGCGCATGGCCGGTTGCACTTCTGCGGGGAGCATCTCGCGACGACGAGCCGCGGCATGGAAGGCGCGATGGAGTCGGCTGAAGAGGCCGCCGCGGCGATCCTCGAAGACGGCTGAAAGCCGCGCCGTTACTGGGCTCCAACGCGCATAGCGGGTTTATGCGTTTTGGGCATAGCGGTAGAAGAAGTTAACCGTTCAAGTTGCCCAAGGCGCCACTTAACGTAGCGACTAAATGCCACGCCAAAACCGCCCGAACGGGCGGCGATGGGGTTTTCGGGGTCGCCTTATGAACGCAGCCGCATTGCAAGAAGTCGTCGCCGCCATTGGCGAGCCTGACACGATCCGTGTCGGCGCGACAGCGTACGACGAGGAAACGAGCCGCAAGCACGCGCTCGAGCACTGCAACCGCAAGTTCGTGGCGCTGAAGGCGGACCAGCGCATCGAGTGGGCGCTCGAGAACCTGCCCGGCAATCACGTATTGACCTCGAGCTTCGGCGCGCAGGCCGCCGTCTCGTTGCACCTGTTGACGCAAGTCAGCCCGAACATCCCCGTAGTGCTCGTCGACACCGGTTATCTCTTCCCCGAAACGTACCGCTTCATCGACGAGCTCACGGCGCGCATGAAGCTGAACCTCAAGGTCTTCCGCGCGCAGCGCTCGCCGTCATGGCAGGAAGCGCGGCACGGCCAGCGCTGGAACCAAGGCGTCGAAGGGCTCGACGCCTACAATCAGGAGAACAAAGTCGAGCCGATGCGCCGCGCGCTGCGCGAGCTCGAAGTCAGTACCTGGTTCGCGGGCTTGCGCCGCAACTCAGCCGAGAGCCGCAAAGAAATTCCGTATCTCGAGTGGGCGGGCGGCCGCTGGAAAGTCCACCCGATCGCCGAGTGGACCGATCGCGATGTCCACCGCTATCTCACGAAGCACAGCCTGCCGTATCACCCGCTCTGGGAAAAAGGCTACGTGTCCGTCGGCGACGTGCATAGCACGAAGCCGCTGCACGAGGTCGCCACGCTCGAGGAGACACGCTTCAACGGCTTGAAGCGCGAGTGCGGGATCCACGAGATCAATCTCGCCGACTTGTAGCCGCGGTCACGTTTGTTCGGCGGCGTCGCCACCAACCGATGGTGCGCGGCGCACGCTGGTGGAGACCTTCGGCTTCCGCCGATGTCTCACTCGCTGCTCACCTCGACGATCTGGGCAATCTTTTCCTCCGCGTTCGTTCTGACACGGAACTCGACGCGTCGCGAGGCGGCTGCATCCTCCTCACCGTCGGGCGTCAAGATGAGCCTCGAGAAGGACAAACCGTTCGCGGTGACGTGCCCACGAAGCCACGCAACGTCCTCTCGGACCTCGGGCAGGGTGAGCACATAGCGCAGCGTGCTTCGCGTTCGAGCTTGGGACAGCTGCATGTTGAGAAAATATGAGTCTTCTTCCGAGGCCGTCGTCTCCCAACTCGAAGACGTATGGCCTTCGATACGTATCTCCTCGATGTCGTCTCGATACTTCGGCGAATTCAGAATGCCCGCGTATCGCGGGAAGAAATCGCCGAGTATCTCTTGGAATCGGGGGCGCAGCTCTGCACTGCCGATCTCGAACAGAACATCGGGCTGCCCGAAGGTGATCGTTAGCGACTCTTGGTCGAGCTCTGCCTGCCATTTAGGCAAGTCGTCCCGAAACTCTTCGTACAAATCCTCGTAGAGCGCCTGCTTGAGCTCCTCGTAGACCAGAGCAACTTCCTTTATCTGGTCCGTTTCTGCCTCCACCTGGATCATGTACATGATCGCTATCAGGAGGAAGACCATCATCAAGCCGGCCATGAGATCGCTGAGTGGGATCCAATGGTCCTCGCGGTCGTGATGTTCTGTGTGCAATCCGGCTGCCATGCGTCGGACCTCGCCCGCTATGCGCTATGCCTCTTGAACACCGGCTGCTGCCGGACGTGCTCGTTCTTTGCGCCATTCACTCGGCTTACCGTCGAATGATTGGCTTGGAGTTGTCGGAGCTATGAGGTTCCACGTACGGCAATAGTCGGCGATATCGACCAGCGATGCGGTTGCCTCCTGGGTTTGCTGTTTCTGCCCATCGAGCTCCGACAGTAGATTGCCGAGCTTTTCGGTCATCCCGCTAAACGCGTCGGCCTTCTCCGCCAGCCGCTCGTAACTGCCGCTCGTCGTCGTGATTCGTTCTGCCGCATGGGCCTGTTGCTCGATCACCTCGGCAGTCTGTTTTGCATAGCGGTCTTGCCAAACGAGAATCCTTTCGACCGCCTCATTGAGCCGCGTGAAATTCCCTCCGAACTGTTCGTTGAGCTTCCCGTTGAAATCGCGGATCACCTCTTGCAGAGCGTTGACTAGTGCTCGGGAATTGCTTTCGGCCGAATGTTCCAGGAACTCGTCGAGAGAACGTTTCAACGTGTCGAGACGGTCGTTCGTGCCGTGACCGAGCGACCCGTTCAGCTCGCGCAAGAGTTCAGCGAGATCGTCGATGGTTGCGCTCTCGTGGGCAGCTTCGTCCTTGTCGGTACGACGCGCTGTGACCACGTGCTTGAGCTTGATCGTGATGGCCGCGCCGATCCCTACGATCGAAGACCAGAACGCGGTCTTCAATCCATCGAGCAGAGCCGGGATGCTCCCTTGGACGTCGCCGGTATCGAAGCCCGACAGGCCCGACGCCACGCCCACGAACGTTGCGAGAATCCCGAGGCTTGTTAGCACGGCCGGGGCGTTGGAAACGACCACCGGCGTGAACCTGAAGAAAAAGAAGTATGCCCAGAGCACCAAAATGCAGGCTATGAAGAGCGTGGTGACCCACGGCACCGAGGGCGCAATACCCCACAATCCAGAATCCATCGTTAACTCCCTGTTCCGTGCCTGAGCCGACGGCGGTGGAACCGCGTCTGCGTCGCCGAGTCGTCATCGAACGCCTGTGCCGGGGTCTCGACCAGCGTTGGGGGCTCATCGCCGTCGGTCGCCTCGTTCGCGAGTACCGCCACGGCGTGCTCGATCGTGGGCTGATCCGCCGGGGCCGCGCCCGGCCGACCGCGCAGCACGAGAGTCGGGGCATCGGGCGCGGCCGGCTCCGACAACGCGGGTTGCGCGAGCGTCGGCGTGTCCAGCGTGACCGGCTCCGACTCGGCCGGGGTATCGACCGGGTCCGACTCGCGGGGCCGCCCGACGGTCGGCTCATCCGGCGCCGCCGCGGCCCCCTGCTCCCGCAGCACGAGCGTCGGGGCATCCGGCGCGGCCGCCTCCGTCAACCCGGGTTGCACGAGCGTCGCAGCCTCCGGCGACGCCGGCATCAGGGCGCGACCTGTGAGACGCGCGAGCAAGTGCTCCGATTCGACGGGCTCTCCGAGCAAGTAGCCCTGCCCATATTTGCAACCCATGCGCTTGAGCGCCTGCACAGCCGCCTCGGTCTCTACCTTCTCGGCGACGGCCTCGAGTCCGAGGCTCGAGGCCATTTGCACTACGGAGCGCATCACGGCGCTGTCCGACCCGTCCGCGGGGTTCACGAACGGCCGATCGATTTTTATGCAATCGATCGGGAAGAGCTCCAGGTAGCTCAACGACGAATGCCCGGTGCCGAAGTCGTCGAGCACGAGACGGATGCCCATGTCGTGAAGAGCCCCGAGAACCTCGCGCGCGGCACCGACGTGACGCGTCAGATCGCCTTCCGTGATCTCGAATCTCAGAGACTCGGCCGGCAGGCCCGTCTGCCGCAGAACGTCGGCTACGTACTGGACGAGGTGCGGATCGTCCAGCACCGTCGCGGCAAGGTTTACGCTGACGTAAAAGCCCGTGTCGGGCTGCGCCAATCGACGCCACTCGTCGCCCAGCGCGCACGCCCGCCGGATCACCCACCGACTGATCGGCACGATGAGGCGCGCGTCTTCGGCGATCGGAAGAAAACGGTCCGGAGGCAGCAATCCCTCGACGGGATGGTGCCAACGCAGAAGCGCCTCGGCGCCAACGACGCTGCCGGCCGCGAGATCGACGATGGGCTGAAACAGGAGCCGGAGCTGTTCCCGCTCCAAAGCGACGTGCAGGTCGGCCTCGAGACTGACGGTGCTCACGACGTCTGCGCCCAGGGCGGCCTCGTAGATCACGGGCTCCGCGGCGTCGCGCTGCTTGGCGACGGACAGCGCGACGTCGGCCTCGCGCACGACGTCCTCGGTGCGCTGCAGCTCCGTATCGACGCAGGTGATTCCTATGTGTGCTGCGACGCTCAAAGCATGCTTGCGCAAAATGAACGGCGGGACCAACGCGTCGCTGAGCAGCTTTGCGAACGTCACAGCCGTGTCGCTCGAGTGCACGTCGAACAGCAGCAGCGCGAACTGATCGCCACTCCAACGCGCCAGCACGTGGCCCAGGTCATCCCCTATCTTGTTCTCGAACCGGCGCGCGGCCTGCACCATGAGCTCATCGCCCGCCGTCTGCCCCAACGTATCGTTGACGAGCTTGAATCGATTGAGGTCCACGAGGATGACCGCGATCTGGCGTCTGTGCCCACCGCGGTCGCGCAGCGTCTGGTCGAGGCGTTTCATGAAGTAACGACGGTTTGGCAATCCGGTAAAGGTGTCGTGGAACCGGGCGTGCTCGAAGCTGATCTGCAACCGCCGTCGCTCTTCGATCTCTTCGCTCAAACGCCGGTTCGTCGCGACTAGACGCTGCCGCGCGAGCGCGAGCGCCGCGCGCCAGCGTTCTTGACTGTGCGTGAGATCGTGTGTCGCGACGCCGAGCAGCGACGTAAGGAGCAGCAGCAGCCCGATGTGGGCCGTTAGTATCGCCGCGGAGTACCAACCGCCGCGCGGTCGCAGCGCGAGCACCATATAGGGCGATGTACCCGCGCCGCGCAACGCGTCGGGCAAATGGATCATGCCCGTGGCGTGGTCTCGCGAAGCCGCGAACGGCGAGCCCGTCAGCAGACGCAGCGCGTCACGACCCGGCGCCGGTTGTCCGAGCGCGACCTCGTACCCTTCCTCCGGGAGCTCGGCGATACCCGTGCGAAGAAGCATGTCCTCCAGCGACCGATATACGACGGCCCATCCGGCATGGTCGACGTCGTTGCCGTTCGAGATCGGGATCGGCACGCGCGCGGAGACGAGCCATTGGCTGCCGTGTCGCACCGGCGCAAGCCACTCGAGCCCGGTGGCCTCCGAGTCACGGTCGCCGGCTTGCCATTCGCGTGCGAGCGCCTCGCGCGCGGCAGCGTCATCCTTCGCATACGCGGCCGGTATGATGGAGCCGTCGCTCGCAGTCCAGAAGCCTTCCTCGTCCGACGCGACCGACTCCGGCCACTCGTGTAGCTCCGAGTGCCCCAACACGTCGACCGCGCGTGCCGCCTCGCGCCGAGCACGCCCGGCGAGGCCTTCGAGCTCCGCTTCGATGCTCGAGGCCGTGCGCTCGGCCGTGTCGGCCGTCGCTTCGCGATTCTCTGCGATGCGTTGCTGTGTGCTCAACGCGATCAGCCGAGCGCCGCCTACAGCCACGAGGGCGGACACGAACGCGGCCGGCGCCCACTGGCGCCATGAGAGCCACGCGATGCGGCCCAATCTCATCGACTGCTCCGGCTCTCTCGAGCCAGCGGGATCGAGTAGGAGATCGTCAGCGTGGCGCGTTCACTGCCGCCCAAGTCGAGATAGTCGGCAACCGCGAGGAGCTCGCCGCGCTCGAGGCGCTTGGAAACACCGCCGAAGATTTGTCTCAAGCGGCTGCCGTCGGGCACCAAGAGACCCGGAGCCAGGTTGACGACGGAGGGCGCTGCCTCTCCGAACGCGGCGCCGAACAAGACCCTGAAGCGCTCGCCGTAATAATCCGTTCGCGTCGTGACGAGCTCCGTGCCGAGGTTGCCGCTAATCGATAGCGCGTAGGCGACATCCGTCGAGAAGCGGGCATTCCACAGGAACGAGGACCCAAGCTCCACCAGGTTGCCATCCGAGCGGTCGACGTCGATGTCGCGGCTCTCGAACCGCAGCGAGAGCCGGTCCGTCACTGTGCCCGCCACGCCTGCCGCCGTGACCGCGTAACTGAACGCCCGCCCGGTGTCGTCGCCCGAGCCGCGCTGAATTTCGCCGTGCACATTGATGTTCCGGCCCGCCGTGCTCATGCGTGTCAAGCCGCCGTTGACCGAGGCGAACGTCCAGCGCGCATCCGCGATGCTCTGGTGCTCGACGCCGAGACCGATCATCGCCGCGCTGCGGAGAGATCGCAGCCAACCGACGGATGCGCCGCGACCGCCGCTCGCGGCGGAAAGCGTGGAGCCGTTGGCGGTCAGCGTCAGGCGGTCGGGGGTCGGCGCCGCTGGTTGCGGCGCGGTCGGCAACTCTTCAGCTGGTTGGGCGAGTGCCGACGGGGCGAGCGCGCTCGCTCCGCAAAGGAACAGCATGCCTAGCGCCCCTCTCATCGCGGCCGCACCAGCGTGGAGTGTTGTAGATTTGTCATCCGCGCCGCTTCGTTGGCGGAGGCTGCACCGACGATCGGAAGAAACGCCAGGACGTAAAACTCTTCGTCTTCCCCCGCCAGGGGCACGGTCGAGCTCGTCATCTGATAGATTCGCCCGTCGATTTCCACGAGCCGTTTGCGCCGGCCCCGCAGCCCGGGGTGCCACCAGGGCACAGCGGATTCCCCCGGATGATTGAGTAGCCGCGCGGCTCCGGTTTTGACATCCGGAAACAGGGCGTGGACCGCCCTGTTGAAGCTGATGACTCGAGTCTTCGAGTCGATGATCAACACCGCTTCCTCCGCCTTATCCAGCGCAGCCCGTGTGCTGAAAGCGTCCGTCATGTCTTCGATCGTCAACAGCGCGACGGCGCGTCCTTCGTAGCCGAGATGGCGAACGCTCACCTTGGCGAGGTGCAGATCGTCGCCTACGCGGAGCGTGCACGGACGTGCGGGGCCCGCGTCGCCGCGGATCAGCGAGCGCACCGCCGCCGGGTACGAGAAGCGGATAGCTTCGAGGACGTTGCGCCCGATCCACTTCGCGCTCCCGTCCGCGGACGACAGGATGGGTGCAACGCTCTCGCTGAGGCGGAGAACTCTCAGCGTGTCGACTTCGACGAGCAGTGCGGGAACGGGCAAATGCGCGACGAGGCTCGTCCAGAGCTCCCGTCCCGATTGCGCTCGTTCGAACGCGAGCTCGGTGTGGGTGCGCTGCCGTTCGAACAACGTGCCGAGGTAGTCGGCAGCGGCAGCACTGACGAGCGTCACCACGACGAAACTCTGCAGCAGCGTGACGTAATAGCCCGATGGCGCGTAAAAGCCTGGGAACGGCGCCGCGGAAAACGTCGCATCCGGTAGAAGACTCGCCGCCGATGCGCCGAGACCGCTCGCGTGCCAGCGTAGCTCCGGCGCCTCTATCAGCGCCGCCAAGGTGACGACGACGATGGCGAGCCCGGCCGTGAAGTACGGCTGCCAGCGGGAAATGAAGCACGCGCCGATCACGGGTAGCACGAAGACCGTCAACAGCGCGGGATTCTGGAGCCCGCCGCCGTTGTGCCAGACGATTCCCATGGTGACGACACCGGCAGCGTGCAGCGCCGTCAGCACGGGCACGTGCCATGCGCCCGTGAACGTCCCCGATTCGCCGGAGTAAGCAAGCGCCAAATGCAGGGCGCCGAGTCCGAGCACGCCGAGCAACACGGGGCCGAACCCGATAGCGAAGTCGCTGACGAACCACGGCACCCCCGTCGCAAGAAGGAGAGCGAACAGCGTCAGCAGCCAAATGTCGTCGAGCACGCGAATCTGCGTCTTACGCAGCGCGGCGAGCGACTCGAACGGCTCGAGGTTCGTGCTCATGGCGCGAGCGGCGGGCTGGGCCGAGCCGCCGCGGGCGATGAGTTGGAATCGTTGGCGACGACCGCGACGTCACCTTCGTCAAAGGAGTTTCCGTCCCGAAACGGGTCCGCTTTGGCGACGCTTCCATCCGGGCGCTCAAAATCTTCGACGTGGAGCGGTGCGTTGCCGGCTTGCACCACGCTGTTACGCCTGAGAATGGGAGACTCGCCTATGACGTCGATACCTCGGTATCGGGGCGCGACGATCGAGTTGTCCACGGCCGTGCTGGGATTGCCGCCGTCTCCGAGCACGAACGCGATCCCATAGGCGCAGTTATGGATGAGATTGGCGCGAACGAGCATGCTTGCCCCGCCTCGCACCATGATGCCGTACGCGCTCAATCGATCGAGCTCGTTCTGCTCGATCGCCACGCCGCGCGCGTTCTCGGCGACGATACCCATGGCCGCGCTGCCGGTGATGCGATTGGCACGTACGGCAAGCCCCTCGCCTATCAGGTGGATCGCGGTTTCACGGATATCGAGAAACCTGTTCTCCTCCACACGCATGGACAAGTTGCCCGCCACGATTCCGATGCGGTCGCCGCCGAACTCGTTGTCACGCACGATCGTCGCGCCTTCGCGCAGATCGGGCTCGCTGTGCACGGCCCACACGCCCGCATCCAAGTGTCCGCTGAAGCGGTTTCCCGAGACCAACGCGTTCGGGATGGACGCGGCGATTCGAACACCGACGCGGTTACGCGCGAATTGGTTCTGCTCGAGCACCATGTCGGCCGCGTTGGCCGCGACGTCCACGCCCACATCGCAGGATTCAATGGTCGTGGCCGCCATCCGAAACCGCGATGCGCGCAGCAGGACGGCGGCCGCCGGACAGTTGCGGATCGTCAAGCCTTCGATCGAACTGTTGGGGCCGTTGACATCGAAGACGGGGCCTGAGGTCAAGGCCTGCGCGTCGATCTCCGCGCGCGATTCCGGCCCCGCGACGATTTCGATGCCGTGGGGGCTCGCGAGCGGCGGCAGCGGAGTCGCTATGTCGACCCGGTCGACCTGAACGACGATCGTCGTCCGGGCGTCGGCGGCCGCGGCGACAAACAGCGCTTCGCGCAGGCTGCCTGGCCCCTGATCGGCCGTGCTAGTGACGCTCAGCGTAGAGATCGCTTGCGCGGGCTGCACGGGGTTCGAGCGCGTCGCGTCGTACCGAAAGGCGAGGACGGCGAACAACCCGAGGGCCAATAAGAACGCGGCAGCGCCGGCCAGTCGACGATCGACGCCCTTGATGTTCATGCGCATTGCCCCCGCGCTGTGTACGAGATGCGCGGCCGAACCAGCCTCTCGCGCTCCAGCACGAATACGGCGTGCCACGAACGTGCGGTGGCGATTCGGCCGAACGGCAAATCCACGGGCGCCGAGAGCGCAGTGACGGCCGCAATCGCGGGCGTGGCGAGCGGCTTCGGGAGAGACCTCAGCCGGGGCAACAGCCAGGGCTTGAACGGTGCGGGATCCACGCCCGTCAGCGCGCGCAGCGTAAGTCCGTGCGCCGAGAACAGTCGCAGATAGGCCGCGCGCGTACGCGCCTTGAACACGGTACTGTCGCACCGGGTCGAAAGGCTCGCGGGCGCCGCCTCTAGCAGAACGGCGCGCCCGCCCGGCGCAAGGTGATCGGCCATGCGCTCGACGGCTTCGCTCAAGGCGGCCGGATCGAGAATGTGCTGGAGCACGGTCACGGCGAGCACGAGATCGAAGGTGCCGCCCACATCGAGCGCCGCGGCGTCCTGCACGAGGAAGCGGCAGCGATGCGCGACACCGGCCCGAGCCGCGCGCCGCTCGGCTTCCGCGATCATCTCGCCGCTCAGGTCGACGCCTGTCACGACAGCGCGTCGGGACGCGAGCAGACGGCTCCAACGACCGACGCCGCACCCGACGTCGAGCACGCGTGTGCCGGGACGCACGCGAAGCCACCGCGCGAGTGCGAGGCGCTGTGCGAGGTGAGTCAGCCCGTTGTAGTACGCCGGCATGCCATACGAGCACACGGCGGCCAGGCCCTCGCCTTGGGCGGCGAAGCGGCGGGCGCGATCGTCCCAGTAGGTTTTCGGTTCGTACTTGCTGGGAAAGGAATGGCTCGGGACACTCATGACGCCTGCTCCTCCTGGCGTACGCTCGCGAACGCCGTATCTCGACGGTCCGACGGCTCGTAGTGATCTCGATACAAACGACGCCGGAACAACCTCAAGGCGATCCAGTTGCCGAACCCCACCGACATCGGAGCGATGTGCGCGACCGCATACCCGAGATAGAGCGGGACGATGGGGGCAACGTAAGCGCGATCCTGTTTCGGTACGACCGTGAACAGCGCGAGCGCGCCGAGCGCGACGTAGCCGCCGACGGCGGAGACGAAGTGTGTGGGGTTCGTCACCGCGTTCGCCGGTATCAGGCCGCCGATCAGCAAACTGTCGAAGCCACCGGCAAGGCTGGCCAGCAGCAGCGCTGCGCTGACGATCTTTGCCAAATGCCATACGAGGAGGAGCAGCCCCGTGTACACGACGTAGTGGTACATCGCGAACGGGGCCCGCACTGCGATACGCCGAATTTCGCCGAGGCGTTCCGTGTATACCTTGATGAGCCCGTAGTACCAGCCGACGCGTTGCGAGAACCATTGGCCCCAGGAGCTCGGCCCCTCGGTGCTCACGACGAGTCGGCCGTCGTAGTAGATGCGCTCCCCGCGGCTCAGCAAAATCAGCGCATTCTCGAGATCTTCCGCGTACACCGACAGTGAGTGTCGGGTGAGCACCTGCACGAGCGCGTCGCGCCGATAGAGCGACACGCCCGAGGTGATGCTGTAATCGGCCAGGCTCTGTCGGCCCGCACCGAACGAGAGCGCGTATTCGAGCGTCTGAAACCTCGACAGGAAGCCGTCTCTCTCGAGCGTGATGCGCGGGCAGGCTGCCGCTGCGCCGGACTGCTGAAAGTCGCGGATCACCTGCTCGAGGTCGATCGCGCTGCCGGCGCGCGGGTTGCGGATCGTCATATCGGGGTCTACGACGAGGACCGTCTCGATATGCGGCGGCAGTTGCTCGAGCAAACGGCGCAACGCCGCAGGTTTTCGTCGATTGACGAGCTCCTCGATGCAGCGCCACCCCTGCTGGCGAAGCCGCTTGACCGTCAGATCCGTCGAGCCATCACTGATGACCCACACGTAGCGGCGGTAAGGCGCAAAAGCGGCCGTGAAATCATCGAGCCTTTCGTCGAGATTGAAGACGGAAGCGACGATCGCGTAGGGGCGCGTCGGCTCCACGTGGCGCGCACCGTCCGGGAACGGCTTAGCGATGTCGATCGAGAGGTCGCGTGTGGCCTCGCTCGAGCGGCGCGACGAAGCGACGTG
>Ga0207675_100005464_pt1 | contig 12179 bp, 15 predicted proteins | sample KBSSwiS42_FD_184305 | JGI IMG/M metagenome (GOLD analysis project Ga0207675, IMG submission 184305) | Switchgrass rhizosphere microbial communities from Kellogg Biological Station, Michigan, USA - KBS Switchgrass S4-2 (SPAdes) (version 2) | ecosystem: Host-associated > Plants > Roots >...
GGCGATCGAGGAGACGGCGGGTGGCGTTGCCGTGACCACCGTCGGGTCGACCGCCTACACCCTGCGTCAGCAGCAGATGGACGAGAAGCGGGCCCGCACCAAGGAAGAGGACGCGAAGCGCGCGGAAGCCGCCGCAGTCAAGGCTGCCGCTGCTGCCGCACAGGCTCAGATCACCGCGCAAGACGCCGGTGGTGGCCTTCAGGTCGGCGGCACCACCATCCCGACCCCCGCGCTCGTGCTCGGCGGCGCGGTCGCCCTCGGCGCCCTGTACCTGTTCCTGCGGCGCAAGTAATGCCGCAGTACCTCGTCGACCCTGCGGGCCGTTCGTTGATGCTGCCGCGCTACCGGCGGTATCTCGAGCCGGAGTTCTTGGGTGCCGATGAGGTCGCGCAGGAACCGCAGCTGGCCCTGACCAGCATGAACGACCAAGCGGCGTTGCTCAAGAAGCGCATGATCGAGGCCGCAACCGAACAAGCGGTGGCCCAGATGGCGGTCAGCGTCGCCGCGGGCGTGCTGTTCGACACCGCAGCGGGCGTTGCGGTCGCCACCGGAGCCGCCATGGCGGCCGGCATGACCGCAGCAACCGCCGCCAGCGTGGTGCCGATCGTCGGCTGGGTGGTGGCGGCCCTGATCGCCATCGGCACCCTGGTCGGCGGGTCGATCGCCAAGAAGCAGATCCACAAGATGATCGAGGCGGCCAAGGACGAGATCCAAGGCTACGGGCGCCGCACGCAGGCTACCGTGCAAGCGGCCAAGAATCAGGTCGGGGAGCAGGAGTACGCGGCTGCCGAGCAGCTGGCGGCGTCCGGCCAACCACTCGAAGGCCTCGGCGCGCTGGGCATCAAGAAGTTCCTGACCGGCACCGTCGCGAAGGCGCAGACCAAGTCGGTGCAAGTCGTCGGTGACGCGGTCCTGAAGACCGGCGCTGCCGGCGCGCGGCTGGTCGGTGACAAGAAGGGTGAGGCCAAGGCCAAGAAATGGAACGACGCCTGGGACCGCAACAGCAAGCGCGTCGCCCTGATGTTCGAAAAGAAGCTGCAGAACCCGTACCACATGTTCGCCGAAGACATCGACGCCATCGGCCGGACGTTCAGTGGCCAGCAGGCGGTGCACGAGATCCGCAACAAAACCGGGTCCCTGGTCGCCGCGGCCAAGCGCGACATGGACGAGTTCCGCGACAAGACCCTGGCGATGACCGCAACGCCCGAATACCACGAGGCGGTGCGGGTCAACATCGCCAAGGGGCTGCGCGGCGATCCGCAGTTCGCCCAGCGCGCGCAGGAGCTCAAGGCCCGCGACAAGATGGTCGACGCGGCGTTCACCTCCAGCGATCAGGTCACCGGCGTCATCAACACGGCGCAGGGTAAGCCCGCCGAGTCGACCGGCGCCGCCGGCTTGCTCGGTACCGCGGCCGCCATCGGCGCGTTCCTGTTCTTCCGTTGATGCGCACGCTTGAGTTTCGGCCAAACTGACATACCCTCCAGCAACCCTGTCCAGGATCAACCCCATGCAGTCCATCAATGCCGCTCCTGCGCGCCCTCTGTCGTCCCCGCGGGTGAAGCACCTGCGCGCGCCTGCGGCGCGGAACCTGGACCCCCGCGCCGATCGTCGGCTGCGGTCGCCGGTGGCCCGCAAACTGCCGCGCGCCGGCGGTGAGTTCCTGCCCGGCTTCAGCGGCCTGGGCCTCGTCGAGGACATGGACCAGACCGAAGTGCAGGTCGGGTACCAGGACGCGCTGGCTGGCGGCTACATGCCCGGCATGGGCGCGTTCGACCTCGGTTCGCTGCTCAGCGGCAAGAACCTCGGCCTCGTCGCGGTCGCTGCAGGCATCGGCTTCCTGATCTTCAAGAAGTAACCCGTGCCGACGCCTTTCCTCGATCAGATCGGCATCACCCAGACGGTGACCGAAGTCGACCCGGTCACGTTGAAGCCCCTAGCGGTTCACCGCGGCATCAGCGTACCCGGCGTTACTCGCTACCTGACGATGGTGGCACTGGTTGGGGGCGGCTACTGGCTGTGGCGCCGCCGGTCCAAGCGGAAGTAACCCGTGGGACTGCTGGCTCCCGAGTTCACCAAGCCGGTCACCCTGAAGCTGACCGCCGACGACGCCAAGCGTGAAGCCTGGGGCCGAGTCTTGTCGCTGGGCGGCGCGACCGTCGGCATCCTGGGCGGCCTGATGCTGCTGCGCGCCAATCCGGCCGCGCGCGCCATCTTCACCAACGAACAGCCCGGCACCATGAAGCTGACCGCCGCACAGGCGACGCAGGACGCCACCGGCAAGTCGCTGGCCCTGATCGGCGCGGTGGTGGGCGTCGCCGGCTCTGCGCTGGTGATGTCGTCCAACCCGAAGATGCGCGACAAGTTCTCCGGCACGATGCAGGCATTGCCGGCAGCGTTGCGCGACAACAAGCGCCTGCTGGCCATGACCGCCATCGGCGTGCTGACGGTCGGCACCGTCTACTTGCTGAAAGCCCAGAACAAGAACGCGCTCGAAGAACGTTACCGGTGAAGCAGTATGTGCTGGAAAACAATCCCTCGTTCGCTAAGGTGACACACCCATGAGACGCTCCTACCGCCGTTATCGTCGCAACGCCCGCCCGAACGAGAACGAGATCGCCACGGTGCGCATCGTGCGCCGTCGCAATCCGAAGCGTCGCGGCAAGCGTGTCGTACGCCGCGGTCGTCGCGTGTCCGCTGGCGCCGCTGCCTCGCGGCTCGCGTTCTGGCGCTGGCACCACAACCCCGGTCATCTCACCGCCGCTCAGCGCGTCGCGCTGCGTCGGCTGCTCAAGTCCAATCCCCGCAAGCACGGCAAGCGCCGTGGAAAGAAGCGTTCCATGGCTCGCCGCAAAGGTCGTCGCGTCCGCAAGGCCCGTCACACCGTCCGTCGCCGCAAGCTGCCGAAGCCCCCGAAGGGCAAGCGCGTCGGCAGCGTGTTCAAGCGCAAGGGCAAGTGGTTCCGCGTCGGCCGCATCAAGGTCCGCAAGGGCCGTCGCAAGGTGAGCCGCCGCGTCGTCCGCAAGATCAGCGCCCGCGCTGCGCGCCGGGCCCGGAAGTAAGCCATGGGGTTCTTCGCCGGCCCGAAGCGCAGGACGTCACGGCGCCGGCGTCGCAACCCCGGATCGGCCGATGGCACCGCTGCGCGCGAACTCGAGCTCTTCATCGTCAACGATGGCGACCTGTACCGCCGTCAGACACAGCCGATCATCCAGAACCTCGCCAAGAAGATGAAGAAGGGCGTGTATGACGCCACCAAGGCTATGAAGCTGTGGGGCTACCTCGCCGATGCGGGTGCGCAGAAATACACCAAGGAGATGGGTGACTCCTACGGCAAGCATGGCGGCAACGGCTCGTACGGCGCGTTCAACGAGCCCACCCGTATGGCTGCCGCCAAGTCCCTCGCCGACTACTATCTTGACGACGTCAAGGAAGCCGCCGGCACCAAGTCCAACCCTCACCGTCACCGGAGACATCACATGGCCAAGCGCCGCAAATCCCGCCGCAAGGCGCATCGTTCCACCAAGCGCGGCATCCGCGTGACCTTCCGTAAGGGCGGCCGTCACACGGTCGTGTTCAAGCGCAAGAAGGCCTCCGCTGCCACTCGCGCGATGCGCCGCCGTCAGGGCAAGCGCCTCGCCAAGATGTGGACGCGCGCCGAGCGCATGGCCAACCTGCGCAAGGCATGGGCGGCCAACCGTCGTCGCGGTCGTTCGCACCGCCGCGTCTACCGCTGATCCTCTTCTGCGGCCCGGCGCTGCGTCTTCGCATCCGGGCCGCTCAAGGCTGAGCACATGCTCCCCCTCCTCGCCGCCGCTACTGCGGGCTATCTGTTCCTGCGCGGGAAACGCAGGAATCCGAAGGCGCGTCGTCCACACCGACGCCGGCGGGTGAAGCGGAACCCTGCCACGCCGGAGCGCGCGGCCGAACTACGTCAAGCTCTGAAGGAAGCGAAAGCGCGGGTCGCCGCGGCCAAGAAGGCGCCGATCCCGACGCAAGTGCCCTCGATGCGCAAGGCGTATCGCCGCTCGCTGATCAGTGACGCGATGATCGGCGTCACTGCGCTGGAGCAGGCCATGCGCTACGAAGGCGTCGACCCAGATTCTAAGTCCAACCCCCTCAAGCGCGGCTACAGCCGCTTCACCATCGGCGCCAACATCCGCAAGCTCGTCCGGGAAGGCTATTCCGGCAAGCAGGCGGCCGCCATCGCCTTCAGCACGGCGCGCCGGTCGGCAGCGCGGAGCGGCAAGAAGCGGGTCGTGCGCAGGCTGCGGCCGAGAAAGAAGTAACCCATGCTCGGATCCCTCATCCTCGCCGGCGTTGGCGCCCTCTGCATGTCGAACCCGCGTCGCCGGCGGAAGGCGCGGCGGTCGAAGAGCCGGCGGCGGAATCCCGAGCGCAAGTGGTCCTTCGAGCGCGCGAAGAGTGCGTTCCCCCACCGGTTCACGATGGAACACGTCCCTGACTGGGCAAAGCAGTCTTTTCAGGCGCAGGGTGGCTCTTCACGCGCATATCCTGCACCGGCGTACCGCACCGACCGCGAGTGGTACGACAGCACCGTCTTTCCGGGCGAACCGGGAAACCGATCGCGCAAGTTCGCACAGACCAGCAACCAGAGCTGGCCTCTCGGCAAGACACTGTCGGCGCCGTACAGCCGCAACCCTCGGCGCCGGCGGAAGGCGCGGCGCGCGAAGAGCCGCCGCAAGAATCCTGGCAAGAAAGGCTACTACACCATCGCTGAGATCCGCGCCGCGAACAAGGCGGCCGGCAATCACTACTTCGACCGCGGCACCATGAAGTTCTTCCGCACCACCAAGGTGGTGGCGTACCACAACCATGTGATTGCGGTCAACCACTACCCTGATGGCCGCCAGTACATCAACATCGCGTCGTTCAACCCCTCTACCGGCGATGTGCGCAAGGTCAGTGACGCGTCGAGCATCGAAGACGCCAAGGGCCGGATCGACGGGGGCGCCTTCAAGTCCAACCCGCGCCGCCACAAAGGTCGTCGGCGGAACCCGAAGGGCGGCAAGCTGAACAAGAAGGCTTACGTCCTGCAGGCCTACTACCCGGGCTCCGGCTGGGATGACGTCCTCGAAGAGGATACCAAGGAGGACATCCGTCGGCAGATCAAGACCTACCGCGACAATGACCCGAACACTCCGTACCGGTGGGTCTCGCGGCGCTACAAGGAGATCAGCACCAACCCCCGCCGCCGTCGCCGTAGCAAACGCCGCGCCCGCTGATAGGATCCATGCGCATGCACCTCGCCGACGGCAACATCGACGTCCAGTACAGCAACCTGCCCGAGGGGCAGGACGCCAGTGTCGACACGACCGTGCAGCTGATGAGCGAGATGGCGAAGGGCCAGTGGGGCGCCCGGTCCCCCAAGATCCGCGCCCTGGCCATCAACATCATCAACCGAGCCGGCGTCGCCAATAAAGACTACTTCGGCATGCTCGAAGCGGTCCACAACTACGTGCGCGACCAGATCCGGTACATCAAGGACCCGATCGGCCAGGAGACCCTGTCCTACCCGGAAGAGACCCTGCTCAACTCGAAGGCCGGCGACTGCGACGACCTGACCATCGCCGAGATGGCCCTGCTGGGCAGCCTGGGCCTGCGCAGCTACCCGGTGGTCATCGGCCTCGTGCCCAACCATTTCTCCCACGTGTACCTGCATGCCGAGATCCCGCCCGGCAAGCACCGGTATGCGGACACCACCATCGCCGCCGATCCGATCATGCGCGAGTGGCCGCTAGGCAAAGCGGCCCCGGATGATAGGGTGAAAGCCAAGCGAACCTATCCACACCTCGCAGGACTAGGCACCATGGCACTCAACGGATACGCTCGTGGCCCTTCGTACTTCAGCCCGGCTGATGAGATCGAGGCGTCGCAGGTCGGCCGCGTGCTCAAGTCGCGGTACGTCGACACCGGCTCGCGCGGCACCATCGTCAACACCAAGCGGCTCACCGAGTGGGGCGACGAGCTCGACGACATGTTCAACCGGGCGGCCACCATCAACCCAATGCAGGCGGCGCCGGCCTACGACCTGTACAGCCGCGGCCCGACCACCAACCGCGCCGAGAAGGTGCTGACCAGCTACCTGCACGAAGCGAAGCCGGTGCGCAACATCAGCGCCCCGATGGACCAGCCCCGCCGTCAACGCGGCCCCAACATCGTCACCATCGTCGACCACAAGCGTCCGGCCAAGGCCAACAAGGCGCCGACCGTTGGCGAGCTGATGGGCCTGTCCGACTACATCACCGACCTGAGCGGCCCCGCCCTGCGCGCCAGCCAGCACCACCTCGTGGGCGGCAAGACCGACCCGCTGCACCGGGTGGTCGCGGCCGCCGCGTACACCAAGCAGCGCGCCAAGAAGGCCTCGGGCCGGGTCGTGCGCATGGAGCAGAACGCCGGGTTCCTGTTCGGCCTGGGTGACGTGACCATCGACAACAAGGTCGCAGCCGCCAAGCAGGTCGAAGCCCTGGCGCATCAGGTTGCCGCCAAGGCCCAGCGCCTCGCGGAGCAGTGCGCCGGCAACAGCCCGTTCCGGCAGCAGGCCATGCGCACCGCCTTCGGCGCGCTCGACCACATGGACTGCTACCTGGGCGTCATCGACGCGGTGGCGGAAGCTGAGCCGGCCGACCACCCGCGCATCGACGCGCAGGAGAAGGTCGACACCCTGACCGTGATCAGCAAGCACCCGACGTTCCTGAAGGCGTCGGAGTTCCGGGCGGCGCCCCCAGCGGCACGCCAGCCCAAGAACCCGATCGCCGGCGTGATGCCGGGCGGTGCGGTGGTGCGCGACCAGAGCGGCAAGGTCATCTTCAGCGACGACGGCTCGGACGACGGGCTGGCCGGGTTCTTCAGCAACGTGTCCCAGGCCGTGAGGCGCGTCGCCTCCGCCCCCAAGAAGGCCGTGCAGTCGGTCCACAGTCAGGTCAAGAAGATCGACACCCAGGTGAAGCAGCAGGTCAAGAAGGCCGGCGCCACCGTCAAGCAGGTGGCCAAGAACAAGCGGTTCCGGAACCTGATGCTGGGCGTCGCCACCGGCGGCGCGTCGCTGCTGACCAAGGAGACCATCCACCGGCCCCTGTCGAAGTACATGAACCGGTCCAAGGGCAGCGGCTCCTCGCCTGCGCATGCCCGCGCCTCGGTTGTGACCCCGACCAGCACCACGCCTCCCGCGTCGACCTCCCCGGCCGACCAGTCGATCATCCCGCAGCCCGGCGAGTCCGAGTTCGACCCGAACGCCAGCGCCGGCACGATGCCCGGCGAAGACTTCGGCCCCGAAGACATGGGCCCCGCCATGGAGTCGGAGAGCGCCATGGCCGACGAGCAGGCGATGGCCGCCGGCGGCGGTGAAGGCCAGTCGTTCACCGACACCCAGGACGTCAGCGAGAGCGGCATCGACCCGTTCGCCGACGAGGGTGAAAGCTCGAGCGCCAGCGGCGAAGAAGCTGGCGGCACGTTCATGGACGAAGGCGGCGCTGAGCCCGCGGGCGACGATGCGACCGAAGGCACCAACGATGACGCGACCTACGCCGATGAAGGCGAGGGCGACCAGTCGTTCAGCGAAGAAGCCCCGCAGCCGCGCCGCAGCCGCGCACGCCGGTCGTCCAGCCGCGACGCCGTCGACATGGACAACACCGACCTGTTCGACGATGCCGATGACGGCGACATGACCGAAGACGGTGGCGAAGGCGAGGAGGAATCCTCCGCCGAAGAGCCACCGATCGAAGGCCTCACCCTCGGCGGCATGAGCCTGGGCACGCTTGCCCTGGCCGGCATCGGCCTCTACCTCTTCACCAGGAAATAACCCATGCCCGCTCCCCGCGTCCATGTCCACCAGAAGTACCGCTCGCAGCCGATCGACCTGCAGCCCTACGGCAACACCATCTCGGTGGAAGCCGAGAGCGACAACCCGTTCGAGGACGATCGCGACGTGGAGGTCTACACCCAGGCCTCCGGCGGCATGGCCGGTCCGGACCCCCGCGTCCGCTCGCGTGGCCTGCTGACCCAGCGCCCCCGTGGCACCCGGCATCAGGGCGGCAAGGTCCGCGCCTTCCAGGTGACCCAGGACGCCGCGCACCCGGGCTTCATGCCGGGCATGGGCGACCTCAGCACCCCGCGTGGCCAGAAGCACGCCGTGCGCCGTCTGGCCCGGGACCCGGGCTTCGTGCCGGGCATGGGCGCCGATCCGGTCGCCACCACCCCGGCTCCGACCGGCAGCCCGACGTGGCTGCAGGCCATCCAGGCTGCTGGCACCACCGCTGGCGGCATCACGGGCAGCATCTACGGCGCCAAGACCTCCGCCGCCCAGGCTGAGACCGCCGCTGCCATGGCCCGCGCCGAACAGGCCCGCGCCGACCAGATGCGGTCCCAGGCGATGCTGACCAACATGGGTGCGCACCCCCTGATCACCTACGGCGCTCTGGCCGTCGCAGCGCTCGCGGTCGGCTACATCGTGCTCAAGAAGAAGCGCAAGTAAGCCGGCCCGGCTCACCTCCACCAAGGATTTCTCCATGCAACGTGACATGTCCTACGAGCTCGACGGAATGTTCGCCAACCGCGGCGCCGGCGAATTGACCACCGTCCAGCAGATGCGCACCCGGGTCACCCGCGCGCCGGGCCTCGCTCCGATGGCCCGGATGGCGGGCGGCGACGTGCGGAACCTGACGCCGGCCATCGGCCGGTCGCTGAAGATCCCGAACGGCACCCCGCTGTTCCATCGTCAGCCGAAGCGCATCGACGCCGCGCAGCCCCACAACCTCGAGAAGGGGTTCTTCCACAAGGCCGGCGACCTCGCCGACTACGAGGATGAGATGCAGTTCGACGGGCTCGACACGCTGGTGAACCTGCCGATCGTCGGGCCGGTGTCGGTCAAGACCATCGCGCTCAGCGCTGCGGTGGCCGGCCTGGGTTTCTGGCTGCTGAAGAAGTAAGCCACACAGGCGCCTCCCCATGGAATCCGTACTCGGTGTGGGGCGCCTGACTTCCCTGGAGTTGCTCAGCCCGGATTCCGGCAAGGTCACCGTCAAGCGCGTGGCCGGCAAATGGCTAGGCTGGCAGCCGCGCAAGCGCGCCTTCGTCATCTGCTCGGTGGTGAAGCGCAACCCCGGCAAGGTCTCGCCGGCGATCGAGCGTGCGCACCGCAAGTTCCACCTCGCGCCCAGCAGCGGATCCTTCGTCATCAACACGCCGGCCAAGGCGGGCGCGCTGCGGCAAATCGCCCTGATCAAGGCCCTGACCTACGACGTGCCTGCGCAGGTGAAGTCGCCGTCCAAGAACAAGGCCCACTGGCACCACGCGTTCGGCGACACCGGCCACAAGGGTGGGGTCTACACCGCGAAGGTGATGCCGGCCCTGTGCCGGGACAGCAAGGGCAACCTGTTCATCTGCCGCCGCAAGGGCAACATCTTCACCGTCGATTCCTGGCTGAGAGGCTGACCATGTTCGCGATCGAAGGACTCGGAGACGCGGCCCCCACCGTCCAGGTCGGCACCCCCGGCAAGCCGGTGGTGACCGCGACGCCGTACGGCTTGTTCCCGTACTGGCTGTCGGCCGACACCGCCAAGGCCCCCGACTACTACCGGTGGCAGCCGTTGCCCGGCATGGCCCCCAGCCGGATTCCGGCACCGGAGGGCAGCTTCAGCAGCGTGCAGGCGGGCAAGGACGCGATGCAGGCCCGCAACGCCGGCGTCGCCGCAGTCAAGGCCGCGACCCCCGCTGCGACCCCGACCTTCGCCCAGCTGTTCCCGACCGCCACCATGACGCCGGTGCCGGCGACGACCCCCTGGTCCTTGACGATGCCGCAGATGGGTGTGTCGCCGACCCCGATCGGGCCCACCAACTGGGGGCCCCTGCCGCTGCCCGGCGAAGAACAGCCATTCTGGAAGAACCCGCTGGTGTGGATTGGCGCCGGCACCGTCGTGGCCTTGGGGGCGATGCTGTTCGCGCGCCGGCGGTAATGGTCGACACCGTCCTGCTGCCCCGCAGCATTGACAACTGTTGTGTTGGCGCGCCGCGCGGCTCCTGGTGGGTCGCCGGCAATGACCACGTGTCGGTCAAATGCCCGCTGTGCGGCGGCTGCGCGTCCCTGAAGCGACCGAACGGAGAGGGGCACGACATCGGGGCCGACGGCACCGTGTCGCCCTCCATAGTCTGCCCCTACACGCCCTGCGCGTGGCACGTGTGGGGCAAGCTCGAGGACTGGGCGCCGGCGTAGTTCGTACCTTTTGCGCCTGTTGGCCATCTCGCCCAAGTCGGGCAACATGTACTCTCCGAAATAGTTTTGACATCCAGCGCCCGGATGCGTAGGGTGATGCGCATCAGCATGTAGTTGCGCGACGGCCTGATGGCCTCCGCCCGACAGACAGCATAGCGGTTTATCTGAGACTCGCCCCGACGGGCTGAAGGTTCTCGATGCCCCTCATGCTGATGTCCAACCCTGGCCTGCATCTCGCCCTGCTCGGTAACCCCGGGCGTCGCGGCAAGCGCGGCCGCCGTCTCAGTCGTTCATCCACCTCGCGGGCGAATCCTCGCCGGCGCAAGCACCGCACCTCAAGGAGAAACCCCGTGGGCGTCATCAACCAGTACATCAGCGCTGCGAAGCGCGCTCCCAAGGAGGCGCTCGCCGTCTTCAAGGGCCGCAACAAGCTCAAGCACATGGCGTTCGCCGCGGGCGGCGCTGTCGGCACCTACGCGCTCGGTGGCATCGCCACCTCCAGCGTGATCGTGCCCGCCCTCAACATGGTGGGCGCCGGCGCCTTCCTGGCCAACCCCTGGGCCAAGCGCATCGTCGGCGGTGCGGTCCCCTTCACCATCGGCTACCTCGCCAACAAGTTCATCAAGGGTGACATCGGCAAGTCGCTGCTGATCGGCGGCGGCGTCGCCTCGATGGTCGAACTCGTGATGCCGGGCATGATCGCCCGCCTCGTGTACGGCACGCCCGTGGTCGGCCCCGCGGCTGTCGCCGCTGCGCCCGCTGCCGCGGTCCGCGGTCCGGTGAACGGCATGGAAGGCCTGGGCGGCTACGTTGATGCCCGCGCCTACCAGGGCACCGGCGGCTACGTCGATGCCCGCGCCTACCAGGGCACCGGCAACGGTGACGAGATGGCCGGCGTGGACGGCTACGTCGACGCCAAGGCCTACCAGGGCACCGGCGACATGGAAGACGACCTCGCCAGCGATGACCTCGCCGGTGTGGACGGCTACCTGACCGACGCCAACAAGTACATGGAGACCTACCTCAACTAAGAGGAGGCCACCAACGCGCGCCGGGGCGCCCATGGCCCCGGATGCTGCGATGCAGTTCTTTTCCAACCCCTCATCGACCCTTTCGACTTGTTGCCCACCACGACTGTGGCCGGGATTGACAGCAAGCCGTATCCACCGGCAAAACCGCAGGAATCCCCTCGGCCGCGCCAAACCTGTACCCCTTTTGGGGAGGAGCTATCATCATGCCCGTTTTCCGCACCGTCAAGGATGCTCGCAGCGGTTCCATCCGTCTCGAGGCCATCCACCACCCGCTGTATGACAGCGCCTCCCTCACCTCGCAGACCAGCGTCACGCTGTTCAGCACCGGTTCGGCGGGCCGCTCGGCCCTGCTGACCAACCTGCAGACCGCCGGTCAGCTCAGCTGGCCCAAGCGCTTCTCGATCCGCGCCCTGCGTCAGACCCTCGGTTACGCCGCCATCGCGACGTACGCCGACGCTGCCGCGTTCTTCCAGCGCGGCTCGTACAAGGTGCAGGTCGGCGAGAAGGTCTACCTGACCATCCCCGCCTTCATCCTGTCGGCTGGTGCCGGCCTCGAACAGCAGACTGTCGTCCCCGCGCCGGCGCTCACCGCGTCGACCGTGTACGCCAACCTGGGTCGTCCGGAGCAGCGCAACATCTACTCGCTGCTGCATTCGATCTATTTGCCTCCCGTGCAGAACTTCTACGTGCAGCTCGACATCGCCACTGGCCTGTCGGTGACCGTGGTCGTGCATCTCTTCCTGGAAGGCGAGTTGCTGCGCGAGATCCAGTAAGACGTCAACTTGGTTTCGGCCAAGGTCTTACGTTTCAGAGCAACCCGGCCTTGCGGCCGGGTTGCTTCGTTGTATCGTAGCATTATGAGTCCGCCGTATCGTCTGCTACCTCCCTCATTTCCGCTTCTTCGCCTCCCTTGGATTCTA
>Ga0207675_100005466_pt1 | contig 12174 bp, 10 predicted proteins | sample KBSSwiS42_FD_184305 | JGI IMG/M metagenome (GOLD analysis project Ga0207675, IMG submission 184305) | Switchgrass rhizosphere microbial communities from Kellogg Biological Station, Michigan, USA - KBS Switchgrass S4-2 (SPAdes) (version 2) | ecosystem: Host-associated > Plants > Roots >...
ATGGCGCCTGCTCCTGGTCACGTGGCTCGCGCGGTTCGCGTGGCTCACGCGGCTCACGAGGCTCCGTCGGGGTCTCGCCGACGGGTGCCGGAGGAGGGGCGGTCGGGACGTCCTCGATGGCAATGGATGCCTTGGAACGAGGAGGGGTCTCGGTCATGTCGCCGTCATCGGGAGGCGCCTCGGGGGCCCCGTCGAGGTACGGGTTCGGCTCGCCAGCGTTTTCGGCGGGCTTAGGGCCGTACGAGCGCGGCCCACGGCCGCGACGATGAGGGCGTCGACGTTCGGTCATGCAACGATGTTCGTTATGGGGTTTTTGCTCGCGGTTGCTCCGGTGTCTGCCGGGCTACTCGCGGTGCTCCTGTGAGTGAAGCGGTCGCACGTAACGGCACGTGAGCCCTTGAGGGCCACGAATGATGCGCGTGGGGTGCGGTTCGGACTGCTGCCTTGAGACGGGATCGTCGTGCGAGCCTCGCACGAGCGCTGCTGTCACCGACGAGCGCGGACTACACACGCGGTCAGGCGACCTTTCCTTCTCTGCGCGCGACTGCATGGACGCAAGCCCCAAGCCCTTCGGGACCATCCGAATGCACCCGCCGGTTGCCGATCGCGCCATATTGCCGCGCCAGCATCTGCTACGAGTATCGCAGCTTGAAGCGTTTCGCGCAAGAACCGGTGGCAGTGCCAGATGGTGACCTGCGTTACGCTCGGGCGACGCCGTCGAGGGCGCGCACGACATTTACTACCCGCCGGCACAGCTCAATGATCCGCTCAACCGATTGTCGATGATCCGGCGGTAACGGTTCGAGCTCCAACAGTTGGGCTTCTGCCAGCAGGGCCGCGAGGGGGTTGTTGAGCGAGTGCTGGAGGCGCATGGCGAGCTCGCCCGCGGCCATGAGCCGTTGAGTCTGCCGGAGCGCCTTCACCGCGGCCTGGGTCGCGCCGGTGGCCTGCTCGGCGTCCCCGTCGACGAGGAGAGCGTCCGCCACCGCGACTGCGAGGGGAGTCAGGATGCCCCCGTCGAGGGAACAGCGGCGCGCGCCCAACCGGGCTGCGCTCGCGTCATCGCCCGCTCCGGGTGGCTTCGACCGATCCACGATGAGAACCGCCGCGCCAGCAAAGCCGCGTGCCCGGAGACCTCGAAGCACATCCACGCCGTCCATGCCGTTCACCTTCGCGTCGACCACGGCGCAGTCCACGCCGTCCGGAGCGAACCGCTCGGCGTCCGTGTCGACGCTGATGATCGTCGCGGCCGGAAACAGCGCCGCGAGCGCTTCGTTGAGCGTCGCCGCAGCGGAGGACTGATCCGCGATGCACCCGAGCGTCAACGAGCCATGCATGTGTTGGGTCATCTCTCGTGTGCGAGTCGCGCTGGTCGTCCCGGTAAAGATGGCGGTGCGCTACGTTTCGCGCATGCGTTCGCCGACGTCAGACCCGCGCGCCGAAGTTGCCGCGGCCGTGGACGAATATCAGGTCCACGGTAACCCGATGCACCTGCGGGTGCGATTGAAGGAGATCGCCGATTCGGCAATGCCCGACGCGCTCATCGCGGCGGTAGAGCCGTACCGGGAGATCCCGGAAGTCGCCATTCCAGTGTACGAGCAGGTGGTCGCGGACCAGCCGTCGAACGCCCGTGCGCTCGTGATCCTCGCCAACTCGTACTGGCTCACGGGTCGGGGGCCGGACATAGTCGGCGACCTCGCCAGTCGCGCGATCGCGGCCGACGGCACGAATCGCGGTGCGTGGCACCTGTGGGCGCTGTCCGAATCGGACCCGCGACAACGCGTCGCCCGCTGGAAGCAGGTGATCGCCCGCTTTCCGGACGACGACCTCGCGCGCGCGGCCCTCGCGGACAACGCGGCCTCCCTCGCCGGCGCAGAGCACGACATGGACGCGCTCGATCTCGCGATCGAGACCTACGAGCAACTGCGCTCCACCGCGCAGAGCGACGCACAGCGGAAAGCGCTCGAGGGCGCGCTGACGGCGTTGCGTGGGTGGAAACTGTAGGGCCGCGGGAGAGGGGAGAGGGGAGGGAGACGGGAGACGGGAGACGTAAGAACCCCCGGGAGGCTCTTCTCGCATCGAGATGCCTCCCGGGGGTTCTCCCCGTCTCCCCTCTCCCGCTTCCCGTCTCCCTAGTTTTTCGATGCCGTCGTCACCGGCCTGGCCACCGTCTTCGGATCACCATCCGAGATGTAACGCAGGCCATGCTTTTCGAGACCGGTCAGGGTCCGCGTCACGGCCGAGTCGCCGATCACCTGCACCCGCGGGATCGACAACGGGTTGAATTGCGGATCGAACGGGCTGCGGGCCGGACCTCCGGCTACCTGGAGCACCGCGTCGTACGAGTAGGTCACGGTGCGACCCTTCGCGTCGCGCCACGAGCCGCGCCTCGCCAGCGCACGGTTCGGCGGCCACATGCCGAGCGGAAGCGCGAACGTGCGTACCTTGTAGCCCGGTACGGCGGAATCGATCGCCATCTGACCGCGCGCGATATACTCCTCGACCTTTGGACCGGCGCGATCGAGGCGGGCGTGGTAGAGCGTGTGATTGCAGAGCTCGAATCCCTGATCCGCGAGAAACTTCACCTTCTTGTACCGCCACTCGGTCTTCTGCCCTTCGATGTTCTTGTCACCGAAGAAGGAGCGGCCCGCCTGAGCCGCCGGCAGCATGCAAAAGACCGCGCGATTCCGCCAATCGGGGTGGGCCTTGTTGAAGGCCGTGAGAATACCCACGGCCGAGCTCGGATCGATCTCCAATTCGCCGTTCTTCTCGATGTACCGGAACTGCGACGGAGACGCGTCGTCGAACACGAGCACGAGCGGCGACTGCCCCGCGGGAAGATCGATCCGCCTATCGATCATCTCCCCGATGGACACGGGCCGGTAGCCGCGCTGATACATCGTCTCGAGGTCGCGGCGCAGCCCGTCGCGCGTTCGCTCGTAGACGGCGTTCTTCTCGGTGATGAGGTGGTACTCGAACACCGGAATCCGACCGAGCTCGTTCGGCGCGGACTGCGGTGCACGAGCGGCACCGGAAACGATATCGCCACCGACAGCCCGGCGGGTGCGCGAGTCGGTTGGGGAGCATGCGATGGCGCCGGCCGTGACCGACGCGGCGAGATACCCGAACAGAGCGAACCGCGGGGACATCGAACCTGTGGAATGGAAGAAAACCGAGGCGGGGAGTCGATCGAAGGACGACAACACTAATCGAGCGCAACAGCGGGCTGCACCGCCGTTGGGATCGTCTCGACGCCCTGTCATGGTACACCGAAATACTCGATGTGATATGACAGGACGCGTGGCCTCCGGGTCGAAACATTGCAGAATGCCGGGGGTGTCATATGACTTACGCTACTCGGCTCAAGCCTTTGTCCATAAAGTCGTTCTTTCAGGATCGCTGGCGCGTGCTGCGACATCGCGTGCGACGCGATCCTCAGATTCCCGCTCGACGCTGGTTCCGCGCGCAGTGGCCGTGGCTCACGGCGCTCGCGCTCTCGATCGTCGGCGTCGGCACCCTCGATGTGTGGTTGGGCACGTGTGGCTTCAACGGCTGCCCCACCCGCAACGAGATTCGCGCATTTCGGCCACCGGAAGGCGGAAAGATCGTAGACCGTCAGGGCCGGCTCATGGGGCGGCTCACCGTCATCCGTCGCGTCAACGTCCCCATCGAGAAAGTGCCCCGGCACGTCCGCGAAGCGTTTCTCGCCACGGAGGACCGGCGCTTCTACGACCATAACGGGCTCGATTGGCGTGGCTTCGTCCGCGCCGGTCTGCGCAACGTCGGCGCGTTCGGGGTTCGCGAGGGCTTCAGCACCATCACGATGCAGGTCGCGCGGAACACGTTCATCGCCCAGCACTTCGTCGGCTCGCGCACACTGCGACGGAAGCTGATGGAACTGCGTCTCTCGCGCCTGATCGAGACGAGCCTGACGAAGGATCAGATCCTCGCGCTCTATCTCAACGTCATTTATCTCGGCAACGGGGTGTTTGGCGTCGAGGCGGCGAGCCGCGACCTGTTCGGCAAGAGCATCGAGGACGTGACGATTGCCGAAGGCGCCGTGCTCGCTGCACTGCCGAAGGGGCCGTCCGTGTACACGCCGCGCAACAGTGCGAAGCGCGCGCGTGCGCGGCGCGACCTCGTACTCGGTCTCATGAAGCGCGAAGGCTACCTCGACGACATCGGCGTCGTGGCGGCACGTGCCGAGCCGATGCGCATCGCCGAGAAGGAATGGCGACCACCGCAGGCCGACGACTCTTATGCCCTGGACGCTGTGCGCGCGTTCGTCGACTCGGCCGTGCGTGCGCGAAAGGAGCCCGAGGCGGTGACGGACTACGTCGTGTACACGACGCTGGACCTCGCCGCGCAGCGCGCGGCGGACAAGGCCGTGCGCCGACGCGCGGCGGCGATTCAACAGGAAGCGCGGTACTGGTCCGGCCGGAACGGCGGCACCATCGAAGGCGCGATGGTCGCCATCGACCCGCGCAACGGGGACATCCGTGCGCTCGTCGGCGGCCGGCAATACGAGCGCGGCAGCTTCAACCGCGCGTTCCTGGCGCGTCGCCAGCCGGGCTCCGCGTTCAAGCCGTTCGTGTACGCGGCAGCACTCGCCGCGGGCTTCACGCCCGCGTCGCTCGTCGATGACGAGCCGGTGGAAGTCGAGCAGGACGGACGCATCTGGACCCCCGCGAACTACGGCGGGGAGTACATGGGCCGCGTCACGGTGCGGCGGGCACTCATGAAGTCATCGAACGCGGCGGCGGTGCGCATCAGCCGCGCCGTCGGCGAGCAGCGCGTCATCGAAGCCGCCCACCGCAACGGCATCACGAGCCCGCTGTCACCGCTTCCGGCGATTGCGCTGGGCGCGCTGGAGGTCACGCCGATCGAGCTGGTGACCGCGTACGCCCCGTTCGCGAACGGCGGTCTGCGCGTACGTCCGCGGCTCGTTAGGCGCATCGAGCGGGCCGACGGCAGTGTGCTGTGGTCGCAGGAGGGCGCAACTCCCGTCGCCGTCATGGACCCGCGCGATGCCTACCAGATGACGTCGATGATGCGTTCGGTCGTCGATCGCGGAACCGGGACGGCCATCCGAGCGTCCGGCGTCACGCAGTCGGTCGCGGGGAAGACCGGCACGACGAACAACGGCGCGGACGTGTGGTTCGTGGGTTACACGAAGTCGCTGGTAGCGGGCTTCTGGTTCGGATACGATACGCCGCACAGCATCAGCGGCGACGCGAACGGGGGTCGCCTGGCGGCGCCGGCGTGGGCCGAGTTCTACCAGCAGGGCTGGCGAGACCGCTCGGCCGATACGGAGTGGCAGCCCCCGGCGGGAATGGTCCCGCGCCTGATCGACGCGGAAACCGGCATGCTGGCCGGCGACTGGTGCCCGCTTACGCAGCGTGAGTGGTTCAAGCCGGGCACGGAGCCGACGGAAATCTGCGACGAGCACTATGAGCTGCCGGAGGCCGAACCGTTCGTCGTCGGCCTGGGATCCAAGCTCGGCGAGGCCCTCAAAAAGATATTCAAGTTTTGACTACGGGCTGCGAGCTGGGTGTGGGCTGCTGATTTCAAGAGGGTCCGGATTTCAAGTTTCAAGGGCTCTGACCCTCTTGAAATCCACCCAGCTGCCAGCTGGTAGCTATATGAGCCCGAGCGTGCTGTTCGCGGCATATCCGGGGAACACCGTGTCGAGCTTGGCAGCGCCGAGGTGCTGGCTCGCGATCTCGCCGAACACGGCCCGGAAGTCCGTTGTGAGCGCGAGGTCACGGCCCTCGTAGAGCTGTTCCCGAGCGAGGCCCGGCCACTTGCCGTGCACCTTGCCACCCTTGATGGCGCCGCCGATCGCGAACATGGCGCCCGCGTGGCCATGGTCGGTACCTCCGGTGCCGTTCTCGCGCGCCATCCGACCGAACTCGCTCATCGTCAGGATCACGACGTTCTCCATCCGGTCGCCCAGATCCGTGACGAGCGCGGCGATGGACTGCGCGAAATCGCCCAGCCGGTTCGCGAGTTGCCCCGTCGCGCCGCCCTGGTTCACGTGCGTGTCCCAGCCGCCGACGTCCGCGAACGCGATCTCCATCCCGACGTTCGCCTTGATGAGTTGCGCGATCTCGCGGAGCCGCTGGCCGAACTGCGACCGGGGATACTGGGCGCCGTGCTCCGGCTGGTATCGCTGCGGGTTCGCGCTGCGCAGCATCTTCACGGCGTCAAACATCTCGGATCCCGACGCATGCACCACGTCGCTCGTGCCGGTGCGGTACAGGGCTTCGATCTGTTCGGCGGACGTGCCACCGGCCCGCACGGCGAACGCATCGAGGCTCGTCATCGCGACGGCAGGCGCGTCACCCTCGAGGATGCGCGGGGTTTGGTCGGTCATGGCGACGGCGCGGAAGGGCGACGGCTTGGCGTCGGTGCGTGGCGCGCACTCCTCGCATGTGCCCTTGGTAGCGAGATACCGGTTCAGCCACCCGTCCGGCGTGGACTTCACGTCCGGCGTACCGGACTCCATGTAATCCTGCGCGTCGAAGTGGGAGCGCGTCGTGCTCGGGCTGCCGACGGCGTGAATGGGGGCGAGGAGGCCGCGGTCCCACAGCGGCTTGAGCGGCTGCAGCGATGGATGCAGACCGAAGAAGCCATCGAGGTCAACCGCACCCTGCCCGCCGCCGAGTCGCACGCTCGGCCGCGGGATCGCGATGCGCGGACGGAGCGTGTAGTACGACGACTCGCCGTGCGGGACCACGACGTTCAGGGCGTCGGCCGCACCGCGCTGGAAAAGACAGATCAGCGTGCGCCCCTTCGCGCCGCCCGGCAGCTCCATTCCGAACGCCGTGCGGCGCAGAAACCGCGGGCTCAATCCCATGGTAACGAGCGCGAGCGCTCCGGATTTCACGAATGCACGACGTTGCATGACGAGACCTGCGAGAAAAAGGGACGCGCCATCATGCGGCGCGCGGGGACGACGCTACCGCCGTTGAAACTCCGGTGAGCCTAACGCGAGCCCGACCACCTGCGCGAGACCGGTCAGCTCGGGGAGGTTCGAGAAGCCCTGAGTCGCCAACCGCTGGCGACGGCGCACCGGCGGCGCGTCCGGCGCCATCGTGGGGTCGGCATCGATTGTCGAGTCGGCCGCCACGATCATCGACGCCGACGAATCCTTTGCCTGCGCGACCATGGGGTGCACACCCGTGGTGAGGATCTCGCGCGTCTGTGGCGACACGTGGCCGCCCAGCAGCGACGCGACGACACCCTCGACCTGCTTGGCGCGTGGGACGGCGCGCAGCCTGGGCGCGTCCGGCCAGCGGTCGAGCGACACACCCGGCACACGGTTGGCCGCGGCGGCCATCCCGAAGTTGATGCGGTTCAGAATCGCACCGGTATTCATCCACGGTTCGGCGGTCTCCGGCCACCCGTTAGGCGCCTGGTGTCCGAAGATCGGCTGGCCGAGCCGGGCCACGAGCTGCGCCGTCCGCGGTGTCGCGTCCGGGGCGGCGTCGAGTGCCCGCAGCGTGCTCACGACGACCTCGAAGGGCGATTTCACCTTCGAGCGGAACGCGGCACGTGAGAAGAATTCCGGCGACGTCACGATCGTGCGCACGACCTCGCGAATGTCGCCGTTCGTGCGTGTGAAGGCCGCGGCGGCGCGGTCGACGAGCGCCGGAGGCGGGGAATCGCTCACGAAGCGCACCGCGAGCTTCCGGGCGATGTATCGGGCGGTGGCCGGATGGCGCGCGAGGATGTCGAGCACATCGTCGCCGTCCTCGACGCCGCGCCCCGCTTTCAGCTTGTGTCCGAGGATGACCTTCGCCTCCGCGTCGTGCGTCTCGGGGCGGAAGACGAATTCGCCTGCGGCGCCGTTGTCCGGCATTCGCTCCGCGAGCCGCTGCACGCGCGGGTCCGACGCGAGCTGGAGGAGCTGTCGCGGCGGTCTGATGCTCCACCCGGTCAGCGCCCGTGCAACTTCGATCACGTCCTTCTGCGTGTAGCCGCCGTCGACGCCGAGCGTGTGCAGCTCCATGAGCTCGCGAGCGTAATTCTCGTTCAAACCGCGAGGGCGACGTTGCGCCGCTTGCGCGGCGCTCGCAGTGGGAACGGGGGACTGGGAACGGGGAACAGACGCTCCATCGCTGCTAACTGGCGGTCTGCCGAGGCGTATGCCGGGTCGGCCAGGCCGAGCGCCGTCCAGTCGCCGTCGGTTCCCATTTCCCCGTTCCCGGTTCCCGCCGCGACGCTGCGAACGCAGCGTCGCGCGCCCACTGTCGGCGACGCTCTGCGCGTTGTCCAGGTAGAACAGCATCGCCGGGCTCTTCGCCACTGCGCCGAGCAGCGTGCGGAAGTTCCCGAGCGCGTTAGGCCGGATGACGTCACGGTCGTAGGACGTCAGATACCACCGCGTCTGGCCCTTGCCCGCGAAGACCGTGAAATGATTCTCCCAGAAATCGACCATCACCTCCTGCAGCTGTCGCTCGCTCATGACCGCGCGCGCGACGCGCGACGACGTGAGCTCCGCCACGAACTGGTTCGAGCGCCGCGCCTGCTGCAGCAGCTCCACGGTATCTGCGAGCGTCATCTGTCCCGAGCGCCGCATCGAGTCGCGACGAGCGATGTTGCGCAGCAGGGCGGCAGGAGGATACTGGCGGTACAGCTCCGCCGAGCTCAGGGCGAGCGTCTCATAACGCGACAGGAACTGGTCCGTCGCCGCGTCGTCGATCCGCTCCGGTTGGAGCTGTCGATCGATCCATCGGTCGACGCCCATGGCCTGAACGCGCTCGACATCGCCGGGACGCGCGCCGAACGTGAGGCGGCTCAGTGCGTGGGACACCTGCTGATGCTCATCGAGCTCCCGGGCGCCGAGCGAGATGCGCGCGCGGTCGTTGTCGAGGCCCGCCTCGCTGGCGCTGCTCGCCGTGACGTAGACGGCCAGCGTGCAGGTTCCGGCGAGAGCGAGGGTGACGAGGCGGGTGCGCATGAGAGGCGAGGGGTCGGTGTTCGATTTGGTAGACGGCGCGCCTGCATCGCTGTTAAGCCCCGCGCCCCGCGCCGCGGGACGCATCTGGCCTTGTCCTTGCCCGTTTCGGCATGGCGCACGAGATCGCTGCGCGAGCCTGGTACGCTGAGCGAGGGACTTCCCATGAATCCGCTGCATCGAAGGACACGCAAGTTTGACTTCCGCCACGCGGTGGAGTCCGGGCCACATCGGTCGCTCGTTTGCCGATCTTCCGGGACGGCGCTGACGACACTCGTGCTCGCGTCTCTCTTCGCCTGTGAGGTTGTGGACAGCAGGGACAACAAGGCCGCCACCACCAAACAGGATACCACGACCGCGCCTGCCGCTGTTCCCGAAAGTGCGCGTGGATCCCTCGCTACGGACTCGGCGCTTTCGGCTCCGGTGACGCCTGCCGACAGCCTCAGAGCCGGTATCGTCGACGACACTGGAGCGGTGCGCATCTATCCCCCCGAGCCGCGCCGCGGTGGTGTCGTGTTCGCCCTGGCCGAGGGAATCGGGACGCCAACGCCCCGCTGCAGCTGGAAGAGCGCGCCGATCCCGTGTTATCGAAGAAACGACGGCGTGCTCGTCACGATACCCCTATCGGCCGACGAAGACGCCGGAACGTTCACGCTCACGATGGAGCGGCCGAACGGCCGCATTGTGAGACAGATCACAATCGCGGACCGAGACTTCGGCCGCGAGCTGGTGTTCCTCACGGACAGTCTCTACCGACGCGCGACGAGCACACGGGAGATCGCGCGCGATGCACGGGCGCTGCGTGGGATCGCGTCGGCCGAGTCGCCGGACCAGCGTTGGACTGGTCGTTGGCGCGAACCCGTGCCGGGAACGCGCAGCGACGGCTACGGTGTGGAGCGCTACTACTACCGTGCGTCTGACTCGACGCGATCGATCGCGTTGAGCTCGCAGACGAAAACGCGAGGCACGTTCGCGGCCGACACGAGCGATGCCCCACTGACCGGCGCACCGTCGTGGCGACATGCCGGGATCGACGTCGCCGCGAAACAGAGCACTCCGGTTGTGGCGCCCGCGGCGGGTATCGTGGCCGATGTCGGCGAGTATGTGCTGTCGGGTCGCACAGTACTCGTAGACCACGGGCAGGGTGCAGTGTCCGCCTACTTCCACCTGGACACGGTCATTGTCTCGAAGGGCGACATCATCCGCGCCGGTCAGCGCATCGGCCGCGTTGGCGCGACGGGACTGGCGACGGGGCCGCATCTCCACTTCGGGATGTACGTCCACGGAAAGGACGTGGACCCGGTGGCGTTCAGAGACATGCCCCAATGGCTCGTCGCGGCTGACACCTCCGCGAACAAACAGTAGCAGGTCGCTGGGCGTGGGGTGCTTGTGGCTGGGGGAGGAGCTGGCACCCAGCTCCTCCCCCAGCGACCAACTCACCCAGCTCCCAGCTGCCGTTTACGAATCCGGCGTGGGCGTTTCCCGGAGAACGTACCCGACGCCTCTGACCGTGTGCACGAGCGGCGTTCCGCCGTCGGTCTCCAGCTTCTTCCGCAGGTAGTTGATGTAGACGTCGACGATGTTCGTCGTCGGGTCGAACGGCTGCTTCCACACCTGTTCGGAGATCTGCTCGCGCGTCACCGGGATTCCGGCGTGCCGCATGAGATACTCGAGCAGGGCGTATTCCTTCTGCGTCAGGGCGAGCTTGCGGCCCGCGCGCGTGACCTCGCGCGAGATCGGGTCGATCGACAGATCGCCCACGCGCATCATGGTCTCGCCCGCCCGGATCGATGCGCGCCGCAGGAGCGCCTTCACGCGCGCCAGCAGCTCGTCGTAGTCGAACGGCTTGGCGAGGTAGTCATCCGCGCCGGCGTCGAGGCCCGTGACCTTGTCGGTTACGGTGTCGCGGGCCGTGAGCATGAGGACCGGTGCCGTGAAGGCTCGATTCCGCAGCTCCCGGGCGACATGGAGGCCACTCCGTTTCGGCAGGCCGATGTCGAGGATGACGAGGTCCGGCTGATGGTCGAGCGCCATCTGCAGGCCACTGTCTCCGTCATCGGCGGTGATCACCGAATAGCCGTTGTCTGACAGTGTGCGCTGGAGCACATCGAGAACCTCCCGCCGGTCCTCCACGACGAGCACGGTCGATGCTGGTCCTTCGGATATTGGTCCTTCGGTAGTTGCCATGCGAGGAACATTACGGTTAGCTGGCGCGCCAGCAAGACGGCTAAGGGCTAACCGTGCATTGAGCTGGCACTCGGCCCGGGTGTGCGTTGCCGACGCATCCCCTTGAGCGGTCCGGCTGCCTCGATTTCCTTTCCCGCGATGAACGGAAGCACAGCGACGAGCACGACACCACAGACGACTCCGGCGACTCCGGTGACTCCGGCGACTCCGAACATGCCGGCGCCTCCCTCACGATTGCGCGAGGGGGTCCGCGTAGGAGTCGTCGCTGCCGCGGCGACCATCGGCGCGGTTGTCGGCCTCGGGCTCCGACACGGGCTCGCGCTGCGGCCTTTCGCAACGGTGGGTCATGCGCTGCTGGAACGACTCGGTATCCCGCTGTTTCGAGGAAGTGTGACGACCGTCATCGGCATCGCGCTCGTGAGTGTCGCTATCATCGTGTTGGGCGTGTGCTTCACTATTGTCGCTGCGCCGCTACGAGGGCTGCGACTCTTCATGGCTGCCCTGCTGTTCGCGACGATGGCCTGGGTGATCGCCGCGTACGTTGTCCCCTCCATTCTCGTGTTGAGCGACACGACAGTGTTTGGTACAGCACAGCGCGTCTTCATCTGTGTGCTGTTGGCGCTCAGCCTGGTGGCAGGTATGCGACTTGCCCGCCCTAACGTCCGCGTCGAGTAAAAACTGAACACACGCGGGATCCGTGGGAACCTCTCGGACGTACGTTCAGTATGTGTCGAGAGGAGCGCACGCGGGGTCTGCCTCATGAAGCCGTGAGGTCAGGACCGACGCTCCGAACTTTGGAACTCGTCTCGTCTAATCAGCGAGACCCGTCTCGGGTTGATCACCGCGGAGCTTCATTCACAGGGAGGGGTGATGGACATCCTCGTGATGCTCGAGGACAACCCCGAACACTCGACCATGCTGGCCCACGTGAACTCGGTGCCGGCGCCGCTGAACTCGGAGCGGCCGCCGCGCGATGTGGTCACCCTCTACGGGGTACCGAGTCCGGAGTCGCTTGCATTGGCCCT
>Ga0207675_100005468_pt1 | contig 12167 bp, 8 predicted proteins | sample KBSSwiS42_FD_184305 | JGI IMG/M metagenome (GOLD analysis project Ga0207675, IMG submission 184305) | Switchgrass rhizosphere microbial communities from Kellogg Biological Station, Michigan, USA - KBS Switchgrass S4-2 (SPAdes) (version 2) | ecosystem: Host-associated > Plants > Roots >...
GCCGCCAGCCGGTCGAGATCGGCGCGCAGCTGCGGTCCGATCAGACCCTGCTTTTCGTTGAGCCGGGTGACGGCAGCGTAGTCGCCATCGCCCTGCAGCCGCAGGATGAGACCGGACAACCCGTCCACCGCCTGGCGCATCCGCGGCATGTCGACCCGATAACGTCCGCTCGCGGCGTCGCGCGTGAAAGCACCGTGCTCGGCGAAGTAGTTGAAGCGCACCATATTGGCCTCGCCGTGCGCCGACGCCGCGCCCCAGCGCACCGAGCGGAACATTCCCGCGAGAAAGGTAACGTAGTAGTCCTCGAGGCTGCCCGTCAGCTCGCCACGTTCGTGCAGCTTCGTGATCATGTAGAGACCGAGCACGTCCGCCTTGCCTTCCTCGATGGCGCCGGCGTGGTCCTTGAGCGCCTCGCGCACCGTGCCCTTGCCGTTGATCGTGTTCTTGATGCCCAGCCCGTGCGCCACCTCATGGAACATGACGTCGGCGAAGAATGCGTCGAAGTTGATGTGACGCTGCTGATCCTCGGCGATCAGCTCAGCCGCGATCGGCATCATGATCTTCTCGAACTTGGCACGTATCGCGTTCTTGAGCTGCAACCGTCGCGTCCCCTTGGCGAGCTGCACCTGCTCGTCGTTCGGCAGATTGATCGCGATCGTCTTCGACCCCGCGTTGCAGTGGCCTCCGTAATAGATCACGTCGTAGGCGTTGAGATCCGAATCGCTGCCGGTGGCCTCCGCCTTGTAGGCATCGGGCACCGGCAGGCCGCGCTGCAGGTCGGGCAGCATCGCCGCGTAGCGCGCGAGCCGCTTGCTCCACGCCATGTCCTTCACCAGGACGTACGCCTCGTACGCGGCCTTGTAGCCGAACAGCCGATCCTCGTAGGTCTCGATCGGCCCGATCACGAGATCGATCCGGTTGTCCTTCATGTCGAGCCACGCCATGTCGCTCGCGCGGTAGTCGTCACTCGTGAGCGCATCTGCACGCAGCTCGAGATAACTACGAAGCCCCGTGTCGGTCGCGAGCGCCGCGGCCTGGTTCAGCAGCGACGCAGCCTGCCGCAACTCCGCCGCGAAGCGGAAGCCGTAGGGCACCAGCGCGAGCGCGCCGCGCGCGTCGCGCGTGATAAAGGTGTAGAGGCTGTCCTTGCCCGGCAGCTGCGCGCGCTCGAACTCCTCGCGGCTCATGTCCGGCGGGTAGAACGCTGCACCTTCGGGTTTCGCGCCGACGCCCGGTGCGAACGGTCGGTTGTCCTCCAGCCGATCCCAGGGCCCGTAGTTGATCTCGGCGAACTGACGCGTGCGCGGATCCCCGATGCCGTTCACGATGCCGTTCAACAGCCGGTCGCGATCGCCGTACGCCTGCTTCCAGAACAGATCATCCATGATCTGCGCCGCGTCGATGAAGAGTCCGAGCATCTGCCGCTCTTCCGGTGACAGCGAAGACAGGTCCGCCGTCAGCCGGAACGGCGCGTAGATCTGCGGTCGAACCGGCACGAGTTTTGCCGCGGGGTTCGCCGCGGGCGTCACCGCTGCGGCCGTTGGCGCGGCGACCGGTGCAGCCGCCGCCGGCACGGTGGCTTCAGGCGCGGCGGCGCAGGCCCCGAGCGCCGTCGACATGAACAGGATTGACAGCCGGAACAGCACCACACTGCCAGTGCGTCGCGGACGATCGGTCGCTTTCGCCATGCATCTTCCCCTGGGTCGGTGTCATTCACTTCCGGCCGAACAGTGCCTCGAGCTCGGCCTTCGCCTTGTCCGCCGCCGACTGGTCGCCCGGGCGGTAAGCGTGGTCACTCGGCCGGAAATAATCGCAGAAATTCGCGCGCTGCTTGTCCTTGACCTCCTCCGCGACGGTCTCGCGGCAGCTCTTCGCCACTGACGTGTCGTAGAACTCGCACATCAGGCAGACGTGCAGCTCGGCGCGACAGGTGCGGCACTCGTCAGTCCGCCGCAGCGGCAGCGAGAGCTCCGCGAGCGACGCGCCGCACTTCCAGCAGCGCAGCGAGTGGCTCATCCCGGAGTCCCTCCATCGCCGCGTACGGGCGCCGTGCCGGGCTCCGGGCGCCGCGCCGGCGTGCGAAACCAGTCGGCGCTCGCGACCACCTTGGGGGCCGCGGGATCGGCCTCGTAGTTGGGCGTCATGATCTGCACGCCGTTCTCGTTGAAGACGTCCTGGATGCTGGCATTGAGCTCGCTCAGCACCGGCCCACGGCGCGAGGGGTCGGCGACCGCAACCAGGAGCGTGTATTCGACATAGAAGTCGAGCAGCGCCGTCTGCAGCACGCGCGGCTCCGCGCCGGGCACGAGCCCGCCGGTCCGCCCGGCCGCGAGCAGCAGCATTGCGTGTACCTGGCGCCAGGGGACGTCGTAGCCGATGTTGACCCGCGTCGCGACCCGCACGCCACCGTCGGGCGCGAGACGCGAGTAGTTGCGCATGACATTGGCGGCGATCACCGCGTTCGGAATGCTGATCTCCTCGCGTCGCACGGTCTCGAGGCGCGTGGTCATGAACCCGATCGAGGTGACCGTGCCCTCGGTCTCGCCGATCTGCACGAATTCGCCGGGGCGCAGCGAGCGCGTATACATGAGCATCATCCCGCTTACGGCCTGGTTGACGATCCCCGAGGATCCGATCGACAACATGAGACCCACGAACACCCCCACACCCCTGAATGCCTCGCTGTCGCTACCGGGGATGTAGGGATAGGCGGCGACCAGCGCAAAAAGCCAGATCACCGCAGACAGCAACTGCCCGGTCGGACGCGCGGTGCTCTGGTCGATCCAGCCCAGGTCGACGCGGCCCGCGTATGCCGCATCGAACAGCGCGCGCACGATGCGGACTGCGACCCGTGCAATCAGGAAAATCAGCACGACGAACAGCAGCCCGGGGATCGCACGCACCACCGAGGCACCGAAGTCGCCCAGCGCCGCGAGCAGGTTGTCGCGCAGCGTCTCGCCCCACGGGCGCGTGTAAGGGAAACGCTGCAGGACGAAGCCGGTCCAGGTGTAGAGGAGAAAGAGCGCGACCAGCCAGCCGAGAAACCGCAGCGGGGCAACCGCCAGGGTGGCCGGGTCCGCCGCGCCGAGCAGTTGACCCTGCCAGCCGGCGCCGTACCTGAGCTTCCGGCGCTCGAAGGCCGCGCGCACGCGGTGCGCAGACCAGCGATACACCCGAACCACCGCCCAGAGGCAGAGCGCAAGCACAGCCGTCGCGAGCAGCGTCCAGCCGAGCGCCGGCAGCATCGCGCGGGCGTTGCGCGCCTCGGCGATTTCCGCCAGCGCCTGTTCGAGACGCGCGGTCGCCTGCTCGGCAACCTGTGCAGTGGTCTGCTGCAGGTCAGGATCGACGTCGGCGTCCAGGATGCGGAAGGCCGGCTCGTCGTTGACCTGGATCATGTATCCGCCGTCCACCGCCGTCCTGCTGACGATGGGCGTGCCGCCCCTGGCTAGCAGATCGTCGATGTGCTCGCTGATCGCTGCGGCGCGCTGCGCGGGGCTCGCGCCGGACACCGGTGCGCGCAGCGTCACTATGGTGCGATTTGCGACCACGAGATCTGCCGGTGCTGGTCCGCTTGCCGAGGCTGCATCGGCATCGACATCGGCCGGCTGTGCCATCGCCACTGTGGCCGCGAGCAGCAGGACCCACGTCGTCAACGCGCAGACGCGCCCGCGCGAACACGCCGCCCGACCGATCGCACCGTGCCCCATGCCCCGCTCGTTCATGCTGACCGGACCTCCGGCCGGCAGCCTACTGTCAGGCACGACGACCCCGCAACCTCGACTGCAGCATCGGGCTCCCACCATGCAGGGCGGCTATGATGCGCGCATGCTCACGCTGGTCCTGGGCGACCGTAACCTGTCGTCGTGGTCGTTTCGCGTCTGGCTCGCTCTGCGCCAGCTCGGCCTGCCGTTCGAGGAAATCCGACTGCGTCTCGACACCCCAGCCTTTCACGAACGGATTCTCCAATACTCGCCTGCCCGTCGCGTGCCGGTGCTGCTCGACGGTGACCTCGCGATCTGGGAGACGCTCGCGATCGGCGAGTACCTGGACGAGCTCACCGACGGCGCGGCATGGCCGCGCGACAGGGCCGCGCGCGCCCGCGCCCGCTCGCTCGCCGCGGAAATGCACTCGGGCTTTGCCGCGCTGCGTGAGGCATGGTCCTTCCGCGCTGCGGCCACCGGTCTCGCCGCGCCGCTGTCCGCCAACGCCTTGCAGGACCTCGCACGCATCGACGCCATCTGGAGCGGATGCCGGGCGCAGGCACCCGTCACCGGACCCTGGCTCTTCGGCGCCTTCAGTTTCGCCGACGCCATGTACGCGCCGGTCGCACTGCGCTGCCGCACCTACGGCGCGATGCTCTCTTCGGGGGCGCGTGGCTACTTCGAGAGCGTCGTCGCCGATCCGCACGTGGCGAGCTGGATCCGCGATGCGGAGCAGGAAACCGCGGCGGCGTCGGCCGCCTGAGGCGCGGTTACCTCTGGCGCCAGGCCGCCTCGTAGCCCATGCCGGAGCGCATGATGCGCTCGAGCAGCTGCTCGTAGCCGACGCCACCGACCTGCGCGGAGATCGCGAAATCCTCCTCCCTCTCGAGGTTCGGGTTCGCGTTCGCCTCGAGGACGTACACGCTCCCATCGGGCTTGAGCCGCACGTCGATCCGCGCGTAGCCGGTCATGAGCAGCGCGCGGTAGATGCGCCGGGCGAGCGTGGCCATCCGCGCCGGCAGTCCCTCCGGTAGATCCTTCGCCGGACCGGTGTTGATGCCGTGTTTGCGCTGATACTTCAGGTCCCATTTCACCTTGCGGGTCGCGATCCCGGCCATCGCCACCGGGAGCGTGCCGAAATCGAGCTCCCAGAGCGGGTAGGTCGTGAGCCGCTCGTTGCCGATCACGCCGATATAGAGCTCGCGTCCCTCGATGTACTCCTCGACCAGCGCGTCGGAGGCCGTCTGCTCGTGGATGAACTCGACGCGCTCGCGCAGCTTTTGCGAGTCGTACACGATCGAGGCCTGAGCGATTCCGAACGACGCGTCCTCCGTGGCCGACTTCACGAACAGCGGAAATGCAAGCCGCCGCGGCTCGCGGTAGCGCCGGTTGCGCGGCAGGAGCACGAAGCGCGCGGTCGGGATGCGGTGATAAGCGAGTATCTGCTTCGAGAGCGCCTTGTCGCGCGAGATCATCATCCCGCGCGGGTTGCAGCCCGTGTAGGGCAGACGCATCAGCTCGAGGAACGCGACTACGTACTGGTCGTAGGTAACGATGCCCTGGAACTCCTCGAGCAGGTTGAAGGCGATGTCGGGCTTCCAGTCGGTGATCGCCGCACGAAGCTCCGCGAGGTTGTCGCCGAGCCCAAGGATCCTGACCTCGTGACCCATCGCGCGCAGCGTCGTCGAGACGTCGTACTCCGTGCGCCACTCCTCGATCTGCTGCTCGGTGAAGCCCTCGAGCGTCTCCGGGGGAATCAGCGTCTCGTGGACCAGCAGCAGCACACGCTGTTTCTTCATAGGGCAAAGCTCTCCCGGTCCCGCATCAGCATGTCGAGCATGATCCGCTCGAGCATCGAGACGACCTGGCGCTTCGCATCGCGCTGGCTGCCCCGCACACAGAGATCGAGCTGTCGCGCGCGCTGTCTCGCCGTGCGCAGCACGTGATTGACCAGATACGGATGCATGCGGGCCCGGCGCACGAGCAGCCGGCGTATCTGCGGCCGCACCTCGCGCAGGAACCGGCTGGCGGCCACCGAGCGCGGATGATCGGTGCGCCGGCCGAAGACGCGCAGCAGCCGCCGGTCATAGGCGATCCCGGTGTCGACCTCGTACCTGGCCCGCTTGCGCCGATAGTGCTCGCGCAGCGTGCGGCGGTTCTCCGCGAGCGGCTCGATCACGTCGCGATTGAGTCGCACCGCGCGGCGGCCCTCCAGATCGCGCATGGTGGCATCTACGAACTCGAGCTTGGCCCGCGCTGGCCAGCCCTCGTACTGGCTGCGCCAGCGCGACCGCGGCGGCAGCCACACGGCGAACGTCTCCGCAAAGTCTTCCGTCGGATGGCTCTGTGCATACCAGTGTCCGAGATGCAGTACGAAACGGCGACTCGCCGGCCGCGGCGAGTAATGACTCGGGTAACGCCGTGACGCCTTGCCGAACGTCTTTCGCCAGGCCTTGAGCCGCCGCAACGCGAAGGCCGTGTCGATTGCATGACCTGTCTCGTGCCGCATGATGCGCATCAGCCACTTGTCGTTGCCACCCTCGACTTCGTGCATGAAGCGGCGCTCGAGCCGCATGAGGCGAGGATGCGCGAGGTAAAAGGGAATCGCGATGCCTGGCACGCCGTCAGGCGAGAACCACTCTTCCGCCAGCCAGAAATGCGGTCGGAAGCGAATACCCTTTGCGGCCAGCTCGGCGTACAGGCGACGCACGCTCGATTCGAGCGTCGAAGTCGAGAGCCGGAGGCGCAGATCGCAGAAGCGCTTGCCGAGTAGCGCCTCGTCGTCGAGCCGGGTCCACGCGGGCTCGCGCGGGGCCAGAGCACGGGGCCGCGCCCGCCGCCGCCGCGCCCTACCGGTCATGAGCTCCGCGCCGCGACTGCCACCGCGGCCAGCGTTCGCGCGCGTCGCTCGAGAATGCGGGTGAGGTGCTGGTCGAGCAAGTCACGGCGGCGCAAGCTGTCGAGCATCGCCGCGGGGATACCTCTCAGTCCGTGCACGCCGCCAGCGAGCGCGCCCGCGAGGGCGCCGCAGATCGCGGGCTCATGCGTCCCCTGGACCGCGGTATTGACCGCGCGCTCGAAACTCTCGCTGCCGGCGACCGCGCCGCGCACCTGCACCAGGACGCGGATCGCATCCGGAAGCGGCGCAGCGGCGTGCGGCTCGGCGTGCCTGGCAGGCGGCTCGAGCGATGCGACCTCGTGCTTGAGCGGCCGCGCATCCCAGAACGCGGCGCCCGGCGCATAGGGTAGTGCAGAGAGCGCCTGCGAATCGCCGTGCAGGACGCCGCACAGCATCGCCGCGAGGTGGCGGCAGGCATCGACGACGAGCGGCGACTGGTGAGTCGTTCGCGAGGACTCGCCGGCCAGCGCGACCGCCGCGGCTGCATCCGGCTCGATCAGCGCCGCGACGACTGAGCGCGACAGGCTGGCCGTGCCGAGGTCCCGTGGATCGTGCGATCCAGCCATCGGCTGCCCGCGCCAGCGATAGGTCGCGAGCGCACGCGCGACGTCCGGGGACGCCTGCTGTGGGCGGGTGGTCGCCGCAAGATATCCCTCGCTCTGCCATCGCAGGTAACGCTGCATCTGGTCGCGCGGATCGAAGCTGCCTGATTCGGCCAGGCTGTCGGCGAGGCAAAGCGCCAGCGAGGTGTGCTGTGTCCAGGCGCCGGGCGCGCCGGCGGCGGCTACCGATGCGCCGAGCGCATCGCCGACCGCGAGTCCGAACAGCATGCCCGCCGCCCGCTCGCGTACCCCAAGTGCGGCTACGTGGCGGTGCTCCTGCGCGGGCAAGGCGGCCCGCCAACTGCGGACGTAATCGAGCTGCTCCTCGGTTTCCGGCACATCGGACCAGACGCGTGAGCGTGCCGACTGGCGCCAGAGCGTCTGCAACGTCTCGATCGCGTCGACCTGGCCCTGCGGGTGATCCGTGAGCCAGCAGCCGACGACCATCGCGCTGCGGCCGACTCCGGCGCGGCAGTGCAGGTACACCACGTGACCGGCCGCAAGGGCGTCATCGATCATGCGCAGGATCCGCGTCATCGCCTCGCGCCCTGTCGGCACGTCGTGATCGGGTATCGGCTCGCGGAGGTAGGTGACGCGGCGACCGTCGGGGGTGGCAAATGGCAGGTAGGCCTCGTACGCCGGAGCCTCGTCGGGATCGGTCAGATCGATGAAGCAGCTGACGCCGGTCGCGAGAAAGCGTCTCAGACGATCCATCGCAACCGCGCGGGAGGCCGATCCCGGATGCTCGCCCGCGAGAAACCGCCCCGGGATGACCCAGTACGAGTCAGGTATCGGGCGGGCGGGAACCTGTTCCGGAACCGCTTCGCGTGGCGCACTCATCATGCAAATCATACGGCACGGCGGCGGCCGTAACGCCGGAGTACGACGGGGAAACTCGCCGTGACCATGCGGGAGGCTGCGACGGGGCGTCGAGCTGTGCCAGACTGTGCCGGCCGCGGCGCCGGAGCCGGCTTGGCGCCATAGAACCTCACAGAAAACAAACGCATCGGGGGCACCTTGTCCGTCATCAAGCAGCTCACCGCCCGCAAGTCGGTCGCCGCCATCAACCAGGAGATCGAATCCGCGCCGCGCCTCAACCGGGTGCTCGGCCCGGTCACGCTCACCTCCGTGGGACTGGGTGCGATGATCGGCACCGGGATCTTCGTGCTGACCGGTACGGTCGCAGCTCAGCACACCGGCCCGGCGATCACCATCGCCTTCATGGTCGCGGCGATCGGTTGCGGTCTCGCGGCGCTCTGCTACGCGGAGCTCGCCTCGATGATCCCGATCTCGGGCAGCGCATACAGCTACACCTACGCGACCCTGGGCGAGGGAGTCGCGTGGTTCGTGGGCTGGAACCTCGCGCTCGAGTACCTGATGTCCGCGTCGGCGGTGGCCGTCAGCTGGTCCGGCTATGTCGTCAATCTTCTCGCTGAGATCGGCGTGACCCTGCCCGCGGCGCTGACCAATGCGCCGCTCGGCAAGCTGGCGGACGGCTCGCTCGGGCCGACGGGTGCGCTGCTGAACCTGCCCGCGGTGCTGATCGTCGCGGCGCTTTCCTGGCTCTGCTACATCGGCGTGCAGGAATCGACGCGGATCAACAACATCATGGTCGCGATCAAGATCTCGATCATCATCCTGTTCATCCTGGTCGGCGTCTCCTTCGTCGACACCGCGAACTGGCACCCCTACCTGCCGCAGAACGCGGGCGGGTCCGGCAGTTTCGGCTGGAGCGGCGTCATGACGGGCGCTGCGATCATCTTCTTCGCCTACATCGGCTTCGACCAGGCGGCCACCACGGCGCAGGAAGCGCGTGATCCGCAGCGCACCGTTCCGATCGGGATCCTGGCGGCGCTCGTGATCGCCACCGTGCTGTATGTCGTGATGGCGGCGGTCATGACCGGCATGGTGCCCTACGGGCAGCTCAACGTGGCGGCGCCGGTCGCGGTGGCGCTCGATGCGCACCCCGAGCTTTTCTGGCTGGGGCTGCCAGTCAAGATCGGCGCGATCATGGGCATGACCTCGGTGATCCTGATGTCGCTGCTCGGCCAGCCGCGCATTTTCATGGCGATGTCGCGGGACGGCCTGCTCTGGCCGGCGATGGAACGGGTGCACCCGAAATACCGCACGCCGCACATCGCGACGGCGATTACCGGTGTATTCGCGGCCGTGATCGCGGGGCTCTTCCCGCTCGACGTGCTGGGCGAGCTGATCTCGATCGGCATCCTGCTCGCCTTTGCGGCGGTCTGCGCGGGCGTGCTGGTGCTGCGCTATACCTCGCCAGACACGGCACGTCCGTTCCGGGTGCCGGCGGCATGGGTCACCTGCACCGCGGGCGTGGCCGTGTGTCTCGGGATGACGCTCTTCCTGCCGCGCGACACCTGGATCCGGTTGCTGATCTGGTCGGGCATCGGCTTGGCGGTCTATTTCTTCTACGGTTATGGCCACAGCCGGCAGCGGCGCACGGGCGCCTAGCGAACCGGGACATGGCGGCAGACGCAGACCGGAACGGAGTCCTGAAGCACCGTTGAGCGACACCGGTGGCACGCGGGGGTGGCTGCACCGGCTGCGCGAACGCGGCGTAATCCGCGTCGCGGCCAGCTACGCGGTGATCGCGTGGCTCCTGCTGCAGATCGCCGACGTCACCTTCGGCCCACTCGGCGTGCCGCCATGGGTAATGGTCTCGCTGATCGTGGCGGCCGTGCTGGGTTTTCCGGTCGCCGTGGGGCTCGCCTGGTTCTACGAAGCGGGCAGCTCAGGTGTCACGCGCGACACTGCGGCCGAGGGGGTTCCCCGCCCGGTCGTGCCCGGCCTGCGTCGTTACGCCGATATCGCGATCATCGCCGTGCTCCTGGCGGCGGTCGCCGTGCTGCTGGTGCGGCAGTCGGACCTCGGCCCAGGCGGGGCGCGGGGCCTGGCGATCGCCGTGCTGCCATTCCAGAACCTGAGCACGTCGCGGGATGCCGACGTGCTCGCTTCCGGGATCGCCGAATCGGTGCTGCACCAGCTCGCGAGCCTCGCCGAGCTCGACGTGATATCGCGCACCTCGTCGTTCGCGTTTCGTGGCCGTGCCGAAGATGCCCGAGAGATCGGCCGCCAGCTCGGCGCGCGTTTCCTGCTCGAAGGCAGCGTGCAGAGCGAGCCGGCGCGCATGCGCGTGACGACGCAATTGATCGACACGGAGACCGGATCGGACGTGTGGTCGATGCGCTTCGACCGTCGGCCCGGTGATGTCTTCGCGATCCAGGACGAGATCGCCGTGCAGGTCACGCAGGCGCTCGAGCTTTCGCTCGATCCGGAGGCGAAGGAGCGCATGACCGGTCAGGGCACGACGAACCTGCAGGCCTACCTCGCCCTTCTGCAGGGCCGGGCCCTGCTCGCGACCGGCAACGTGACCGAAGTAAAGGCGGCGACTGAGCACTTCGAGCGCTCCGTGGCCCTCGACCCGAAGTTTCCGGCCGCGTACGTCAACCTGGCGCAGGCCGAGCTCTTCGTCGCCGATCTCGAGGTGACCGACGATCGGCGGGCCCGCTTCGTGGCGGCGCTGGAGCGGGGGAATACGCTGGTCCAGAAGGCCTTGTCGCTCGACCCCGAGAATGGAGACGCGCTGCTGCAGCGTGCGCATCTTGCCGCCTACACGAACCTTGTGGCGGCCGAAATCGACTATCGACGCGGGCTCGAACTCAGCCCGAACTCGGCGGAGGGATTCGTGGGGCTGGCCGCAGTTCTGTACGAAACGCCGGCGCGCCGCGACGAGGCGCTCGAGATGCTCGATCGCGCTCGAAAGCTCGACCCCCTTGAACCGGCCCACGACGTGCTCAAGTCGGTGTTTCTCTTCCACGGACGCGGCGATATCCAGGGAGCAAACGCATTGCTCGTCGGCGTATTGAAGCGCCATCGCGGGTACGCGCCGGCGCTCGCGCGCCTCTTTGTCATTCGCAACAGCATGGGGCAGAGCGCGAACGGTATCCGGTACGGCGAGGAGGCTCTCGCGCTCGACCCGCTGCTCGAGGAGACGCGCCGCGTGCTGATCCGCACGTACGTGAACCTCGGCGACACGCAGGCGGCCCGGCAGCTCGTCGGCGAGAGTTTGGATGAGGTGTCGCCGCGCACGCTGCCGATCCTGCTGCACGAGCGGCGGTGGGTGGACGCGGGCGAGGTCGCTTACGCGTCGCTCGCACGCGGGACGTATTCGGCCATAACGATGGTCGATCACCTCGACGCCATCCGCATGCACGCCAGGGCCACCGGCGATTTCGACCGCGCCCGTGCGCTTGTCGAGGAATTGTCCGGCGTCCGGTGGGACGCAGCGGGCCAGCCCATACTTCGCGAGGAGGGCTCGCCGGTTCGGGACGCTCCGATCGCCCTCGCCGACATCCTGCTCGCGGGCGGGCAGCAGCAAGAGGGCCGACGATTACTCGCCGCGATAATCTCGCGCATGCGGCAGGAGATGGGCACGCCCGGACATCCGGAGATCTGGTATTACGCCTGGCATCCCATCGCGCTGGCCCTCAATGGCGAACCCGACGCCGCGATCGAAATGCTTCACGCGCGGTTCGCGAGCAAGTTCGATTGGGTTGCCATGCCCGAACTGCAGAATGAGCCGTCTTTCGCTGAGCTGCGCAAGGACGCGCGCTTCCAGGCATTGATGCGGCAGCTTCGCTCGCGCCTGGATGAGCAGCGGCGCGAGCTCGACCGGCTGCGCGCCGAAGGCGTCGTCCCGGACCGTAGCGGGAAGCCCGGAGCGCCGGCTCGGACTCCCGGCTCCGACGATCGCGCTTAGTCCGACTCCCATGGCTCGTGCGACGGTGACGGAGCATCGACCGCATCTGCGCCGGAGCCCTCGGCGGTCCGCTGCGAATGGAGCGCTGCGAAATCAAACGCCGATGGATCGGCCAGGTGCGAGGTCTGTACGTTGCGCAGCGCGGAGAAAATCGCCTCCGTCCGGCCCGGATGCTCGCG
>Ga0207675_100005471_pt1 | contig 12162 bp, 11 predicted proteins | sample KBSSwiS42_FD_184305 | JGI IMG/M metagenome (GOLD analysis project Ga0207675, IMG submission 184305) | Switchgrass rhizosphere microbial communities from Kellogg Biological Station, Michigan, USA - KBS Switchgrass S4-2 (SPAdes) (version 2) | ecosystem: Host-associated > Plants > Roots >...
TTCATCCTGCTGATCCTCGTCGTGGTGGCGGCCATCAACCTGGTGGCCACGCTGGTGATGATCGTGAAGGAGAAACAGACCGATATCGCCATCCTGCGCACCATCGGCGCCGCGCCCGGCAACGTGCTGAAGATGTTCCTGGTGCAGGGCGCGATCATCGGCCTCGTCGGCACCGCGGCCGGCGCGCTGCTCGGCTGTGTGCTGGCCGTGAACTTCCTGTCGATTCTGCATTTCATCGAGCACACCTTCGGCATCCAGTTCCTGGATGCCGCCGTGTATTCGATGAGCGACCTGCCCACCGAGGTGCAGGCCCGCGACGTGCTGCAGGTGTGCGTGGTCACACTGCTGCTGTCGGCCCTAGCAACCGTGTATCCGGCGTGGCGCGCATCGCGCACCCTGCCGGCGGAGGCCCTGAGACATGACTGACGACGGCTCGACAACGGTACTCGATGCGCGCGGCGTGGCGCGCACCTTCCGCCAGGGGCCCATCGATCTCAAGGTGCTCGAGGACGTCAACCTCACGGTGCGTGCCGGCGAACGCCTCGCCATCATCGGCGCGTCCGGGTCGGGCAAGACCACGCTCCTGCAGATCCTCGGCGGTCTCGACCAGCCGACCGCGGGCACCGTGCACATTGCAGGCAACGACATCCACGCGCTCGCCGAGAAGCCGCGCGGCGAGCTGCGCAACCGCACGCTCGGGTTCGTGTACCAGTTCCATCACCTGCTGCCGGAATTCTCCGCGCTGGAGAACGTCGCCATGCCGCTGCTGGTGCGCCGCGAGCCGAAGCAGGCCGCCGAGCAGCGGGCGCGGGCGATCCTCGAACGTGTCGGTCTCGGCGAACGGCTGGTGCACCGGCCACACGAGCTGTCGGGGGGCGAACGTCAGCGCGCCGCGGTAGCGCGCGCGCTGGTGACGAATCCTCGTATCGTGCTCGCCGACGAGCCGACGGGAAATCTCGACGGCAGCAACGCGGAGTCGGTGTTCGCGCTCATGCTCGAGCTCAACCGCGAATCGGGCACCAGCCTGATCGTCGTCACGCACGACACCCGCCTGGCGGCGCGCATGGACCGCATCCTCGAGATCAAGCGCGGGAATCTAGCCGAGAAGACCTGATTGCTGGCTGGCCGCGCCCGGCCGTTCGCGGTATCTCTTGCGCACGCTGTAGCGCCACAGGATGTCGAGCAGCGCATAACCGAGCAGGCCGAAGAGCACACCCGAGAGCCCGCAGCCGATGAGGAAGGGTTTCCACATCGGTCCGAGTCCGTGCTGCACCCAGTCCCAGCTCATGTGAAACGAGAAGCGGCGTTCGTGCGCTCCGGTGACGATCACGCCGATTTTGTAGGCGAGCAGGTAGGCGGGGACGATGGTCAGCGGATTCACGGCCACCAGCGCCAGCATGATGGTCGGGACATTGATGCGGCAGAAGATGGCCACCAGCGCTGCCAGCGGAATGTGTATGGGCAGGGGCACGAAGCAGATCGCGAGCCCGGCGCCAAACGCCGGCGTCACGGTACGCCGCTGCAGTGACCACAGGCGCGGATCGCCGAAAAAGCGCTGGAAAGGTTTCAGCGCCCAGTGCGTCCGCAGCGTCTCGCTGCGTGGTGTGATCTTGCGGAACAGTGCGCGTGGCATCGACGGGCACTTTAACACCCGGGTTCGCGCCCCGTGATCAGCGGACTCTCACTTCTGGCCGGAGTCCTGCTCGCCCTCGGCGCCGCACGGCTGCCGCAGGCAAGCTGGGCGTGGATGGCCGCGGCTGCCTCCGCATCCGTACTCCTGTCCCCGATACGCCGGGTGGCATTGGCACGCCGCCTGGCCCTGTTGCTCGCAGGATTGACGCTCGCCTGTCTTTCGATCGCGCGCTGGCAGGAGGCGCGGCTGCTGCCCGGGACGGCGGATTCGCGCGTGTTGCTCGAAGGCATCGTTCTCACCGTGCCTGCGCGCCGCGGCGCCGAGCTGTTTTTCGATGCCGAGGTGCGCGTCCGTGAAGGGCAGGCGGCCGGTGACCGGCTGCGGCGCGCAAGACTCGCATGGCGCGATCCAGCGATCGAGCCGCGCGTGGGCGAACGCTGGCGGCTCGTGGCCCGTCTCGGCACGGCAGACAGTTTCAGCAATTTCACCGGGCCCGACCTGGAACGTGCCGCGTTCCGCGAACGCGTGCATTTCAGCGCACAGGTCCTGCCGGCGGCGCTCAATGCGCGGCTGTCGCTGGCCGACGATTCCATCGACGGCCTGCGCGCCTGGATCGCGCTGCGCATCGCAGGTCACGTGGATGATCCGGACGCGGCCGCGCTGATCACGGCGCTCGCGGTCGGGTTGACGTCCGGCATGAGCACCGATCAATGGCGTGTCTTCAATGCCACGGGCACCACACACCTCGTGGCGATCTCCGGTTTGCACGTCACGTTGTTTGCGCTGCTGGCGTTTTGGGCCGCGCGCACCCTGTGGCGTTGCCTGCCTTTTCCGGGCTTCGTGCAACGCGAACCTTTCGCCCTGTCGTCGGGACTCGTCGCCGCCGGCGGTTATTCACTGCTCGCCGGCTTTTCAGTGCCCACGCAGCGCACCTGGGTGATGCTGGCGGTGTTCGCGGGCGCGCGGCTGTGCGCACGCCATGTCGGCGCCGGACGTACCTGGTCGCTGGCACTGATCGCGGTATTGCTGTTCGACGCCTTCGCGCCGCTGGCCGCCGGGTTCTGGCTGTCATTCATCGCGGTGGGCGTGATCCTGGCCATCGAGAGCACCGCGTTGACGCGCGCGCCCCGGATCCGGCGCGCGATCATCCTGCAGTTGTCCGTGACGCTGGCGCTCGCGCCGCTGACGTTTGCGGTGTTTGGTGGCGTGTCTCTGGTCGGCATCGCGGTGAACCTGGTGGCGATTCCGGTCATTTCGTTCCTGTTCGTGCCGCTGGTGCTCGCGGGCGGGTTGGCGTCCTGGCTGTATCCGTCGCTGGACGGATTGCTGTACGACGCGGCCGCGAGACTCTACGAATGGTTGTGGCCCGCGATGGTCAGTGCGGCGGATGTCGAATTTGCGCAATGGCGCCTCGATCCGCCGCTGTGGTGGTACGCACTCGCGGTTCCCGCGGCGGTGTTGATGCTGCGTTGGCCGCTGGTGTTGCGTTTGACCGCCGCGGCTTGCGTGCTGCCGCTGGTCTTTCCACTGTCACGATTGCCCGAGCCGGGCGACCTGCGTGTCAGCGTGCTCGACGCGGGGGGCGGATCGGCCGTGTTGCTGGCGACCCATGGCCACGTGCTGTTGTTCGACACCGGCGATGCCTGGAACACGCATGGCTCGCGCGTCGCGCGCGTCGTGAATCCGGCGCTGGATGCGCTCGGTACGCGACGCGTCGACCTGCTGATTCTCCCGGCCCTGAATCCGGAACGCGCCGCGGGTGCGGCGTCATTGGCGGTGGAGCGGGGAGTGCAGCGGATCCTGTCCGGCGGCGGATGGCCGGGAACATCGTTGCCGGTGGCGCGCTGTGGCGACGCGCACTTTCGCTGGGAGGGCGTCGACTTCGAGACTTTCGCCGCCGGACAGGCGGCCGATGCCTGCGTGTTGCGCGTGACGGCGGGAGCGCATTCGCTGCTGCTCGCGGGCGACCTGGATACGAGCGCGGAACGACAACTGCTCGCGCGTCTCGCACCACGCTCGCTCGCCAGTGACGTGGTCGTCATGAGTCGCCAGGCCAGTGCGTCCGGCTCGAGCCCACAGTGGATAGATTCGACGCGTGCGGCCGTGGCGGTTGCCACCGGCGGAGTGGCGGGCAGCAACGCGCGGGCAGAGACGATCGCCCGGTGGCGCGCCGCCGGCGCGCAGGTATTCGATACCCGCCGCGACGGCGGCATCGAGTTCTGCTTAGGGACGCACGGAATCGCGGTTCGCGGGCCGGCGCGTGCTGCGCGATATCCGTTCGCCTGGCGGCGCTTCCAGTGACGGTCTTGCGCGGGGTCCGGTATAGTCCCGGGCCATGTGGGAAATCGTTCGGGCCGGCGGCCCATTCATGTGGCCGATCATCATCTGCTCGGTCGTGCTGGTCGGTATCGTCCTCGAACGTCTCTGGACCCTGCAGCGCAAGCGGGTGTTGCCCCAGGACCTGATCAAGAAGGTCTCGGAACTCGCCGACCGGAATCAAGTCAACCCCAAGGTCATCGAGGCGCTCGAGAAGAATTCACCCCTCGGGCGTGTGCTGGCCGCGGCGCTGGCGAATCGCCATCGCGGGCGCGACATCATGATGGAGCGCGTCGAGGACGTCGGCCGGCACGTGGTGCACGAGCTCGAACGCTTCGTGAATTCGGTGGGCACCATCGCCAGCATTTCCCCCTTGTTAGGCCTGCTCGGCACGGTCAGCGGCATCATCGGTGCCTGCCGCGGCGTGATGCTCGGCGGCATGGGCGATCCGCGCATGCTGGCCGGCGGCATCTCCGAGGCGCTGGTGTGCACGGCCGCCGGCCTGACGGTGGCGATTCCGGCCTACGTCGCGTTCCGTTACCTGCGTGGCAAGGTCGAGCGCATCGTGATCGAAATGGAGAAGATCGCGGTGAACTTCGCCGATTCGCTGGGGGCCGTGGAGCAGGCCGGTGAATCCGACGGCGAGATCGCGCGCTCGGCATGAGACTGCAGTCCCAAAAAGGCAAAGAGGATCCGGAGATCAACCTGATCCCGCTGATCGATATTTCACTGCTGCTCGTCATCTTCTTCATGCTCACCTCGACCTTCATGCAGGAAGGCAGGCTGAAGATCGAGTTGCCGCAGGCCAGCCTCACTCCCACGGGCCGGCAGAAATCCGATCCGCTGGTGGTCACCGTCTCGCAGAGCGGCAGTTATCGCGTCAATGACCGCGAGCTGATCAATTCCTCCCCCGATACGCTGCGCGCCGCCATCCAGGAAGTGACCGGCGCCGACCGCAGCAAACCGGTCACGGTGCGTGCCGACGGACGCGCGACACACCAGTCGGTGGTCACTGCCATGGACGTGCTCGGCAAGCTGGGCTTCGTGAAGATCAATATCGCGACGGTCGACGAGTCCAAGCCCCAAAAATGAGCCCGCCGACGTGAGCGGTTCCCCCAATCCGGAGATGACTCCCGGGAAGGTCTATCGGCGGCTGCTGTCCTACGCGTGGCCGTATCGAGCCACCTTCCTGGTCGGCGTACTGGGCATGGCGTTGTTCGCGGCGACGGACGGCACGCTGGCACTGTTCGTCAAGCAATTCGTCGATGGCACGTTCTACCAGAGGAACGAGCGCGTGTTGTGGCTGGTGCCCATTGGCGCGCCGGTGCTGTTCCTGTTTCGCGGCCTCGGCGACTACATGTCGACCTATTTTCCGGGACGCGTGGGCCGGCGCGTGATCAAGGCCATTCGCGGCGACCTGTTTCGACACTACCTGGCGCTGCCCTCACGCTACTACGATCGCGAAGGCACGGGCCACCTGCTGTCGCGCCTCACCTACAACGTCGAGCAGGTGGCCGAAGCCGTCACCAAGTCCATCACCTCGCTGATTCGCGACACGCTCACGATCATCGTCCTGCTCAGCGTGGTCGTGTACGTCAACTGGAAGCTGGCGCTGTTCGTGCTGGTGCTGGCGCCGCCACTCTCCTGGATCATCCGCAAGATCAGCCGCTCGTTCCGCCGCTACAGCGGCCGCATCCAGGCTTCGATGGGCGACGTCACCAGTTCGGTGAAAGAGGCGCTCGACGGGCAGCGCGTCATCAAGGTGTTCAACGCGCAGGACGCCGAGGCCGGTGATTTCGAGAAGATCAACGAGCACAACCGCAAGAGCAACATGAAGCTCATCGCGGCGCGCTCGATCAGCAATCCCGTGGTGCAGTTCATCGCCTCGCTGGGCCTGGGCGGCATTCTCTGGGTGTCGCTGCACCAGATCCAGGCCGGCACCATGACGCCCGGCGACTTCATGGCTTTCATCACGGCGACGCTGATGACCACGGCGCCGCTCAAGCGCCTCATGGATTCCTTCGCGCCGCTGCAGCAGGGACTCGCCGCGGGCGCGAGCATCTTCGAACTGCTCGACGAGCCACCGGAAGATCTCAAGTCCGGGCGCTCATTGCCGAGAGTTTCCGGCGAGCTGGAATTCCGCGACGTGAGCTTCGAGTACACCACCGAGAAGGGTGGTGTGCTGCACTCGGTAAGCCTGCGCGTGCCGTCCGGCAAGAACATCGCGATCGTCGGGCCCTCGGGCTCCGGCAAGTCCACGCTGGTAGCCCTGGTGCCGCGTTTCTACGACGCCACGTCCGGGCAGGTATTCGTCGACGGCATCGACGTGCGCGAGTGCAACCTGCGCGACCTTCGCCGCAACGTTTCGCTGGTCAGCCAGGACGTGCTGCTGTTCAACGATTCGATCCGCAACAACATCGCATTCGGTGCCGAGAACGCGGATCCGGAGAAGATAGACGAAGCCGCGCGCATCGCCTACGTCGACGAATTCGCCAGGGCACTGCCGCAGGGCATGGACACCGTGGTTGGCGAACGCGGCTCGCAACTGTCGGGTGGCCAGAAGCAGCGGGTCGCCATTGCACGCGCACTGCTCAAGGACGCGCCCATCCTGATCCTCGATGAAGCGACCTCGGCGCTGGACAACGAATCGGAGCGCCGCATCCAGCAGGCGCTGGTCGAACTCATGCGCAACCGCACCACGCTGGTCATCGCGCATCGACTGTCGACGATCGAACACGCGGACGAGATCATCGTCATGGAGGGTGGGCGCATCGTCGAACGCGGTACGCACGCCGAGCTGGTCACCCGCGATGGCGCCTACGCCGGCCTCAAACGCGCCGAGTTCCGCAATTGAAAATGCCCGCCACATGCGCTCGCGCGTAGAGCGAATGTGGTACAGCCGTGCGCGGCCCCTGTGGCTCGCGCCGTTCTCATTTTTGTACGGCCTGCTCATGGCCGTGCGCAGCCTGTTGTATCGCGTGGGGCTGCGGCATCGCGTGAAGGTGGGAGCGCCGGTGGTCGTGGTCGGCAACCTGACCGTCGGCGGCACGGGCAAGACGCCGCTGGTTGCCTGGTTGTCCTCGCATCTCGCGGCCTGCGGTTTGCGCGTCGCCATCGTGTCGCGGGGTTATGGCGGACGCGCGCGCGGTGTGACGCGCGTGACCGTGCACAGCCGCGCGTCCGAAGTCGGTGACGAGCCGCTGCTGCTGGCGCGGCGCGCGACGGCAACGGTTTTCATCGGGCGCGACCGGGTCGCGACGGCCCAGGCCGCGGTCAAGGACGGTGCCGACATCGTTGTTTGCGACGATGGCTTGCAGCACCTGGCGCTGGTGCGCCATTGCGAGATCGTGGTCATCGACGGGCAGCGGGGCTTCGGCAACGGTTGCCTGCTGCCGCGTGGACCCTTGCGCGAAAGTCCGCGCCGCCTGCGGCGCGTGAATGCCGTGGTCATGAATGGCGCGATCACCGCGCCGGGGTTCCAGCTCCCCGGTTTCGTATCACACACGCTTTTTTCGATGCACATACGCGCCAGCGACGCGCGGCCGGTGGCGGGATCCGGCGCGTTGCGTTCGCTGTCGAGTTTTCGCGGCAGCGGCGTGCACGCGGTGGCGGCCATCGGCAATCCGCAACGATTCTTCGACACGTTGCGCGAGGCGGGGCTCACGGTCTACGAACATCCCATGCCCGACCATCATCCGTTCAAATCCGGCGACCTGAACTTCGGCGACGACCTGCCGGTGCTCATGACCGAGAAGGATGCCGTAAAATGCGCCGCGTTCGCCGACGAGCGCTGCTGGTACGTGCCGGTGACGGCGGAGTTCGTCGAAGCCGAGTCGCGCGGGCTCATCGACCTGGTGCTGGCGCGAGTGCAGGCATTCAAGACCGGCGGCTGACGAGAGATACCATGGAAGACCGACTGCTCGACATTCTCGCGTGCCCCGTCTGCAAGGGTCCGCTCAAGTACCAGCGCGAAGCCTCGGTGCTCGTGTGCCGTGCCGAGCGGCTGGCGTTTCCGATCCGGAATGGCGTACCGATGATGCTCGAGGAAGATGCGCGCCAGTTACCGCACGACGATCCGATGCTGGAGCGCTGATGGCATTTCGAGTGGTGATTCCCGCGCGCTTCGATTCCTCGCGGCTGCCTGGCAAGGCGCTGCTGATGCTGGCCGGCAAGCCGATGCTGCAATGGGTGCACGAACGCGCGACCAGCTCCAGGGCCAGCGAAGTCGTCATTGCCACCGACGACGAGCGCATCGCCAGCGCTGCACGCGGCTTTGGCGCGCAGGTCGCGATGACCGCGCGCAGCCACCTGTCCGGCACGGATCGTATCGCCGAGGTCGCGGCCGCGCGCGGCTGGCCGGAGGGCGACATCGTCGTGAACGTGCAGGGCGACGAGCCGCTGATTCCGCCGGTGATCATCGACCAGGTGGCGCAACTGCTCGACACCCATGCGCGTGCCGACATCGCCACGCTGGCTGCGCGACTCGACCAGGCGGCGGATTTCAACGATCCCAACGTGGTGAAGGTGGCGTGTGATGCCACCGGGCGCGCGTTGTATTTCTCGCGCGCGCCGATTCCGTGGAATCGCGACGCGCCGGCGACGCTCACACCCGCCAGCCTGCGCCACATCGGCATCTATGCCTATCGCGTCGGGGCTTTGCGCCGGCTCGCGGGGCTTTCGCCCTCGCGTCTCGAACTGATCGAGAAGCTCGAGCAGTTGCGGGCGCTCGAGAGCGGCATGGAAATTCGCGTCGAACTCGCGAAGGAGCGTCCGCTCGCCGACGTCAACACGGCCGCCGATCTCGAACGCGCGGAACGCGCGCTCACGCTGCGGCCATGAGCGGCGCGACACTCGCCGCGCTGAATATCTACCCGGTCAAGTCCTGCCGCGGGATAACGCTGCGGTCGGCGCGCGTGGCCGAAACCGGCCTCGCCGACGATCGTCACTGGATGATGGTGCGGCCCAATGGCCGATTCGTCACGCAACGCGAGCTGCCGCGCCTGGCGTTGATCGGGACGGCTGTGAATGACTCCGGGTTGCAACTCGAGGCGCCGGAGATGCCGCCATTGCGGGTGGCGCGCCAGGCCGCGGGCACTTCGCTCGCCATCGTGGTGTGGAAATTTTCCGGCATGGGCATCGACTGCGGTGACGCGGCGGCGGACTGGTGTACACGGTATCTGCAGACCCCGCTGCGGCTGGTGCGTTTCGACGCGTCGCACCCGCGCGAGTGCAACCGTGAATGGACGCAGGAGACCCGCGCCGTCACCGAGTTCGCCGACGGTTACCCGGTGCTGATCCTGTCGCGCGCCTCGCTGGCGGAGCTGAATTCAAGGCTGCCGAAACAACTGCCGATGGAGCGTTTTCGTCCCAATCTCGTCATCGATGGGGTCGGGGCGTACGACGAAGACCGCATGCACGAATTGACCGCTGGCGGTGTCACCCTGCGGATCGTCAAGCCGTGCACGCGATGTTCCATCACGACCACCGACCAGCAATCAGGCGCCATCGATGGTGTCGAGCCGCTGGCGACGCTCAAGACCTACCGCCACGACAAGGCCCTGATGGGAGTCGCGTTTGGCCAGAACGCCATCATCGTGCGGGGTGCCGGCGCGCAATTGCGCGTGGGCCAGAAGTTCGAAGTCACCTGGAAGTAGCGGGGCTCCTCGCGCGCCGCGCACTTGCAATCGAGGCGCGTCCCCGTTTGCTAGCAAATCAGGAATGTCCCCATTAACGCTGGCGCTGCGCGGAGGTCGCGGCGAGCCCGCCGTGGCGCGCGGAATTGTAGATCTCGACGCGATCGCGTCCCTGGGTCTTGGCCACGTACAGCGCGATGTCGGCGCGGCGCGCGACCTGGTCGAACAACACGTCGCCCGACTCGAAGCTCGACAGGCCGAAGCTGAGCGTGACCATGACGTCCTCTTCGTCGATGCGCAGCGGCTGATCACGCAGCGCGCCGCGCAGCCGCTCGGCGGCCTGGCGCGCCTGGTCCATGGTGGTGTCGGGGAACAGCACCAGGAATTCCTCGCCGCCATATCGGCCGAAGATCTCCCGCGTGTGCAACGCGGTGCGCATGGCGATCGCCAGGCGCTGCAACAGCTGGTCGCCCACGGCGTGACCGAATCGATCGTTGATCGACTTGAAATGATCGAGGTCGATGAGCCCGATGACCAGCGTGCCCTTGGCCTCGCGCGCCCGTGACAGCAATTCCACCGCCTTGCGCACGATGGCGCGGCGATTCAGCAGCCCGGTGAGCTCGTCGCGTTCGGCCAGGCGAATGAGCTCGGCGCGATGCCGGCGGTTCGAGAACAGGGCGTAGCCGAGGAACAGCGCGGTCACGAGGCCGGTCAGTCCGGCGATCGCCACCAGCTGCGTGGTGCGCCGCTGGCTCATGATCTGTTCTTCGGCGAGTTTCTTGTCCTTCTCGAGCAGCGCGATCTTCTGCTTCTCCTGGTCGTTCTCGAACTGCACGCGCAGCTGTGCCACTTCGCGAATACGGTCGAGGGTTCCCTGTTCACGCATGCGCCGCAGGAATTCACCCTGGTCGTTGAACGCTGCGGAATAGTTGCCCACGGCCGCGTGCGCGCGCGAACGCAGCTCGTAGAGCTCGGCGATGTCGTCGGCGGGCTGCGCACCGCCCGGCGCGATGGCGCGGTCGAACTGTGCCACCGCTTCCTTCGAGCGGCCGAGTGCCAGGTACAGCCGGCCGCGCAGCGCTGCCAGCGTACGGTAGTCGTTGTCGTCCATGCCGCTGGTCTGGCTCAGCGTGAGCTCGGCACGGTCGCACCATGCGCCGGCATCCTTGAGCGCATTGCTCTCGATGAGCACACCGCACATCCGCATCTGGGAGAGCCCGGTGCCCACGCGGTCGCCGATGCCTTCATGGATGTGCAACGCCTCTTCGGCGGCGGTCAGTGCCTCATCGAGCCGGCCCGCGGCCTTGAGGATCGCGGCGCGCCGATCGAGTGCCGTGGCCAGGCGGACACCGGCCTTCTGTTCGCGGAAGAACGCGATGGTTTCGTCGGCCAGCGCGAGCGCCTGCGGATAATCGCGCACCGAGAATTGCGCCATCGAGAGGCGTCCCGCCGCGACCATGGCTTCCTCGCGGCTCGCATTTTTCCGCAGCAGCGAGTAGGCGTGCAGCAGGTCGTCGAGTGCCTGGTCGGGATTGCCATCGCGGAAGTTGAGCCAGCCGCGGTCGCGCAGCAGGCAGCCGAGCGCCAGCGGCCGATCGCCCACCGCATTGATGATGCGGGTCAGCTCGACGGTGGCCGCATCGATGCCGCCCACGTTGGTGGATACCAGTGCGCGCACGGTGCGCATGCGGATTGCGAGGTCGGACATGTCGCCGGCGGGCAGCAGTGCGAGGCCCGCATCGGCGTGCGTGATGGTCTGCTGGCTGAAACCGAATTGCCGCGAGGCATCGGCGGCGATGGCATGCAGCGCGGCGCGCCGGGTGGGGGGCATGTCCTGGGGCGAGGAAATCATCTCCGCGAGCCGCGGCAGCGCGGCCTTGGGATCGCGGAACGCCATCTCTTCCATGGGTGCGAGGTCGCCGCCCTGCGTGCCGACGCAGGCAGCGTATGCACCGGGAATCGACGCGACCAGCGCCAGGAGACAGCCGAAGCGCCGCCGGACCTTCCTGGAGAGCGGTGGTGGGATCACGGCGCGTAGTTTACGCGCCCGTATAGAACGCCTGTCAGCGTTGTTTTACCGATTCCTGTTTTTGCGGAGAATTCCCGGTCGCAAGAGGCACCGAAAAGTAGCCGAAGGCGGTCCCTTCAGGCATGTCCATGGTGATCAGGACCCGCAGCTTGTCAGGCCCCATGGGCAGGCGTGTCACCGAGAGCTGCTGGCGGTAGACGCCCGCGGCCGTGGCCTTCTGCACCTCCAGGGGGCCCGCAGCCACCCTCAGGCCGTCCGCCTGCTTCACGCTGACGTGCAGGTTTGCACCCGCCACGCGCGGTACCGCCGCCAGGTGCAGGGTCGCCGCCTGGTTCGGCAGCGGCTCGGAATCGAACAGGTACTTGAGGTCGACGGCCACGCTCATCTTGGCGCTCGGGGTCGCGGCCTTCATCGAGCCCAGGGCCGGGCCGGCATCGGCGGTGGGCTTGGGAACCGGCGAAGGCTCGGTGGGTGGCGGGGCATCGGGTGACGGGGAGGGTGCGGGCTCAGCCGCGTCCGCGGGCGGCACCTCGCGGGTGGGTGCCGGGTCG
>Ga0207675_100005475_pt1 | contig 12160 bp, 7 predicted proteins | sample KBSSwiS42_FD_184305 | JGI IMG/M metagenome (GOLD analysis project Ga0207675, IMG submission 184305) | Switchgrass rhizosphere microbial communities from Kellogg Biological Station, Michigan, USA - KBS Switchgrass S4-2 (SPAdes) (version 2) | ecosystem: Host-associated > Plants > Roots >...
CAGGGGATCTTCGGCGGCGGCGTGCGCTGGTTCCACAGCGGCGGCATCTTCGCGTCGCTGTCGCCGACCACGTCCGATCTCATCGTCGAAGCGATGGCAGCGGCAAGACGGCACGGCGCCGTCGTCTCTTTCGATCTGAACTATCGCGAGAAGCTGTGGAGCGCCGCGGGCGGCGCCGATCGCGCCGTCTCGGTGCTCGCCAGGATCGTGGAGCACGTGGACGTGCTGGTCGGCAACGAGGAAGACCTGCAGAAGGGACTCGGCATCAGGGGACCTGAAGTCGCCGCCGCGTCGAAGCTCGATCCGAGCGCGTTCTTCGGCATGATGGAGCGCGTCGCGTCACGCTTCCCGAACCTCAAGATCGTCGCCACGACGCTGCGTGAGGTGCACTCGACGAACCGTCATGCGTGGGGCGCGGTGGCGTGGGCCGCGGGGGACACCTTCGTGTCGCCGACGTGCGAGCTGGACATCTTCGATCGCGTCGGCGGCGGCGACGGCTTCGCGTCGGGCTTCTTCTACGGCCTGATGAACGGCGAGCCGCCCGACCAGGCGGTGCGTCTCGGCTGGGCGCACGGCGCGCTCCTGACGACGTTCCCCGGCGACACGACCATGGCGTCGGTCGAACAGGTCCGCGCATTTGCAAAGGGAGGGACGGCGCGGATTCAGCGGTAGCACAGGGCGATGAATAGTCGGATCCTCGAATCCCGGATCCCCGATCCCCAATCTTGAATCGTCGATCCTGAATCGTCGATCCTGAATCCTCAATCGCCAATCCTCAATCCTTAAATCCTGAGTCGTCGATCACCGATCCAGCCGATCCACGATTGGAGGATTCTCGATTCACGATTGGGGATTCCCGATCCAGGATTGCTGATTCTGGATTGGGGATCGGGGATCCGGGATTCAAGGATTCAAGGATCCCCTCAGCGAAAGATTCCTTTCAACTTCCGCCCGAACGCGCTGAAGAAGCCCTGCACGGCGCGCTTGAGCTGCTGCTTCACCGTGCCCTTGTGGATCGGGCACAGTCGCGTCGGAACCTGGTCTCCCTCCTTGAAGTACTCGGTGTAGACGGGACAACCCTCGACCGGCTTCAGGTACGAGACCTTGCACAACTGCTCTTCGCGAAGCCCCGACGGCTCCTCGAACGGGCGCGCGCCGCGCTTGCGCGCGGCGGTCTTGATGAACTCGGCCCAGATCGGCAGCGCAAAGCGCGCGCCGTAGCCTTCGCGCGCGATCGTCGCCGGCTGATCCTCGCCCACCCACACGCCGACGACCACCGACGACGTGAAGCCGACGAACCACGCGTCCTTGAAATCGTCCGTCGTCCCGGTCTTGCCGGCGACCGGGAACTGCACGCCGTAGGCCGTGCGCGCCGGCGAGGCGGTGCCGCGATCGACGACGTCCTCCAGCATCGAGACCATCTGGTAGGCGACCTGCTCGCTGATCACCCGATCCTGGTGCACCGGGTTGTCGTAGGCGACGCTGCCGTCCGCGTCGATGACACGGGTCAGCGCGCGCGCCCGCACCGCGTAGCCGCCGTTGGGGAACGCCGAGAACGCCGTCGTCAGATCGAGCGGCGAGACGAGGCCGGTGCCGAGCGACAGCGACGGCACGTCGGGCAGATCGCGCAGGCCGACGTCGGAGGCCAGCCGCAGCACCGGGCGCGAGCCGATGCGCTGCTGCAGCAGCGCCGCGGCGCGGTTGTTCGACTCGATGAGCGCCGCGCGCAGCGTGAGCGCTTCCGCCTCTTCGCCGCCGGCGTTTCTCGGCGCCCATTCCTCCGGCCCCTGCCGCTGGATGCTGGTCAGCCCTTCGAGCACGCTCACCGGCGAATAGCCTCTCGCCAGCGCCGCGGCATAGAGGAACGGCTTGAACGCGGAGCCCGGCTGCCGCCGGCTGCGCCACGCGCGGTTGAACTGCGACTGCCGGTAGTCGCGGCCGCCGACCAGCGCCAGCACGTCGCCGGTGGCGGGATCGACGGCGACGAGCGCCGCCTGCAGATCCGGCTTGCCGAAGCGGCGCAGGCCGTTCTCGACGCTGCGCTCCGCCGCTTCCTGCAGCTCGGGCACGAAGGTCGTCCGCACCTGCCAGTCGGGCGGATGATCGCCGCCGAACTCGTCTCGGAACTTCTGCCGCAGGAACTCCTTCGCGTAGCCCGCCTGCGCCTCGGTGGCGCCGGGATACGGACGGATCCGCGGCCGCGACTGCACCGCCGCCTTCTCCTGCGCCGGCGTGATGAAGCCCTCTTCGCGCATCCGCTGCAGCACGATGCGGCTGCGATCGAGCGCGCCGTCGAGGTTCGACCACGGCGACAGCGCCGACGGCGCGCGGATCAGCCCGGCAATCAGCGCCGCTTCCGGCAAGGTGAGGCTGTTGGCCGGCTTGCCGAAGAGATCCCGCGACATCGTCTCGACGCCGTAGACGCCGGCGCTCAGGAAGATGCGATTGAGATACAGCTCGAGGATCTGTTTCTTCGACAGCTCCTGCTCGAGCAGGAGCGCGAGCACGGCCTCCTGCGCCTTGCGCCCGAGCGTGCGCTTGTTCGACAGGAAGAGCGTCCGCGCGAGCTGCTGCGTCAGCGTGCTGCCGCCCTCGAGGCGGCCGCCGCGAACGTCGCGATACACCGCGCGCCCGAGCCCCACCGGGTCGATGCCGAAGTGCAGGTAGAAGCGATGATCCTCGACCGCGATGACGGCGTTCTGCAGGTCGCGCGAGATCTGATCCAGCGAGACGTCGCGGCGCTGCTCGTCCATGCGGAACCAGGCGCGCCCGTCCGCCGCGTAGAACCAGGTGTCGCCGACACCGCGGCGCAGCTTGTAGACGGCCCATCCCTGCCGCATCGACCACAGCACGACGACCGCCGTGATCGCGACGAGGCAGCCGTAGAGGCCGGCGGCGATCCGATCCTGGACCTTGCGCGAGATCACCGCGGCGCCCGGCGCGAATGCAGCACGAGTGACAGCACGATGTAATAGACGGGAAAGCCGAGCGACGCGATCGCGATCCACCGCGGCGGCGACGGCCAGCGCAGGATGATCGCGGCGATCGCCACGGTCCACAGCGCTCCCAGCGCGAGCGTCAGCCCCTGCAGCGTCGCCGTCCTCGACGGGTAGATCCACCCGATGCGGACGAAAACCAGCGCGCTCAGTCCCAGCAGGATGGCCGCGTTGGCCTGCGGCGACACATGGAACAGCAGCAGATACAGGACGACGATGTTCCAGTAGGAGGGGAAGCCGGTGAAGAAGTGATCCTCCGTCTTGGCGTCGGGGGCGACGAACCCGTACATGCTGCTCAGGAGCACGACGGCGATCACCGGCCACGCCGTCCAGCCGCGCAGCCCGCCGGCGGCCTCGAGCAGCAGGATCGGCAGGAACACAAATGTGATGTAGTCGACGATATCGTCAATCCGCGCGCCGTCCACGGCGGGCAGCACCTGCTTCACGCGCGCCGCGCGCGCCAGCACGCCGTCGGTCGAATCAACGATCGTTGCCGCGAACATCGCCGCCAGCGCCAGCCGGTCGTTGCCGTGTATGACCGCCCACGCCCCGACGAATGCAAGGACCGCCCCTGAGGCGGTGTAGGCGTGGACGAGCCAGGCTCGCAGCACTGCCGCCGAGCTGTGGCGAGCGTCTTGAATACGGCCGGGCTGCTTGGCGGTGGAATGCCGCATCGTGTAGAATCTGAGCACATTCCAATCCCCAGCGGAGTGTCCTTTTTTCTTCAATTTAGAGCCGCCGCCTGAACAGCGCAGGCGGGAGGTCTGCTCAGCGGTGTCGGCGCGAAGCGCCGGCAGTGCGGCGCAGCCCTTCGAGGAAATGGACCGATTGCAGTGGTGTCACCTTTGATGAGGCGGAAGCGTTTCTACATCCCGGCCGTCCTGGCCGTCTGTGCGCTGGTGGCCGCGGGGATCTACATCAGCCGGCGCAGTGCGATCCCGCCCGAAGTGGCGTTCTCCGATTTCCTGCAGCAGGTCAGCGCCGGGAACGTGAAGCAGATCCGCATCGCCGACGGCGCGTTCGCGGTCACGCTCAAGGACGGCTCGGTGGCGAAGACGATTCCGCCGGCCAGCTTCCTCACCTCGGATGCCACGTTCATCCACGGCCTCGCCGATCGCGGCGTGCGCATCGAGGTGGAGCAGGCGCCGGAGCCCGGCGCGCTGACGCCCGGCGCGATCGCCATCGCCGGCTTCTTCGTCGCGCTCATCGCCTTCACCGTGTATCGCACCACCGCCGGCCGCATCCACACGCCGGGCAAAGCGAAGCTCGCCGACCGCGGCGGCAACGTCGTCACGTTCCAGGACGTCGCGGGCGTTGACGAGGCCAAGGACGAGGTGAAGGAGATCGTCGATTTCCTGCGTCACCCCGGACGCTTCTCCTCGCTCGGCGGACGCATCCCGAAGGGCGTGCTGCTCATCGGACCTCCGGGCACCGGCAAGACGCTGCTGGCCCGCTCGATCGCGGGTGAGGCGGGCGTGCCGTTCATCTTCGCCAGCGGCTCCGACTTCGTCGAGATGTACGCCGGCGTCGGCGCGGCGCGCGTGCGCCGCCTGTTCAAGGACGCGCGCCGCCACAAGTCCTGCATCATCTTCATCGACGAGCTCGACGCCGTCGGCCGCAGCCGCGGCGGCAGCTCGCTGAGCCATGAAGAGCGCGAGCAGACGCTGAACCAGCTGCTCGTCGAGATGGACGGCTTCGAGGCGTCGAGCGGGATCGTCGTGATCGCCGCGACCAACCGCCAGGACATCCTCGATCCCGCGCTGCTGCGTCCGGGCCGGTTCGATCGCCAGGTGATGGTCGGCAACCCCGATCTCCGCGGGCGCGAAGCCATCCTCAGCGTGCACGGCCGCAAGGTGACGATGTCGGATGAGGTGAACCTGCGCTCGATCGCGCGCGGCACGCCCGGCTTCTCCGGCGCGGACCTCGCCAATCTCGTCAACGAAGCGGCGCTGGCCGCGGGTCGCGACGGGCGCGACCAGGTGACGCACCGGGACATGGAAGGAGCGCGCGACAAGGTGCTGATGGGCGTCGAGCGCCGGTCGGTGTCGCTGAGCGAGATGGATCGCGTCAACTGCGCCTACCACGAGGCCGGGCACGCGGTCGTCGCGGCGCTGCTGCCGATGGCGGATCCGCTGCACAAGGTGACGATCATCCCGCGCGGGCGCGCCATGGGCGTGACGATGCAGCTGCCGGAAGCGGATCGGCACACCTACACGAAGGGCTATCTGGAGACGCAGGTGGCGGTGCTGATGGGCGGCCGCGCCGCCGAGGAGCTGTTCATGAACCACATGACCAGCGGCGCCTCGAACGACATCGAGCGCGCCACCGACATCGCGCAGCACATGGTCTGCGAGTGGGGCATGTCGGCGCTCGGCATGCGCGCCTTCCGCAAGGCGGGCAACGGCTTCGACGGCGACAAGAACCACGCGATGAGCGAGGCCACGGCGCGCCGCGTCGACGAGGAAATCGAGAAGATCCTCAACGGCGGCTACGACCGCGCGCTGGATCTGCTGAACCGCAACCGCGCCGCGGTGAAGGCGATCGCCGAGGCGCTGCTCGACGTCGAGGCGCTCGAGGCCGACGAGCTCAAGGCGCTGCTGGCCCGCAGCAACGCCCGCGCGTAAGACACGGCGGGCTGAAGGCCTACGCTTTCAGCCGCTTCTCTATTTCGGCGAGCGCCGCTTCGATCTGCTTCTTGCGAACCGGATGCGTGGTGGCGCTGGCCTGCTGCGTCAGCTCGGCCTTCGCCAGCTTCAGCGACTCGATCTCCCGCACCTTTTCCGGATCGATTTTCGGCGCCTGACCGGCCGCGCGGCGGCGATCCGCCTCGCGCTCTTCCATTCGTTCCTGGATCCGCGCCTCGGCGTCGACCAGGCCCTCTCCCGAATCTCCCATCTCTCAAGAATACAGATCCCGGCGGGTGGACGGAAGACGAAATAAAGTCGGTACAGAATGGTAAGCGTGGCCAAGCGCGGCGACGTATTAGACCTCTTCCATCCCGCCGTGGCGGAGTGGTTCCGCGCCTCGTTCGCGGCGCCGACGCCGCCGCAGCAGCAGGGCTGGCCGGCCATCGCGCGCGGCGAGTCCACGCTCATCCTCGCGCCCACCGGCAGCGGCAAGACGCTCACGGCGTTTCTGTGGGCGATCAATCAGACGTTGTTTTCCCCGGCCGTCGCGAAATCCGCCCGCATCCTCTACATCTCGCCGCTGAAGGCGCTCGCCGTGGACGTCGAGCGCAACCTGCGCGCGCCGATCGCCGGGATCGCCAATCGCGCGGCGGCGCGCGGTGACGCGTTCCACATGCCGTCCGTGGCGGTGCGCACCGGCGACACGCCCGCCGCCGAGCGCGCGCGCTTCCAGCGCGAGCCCGCCGACATCCTGATCACCACGCCGGAGTCGCTCTACCTGCTGCTCACGTCGAACGCGCGCGAGGCGCTGCGCTCGATCGACACGGTGATCGTCGACGAGATCCACGCGCTGGTGCCGACCAAGCGCGGCGCGCATCTCGCGCTGTCGCTCGAGCGCCTCAACGCGCTGACGGCCGTGCCGCCGCAGCGCATCGGCCTTTCCGCCACGCAGCGGCCGCTGGACGAAGTCGCCCGCTTCCTGGGGGGAAGCCGCGGATCGCAGGGGTCGAAGCCGGGCCACGGCGGACGCGGAAAACACCGATCGAAGAAGAAGGCCGGCGAGCCCGGCGCGGTGCCGCTCGACGCCGAAGAGGCCATTCACGACGAGTTCACGTCCGAAGGGCTCGTCTCGCCGCCTGTCGCCAGGTACCGCGACGTCACCATCGTCGACACCTCGCAGAAGAAGCGGCTCGAGCTGCAGATCGAAGTGCCGGTCGAGGACATGGCGAAGATCGGCGAGATCGAGGAGATCCCCAGCGGCCCGGCGGCGCAGGGGCCGGCGCGATCCTCGATCTGGTCGGCGATCCACCCGCGCCTGCTCGAGCTCGTGCAGGCGCACAGATCGACCCTGATCTTCGTCAACAGCCGCCGCATCGCCGAGCGTCTGGCCAGCGCGCTGAACGAGCTCGCCGGCGAGGCGCTCGTGCGGGCGCACCATGGGTCGCTGGCGCGGCCGCAGCGCATCGAGATCGAGGATCGGCTCAAGTCCGGCCAGCTGCGCGGCCTCGTCGCCACCTCGTCGCTCGAGCTCGGCATCGACATGGGGGCGATCGACCTGGTCATCCAGATCGAGGCGCCGCCGTCGGTCGCGAGCGGCATGCAGCGCATCGGCCGCTCCGGGCACACCATCGATCAGCCGAGCCGCGGCGTCATCGTGCCGAAGTACCGCGGCGATCTCGTCGCCTGCGCCGCGGTGACGCGCGCGATGCACGAGGCGCAGATCGAAGCGAGCCGCTACCCGCGCAACCCGCTCGACGTCCTGGCGCAGCAGATCGTGGCGATGGTCGCGATGGAGCGCTGGGAGGTGGACGCGCTGTTTGCGGCGGTGCGCGGCGCGGCGCCGTTCGCGGAATTGAGCCGCTCGATCTTCGACGGCGTGCTCGACATGCTGTCGGGCCGCTACCCGTCGGACGACTTCGCCGACCTCCGTCCGCGGCTGACGTGGGATCGCCTCAAGAACGAGGTCACCGCGCGCGAAGGGGCGAAGCGGGTCGCCGTCGTCAACGGCGGCACCATCCCGGATCGCGGACTCTACAGCGTGTTCCTGATCGGCGAGCGCGGGCCGCAGGCGCGCGTCGGCGAGCTCGACGAAGAGATGGTGTTCGAGAGCCGCGTCGGCGAGACCTTCCTGCTCGGCGCCTCGTCCTGGCGCATCGAGGAGATCACCCACGACAAGGTGATCGTCTCGCCGGCGCCCGGGCAGCCGGGGAAGATGCCGTTCTGGAAGGCGGACAACGCCGGGCGTCCGCTGGAGCTGGGGCGCCACATCGGCGAGCTGGTGCGCAGCCTGCGCCAGATCCCGCCGGCCGCGGCGGTGACGCGGCTCACCACGCATCACGACCTCGACGCGCGCGCCGCCGAGAACCTCGTGCGCTACCTCGCCGACCAGGCGGCGGCGACCGGCGCCGTTCCCGACGACCGCACGATCGTCATCGAGCGCACGCGCGACGAGCTCGGCGACTGGCGCATCTGCCTGCTCTCGCCCTTCGGATCGCGGGTGCACGCGCCGTGGGCGATGGCAGTGGTCGAGCGCGTGCGATCCGAGCTCGGCACCGACGCCGAGACGATGTGGACCGACGACGGGTTCGTCGTGAGATTTCCCGAGACGGAGAGCCCGCCCGATCCGGCGCTGCTGCTGCCGGCCTCCGACGAGGCGGAAGCGCTCGTCGTCCGGCAGCTCGGCGGGACGGCGCTGTTCGCGGCGAAGTTCCGCGAGGCCGCGGCGCGGGCGCTCCTGCTGCCGCGGCGGCGCCCGGGCGGCCGCACGCCGCTGTGGCAACAGCGCAAGCGCGCGGCGGACCTGCTCGCCGTCGCCGCGCAGTTCGGATCGTTCCCGATGATCCTCGAAGCGTATCGCGAGCTCCTGCGCGACGTCTTCGACATCCCCGCGTTGATCGACACGCTGACCAGGATCGAGGCGCGCGAGATCCGGACCGTCACGGTGGACTCGGCGATGCCGTCGCCGTTCGCGGCGGCGCTGCTCTTCGGCTACGTCGCCAACTACATCTATGACGGCGACGCGCCGCTGGCCGAGCGGCGGGCGCAGGCGCTCTCGATCGACCAGGCGCAGCTGCGCGAGTTGCTGGGCGAGGCGGAGCTGCGCGAGCTGCTCGACGCGGACGCGCTGGCCGACGTCGAGCGCCAGCTCCAGCAGGTCGACGAGCGCTACCGCGCGCGATCGGTGGACGGCGTGCACGACCTGCTGCTGCACCTCGGCGATCTCAGCGCGGCCGAGATCGCGCAGCGCGCGGCGGACGGCGCGGTCCGGGCCGCCGACGCGATCGACCGGCTGAGCCGCGATCGGCGCATCCTGCAGGTGAACATCGCCGGCGAGACGCGAGCCATTCCGGTCGAGTACGCCGCGCGCTATCGCGACGCGCTGGGCGTGCCGCTGCCGGTCGGGCTGCCCGAGTCGCTGCTGGCGCCGGTCCGTGATGCCGCGCTGGACCTGGCGCGGCGCTACGCGCGCACGCACGGGCCCTTCACGACGGCGGAGTTCGCGCAGCGCTATGGCCTCGGCCGCTCCACCGCGGACGCGCTGCTGAAGACCCTCGCCGCGGCCGGCCGCCTGCTCGACGGCGAGTTCCGCCCCGGCGGATCGGGGCGCGAGTGGTGCGACGCCGACGTGCTGCAGACGATCCGCCGCCGCTCGCTCGCGCGCCTGCGCAAGGAAGTGGAGCCGGTCGAGCCGCCGGTGCTCGCGCGCCTGGTCACGACGTGGCAGGGGCTGGTCCGCCGCCGCGTCGGGCTCGACGCGCTGCTCGACGTCGTCGAGAACCTGCAGGGCGCGCCGCTGCCCGCGTCGATCCTCGAGTCCGAGATCCTCGCGGCGCGCATCGACGGCTACGCGCCCGGCGACCTCGACGCGCTGGCCGGCGCGGGCGAGGTCGTCTGGCGAGGCGTGGAGCCCGTCGGCGATCGCGACGGACGCGTCGCGCTCTACCTCACGGATCACATCTCGCGGCTGTGGCGCCCTGCCCCGCCGATCGCGGAGCTGTCGGCACGCGAACAGGCGATCCTCGCGCACCTCGGGCGCCACGGCGCGTCGTTCTTCGCGCCGCTGCACGAGGCCGCGGGCGGCGGGTTTCCGGCGGAGACGGTCGATGCGCTCTGGGATCTCGTGTGGAAGGGGCTCATCACCAACGACACCTTCCACGCGCTGCGCGCCTTCACACGCGCGCCGACGCGGCGGCCGCGCCGGAAGGATCGCCGAACGCACCCGGGCGCGTTCCGCAGCCGCCGCGTCGCGCCGCCGTCGGCGGAGGGGCGCTGGTCGCGGCTCGCCGATCGCATTTCGACGCCGGCCACCGACACGCAGTGGTCCACTGCGATGGCGCAGCAGCTGCTGACGCGCTACGGCGTGGTCACGCGCGAGGTCGCGGCCGCGGAAGGCATTGCCGGCGGGTTCGGCGCCGTCTACGACGTGCTGAAGGCGCTCGAGGACGCCGGGCGCGTGCGCCGCGGCTACTTCGTCGGCGTCGGCGCGACGCAGTTCGCGCAGCCCGCAGCGCTCGAGCTGCTGCGCTCGCTGCGCGACGCACCGGAAGAACCGGAAGTGCTGGTCATCGCCGCCACCGATCCCGCCAACCCGTACGGGACGACGCTCAAATGGGTGGCCTCGACGACCGCGGACGCCGACGCAGGCCGCACCCCGACGCGCACGGTCGGCGCGCTGGTGGTGCTGGTCAACGGCGCGCTCGCGGCCTACGTGCCGCGCGGCGGACGCCAGGTGACGACCTACCTGCCCGACGACGAGCCGGCGCGATCGACCGTGGCGCGGGCGCTCGCCGGCGCCCTGGCCGGCCTGGCGCGCGATGAACAACGCGGCGGCCTGCTGCTCGCGGAGATCAACGGGCAGGAGCCGGCGCACCATCCGCTCGCGCCGTATCTCGTGGAAGCGGGCTTCCATCCGTCGGCGATGGGCTTCCAGATGGCGAGGGCGTCGGCGGGTTCGGCCGCCTTCAGGCCGGCCGCGCCTTCGCCGCGGCCTCCCTCTTCGTCGCGGCGGCCGGCACTTCGGTCGTCGCCGTTCGCGGCGCTGCGAAGGGACGACGACGAGGATGCCTGAAGGGGACACGATCTTCCGGGCCGCGCGCACGCTCAACCGCGCGCTGGCCGGACGCGAGATCCTCCGCTTCGAGTCGGTCTTCCCGGCCCTGACGCGCATCCACGAAGACACGCCGGTCACCGGCCGCACCATCGAGAGCGTGACCGCCGCCGGCAAGCACGTCCTGATGCGCTTCTCGGGCGACCTCGTCCTCAGGACGCACATGCGCATGAACGGCAGCTGGCACGTCTACCGGCCCGGCGAGCGCTGGCTTCGTCCGCGCCGCGACATGCGCATCGTCATCGGCACCGACGCGTTCGACGCGGTCGGCTTCAACGTGCCGGTGGCCGAGTTCCTGCGCGGCGCCGCGCTCGGCCGTCAGGAAGACCTGCGGAAGATGGGGCCGGATCTGCTGGGCGAGTCGTTCGACGAGGCCGAGGCACTGCAGCGCCTGCGCGCGCGGGCGACGACGGAGATTGCCGACGCGCTGCTGAACCAGCGCGTGGTGGCCGGCATCGGCAACGTCTACAAGTCCGAAGTGCTGTTCCTCTGCGGCGTGCATCCCTTTGCCGAGGTGCGATCGATCGGCGACGACCTGCTGCGCTGCCTGCTGGCCACGGCCCGTCAGCACCTGCAGGCGAACGTCATCGATCCCACCGCCGCGATCGTGACCTACCGCGGCTACCGGCGAACGACGCGCCGCGCCGATCCGGGGGAGCGGCTCTACGTTTACGGCCGCGCCGGGCAGCCGTGCCGCCGCTGCGGCACGCCGGTCCAGGTGCGGGCGCAGGGGCGCGACGCCCGGCTGACCTACTGGTGTCCGCGCTGCCAGGCCGGCCCAGTCGTGTAACTCCTACCTGAGGGAACTTGGCGCGGCCGGTGTCGCGTTTTCGCTGCGCTTTCGCGGCGGCAATTACACGGCAGATCGCGCTTGATTTCGCGGCCTCGAATGATATGCTTGACCGTTTACGCAGCTATGCTTGATCGCTCAAGCATAACGGATCGAGGCTTGTAACAGCCTCCGGCATGAAGGCGTCGGTCATCGATTCGCGGGTCACCTGGGCGGTTGCGGAGATGCAGTCGCGCATGGCCGAGCCCTTCCGGATGGCGGAGATGGCAGCGGCGGCGAATCTCTCGCCGTCGCGGTTCCGCCACCTGTTCGCGACCCAGACCGGGCTGCCGCCGTCGCAGTTCCTGCGGCGGATGCGCCTTCGCCGCGCCCGCCTGCTGCTCGAGCGCAGCTTCCTCAGCGTGAAAGAGGTGATGGCGCTGGTCGGCTACAACGACCCCAGCCATTTCTCGCGTGACTTCAAACAGTTTCACGGTGTGCTGCCGAGCAGTGTTCGTGGGCCCGGCGCACCCGGGCTGGCGATCTCGCCGAGGCACAGGCGATTTCGCCAATCGCGCAACCGCGATCCCGGCGCGTTATCCGCGTAACGTGGATCGGAAGCTGCAATTGCATGTGAACGAATGACCCAATGGGAAAAAAA
>Ga0207675_100005476_pt1 | contig 12159 bp, 12 predicted proteins | sample KBSSwiS42_FD_184305 | JGI IMG/M metagenome (GOLD analysis project Ga0207675, IMG submission 184305) | Switchgrass rhizosphere microbial communities from Kellogg Biological Station, Michigan, USA - KBS Switchgrass S4-2 (SPAdes) (version 2) | ecosystem: Host-associated > Plants > Roots >...
CACGTCCTCGACCTCGAAGGTCCCGCCTGGGTCGGCGACCATCGCCTGCCAGAAGGCCACGTTGGCCTCGTACCCTTCGACTCGCTGGCCGTTGGGCGCTGGCTGCATGGCCTCCATGACGCAGTCTGCGGCGACGAGGTCACGGACCACGCCAGGGTCCTTTCGCTGGAATGCCGTGATGAAGCGCCCCACCACCTCGGCAGTCGTCTTGCTTGGTCCGGCCTCGGCGAATGTGAAACGATGTCCTTCGGTCATGCTGATATCTCCATGGGTTGTGGCGAGCCTCGGGGCGCCCGCCCCCGTTTCGTTGTCGCGCTCTCAACATGGGCCGTTCGTGAGCGTGCGACTTGATTCGGAGTCCGGATTTCTTTGCAGCGCATGAACACCTGCGATCCATTGTCCGAGGCACTGCGCAGCGTGCGCCTCACCGGGGCCATTTTCCTCGATGCAGAGCTCGGTATGCCGTGGGGGTTCGCGTCCCCGCTGGCCAGCACCACCGCCCACCTGCTGGCGCCGACCGCCGAACACCTCGTGCTGTTCCATCTTCTGGTCGAAGGGCAGGCGACCGCCCGGGTTCCCGGGTACGACAGCGTGGCGCTGGAGGCGGGCGATATCGTGGTCCTGGCCCGTGGTGATGCTCACGAGCTCTGGAACGGGTCTGTCAGCGAGCTCACGGACGCTTCTTTGTTGCTGCCCAAAATTCTGGGCGGGGCGATCGCGTCGGAGCGTGGCGGAGGCAGCGGTCCGATCACGAAGTTCATTTGCGGTTACATCGGCTGCGAGCGTCACGCAGAGCGGCTGTTCCTCGCTGGACTGCCGCCCCTGTTCAAAGTGAACATCCGTCGCGAAGCGTCCGGCGAATGGATCGAAAGCTCGATTCGCTACTTCGCTTCGGAGCGAGGAGCGACGGGTCCGGGACGAGCCGCGCTGCTCGCCAAGCTCGCCGAGGCACTATTCATCGAGACATTGCGCCAGTACATGGCAGAACTGACGCCGGAGCGGACCGGATGGTTGGCTGCGGCACGTGATCCCGCGCTGGGACGCGCGCTGGCGGCGATCCATCGCGAGCCTGCCCAGGCCTGGACCGTTTCAGGACTGGCCAAGCAAGCCGGCGTCTCGCGCAGCGTGTTTGCGGCACGGTTCAAACAATTGCTCGGCGAGGCGCCGCTCGCCTATGTCGCACGCTGGCGAATCCAACTCGGCGCGCGACTTCTCGAGACCACCGATGACAGCGTGCTCCAGACCGCCCTGAAGGTGGGTTACGAGTCCGAGGCCGCCTTCAACCGTGCGTTCAAGCGCGAGTTCGATCTTCCCCCCGCACGCTATCGACGCGGGCGCTCGCTAGGACCGGCCAGTGATCGCCTACCTGCCAAGACGACTCCCGAACCCGCTGCGAAGGGTGCGCAGCACCGGCGGCGATAGACCGCGCCCAGCAGGCGTCTCGGGGAATCTGCTGCCAACCAGAGCGCATGACTCACGCGGTCTGGACTCAGGTTGCGGCGCGTGCCGCTCTGCACGCGGCGCCATGCCATACGTCCTCCGTCATGCGCAGGCGCTTCAGCATTCCCAGAGCTCGGCGGAACTTGGCGTTCCCGAGTGCTCGCTGTTCGACGCGCTCGATGAAATCCGGACCATCCTTCGACAGCAGGTCCTCGAGCGGGCTGGCTGCGAGGAAGCCGAGCGCCGCATCCGACGGCGCACGCTCGATGATTTCGACGATCAGCGTCCAGGCTCGCTCGGGGAGCTCCAACGTCGTACGCAAGTTCGCCAGTTCGAATGAGCTCGACGAGAAGCTTAGGAGCCGAGGCACGCCCGAAGCCTAGCGAATATCCAAAAAGTCGGGTGGCGCAAACAGGTTTCGCTTACGCAAGGACTCCGGTCCATGGCTTTTCGCGCGCGCCAGCGTTCTCGGCATCGTCTCTATCCCTGGGTCCAGCAGGAGAGGCTCTCGATGGGCACCGACAAGCATTGTCCAGGGTGGGGGTTGAGCGCCGACTCGCTGGGCCAGCAACTCAGCGAGTCCTGCTGCCACGGCGAGCTCGCGCTCGTCCATGTCATTGGGGCGCTCGCAATGTTCCCACTCGAGGTGCGCTCGCTGAGCATCAGCCACCCATTGTCGAGCAGTTAGCAGGTCGCCCTGAAGGATAGCGCGCACAAGATCACGTAGTTCCATGAATAGACTCCCAAAGATCTTCAAGCGCGTACGACGCTTTGTCGCGTTGATAGGGGAGCACAAGCGGTTCTATCAGCGCGCGCACGTCCTCTAGGGACCCCGGCAACTGAGAGAGAAGCAGGCGAGCATCGCTACGATCAATCTCGTCTCTCCAGGCCGCCAACTTCATTGCCAGGAGCTGAGCAATGGACGGTGCCCTAACCAGCAAGGCCGCGGATTCATAAAGGACCGGACCCTCAGTTACCGTCACAAGGTACGCCTTCGCGCCATCGTTAAGCCAGTCCCTGGGCAATTCAAGTGCATCGGCGACACGCGACGCTGCGTCCCTCACAACCGCCGCAGCTGGCTTCAGAAAGTACGCATCGACGTCCTTGGTTGTTTGTCGCGCCCCGTAGAGGAGAACCAAGGCGGCGCCGCCGACCACTACGAACTCCGCTTGCTCATCCCTAGCAGCAGCGGCCAGTTCCTTCGACAGTGCATCGAACGCAGTCCTAATATCGCCAGCGGATAGCGGCACGGTCCTGACTTTAGCACGGTCCCAAGAGTGGCGCCCCACCCGTCGGCCCTGCGAAACGCGCGGAGATGGCGCCCGGCCATGCAGCTTGACGCCAGTCGCTAGACCGACAGAGTCAGCGGGCCCTGTTGAGGTACTTCACAAACCCTCGCTTCCGTTCACCATCAAATCCCAGCCGCAGGAAGAACGCATGGGCGTCGGCTCTAGCTCGGGAGCTGAGCAGCATGAGCTTGGTGCAACGAGCGGCCCGAGCCACCTGCTCGAGGCCGCTCATCAGGGCGGCGCCGACTCTCTGTCCGCGCAGGGCAGGGAGTACGACGACGTTCTCGATCACGCCGTAGGGCTGAAAGCCGTACATCGGATCGTTCGCAGGCGTCGCGTTCGGGTCCGTCATTGCGCCGATGTACTGGGCATCACGGTGGGCCATCCTGATGACGTCGGGGTCGACCGTCACGAGCCCACCCGTCGCCTGCTGGCGGTTCGCCCAATGGTCGGGAGCGGCATGGGGCGCGCAGCGTTCGCCGTTGCGTTCGCCGCCTCCGCCTTTGCGCGCGGCCAGCGAGCGGAGCTCGAGAGTTTGGCCGGAGGCGTGCAGCGACTGTAAGCTGCCGGTCCGGGCCAGCGTTGGTAGGGTAGAATGAGATCGAGCGGCAGTCCCCTGGTCTGCGAGCGCCCAGCGCTGGCGGCGCGCGCACGGGCGTGGCTGGCAGTCCTGCCGTTGTCGATGGCCCTGGGCTGCGCCCGAACCCCCGCGGTCTCCCCGAGCAGTCCGAACCAATGGCCCGCCGCGCAGCTGCGCTCGGATGCCTCCGCGCGCGAGCACGTCGCCCTCACCGTGTACGACTCGAGCTTCGCGCTGGTGCGCGAGCAGCGTCGCCTGCGCCTGGGCAGAGGTCGAGTGGCGCTGGCGTATGAAGACGTGTCGGCACAGCTCCAGCCGGCCACGGTGCACCTGCGTGCGCTGGCTGCGCCCGGCGATCTGCAGGTGCTGGAGCAGAACTATCGCTACGACCTGCTGACCCCGGAAAAGCTGCTGGAGCAGTACGTGGGCCGGCGCGTGTCGCTGGCGCGCTACGATGCCGAGGCGGGGCGGGACGAGGTGCGCGAGGCGCTGGTGCTCGGCAGTGCGCGAGGGCCCGTGCTGCGCCTCGCGGGAGACGGGGCGGAAGGCGGAGAGCTCATCTCGCCCGGGCCGTGGGAGCGCATCAGCTTTCCGGAGCTGCCGCCGGGGCTCTTGCCCAAGCCCACGCTGGTGTGGTTGCTCGACAGCGCGCGCGACGAGCAGCGCGTGGAGGTCAGCTATCTGACGCAGAACCTGTCCTGGCGTGCGGACTATGTGCTCTCGCTCGCGGCGGACGGTGCGCACGCGGATCTGACGGGTTGGGTCACGCTCGACAACCAGACCGGCACGAGCTTCCGGGCGGCGTCGCTGCAGCTGGTCGCCGGTGACGTGCAGCGCGTGTCCACGCCTGCGGCCGACGGCTTCGCCAGCGGGGGGGCGCAGCGCGAGAGTCTGCAGAGCGGCGCGCTCGCTGAAGAGCCGCTGTTCGAGTACCACCTGTATGGCCTCGATCGCCCGACGGATGTGCTGGACCGCGAGCGCAAGCAGCTGCGGCTGCTCGAGGCGCGCGGGGTCTCGGTCGCGCAGAAGCTGGTCTTGCACCAGCCGAGCCGGAGCGTGAGGCCCCGCTTCGTGCCTGTGCCGCGGCCGGGTCAGCCGTCGCTCGAGCACGCACGCGCCGTGGTCGTGCTCGAGAATCGGCAAGCGGCTGGACTCGGGCTGCCGCTGCCGCGCGGCGTGGTGCGGGTGTACCGCGCAGACGCGAGCGGCGCCGAGCAGTTCGTCGGCGAAGACGCGATCGCGCACACACCGCGCGACGAGCGCCTGGAGATCGAGCTGGGCGAGGCGTTCGACGTGGTCGCGGCGCGACGCCGGCTGAATCAACGCCGGCTCGAGCGCTGTGCCGAGCAGAGCGAGTGGCAGATCGAGCTCTTCAACCACAAGGACGCCGCCGTCGTCGTCGAGGTCGTGGAGGCGGCGGCCGGCGACTGGCAGGTGGTCGAGTCGAGCCACCCCGCCGAGCGGCGCGCGGCCACGAGCTTTGTGTTTCAGGTCCCCGTGCCGGCGCGCGGCGCGACCCAGCTGCGCTACCAGCTTCGCACCCGTACGTGTGAGTGACTCACCCTGAGGAATGAACATGAAATCTCGAACAATCCTTGCTCTTCGCTGGGCGGCGTTCGCTTGGGCGCTCGGGGGCTACGCTGCTCCGACGGCAGCCGCGCCTGCCGCCGCTCCGACGGGGGCTGCGCCGGCCGCTGCTGCTGCGAGCCCGCTGGGGCGCGTCTCGGAGGGCAGCGATCGGCGTGCCGTGAGCATCACGGTGTACAACTCCGACTTCGGTCTGGTGCGCGAGGTGCGGCAGCTGAGCGGTCTACCGAAGGGCCAGGTGGCGCTGGAGTTTCGCGACGTCGCCTCCACGATTCAGCCCGAGACGGTGGCGATCAAGCCGCTGAAAGGCGCGGGCCTGCGCGTGCTGGAGCAAAACTACCGCTACGACCTGCTCACGCCCGAGACGCTGCTCGAGAAATACGTGGGGCGCAGCGTGCGCGCCTACCGCTACCATGAAGCGACCGGCAAGGAGGATGTGGTCGACGCCAAGCTGCTCTCGGTCGCCAATGGTCCCATCTTGCAGCTCGGCTCCGAGATCACCTTCAATTATCCGGGGCGGCTCGCCTTCAGCGAGCTTCCGCCCAACCTGATCGCCAAACCCACGCTGGTCTGGCTGGTGGAGAGCGGCGGGGCCGATCCCGCGCTCGAGGTCTCGTACCTGGCGCGCTCGCTGTCCTGGAGCGCGGACTACGTGCTGGTGCTGGATGAGAACGAGAAGCAGGCCGGCCTCGTGGGTTGGGTGACGCTCGTGAACAACTCGGGAGCGAGCTACCGCGGGGCTTCGCTGCAGCTGGTGGCGGGGGACGTGCACCGGGTCGAGCAGCCTCTTGCCTACGATCGCGTCAGCAAGGCCCCGATGATGCAAGCGGCGTCTGCGCCGCCGCAGTTTCGCGAGGAAGGCCTGCTCGAGTATCACCTGTACACGCTGCAGCGCCCGACCGACGTGCTCGACAAGGAGCAGAAGCAGGTGACCTTGCTCGAGGCGGCCGCCATCGGCATCGACAAGAAGCTGATCTTTGCGGGTCAGGAGTACTGGTACCAGGGCCAGTATGGTGAGCTCGTCAAGAACGAGAAGGTCAGCGTGTACCTGGATTTTCAGAACAGCGAGCAGAATCACCTCGGTATCCCGCTGCCGAAGGGCACGCTGCGCGTGTACAAGGCCGACAAGAGCGGCGCCAAGCAGTTCGTGGGAGAAGACGCCATCGATCACACGCCGCGCGACGAGAAGATCCGCGTCAAGGTCGGCGAAGCGTTCGATGTGGTCGCCGACCGCAAACAGATGAGCTGGTCGTCGCTCGGCAACTGCAGCTCGGAGAGCGCCTGGCAAGTCGATCTGCGCAACCACAAAGATGAGGACGTCAAGGTCGAGGTGCGCGAGCCCGCCGGCGGTGATTGGACCATCGTCAACTCCAGCCACCCAGCGCAGCGCGACGACGCGCGCTCGTTTCACTTCGACGTCTCGATCCCGAAGCGAGGGGCGACCAAGGTCACGTATCGAGTGCGCGTGCGCTGGTGCTGAAACCTTCCGCGGCTCGAGCCTCCGGAGAGCCGGCGCAGCAGCTGGTCGCGACATACTGACGGGATGGTGCGGAGCTACTCGCGACAGACGGCGTGGCTGATGAACGGCTTCGCGTCGGTCTCCATCTCGTTCACGATGCCCAGGTAGGCACGGCACTCGTCGTCCGTATCGCAGCCGATGAAGCGGCAATAGCCGGTGTTGCAGACCTGGAACTGGGAGCCGCAGGCGCCGTCGTTCTCACACGGGATCTTGCAGGTGTTGATCTTCGGGTCGGCATCCGAGGGCAGGCACTTCGAGAGGCGCGCGTCCTCGTTGCTCCGAACGACGGTGCCCGTCTGGCTGCTGGTCATGTTGGCGGCGAGCACACACTCTCGGTCGCTCTGGCAGCCCGTCGCGACACAGTCGCCGTTCTTGCAGCCCTGAAAGAGCGGGCACTGCTCGTTGGCGGTGCAAGGCTTCTTGCATACGTGATTGCGACACTGCTCGCCTTGCACGGTGTCACAGTTGTCGTCTTCCACGCACTCCACGCAGCTGCCTGCGCTGCAGATGGTGCGGCCGCCGGTCGTGCAATTCGCGTTGCTCGTGCAGGAGGTGTCGGCGACGCAGCGCTCGTCCGAGCAGGTGAGCGTGCACAGGTTGACGCAGTCCGGGTCGCTGCAGATCGGATTGCTGGGATTGTACTGCGGGTTGGTGCAAGAGCAGTAGCGCGTGCTGCAGCTGCCGCTCGTGCAGTTCAGGCTGCTGCTGCAGCTGTAGCCGCTGCTGGCGCAGAACCCGTCGACGCAGGGGTCGGCGCAGTCCGCGCTGCTGGTGCAGGTCGCGGCCGTGTTGCTACAGTAGCCCGTGGGGCAAGTGCCGCCGCCGCAGCTGGCGCTGGAAGTGCAGACTGTCGTCACGCAGCCCGGCAGGCTGGGGGTCTGGCAGATGGCGCTCCTGTTGTCACACTTGGCGGGCGCCACGGAGGGCTTGCTGCCGCAACAGTCGCTGTCGTTTTGGCAATCGACTCGGTCGCAGTGCTTGGCGCTCGAGGTGAGCTGGAAGTCGTTCTTGGAGCAAACACCCAGGATGCAGGCGAGGCCCGATTGGCAGTCATTGCGGGCCTGACAGGCTTCACCGCGCTGCCCTTGGGTCGCGGGCTCCACCTGCTGAGCTTCGTCCTTGCACTGCAGGGCGAACAGCGCCCAACCGGCGATGCCTAGAGTCCAGAGATGCTTCATGGGCTTTCCTCGCTTCAAACTAGTTGCGGCAAATTACGAGCGCCCACGGGTACGGCGCCCCGGGCGGGCGGATTAGTGCCAGCAACACCTGCGACAGCTGCCGACATTGGCCTCGATTCAAGCGCATCCAGGCACTAGACTCCGAGCTGTGCAGCTTCGCTGGCAGCCTGTCACGTTACGACTCAGTCATCCCTTCGGGATTGCTCACGGCGTGAGCGAGACGCGGGATAACGTGCTCGTGTATGTGGATGCCGGTGTGGGGGAAGCGGCGGCGGTCCCCTATCATGGCGAAACGCCCGAGGGCATCATTCAGTATCTGCGCGGCATTCAGCTCGCGCACGTGGCGGATCCGCTACAGCTCGAGGACTTGATCGCGGCGCTGCCCACCGGCTCCGCCGCCGCGCGGGCCGCGCTCGACATGGCGTTGCATGACGCCTGGGGCCAAGCCCTGGGGCAGCCGCTGTACCGCCTGTGGGGGCTCAACCCAGCACGCATCCCACCGAGCTCGTTCACGATCCCGCTAGGTCCGCTCGAGCACCTGTCCGAGCGCGTGCGGGAGGCCGACGGCGCCATTCTGAAGCTCAAGCTGGGGGGTCAGGCGGACGGCGCTAGAGGAGACATCGACTCGGAGCGGGTCAGCGCGCTGCGCGCTCTCAGCACAGCGCCGCTGCGCGTGGACGTGAACGGAGGCTGGACGCGCGAGCGCGCCGAGCGGCTCTTGCCCCTGCTCGCCGAGCTGGGGGTGGAGCTCGTCGAGCAGCCGCTGCCCGCCGGCGATCGGGAGGGCCTCGAGCGCCTGTCCCGGCTGCGCGAGCGGCCGCCAATCTTCGTGGACGAGAGCATCAAGAGTAGCGCGGACGTGCTGGCGCATCGCGGCCTGGTGGAAGGCGTGGTGATCAAGCTGGCCAAGAGCGGCGGGATTCGCGGCGCGCGCGAGCAGATCCACCTGGCCCGCGCACTCGGCCTGGAGGTGATGCTGGGCTGCATGATCGAGAGCTCGGTCGCCGTCACGGCAGCGGCGCATCTGGCGCCGCTCGCTCAATATGTCGATCTGGATGGCCCGCTCTTGATCGAGAACGATCCCTTTCAGGGCGTCCACTATGAGCGGGGCCGGCTGCGCTTGCCCGAGGGCGCAGGGCTCGGGCTCAGCCCGCGACCGTGATCGTCATGCTGGCCGCATAGCCTTGGCTGCTGCGGCTGACGGCGAGCAGGGGCGCGCCGCGCGCGAACAGGTCCGCCGTGTTCGTGGTGTCCTTCTGGCCGTGGCTCGCGTACGGAGCCGTCGCGTACACTTCGCGGTTGAGCTCTTCGGCGAAGTACAGCTGAGAAGTGGCTTCGCGGTTGCCGGAGAGGTGCACCTTGAAGTGGATATGCGTGGTGCGACCGGGGTACCAACCGGGATAGACGGTCTGAAACTGTACGCGACCATCCGCCCCGGTGAGCTGCGTGCCGCGCAAGAAGACGGCGCCGCGCGTATCCAGCCCGCCCAGCTGGCCCTGGTAGCCCGAATACACTCCCACCGCGTCGCACTGCCAGATATCGACCGCGGCGTTGGCGAGCGGAGCACAGCCGTTTGCGCTCAGCACCTGTAAATCGAGCGTCAAGGGCGTCCCCGGCTTGCCTTCGCGAATGTCGGCGCGCACCAGATTGCCGTCGACGTAGTACGGCCCTTCCGTCTGCTCGGGATACAGCGTGCAACTGCCCGGTGTGGAGGCTGTCGCGGGCGCGGGCGCGGGCTTCGTACCCCCCGGCGTACCTTCGCTCTGGAGCGCGGTCGGTTGGGGGGCTTCATCGCCCGACTCCGCGGCGACGCCCAGCGGCTGCCCCTCCGTTACCGGCGCACTGTCGCCGCCGGCCGGTGCCTGCGTGCCGTCGCTGCCGCTCGGCGTCGGCGTCTGCTCTGGATCCTTCGCGTCACTGTCACTCGAGCCACAGGCCACCAGGACTGCCCCGACCGCGCCCACGAAACTGCGCCGCGTCGTCGTGGCCGGTGTAGGCATGGCCGGCGTCGTCGTGGGCGACTTGATTCGAGTGCTCATGGGGCCTCCTCCTCCCCCTTGCGGACCGGGGGCTGTCAAAGGGTCGAGCGCACCAGAGTGGTACGCCTGCGAGCATCTTGGGCGCTCTGGTGCAGCGAACGCAAGCTCATCCGGCCGGGAGGGCGCGCTGGCCTGCAGTCCTGTCAAGAAGGGGGCCAAACCGACGGGCGTTGCCGTTGTCCCCTCCGCTCCGGCTACTCGAACAGTGCCTCGGGACCTACGATCGGGAGGATCGATTTGAACCGGAGGTCTTCGATGTTCGAGCGAATCTTCCAGCGTGGTGTGGTTGCGCGCCGCCTTCCCGCCGCCGCATTGGGCTTTTCGTTGGCCGCGCTGTGTTCCTGCGCTGCCTCGCTCAGCCCCGTGAGCCCGCAGGCGAAGGTAGGTGATAAGGCTGCCAAGCAGGTGGTGCTGGCGCTCGGAGAACCCTGCTCCCTGTCCCCCGGCGGGGCACCCATGGGGCGACCCGATGGGCCCGGAGCATCCGGGCACACGCTGCCTGCCGGGCGCTACGCGCCGAGCTTCGAGGACGCCAATGGCATCTTCTTTGCGAGTCCAGTTGGCGTCGTGGTGTCGGAGCCGCCCCCCGTCGGCCCGCGCGCTCGAGCCGGCGGCATCTATCTCCCGAGCGACGGCAGCGCGGCCGCACTGGAGTACCTGGGAGATGCCGATCGGGTGACACAGCGCTACCGGCTCCCGGAGCACTGCCACTATTCGATCGAGATTGCAGCGGCACCGGCGTCGCCGGGCTAGTAGACTTCTGGCTCCATGCCTACTTCCAGCCGCGCGGTGTCGATTGGGGCTGCATCCGAGTACGAGAACCAGACCTTCGGTCGAGAGGCGGCGCTGCCGCCACGGCTCGAGGCGGTCGACTTCACGGATTGCTGCTTCGTCGGGTTGGAGTTTCGCTCCGTGCGCCTGCTCAGCTGTCGCTTCTTCGACTGCCGTTTCGAGCGCGTCGACGCCTCGGCGGCGGATTTCACTGATTGCACGTTCCGCGGCACCACCTTCCACGACTCCAAGTTTCTGGGCATCAATTGGACCATTCTGCGCGCGTTGCAGACGCCCCGCTGGGAGCGCTGCCTGCTCGACGGCGGCTGTTTTCAGGCGCTGCAGCTGGAGGCTGCGGAGTGGCTGGACTCGCGGCTGCGCGAGGTGGATTTCAGCGAGTGCAACTTGCAGCGCGCAAACTTTCACGCAAGCGCGCTGGAGGGCGCCAACTTCAACGGCGCCAACCTGAAGCACGCAGATTTCACGCGCGCCACGGGCTTGCTGCTCGACCCTCGGCACGTGCGCTTGGAGCAGACGCAGGTCGAGATGGACGTGATGTTGCGCATGGCCACGGCGCTCGGGCTGAAGGTCGTCGGCTGCTGAGCTCGCGCCGGCCACTTTGCGAAGAGCTCCACTTCGCCCAGAGCTCTACTTCGCGAACACGCGGCTGGGGTCGGCGAAGGCTTTGAACTCCAGCGCGTTGCCGGACGGGTCGAGCAAGAACATCGTCGACTGCTCGCCGACTTCCCCTTGGAAGCGCACGTGTGGCTCCACGATGAAACGCACGCCCGCACGCACCAGCTTGTCGGCTAGCGCCTGCCAGTCGCTCAGGCTCAGGATCACGCCGAAATGGCGCACCGGCACCGCATCCCCATCCACCAAGTTCGTTTGCTGATGCCTGGCTTCTTCGGGCGAGAGGTGTGCGACGATCTGGTGGCCGTAGAAGTCGAAGTCCACCCACTCGTCGGAGCTGCGGCCTTCGGGGCAGCCGAGCAACTCGCCATAGAAGCGCCGGGCGGCGCCCAGATCGTGCATCGGAAAGGCGAGATGAAAGAGCGGAACCGAGCTCACCTGGCGGGCGTATCAGTGGGGCCGGCGGCGTGCAAGGGCGCCCCTGCCTCCCGGATCGCGTTCTCACCGGCGGTTTGCAGCCTGCTTGCGCTCGCGCTCGGGGCGCCCGGCTGCGGCGGCCGGGATGAGCTCGTCGCGCAGGTCGCACAGACGCCCGGCTCCTGGCGCCTGCTGCTGGCGTTGCTGCTCGGGTTCTTGCTCTCGTTTCTGGGCTCGCTGCCGATGACGGGGCCGCTCGCGCTCCTGGTGCTCGATCGCACTGTCAGCGGCCAGCGCCGCTCGGCTTTCTGGATCGCGCTGGCCGGAGCGCTGGTGGAAGGAGTGATCGCGGGCGTGATCGCCGCGCTCTTGCCGCTCGTGCTGCAGTACTCGACGAGCATCGTGCGCATCGCTCGCATCAGCGGTGGGGTCGTGATTTTCGTGGTCGGTCTGAGCCTGGTGTTGCGCCCTCAGACGGTCACGCAGCTCGAGACCAGTCACAAGGGCCAGAGCCTGCTCGCGGGCTTTCTGGCCACGGCGCTCAACCCGACGCTGCTCGCCACCTGGACCATCGCCGTCACCGCGCTGCACGCCAATGGGCTGCTCGACGGCGGCTTCCGTGAGGGACCCGTGTTTGGAGCGGGCGTGGTGGTCGGTGTGCTCGCCTGGTTCCTGGTGCTCGTTGCACTGGCGCGCGTGGGGTCGC